>Ga0114931_10003660_pt1 | contig 19370 bp, 17 predicted proteins | sample 2SBtaG_FD_89579 | JGI IMG/M metagenome (GOLD analysis project Ga0114931, IMG submission 89579) | Deep subsurface microbial communities from Kolumbo volcano to uncover new lineages of life (NeLLi) - 2SBTROV14_V59a metaG | ecosystem: Environmental > Aquatic > Marine > Volcanic | place: Kolumbo...
CGTGCGGCGCGTCCTCGCTGAGATCGAAGGCCACCGAGTGCGAGGGGCTCGGCGCGATGCTCGCGGTGATCCCGTGCCAGGGGAGGTGGATCGAGCGGTGGACATGGCCGCAGAGGAGACGGATCACCTGGGGGTGGTGCTCGATCAGCCGCCCCAGGGCCTCGCCACCCTTGCAGTTCTGCATGTCCATGTTTCTGAGCCCGGTCAGGAACGGCGGATGGTGCATGAAGATCACCGTCGGGCGGGCGCTGTCCTCGGCCAGGCGGGCTTCCAGCCAGGCGAGCCTCTCGGCGCACATCGCGCCCCCCGGCTCGCCCGGCACCACCGTGTCGAGCCCGATTAGGCGCAGCGGGTAGTCCTCGATGACGTAATGGAGAAAGGCGCCCTCGGACGGCAGGTAGTCGTGGTCGGCGAAGGCGGCGCGAAACGCCTCCCGCTCGTCGTGATTGCCGGGGATGGCATAGATGGGCATCGCCAGGGGGCCGATCAGGCGACGGAGCACGGCGTACTCCTCGGGCCGGCCGCCATCGACCAGATCGCCGGTGAGCAGGACGAGGTCGGGCCGGCGGGTCATCGCGTTGAGATGGGCGACGCAGCGGGCGAGCTTGTCGGCGCTGTCGACCCGGCCGTAGGCGAGCCGCCCGCCGGCCTTGATGTGGGGATCGGTGACTTGCGCGATCAGCATCGCTCGGGGGCGCCCTCAGTCGCTGAGGGTGAGGAGGGACCCGGGCTCGATCCTGAGCCCGACCTCCTCGCCCTCGCGGTACTCGCGCCGGCCGCTGGTCTCGACCACGATCGGGGTCGCGCCGACGCCTTCGACGAGCAAGCGGGTGCGGTCGCCGAGGAAGAACGCGGTGCGGATCGTTCCACGCAGGTGGGCCTCGCCGGGGGTAGTGATCGCGGCGTTCTCCGGGCGGAACAGGACCTCGACCTCGCCGCGCTCGGTTCCCTCCCACGGAATCCGCCCGCTGCGGGTCTCCAGGAAGCCGTCGGCCGCGGTTCCCGTCACCCGGTTCATGGTCCCGACGAAGTCGGCGACGAAGCGGTTGGCGGGCCGGTAGTAGATCTCGCGCGGGGTCCCGATCTGGGTGACCAGGCCCTGGCTCATGACCACGATCCGATCGCCGAGCGCCATCGCCTCGGCCTGGTCGTGGGTGACATAGACCGCGGTGACCCCGAGCTTGCGCAGAAGGGCGTCGATGTCGACCCGCAGGCGCTCGCGAAGCAGCGCATCGAGCGCGGTCAAGGGCTCGTCGAGCAGCAGCACCCGGGGCCGCACGGCGATCGCCCGGGCGATCGCCACCCGTTGGCGCTGGCCGCCCGAGAGCTGGTCCACCCGGCGGTCCCTGAGCTCGCCGATCTCCATCATCGCGAGCATCTCGGCGACCCGGGCGGCGAGCTCCTTGGGCGGCGTCCGGCGGACCTTGAGGCCATAGGCGACGTTGCCCTCGACATTCATGTTGGGGAACAGGGCATAGGACTGGAAGACCATGCCGACGTTGCGGGCCTCGATCGGCAGATCGGTGACGTCCTCGTCGTCGAACAGCACCCGGCCGCCGGCATCGGGGCGTTCCAGCCCGGCGATGAGCCGGAGCGTGGTGGTCTTGCCGCACCCCGAGGGGCCGAGGAAGACGACGGTCTCGCCGCCGGCGATGTCGAGGCTCAGCGGCTCGAGCGCGCGGGTCCCCTCGGCAAAGGTCTTGGCGCACTCGATCAGCCGCACCGAGGTGCCGCCGGTCCGCCGCGTCATCGGGCCGCATCCGCGGCCGGAACCGCCGCCCCGGCGCCCTCTTCGGCGACGACGGTCCGCGGCTTCGCCGGCCGGCCGTAAAGCTGGAGCGCCATCAGCAGCGGGATGTTCATGATCAGGAAGACCACCGTGTAGGCGCTGCCCACCTCGAGCCGCATCGAGGCATAGCTGTCGGCGAGCCCCACCGGCAGGGTCTTGGTCAGCGGCGTATGGAGCATCCAGGTCAGGTTGAACTCGCCGACAGAGAGGGTCACGACCATCAGCGAGCCGGCGAGAATCCCCGACCGGCAGTTGGGGATGACGATCCCGAAGAAGCGCTGCCAAAAGCTCGCCCCCAGGCTCGCCGCACCCTCCTCGAGGGTGCGGAAGTCGGCCGTGCTCAGCACCGCCAGCACGGCCCGCAGCATGAACGGCAGGGTATAGAGGACGTGGCCCACCAGGATGAACAGCCAGCTCATTCGGAAGGCGCGGAACTCACCGTAGACGATCAAGAGGGCGAGCGCGATGGCGAGCCCCGGGATGGCCAGCGGCAGGGTCACGAACTCCTCGATGATGCGCCCGATCCGGCCCTGCCTCTTGGCCAGGACATAGGCCGCCGGAACCCCGAGCACGACCGTGCAGACCAGGCAGGTGAGGGCGATCAGCAGGGAAAGATAGATGGTGTCGGAATAGAGGTCCCAGACCTGAAAGACCCAGCGGAGCGTGATCCCGCTCGTGATCCCGTGGAAGAAGTTGACGGTGACCCCGGCCATGATCGAGAGGATCACCGGGACGATGAGAAAGGCGCAGACGGCCAGGGTGAAGGCGAACTGCGCATAGAACAAGACGCCGCGCCGCATCCCCCGTTTCCTCACCCCGCCGCCGCCACCGTGGACCCGGCGAGCGAGCGCGCCGCGTTCAGCGCCACCCAGGTGATGGCCCCGAGGACGATGCTGAGCGCCGCCGCCATGGCGATGTTGGCGCGCAGGGTGAACTCGGTGTAGATCGTCATCGGCAGGACGTCGATGTTGGTGGCTAGCGTAAACGCGGTGCCGAAGGTCCCCATCGCGGTGGCGAAGCAGATCGCTCCCGAGGCGATCAGCGCCGGCTTGAGCCCGGGCAGGATGACGTCGCGCACCACCTGCCAGGGCCGGGCGCCGAGCGAGCGCGCGGCCTCCTCGAGCGCCGGGTCGAGCTTCTGCGCCGCCGCCATGATGGTCAGGATGACGCGCGGGATCGAGAAGTAGACATAGCCCATGAACAGCCCCGCCATCGAGTAGGCGAAGACCAGCTTGCTTCCGGTCAAAAAGCGCGTGACGTCGCCGATCAGGCCCTGCCTTCCCGCCAACATGATCACCATGAAGCCGACGACCACGCCGGGAAAGGCGAGCGGGAAGGTGAGCAGCGCGATCAGAAGGTCGCGCCCGGGGAACCGGTTGCGCTCGAGGAACAGCCCCGAGACGGTCGAGATCGCGGTGGTGACGGCGGTCACCAGCGCCGAGAGCATGACCGTCGCCACCAGGCTCTCGAAGTACCGGGGCTTGGTCAGGAAGGCGAAATAGGCATCCGTTCCCGTCGGCCCGCTGCCGGCGACCACGATCAGCTTGCCGAGCGGGAGCAGGAAGAAGGCGCCGAAGACCACCAGCACCGGCAGAACGAGGACCGCGAGGTAGGGGGTTTCGTGGCGCTCCATGGATCTCCGCCTTCCGCCGCCTTCCGCCGCCTTCCGCCGGCGCGTTCCCGGAGCGACGGGCGCCCGCCGCTCCGGGATACCCGCCGCTTAGCGGACCTCGTTGAGGTAACGCTCGCCGAAGGCGGCCTGAACCGCGGCCATCTTGGCATAATCGACCGGCTTGGCGCGCGCGTAATCGGAGGCCGGGTTGAACTTGGCCTCGGCTTCCTTGGACATGGCGCTGGCGCGGACGGGGCGGAGGAAGGCGTTGGCCCACACCGCCTGGCCCTTGTCCGACATGATGAAGTCAAGAATCTTCTTGCCCAGCGCGGGATGCGGGGCGTTCTTGACCAGGCTCATCACATAGGGAACGACGACCGTGCCCTCGGCCGGAATGACGAAGACGACATTGGCCTTGTCCTTGTACTTGGCACGGTAGGCGTTGAAGTCATAGTCGAAGAGGATCGGAATCTCCCCCGAGAGAACCCGCGCGTACGACGTTTGCTTGGGCACGATGGGGTCGTTCTTGGCGAGCTTCTTGAAGTAGGCGATCGCTGGGCCGAAGTCGTCCAACGAGCCGCCCATGGCCCGGTTGACCGCCACCGCCCCGGCATAGCCGACGAAGGCGCTCGACGGATCGAGATAGCCCACCATGCCCTTGTATACGGGCTTGAGAAGATCGGTCCACGAGCGCGGCACCGGGGCGCCGCCGAGGGCCTCGACGTTGACGAACAGCCCCAGCGTGCCCGAGTGGATGGTGAACCAGTAGCCGTCGGGGTCCTTCAGGCCCGCGGGGATTTCGTTCCAGTGGGCCGGCTTGTAGGGGGCGACCACGCCCGCCTTCTTGGCGGCGATGCCGAAGGAGACGCCGTAGTACGCGACATCGGCCACCGGGCTCGCCTTCTCGGCGATCAACTGGGAAAGCGTCTGGCCCGAGTTCTTGTTGTCGTGCGGGACATCGATCCCGAGGTTCTCCTTGATCGCCCTGAGCTGGGCCGCCCAGTCCGCCCATTGGGGCGGGCAGTTGTAGCAGATCGCCTGGGCCGCGACCGCGCCCGTCGGTGCGCCGACGGCGAGAACGGCCGCCGCCACGGCGCTGAGCATGAGGTGCTTCAACTTCATGGTTCGCTCCTTCTGTTGGCGGCCTCGTTACGAGGCGCGCTGTTCGCTCCCCTTGGCGCGAAAAGGCAAAAGGGAGCCCTCGCGGGGCGGGCCCCAGGATTCGCCCGGACGCACCCGGTAGGGCAGCGTCAGGCGAAGCGCCGGCGCCGCATGGTCGATCCGCGCGAGCAGGTGGTGAAGCGCCTTGGCCCCCATCTCCTCGGCGGGTTGAACCATGGTCGCCAGGCTCGGGGCGATCCATTGGCCGACGGCGATGCCGTCGAACCCGGCGACCGAGACGTCCTCGGGCACCCGCACGCCGAGCGTCGCCAGGCCACGGATGGCGGCGATCGCCAGCATGTCGGTCGAGCAGAACAGCGCCGTCGGCGGCTCGGGCGCCGAGCACAGCGCGGCACAGTGGTGGCGCAGGTCCAGGGTCTCGAAGCCGACCTCGACCACCGGCCCGGGCTCGAGGCCGTGGCGGCGCAGCGCCTCGGCATAGCCGGCCCGGCGAAGGCCCGAGCGATCGGACGACTGGAAGCGGCCCGCGATCATGGCGATGCGACGGTGGCCGAGGGCGATCAAGGCCTCGACCAGGGCCCCGGCGGCGCCACGATTGTCGATGGTCACCGCCGACGGCCCGGGATCGCGCGCCGGATTGAAGACCAGGACGAACGGCACGCCTTGCCGGCGCAGGAGCGCGAGCGCCGGGCTCGTGGCCTCGTCGGCCACGGTCACGATGAGGCCGGCGACCCGGTTGGAGAGGAACACCTCGACCGCGTCCTTTTCCTTCCTCGGCTGGTAGCTCGAAGAGGCCAGGAGGATGCTGTAGCCTTCGCCTTCGGCCGCCCGCTCGACCCCTTGGACGACATCGGCGAAGATCGGGTTCTTGAGGCTGGGCACGAGGACGCCGATGGTCCGGCTCTTGGCCGTTTTGAGCGTCCGGCCGATGGCGTTCGGGCGAAAGCCGGTCGCCGCGACCGCGCGGAGAACCGCCTCGCGCGCCTTGGGGCTCGCCGGCCCGGTCTCGTTGAGGACCCGCGAGACCGTCGAGATCGAGACCCCGGCGCACTTCGCCACGTCCCTGATGTTGGCGATCGTCTTCCCTATCACCCGTCGCCGGCGACGAAGCCCCTCCCTGGTTTCCCGAGCCGGTGCGCTCACCCCTCCCGGCGCCCTTCGCAGTCGGTTCGCAGCCGGCTCACCGTCGTCCCCTCGACGGCTTGCTGGAAACGTTTCCACAACGTTTCCACAAGGTCTAAGCGGTTCCCTCCCAGGCTGTCAAGCCGGCGCACCATCGGCGGGACGGCTTCCGCCCGGCCGGTGCCGTGCCGATGGCGTCGAGAGCGCGGGCAGCCCCGAGGCGCAGGGGCCGATCGGGGGCGCGCTCCGGCGCCGTCGAACCCGGTCGGCGGGAAACGGGCGCCGTCCCCGATCGGGTGGTCGCGGGACGGCGCCCGTCTTCTCGGCGTCTTGACGGCGGGGGTGGGTGCTTCGCATATAGTATCCGAGGGAGACGCAGCGCTCGCCGTACCGCGATTCGCAACGCCACAGGCACCGCCATCCGCACCGCCAGACGCGACGCCACGGGCCGGCCCCCCGCCACGCCGCCGGCGTACCCCGGTGCCGCCGTCCCACCGACCGCGGCCGCGACGCTGCCCCCGCCAGCCCCCGCACCCCTGCCCGCAACCCCAACGGAACGGCGCGCCCCGGCGCGGCCGCACCCGATCGGCTCATGGACACCACCTTCTCGATTCTCATCATCACCGTGCTTCTCGTTCTCTCGGCCTTCTTCTCGGGCTCCGAGACGGCACTGACCGCGGCTTCCTGGCCGAGGCTCCACCAGCTCGCCCGCACCGGCGACGCCCGCGCCCAGCGCGTCAACAAGCTGCGCGAGCGCCGCGATCGGCTGATCGGCGCCATCCTCTTGGGCAACAACGGGCTCAACATCGCCGCCTCGGCGCTCGCCACCGAGATCATGGTCCGCGCCTTCGGCAAGGCCGGCGTCGCCTACGCCACCCTGGCGATGACGGTCATCGTTCTGATCTTCGCCGAGGTCCTGCCCAAGACCTATGCCCTTGGCCACGCCGACAAGGTGGCGCTGGCGGTGGCGCCGGCGATGCGGGTGGTGGTGGTCGTGCTGTCACCGGTGACCGCGGCGGTTCAGGCGGTGATCGGCGGCATGCTGCGCCTGCTCGGGGTCGCGGCCGAGGGCGAGCGGCGGGCGATCTCGGGCCACGACGAGCTCCGCGGCGCCATCGACCTCCACGCCCGCGAGGGCGCCGTGGTCAAGCACGAGCGCGACATGCTGGGCAGCATCCTCGATCTCGCCGATGTCGAGGTCGGCGAGGTCATGGTCCACCGCCGCAACGTCGCCACCATCGATGCCGACCAGCCGGCGGCGCGGATCGTCGAGCAGGTGGTGGCGAGCCCCTACACGCGGCTGCCGCTGTGGCGGGGCGAGCCCGACAGCGTGATCGGCGTCCTCCATGCCAAGGACGTGCTGCGGGCGGTGCTCGAGCACCGCGCCGACCTCGACGCTCTCGACATCACCGCGCTGGCCAGCCCGCCCTGGTTCATCCCCGAGACCACCACGCTGTTGCGCCAGCTCCAGGCCTTCCGCCGCCGCCGCACCCACTTCGCCCTGGTGGTCGACGAGTACGGGGCGCTGATGGGGATCGTCACCCTCGAGGACATCCTCGAGGAGATCGTCGGCGACATCGCCGACGAGCACGACGTCCCGGTTCCCGGGGTCCGGGTGGGCGACGACGGCAGTTATACCGTCGACGGCACCGTCACCATCCGCGATCTCAACCGCGAGTTCGACTGGGACCTGCCCGACGACGAGGCCGCCACCATCGCCGGGCTGGTGATCCACGAGGCCCGGCGCATCCCCGAGGTCGGGCAGCGCTTCGCCTTCTACGGCTTCCGCTTCGAGGTCCTCGGCCGCCAGCGCAACCAGGTGACGAGCCTGCGCATCACCCCGCCCGAGCCCGTCGCCGACGAGACCTGAGCCTCGCTCTCGACGACCGCGGGGCGCTCACGCCGCCTTCGACCAGCGGGCCTTGGCGAAGGCCTGATCCAGCGGCGTGTGGGCGAGATGGTTGGTGTAGTTGGAGAGCGTCTTGTAGCCGACCGCGAGGATCACTTCGAGGATCTGGGCGCGGCTGAAGCCGGCGCCGAGGAAGGCCTCGACATCGGCGTCGGCCGGCCAGCCGCGGGTCCGGACCAGGGTCTCGACGAAGCGACGCAGCGCCTCGAGCCGGGGCTCGGCGATGGCGTGACCGTCACGGATCGCCTCGATGGCCTCGCCCGCCACCCCGGCCTTGGCGGCGATCATCGAGTGGGCGGCGACACAGTAGGCGCAGCCATTCTCGGCGCTGATGGCGAGAAGCACGATCTGGCGCTCGATCGGGCTCAGCGAGGTCTTCTCGAAGATCTGCGAGAGCGCCCGATAGCCCTCGAGCAGCGCCGGCGCCTCGGCCATCACGCCGTAAAGATTGGGCACGAAGCCGGCCGCCTTCTCGGCCTCGGCGAGCAGTGGGCGGGCGGCCTCGGGCGCGGTCTCGACGGTGTGGGTGGGAAAGTCCATGGCGTTCACTCCTCGGTTCGGGGGGGAAGGGGAAAGCTCGCGGCCGGCGCAAGCGCGGCGAGGGCGCCCTCGACGGCGCCGCGAAGGACTGCGGGATCGGGGCGGCTGCGGGCGAGGACGGCAACGCCGAGCAGGGCCGCGAGCATGCCGCGGGCCGCGGTCTCGACGTCGGCGGCGGCGCCGGCGGCGGCGATGGTGCGGGCGAAGAACGCTTCGGTCGCGGCCTGCGCGTCGGCGACGATACGGCGGACCTCGGGGTCGTGGGCGGCGCGCTCGAGGGCCGAGTTGGTGAGGAAGCAGCCGCTGCCGGGCGAACCGCCCTCGGCCTTCGCCACCAGCGCCTCGAAGGGGGCGCGAAGGGCGGCCCGCGGCGCGAGAGTCGCGGCGAACTCGGCGAGCGCACGCCGGTGGCGGTCGGCGTAAGTGCCGAGCGCCGCCAGGAAGAGCGACCGCTTGTCGCCGTAAGTGTCGTAGAGGCTGGCCCGGTTGACCCCGGTGGCGGCGACCAGATCGGCGACCGAGGTGGCCTCGAAGCCATGCGCCCAGAAGGCCGCCATGGCGGTCTCGAGAACCGTCTCTCGGTCGAATCGCTTGCGCCAGGGCATCGCGGACCTCCACCTCTGATATGGCTCTTTTGGAACGATCGTTCAATACCCGTCGTCGCGGTGCGCCCTCTTCATCGCCGGTTCGTCGCCGGAGGTCGAACCGCACCCGATCCGCCGCCGGCGCGGCCGATGCTTGCGCAGCCGCGCCGCTGCGAGTATCCCTAGCGCCGCCGATCCCTCGCCCGGCGCAGGGTGCGTGCACGAACGCGGTCGAATGACGAGCACACCGACAGACAATCCTCGCTTGGATCGGCGGTTCGCCGAGTTCGCCAGCCTCGCCGAGGCTCTCGATTATGCGGCGCTCGGCGGCACCGGTCTGAACTTCTACTCCGCCCGCGGCGAGCTGATCGCCGCGGTGCCCTATGCGGCGCTCCGGGCGGATGCCATCGCGATCGCCCGGGGGCTGGTCCAGGCCGGTCTCGCCAGGGGCGCGCGGATGGTCGTGCTGGCCGAGACCAACCGCGACTTCGTCACCCTTTTCCTGGCCTGTCAGTACGCCGGCGTGGTTCCGGTCCCGGTCGCGATCCCGACCACCATCGGCAGCCGCGACGCCTATATCGCCGGGCTGCGCCGTCAGTTCGTGAATTGCGGGGCGATGGCGGCGATGGGCCCCGACGAGCTCGTTCCCCATCTCGCTGCGGCTGCCGACGGTTTGGACATGAGCCTGATTGGCGGACCGGCCGCCTTCCGCGACCTGCCCGGCGGCCACGCCGATCTCCGCCCGCTCGGTGCCGACGAGCCGTGCTATCTCCAGTTCTCCTCGGGCAGCACCCGGCACCCGCAGGCGATCGAGATTCGCCAACGATCGCCGATCGCGAACTGCCGCGCGATCGCGCTTCACGGCCTTTCCGTCGTCCCCGACGACCGCTGCATCTCGTGGTTGCCGCTCTACCATGACATGGGGCTGGTCGGCTTCTTCCTGACCCCGCTACTGATCCAGATGTCGGTCGATTACCTGGCGACACGGGACTTCGCGCGCCGGCCCTCGCAGTGGCTCTCGATCATGACCCGCAACGGCGGCACGCTCTCATACAGCCCGAGCTTCGGCTACGAGCTCTGTGTCCGCCGGGCCGCGGACATGGCGATGACGGCGCTCGACCTGCGGCGCTGGCGGGTCGCCGGGCTCGGCGGCGACATGATCCAGCCGCACGTCCTGCGCCAGTTCGCCGACGCCTTTGCCCCGGCCGGGTTCTCGAGCGCCGCCTTCGTCCCGAGCTATGGCCTGGCGGAGGCGACGCTGGCGGTCAGCTTCGGCGCCTTGGGCGAGGGTCTGCGGGTCGATCGGGTCGGCCGCCGCCCACTCGCCGACGCCGGCCTCGCCGAGCCGGCCGACGACGATCGTGGCGGGCGCGAGTTCGTGGTCTGCGGGCGCCCGCTTCCGGGCCATCAGGTAATGGTCCGCGATCCCTACGGCCGAGCCGTGCCCGACCGCCGGGTCGGGCGCATCTTCGTCAAGGGTCCCAGCGTCATGGCCGGCTATTTCCGCCAGCCCGAGGCGACCGCCGAGACCTTGTCGCCCGACGGTTGGCTCGACACCGGGGATCTCGGCTACACCATCGCCGGCGCGGTGGTCATCACCGGTCGCGACAAGGACCTCATCATCGTCAACGGCCGCAACATCTGGCCCCAGGACATCGAGTGGGCGGTCGAGGAGCTGCCCGGGCTGCGCCGGGGCGATATCGCCGCGCTCTCGGTGGTCGGCGACGAGGGCGACGAGCAGGTGATCGTGCTGGCGCAGTGCCGGCTGACCGATGGCGAGGCGCGGGCCGCCCTGATCGGGGCGATCGAGGGCGTCGTTCGGCAGGTCGCGGCGATCGAGTGCGTGGCCGTGCTGGTGCCGCCGCACAGCCTGCCCAAGACGTCGTCGGGAAAGCTGAGCCGCTCGGCCGCCCGGCGGCTTTATCTCGCCGGGCGCTTCGCGACCGAGGCGGCGCCGACGCCGGTCGCCGCGGAGGCCTCGGCGACCTCAGGCCGGTGAGCGATGGCCGACATCGTGGCGCTGACCGGGGCCACCGGGTTCATCGGCGGCCACGTCGCAGCGGCCTTGCTCGACGCCGGCTGGCGGCTCCGGGTCCTCGTCCGGGGCGCGCCACCGGCGGCCTTGGCGGCGGCGCCGGCGGTCACCCTGGTCCGCGGGGCGCTCGACGATCCCGCCAGCCTGCGTGAGCTGGTCAGCGGTGCGGCCGCGGTCGTTCACCTCGCCGGCGTGGTCAAGGCGCGGCGGCGGCACGAGTTCTTCGCGGTCAATCGCGACGGCGTCGCCCGCCTGCTCGATGCGGTCGGGCCAGGGGCGCCCCGGTTGGTTCTGCTCTCGTCGCTGGCCGCCCGCGAGCCCGGGGTGTCGGCCTATGCCGCGAGCAAGCGGGCCGGCGACGCGGTCTTGGCCGAGCGCGGCGACGGGCTGGCCTGGACCATCCTTCGGCCGCCGGTGGTCTACGGCCCGGGCGACCGCAACACGCTCGCCTTCTTCCGCGCGGTGGCGCGCGGGATCGGGCCGCTTCTGGCGCCCGAGGCGGCCCGGGTCTCGTGCCTGCACGTGGGCGACCTGGCGGGCGCCGTGGTCGCCCTTCTCGGTGCCGGCGAGGCCACCCATGGCGAGACCTACGAGATCGCCGACGGCGAGCCCGGCGGCTATGGCTGGCGCCGCCTGATCGAGATCGCCGCCAGCCACCTGGGCACCCGGCCGCGGATCGTTCGGGTGCCTCGTTCGCTGCTCGGCGCCGCCGCCCGGATCAACGCTCTGGTCGGCCTGGCGGCGGGCCTGGCGACGATGCTGAGCCCGGACAAGGTGCGCGAGATTGGTCACCTCGACTGGGTTTGTCGCGATAGCGGATTGAATGAGGCAGTGGGGTGGCGGCCCCAGGTTTCGGTGGCCCGAGGGTTCGCAAGCACGATCGACTGGTACCGCAGAGAGAAATGGCTGTAACATGTAGCAATAAATTGTTACCAGCTTCACCTTCTCGTGATCGTACATGCTGTGGACAGTGGCCCACCTAGCCATTAAGTTGTGCGCGATTTCAGTGGCTGGCGGGGGCCTGTGTCATCGGGTCGCGTTCGAGGGTACCGGCGGACGAGAGCCGAGCCCGCCGAACAGTTGAGGCAGGGGATGGGGGTGCAGCCGAGGTGATAAGGCGCCGACCGCACCGGCCGGACGCTCGGTCGTGCCTCGAACCGGAGGCGAACTGGGGGATCGGGTTTCATTGTCCGACATAGACATCGTTTCCGGCAGGGTTCTCCGCCTGGACGCCGCACCCGGTCGCGTGGCGAACAGTGAGGTCCATCGAGAACGAGGGATTGGAATGACCACCGTTTGCCTGGAAGAAGACCGAATAATCCAGGAGATCTTGCGGATGCTCGAACCATACAATAAGACGGGAAAGCGAATACAGAGAGGCACGGACATCATGAGGGATCTGGATGTCGATTCACTCGCCGTGATGAACTTCATCATGAAGATCGAGGATCGTTTCGACATCTCGATCCCCTTGAATGCCATGGCCGAGATCCAGACCGTCGAGGATCTGGCCACGACCGTTCTCAAGATGAAGACGGAAGCCGGAGCATGAGCATTTTCAAAAGGTTCGACTCTCTGATCCAGGCCCACCGGGACCTCTCGGCGTGTGGGACCGACCCGTTCTCGGTGCGCCTCGATCGGGTGCTCTCGCCGACCCGTGCGATCGTCGGCGGCCAGCCGGTGATCCTGGCCGGAACCAACAACTACCTCGGCCTGACCTTCGATCCCGGCTGCATCGCGGCGGCGATCGAGGCGGTCGAGGGCGAGGGGACCGGGACCACCGGCTCGCGCATCGCCAACGGCAGCTATGCCCTGCACAAGGCCTTGGAGGTCCGGCTGGCCGAGTTCTTCGGCCGTCGCCACGCGATGGTCTTCACCACCGGCTATCAGGCCAACCTCGGCATCATCTCGACCCTCGCCGGGCAAGGCGACTTCCTGATCATCGATTCCGATTCGCACGCCAGCATCTATGACGCGGCCCGGCTCAGCAGTGCGACGGTGATCCGCTTCAAGCACAACGACCCCGCCGATCTCGAGAAGCGTCTGCACCGCTTGGCCAATCGGCCGGGCAACAAGATCATCGTCGTCGAGGGCATCTACAGCATGATCGGCGACCAGGCGCCGCTCGCCGAGATCGTGACGGTCAAGCGCAAGTACGGCGCCTATCTGCTGGTCGACGAGGCCCATTCACTGGGCGTCCTCGGCGACCACGGCCGCGGCCTGGCCGAGCACGCGGGCGTCGAGGACGACGTCGACTTCGTCGTCGGAACCTTCAGCAAGAGCCTCGGCGCGGTCGGCGGGTTCTGTGTCTCCGACCTCGAAGACTTCGATGTTCTCCGCATCGTCTGCCGGCCCTACATGTTCACCGCCTCGCTGCCGCCCTCGGTGATCGCCTCGGTCACCGCGGCGCTGGCGGTGATGGAAAACGATCCCCACCTCCGACGGCGCTTGTGGAACAACGTCGATACGCTCTATGACGGGCTCGCCCTGAACGGCTTCGTCCTCGGCGGCCAGAAGGGGCCGGTGGTCGCGGTCCATCTGCCGAGCCAAGGCGTCGCGGTGCGCACCTGGTACGATCTCTTGCGCACCGGCGTTTACGTTAACTTGGCGCTGCCGCCGGCGACACCGAACGGGATGCCGCTTCTGAGGTGCAGCGTATGCGCGGCGCACAGTCGGGACGATCTGGAGACGATCGTCGACACCATGGTCGACATCGGCCAGCGCAACGGCGTGATCGAGCCGCCGGCGCGCGCCGCGCGGGCCTGATCCCAGAGCGCCGGGGGGCGGCGGGCGCTCTCAGCGCAAGGCGCCTCGCCGATAGAGGCGCCAGACCACCAGCGGCGAGGCCAGAACCGGATGACGCCTTTGCCAGGCGCTGAGGCGGGGCCGAATTCCGGAGTGGCGTTCGATCTTCCACAGCGCGTACTCGACCGCACCGTCGAAGGTGAAGGCGCCCTTGATCAGCCGCAGCACGGTCAGCGGCTTACCGATGGCGCGCCGGGCCACCCAGCGGAGAGCCTCGAATGCCCGCGCCCTCGCCGGGATCGCCACCTGGAAGCGGCCATCGGCCGTCTTCCCGGCGACCGCGACGCCGGCGGCAGCGAGCGCCGGGCCGGTCAGCGCCTGATAGCGCGCCGCATTCCAGGCGTAAATCTGGGTCGCCCGCGCGGCCCGTTCGGCCCGCAACTCGGCGCGATAGGTCTCGCGAAAGGCGCGCTGCCACAGATCGGCGGCGGTGAACGCCGGCCCCAGCAGCGGCGCGGTTCGCCCGACCATGGTCGTCACTGCCTGGGCGAGCGCGCCGATCACCGCCTCGCGCACCGCCGCGTCGCGCGCATAGGCGAGACGCACCGGCTGGCAGAAGCGCGCCCACAGCGAGGGGTGCAGCGCCGCCGCCGAGGTGCCGCGACGGAACTGCGCCAAGGTCATGACCGCGTACTTGGTCCGCGCTCGCCCGGCCTCGGTGGCGTGCTCGAGGTAGAAGACGTTCGGCGGCAGGATCGCGTTGGCGAGCGCGGCGAGCCGGCTCGCATAGACCTCGCGATAGCGCTCGACCAGAACGTAGAGGTCGATGACCGCCTCGTTCCCGGGCTCGCCCGGGTCGGGTCCGTGCAGGCACGAGCCATAGAACAGCACCGCCGCGACGGCGGCGCCGTGGCGCTCGCGCACCGCATCGACGATGACGCCCACCGAGGCGGCGAAGGGCCGCGCCGTCTCGGCCTCGAGGTGGCGATGAAGGGTCGCGAGATCGGGCGTCATGGCCGCTCAGCAGCGCAGGAAGACGGCCTGGTGCTCGACCCGCAGGGTCACCGGCTGGTCGGCGCGCGGGGTGAAGATCTGGCCGTCGAAGACGATCGGGCTGGTCATCCGCAGGGTGATCTCGTCGGTCCGGCCGCTGGCGTATCCGTCGGCCGTCATCCACCGCCGCGGCCGGCCGCGCAGGATCGGCAGCAGCGCCGAGCGAAACCGCCGCGGCGGCGATTCGATGGCGAGATAGCGGCAGCGCCCGGGGCCTTCGCCCCAGAACGGCGACAGGCCCAAGGCGAGGCGCGAGAGCGTCGTCGCGAGGACGAGGAAGTAGGTCTTGACCGGCGGGTCCTCTCGCCCGTCGATCGCGAGCGCGAGCGGTGCGCCCTGGAACAGGCCATCCGCCTCGGTGCGACCGAAGAGCGCGCGTGCGCCGACCAGCGCCAGGGTCGCCGCCAGCGCGGTGACGCGGTCGAGCCCGATCGGGTGGACCTTCTGCCGGGCGAACAGGATCACCCGATGGAACGCCGCCGCGCCGAAGAACAGGCCGTGGACCGGGACCTCGCCCGGGGCGAGACGCAGCGAGATCAGCGGGCGAACGATCTCGGTGCCTTCCTCGCCCCCGCCGACGGCCGCGACCAGCCGCGACAGCGCGCACTCGCGCCGCCCCTTCAGGCCGACGTCGTTGGCGATCAGGTTGGTCATGCCGCCGGGCAGGATCGCCAGCCTGGGGCGCGCCTGGGAAGGCAGGTCGTCGATCAAGGCGGTCAGGGTCGCCTGAACGGTCCCGTCGCCGCCGTTGACGGCGACCACCCCGATTCCCTCGCGGACGAAGGCGCGCAGGGCCTCGCCGACCGCCTCGATGCGCCCGATCTCGACGTGGGCGATCTCGGGATGGCGCGCCGCGGCGTCGCGGATGCGGGCGAAGCCGCGCCGGTTCTGATGGCTGTGGAGGTTGCTGATCAGTCCGATGCGGGCCATGGGCGGCGAGGGATCGTTCTCGGGGGCCGGGAAGTGGCGCCCGAGCCAGGGGCGCGCCCGACCGCGACCGGGGCGTCGTTCAAGGCGTCACTTCATAGGGGCTCGGGCGTGATCTGCCAACAGCCGAGCCGGCTCGTGCGGTCGCCGCCGGGGCGATGAAAACCTTCGACCGCTATATCGTGACGCGGGTGCTGTGGCCGCTGGCTGCGACCCTCTCGATCGCGCTCTTCGCCCTCCTGCTCGCCCGACTGGCCCGCCTGCTCGACCTCTTCGTCAACCGCGGCGGCTCGCTCTCGCTGGTCCTTCAGGCGCTCACCAACCTGATCCCCTTCTACCTCGGGATCGCCTTGCCGGCGGCGTTCTTCGTCGCCGTTCTGGTGGCCGTCATGCGGCTCAGTCAGACCAGCGAGGTGGGCGCGCTCCAGGCTGCCGGGGTCGGCCTGTGGCGCCTCGTCGCGCCGATCATGGGGCTCGCGATCGTGCTCACCCTGGGCAGCGCGGTCCTCGTCAACTATCTTCAACCCTATGCCCGTTATGCCTACCGGGCGGTGACCTTCGCGCTCGCCCACCAGGCGTGGAACGCGACCGTCGAGAGCGGCGCCTTCTTCACCGGCTTCGCCGACACCACGGTGCTGGTCGACGGCCTCGACCGCGACGGCACGACCCTGGTCGGGATCTTCGCCTACCGCCGCGAGCCGGCCGGGCGATCGGTCGTCATCACGGCGGCGAAGGGAAGCCTGCGCGCGACCGCGGACCGGCGTCGGCTGTTCCTCCACTTCGGCGACGGCGTTCGGGTGCGGAGCGGGGCCGCGGCGGCGGCCCCCAGCACCGTTCGCTTCGAGCGCCTCGACCTGCCGCTCGACCTCGGCGCCGCCGCCGAGCGCTTTCACGGCCGCGGCCGCGACGAGGAGGAGCTGACCCTGAGCGAGCTCTGGGCGGTCCGCGACAGCCCGCCCGCGGGCACGACCGTCGCCCTGGTCGGGGCCGAGATCGCCTATCGTCTGGTGCAGACCCTGAGCGTCCTGGTGCTGCCGTTTCTCGCCGTGCCCCTGGGCATCGCCTCGCCGCGTGAGCGCAAGGGCCTGGCCTTGGGCGCCGGCCTCGTCGTCCTGGTGCTCTATCACCACGTCCTCCAGCTCGGCCACAGCTTCGCCGGGGCCGGGCGGATTTCCCCCGCGCTCGGGCTCTGGCTGCCGTTCGCGCTGTTCGCGGCCGCCAACCTGTGGACCTTCGTGGAATCGGGCCGGCGGCCCGAAGGCAATCCGCTTTCCAAGGTCCTCGCCCGTCTCGAGGGGGCGTTGCGGCTCAAGCGCGGCCGCCCGGGCTGGCAGCGGGGGGCGGGATGACGCCGACCGTGACCGTCTATGTGTCGCGGCTGTTCCTCGGCCGCCTGGTCGTCGTCGGCTTTGGCTTCGTCGCCCTGTTGCAGGTCTTCGATCTGCTCAAGAACGCCCGCGACATTCTCGAGCGGCACGGCGACGGGCTCGCCAGCCTCGCCTACTATGCCGCCCTGCGGCTGCCGGGCACGATCAGCTTCCTGTTGCCGCTCTGCGTCCTGGTGGCGGCGCTGATGACCCTGGCGAGGCTGGCACAGCACAACGAGATGATCGCCCTCAAGGCGGCCGGGCTGTCGCTCTACCGGCTCTTGCTCGGCTTCGTGCCGGCGGCGCTCGCGATCGCGCTGGCGCAATGGCTGCTCGCCGATCAGCTCGCGACCGCGGCCAACCGGGCGCTCGAGCGCTGGGACGCCGAGAGCGTCGCCGAGGCCCCCGGCAGCGTTGCCGAGCGGCGTGCGGTCTGGGTGCGCAGCGGGCCATGGGTCGCCCGGATCGGGGCGGTGCTGGCCGACGGCCACGAGCTGGTCGATGTCACCCTCTTTCGCCGTGATCCGAGCGGCAATCTGAGCGAGCGGCTGGTCGCCCGCAAGGCGCGCTATGCCGGCGGGGGCTGGCGGCTCGGTGACGTCCGACGCACGGTCTGGCCCCGGCTCGGCCCCCCCGAGACCAGCCGGATCGCACGCTATCTGTGGCTCTCGGCGCTGGCCCCGGGCGAGATCGCCGATCTCTCGACCGATCCCAAGGGGCTGAGCCTGCAAGCCTTGCTGGGCTTCGCCCGGGCCTCGGGGCTCGGCACCCATCCGAGGCATTTCTATCGGACCTGGGTGCAGAAACGCCTGGCCACGCCGGCGAGCGCCTTGGTCATGATCGTGCTCGCGGTTTCGGTGACGCAGACCCTGGCGCGCGGCTCGGCCATGGCGGTGAACGTGGCCGCCGGGATCGGCCTCGGCTTCCTCTATCTGATCGCCGAGGGCGTGGTCCTGACGCTGGGCGAGGCCGGCACCCTGCCGCCCGTGCTCGCCGCCTGGGCGCCGGTCGCCGTGTTCGGCAGCATCGGCGGCGCCGCCCTGGTCGTCCGCGAGGGCGGCTGAGTGGCGCGGTCGTTGCACCCCGCCGCGTCTACCATTAGCCTTGGTCCGCTCGGCGCGGCGCCGGGTGCGGCCCGAGGCGACGAGCGCCCGTCGAGCGGGGCGCGTGAATCGGCTCGGGGGTGGCTCGGTGGCCTTTGACATCGCATACTGGCGGGGGCGGACCCATGACCTCGGGCGCATGGGCCTCGGCGATCTGATCCGGGTCTTCTTCACCTATCCCGCGGTCATCGGCTATCTGGCCCTCGGGGCGCTGGCGCTCGGCTGGACGGCGGTGCGGGCCGATGCGGTCTGGTCCGTGCTGCTGGCGGCGGCGCTGGCGGTGCTGGTCTACCCCCTGGTCTGGTACCTTCTGCACCGCTTCGTCCTGCACGGCCGCTTCCTCTATCGGAGCCCGCTGACCGCCGCGGTGTGGAAGCGCATCCACTTCGACCATCATCAGGACCCGCACGATCTGCGGGTGCTGTTCGGCGCGCTCTACACGACGGTGCCGACGATCGCCCTGGTGACCCTGCCGATCGGCTGGGCGGTCGGTGGGGCCGCGGGCGCCGGCGCGGCCTTCGCGGCGGGCCTTCTGATGACCTGCGCCTATGAGTTCGCGCACTGCGTCCAGCATCTGAACCACGTGCCGAAAAGCGCCTTCCTGCGGCGCATCAAGCGCCTCCACATGGCGCATCACTTTCATAACGAGACCGGCAACTTCGGCATCGCCAACTTCTTTTGGGACCGCTTGTTCGGAACCCTCTACGAAAGCCCGAAGGCGGTGCCGCGCAGCCCGACGGTCTTCGACCTCGGCTATACCCCGGCCGAGAGCGAACGCTATCCCTGGGTGGCCAGGATGTCGGCGCCGGTCAGCGCGATCGGCGCCCATCGTGAGCGTCGGCGCCATGATATCGGGCGCGCATCCGCTGGCCATGGCCGCATATGACGGTGCCGGCCGCGGTGCCGGTGGACGCGGCGCCCGGCCGCGGGGCGATTCGCGTCGCCCCGGTGGATGACCGGCGCGGGCACGATCGCTTCCTCCGCCTGCCCAATCGGCTCTATGCCGGCCATCCCGGCTATGTCCCCCCGCTCGCCATCGAGCGGCGCCAGGCGCTGAGCCCAAGGTCGAACCCCTTCTTCGAGCACGCCCGGGTGCGCTATTGGCTGGCTTGGCGCGGCGACCGGCCGGTCGGGCGAATCAGCGCCCAGATCGACGATCTCGCCCTCGCCCGCCATCGTAACCAAACTGGGCACTTCGGTCTCCTCGACGCCGAGGACGATCCGGCGGTCTTCGAGGCTCTGGCCGCGAGCGCCGAGGGCTGGCTCCGCGATCACGGCATGCGGCGCGTCCGCGGCCCCTTCAACCTCTCGATCAACGAGGAAAGTGGCCTTCTGGTGGCGGGGTTCGAGACCCCGGCGGTGATGCTGATGGGCTATGCCCCGCGCTATGCCGCGCGACACATCGAGGCGCTGGGCTATGGCAAGGCCAAGGACCTGCTCGCCTACGACTATGACGTCACGC
>Ga0114931_10003661_pt1 | contig 19369 bp, 17 predicted proteins | sample 2SBtaG_FD_89579 | JGI IMG/M metagenome (GOLD analysis project Ga0114931, IMG submission 89579) | Deep subsurface microbial communities from Kolumbo volcano to uncover new lineages of life (NeLLi) - 2SBTROV14_V59a metaG | ecosystem: Environmental > Aquatic > Marine > Volcanic | place: Kolumbo...
CGAATGGCTCCCATTTTCAATGGCTTACAGCCATTGAAAATGCCGGCACATCCCTGTGCCGCACGCAGCCAGTAGAAAAACAGAGTTTTTCAACAGGCTGCTACTCACTGGACAGGCGCTCCGCCACCCCGGGTCATCAGCGCTCACCGTTCGCTGCAGACACGAGGCCCAGGATTGCCGCGTCGGGGACGCGAAGTCGCGCGCATTGCTGTGAAATTGATTGCAAAAAAAACAGCAGACGGCGATCCATCCGGCCGTTATTATTGGCCGCTTTGCGCCACCCTGTCTACGGTCGTGAAAATGTCCGGAACGAAGTGGAAAATTCATAAGTTCGGCGGCAGCAGCCTCGCTGATGCCGGCTGCTTCGAGCGCGTCGGCAAAATCGTTCTGTCGACGCCGCACGAGCGCATCGGCGTGGTCGTGTCCGCGATGGGCGGCATGACGAACGCGTTACTGGAATTGGCCGTCATTGCAGAGCAGGGCGATGACGCGACGACAGCGCTGAACGTGATCGGTCAGCGATATGCAGACACGGCAAAATCACTGCTGTCCGGCGATGCCCTGGTGCGGCTGCTGGACCTCTGGAAAGAGGACTCCCTGGATATCGGCAACATCCTGGACACCGTCGCGAGGGCGCACTCGGCGCCGCAACGCAGCCGCGACATCATGGCGGGCTACGGCGAGCTCTGGGCCGCAAGGCTTCTTGCCGCCTACCTTGACGCGCACGCGGGCAACGGCCGTGCCGGCTCGTGGATCGATACCCGCCGGGTCATCACCGTGCGCCACAGTGACCTTGGCCCGGCGGTGAACTGGGATCGCTCCCGCGCCGCACTGCAGCGCGTACTCGATGAGGATATTTCGGATATCGCAGTCATCACCGGCTTCATCGCGGTGGATGAGCAAGGCATGCAGACGACGCTTGGCAGGAATGGCAGCGACTACTCCGCGGCTATTTTCGCCGCACTGATCGAAGCCGACGCACTCGATATCTGGACGGACGTCGATGGCGTGATGAGCGCCGACCCACGGCAAGTACCCGACGCTGAAATCATACACTCGCTGTCCTACAACGAGGCCATGGAACTTGCTTATTTCGGCGCAAGGGTCATCCATCCGCAAGCCATGGGCCCGGCGATCGACAACGGTATTGCCGTGGTCATTCGTAACAGTTTTCATCCCGGACATGCCGGCAGCCGCATCAGCGCAGTGACCGAGCCAAACGGACAGGTCAAGGGAATTACCGCGATCAGCGGCATGGCCCTGGTCAATATCGAGGGTAGCGGCATGATAGGCGTACCGGGCACAGCCGACCGCCTCTTTGCCGCGCTGAAGGATGCCGGGGTATCGGTCACGCTGATATCCCATGCAAGTTCCGAGCACTCGATCTGTATCGCCGTACCGGGTGAGCTGGGCAGCAGAGCGAAGCGTGTCATATCCGATGCATTTGCGGACGAACTGGCCGGCGGCCAGATCCAGAGTGTCGATGTGACCGACCGGCAAAGCATCGTCGCGGTGGTTGGCGATGGCATGGCCGGGCATCCCGGCATCGCGGCCCGTTTCTTTGCCAACCTGGGTCACGCCGGCATCAACGTCCGCGCGATCGCGCAGGGTTCGTCGGAGCGCAACATTTCCGCGGTGATCGATTCCAACGATGTGACCAGGGCGTTGCGGGTGGTGCATTCCGGGTTCTATCTTTCCGACAAGACGATTTCCGTCGGCATCATTGGAACGGGCGTTATCGGCGGTACATTGCTCGACCAGATGCACAACGAGCGCGAGCGCCTGCAGCGCAAATTCAAACTCGACCTGCGCGTCCGCGCGATCGCCAGATCGAGCCACATGTTGCTGGGTGAGCGCCGGATCGAACTGGACGACTGGCGGAGCGTACTCGAAAACGGCGGCAAGTCCACCGATCTCAAGGCATTCGAGCGACACGTTCACGCCGACCATCTACCGCATGCTGTCATCATCGATTGCACCGCGGACGAGGAGATCGCCGGCAAATATGCAGACTGGCTGGCGCGCGGCATACACGTCATTACGCCGAACAAAAAGGCGTTCAGCGGAAGCCAGGAATACTACAAAAAAATATGTAAGGACGCGGCGGAAGGTGGCAGCCACTACCTCTACGAGACCACGGTCGGTGCGGCGCTGCCCATTCTCCGGACAATCCGTGATCTTGTCGACACCGGCGACCGCATCCATTCGATCAGGGGCATTCTGTCAGGAACGCTTGCTTACCTGTTTAACGTCTACGACGGCAGCAAGCCATTTTCCGAAATTGTCGTCGATGCCAGGCAAAACGGCTTTGCGGAACCGGATCCGCGAGACGACCTGTCCGGCATGGATGTCGCGAGAAAGCTCACGATTCTCGCACGGGAACTGGGGCTGGAACTGGAGATCGGAGATTTTCCGGTGCAATCCCTGGTCCCGGAGGCGCTCAGGGAGGTCGGCGTTGATGAATTTCTGCAGCGCTTGCCCGCTTATGATGCGCAGGTGCAGGCACTGTACCAGGAAGCAAGGGCTGCGGGATTGAAGTTACGATACGTCGCCACGCTCGACGACCAGGGCCATGCGGCGGTGGGTCTCGAGAAGGTTCCGCAGACGGATTCGTTCAGCAACATGCAGCTTACTGACAACCTGGTGCAGTTTCGTACCGACCGCTATGCACAAAATCCACTGGTCATCCAGGGGCCCGGCGCCGGCCCCGAAGTCACCGCGGGTGGTGTGTTCGGCGATTTGTTGAAACTGGTCAGTTTCCTGGGTGATGGACCACTGATATGAACAACACAGAATTCAAGACGGCCTTTGCGCCGGCATCGATCGGCAACGTTGCCGTGGGCTTCGATATGCTTGGCCTCGCGATCAAAGGGGTCGGCGATCGGGTATCCGCCCGCAAGACGGCTGATGGGGTGGTCAGCATCAGCGAAGTGCTCGGCGCCGATGGTGAAAGCCATCCATTCTTGTCGACGAATGCCGGCGAGAACACCGCATCCATCGCGGCGCAGTCACTTTGGGATGCGGCCGGGGACGGTTCCGGGCTGGAGCTCATCATACAAAAAGGGATTCCGCTACAGTCCGGCATGGGCAGCTCGGCGGCATCGGCCGTGGCGGCGGTCGTCGCTGTCAATGCGTTGCTGGCATCGCCGCTGCAGCGAGACGCACTGGTCATACACGCGCTCGTCGGTGAACAATTTGCGAGCGGCAGCCTGCATGCAGACAACGTCGCGCCGAGTCTCCTGGGCGGCATGGTGCTGTGCCCCCAGGTGCTTTTTCCCGACATGATCCGCCTGGAAGTACCGAACGGGCTAAGCAGTGTACTCGTACACCCGGAGCTACAGGTCAATACGGCGGACTCGCGCAAAAGGCTGGCGCGAGGATATTCGATGGAACAGTGGCTAAGGCAACAGGGCTACCTGGCAGGCTTCGTCGCCGCCTGTGAACAAGGCGACATCGAACTTTTTTCCCGTTGCCTGCGCGACGAGGTGATTGAGCCGCAGCGCGCATCGACGGTGCCTTGTTTCGAGGCGGTCAAGGACGCGGCGTTGAAGGCCGATGCGCTGGGCTGTTCATTGTCCGGCAGCGGACCGAGCATCTTTGCCGTGTGTCATGACAGTGGCGCAGCCAATGTTGTCACGGCAATGGAGCAGGCTTGCAGGAAAATGGGCTATCAGTGCCAATCATGGATCAGTCCGTTAAATGCCGCAGGAGCAGAGGTGGAACAATCGACATGATGTACCGCAGCACCAGGGATGCGCCGCCAGTCAAGCTGGACGAGGCGCTGGTACAGGGGATCGCGACCGACGGCGGCCTGTTCCTTCCTGAGGAACTGCCGCGCCTCGATGTCGAATACTTCGACGGCGCAATCTCAGTTGCCGACATCGCCAAGCGTTTGCTGCAGCCGTTTTTTGCGGGATCAACGCTGGCGAATGAACTCGAGCAGATCATTGCCGAGACATTCAGTTTTCCCGTCCCCGTAACGCAGCTATCCGCTGGGGACGCCTATTGTGGCCTGCTGGAACTGTTTCACGGCCCCACCGCTGCGTTCAAGGACGTTGGCGCAGGCTTTCTGGCTGCCTGCCTGGGCAGGCTGGAGGGCGATGCCAGCAAGCCGCTGACGATTCTTGTCGCAACCTCAGGTGATACCGGTGGTGCCGTCGCTGCAGCCTTCAATGGCAGGCCCGGCATGCGGGTTGCGGTTTTGTATCCGCAGGGCCGGGTATCCGGTCGACAAGAGCAGCAACTGACATGCTGGGATGAAAACGTTATGTCACTGGCCGTCAGGGGTTCTTTCGATGACTGCCAGGCGCTGGTCAAGGGGGCCATGGCGGACAAAACCCTGGCGGCAAGACACCGCTTCAGTTCGGCGAACAGCATCAACATCGGCCGCCTGTTGCCGCAGGCGATTTACTACGCGAGCGCCAGCCTGGGGCACTGGCGCAGGACCGGCCGCAAGCCATCTTTTGTCGTGCCGACCGGCAATCTCGGCAATGCGCTCGCCTGTTACCTGGCACGCGCAATCGGGCTACCGATCGGCAAACTGGTGATCGCGACGAACGCAAATCGCCTCATCGCCGACTACCTGGGCGGCGCAGCATGGGAGCCGCGTCCGAGCATCCGGACGTTGGCATCCGCGATGGATGTCGGTGATCCCAGCAACATGGAGCGCCTGCGGAAACTGGGTGGCGATGCGGATTCGCTGCAACACGAGTTAAGCGCAGTTTCAGTTTCGGACGAGGAGATCAGGGATGAGATCGGACGAAATTTTGCAGAGTTCGGCCTGGCAACCTGCCCACATACGGCTACAGCGACTTTCGCCTGGCGTGGCTTGAGCGAAAGGCAAAAAAGCGAGCATGACTGGATTCTCGTGGCTACGGCGCACGCCGCAAAATTCGAGCAAATCGTCGAGCCGATTATTGGCGAGCGGGTGCCCATACCCGCGGAACTCGCCAGGATCCTGTCGCGGCAGCAACACTTCAGCGTGATCGAACCCGAGATGGCGGCGCTGGTCGCGGCGCTCGAAGAAACTTTTGCCACCTGATGCCGCTTATGGGCACTCTATTGTATATTCGGAACCGATGAACGAACTGCTGTCCACCGATTTACAAGTACCCGTCGTCCTCGGGCTTTCCCTGGCGATTGTACTGTCTGCCTGGCTGTTCATTCGGCAGCGCCGCCGCCGTGCCCGTAGCCTGGAAAACGTCCTCAATAAAATCGCCTTCGAGCGACTCGAGAAACTGATCATCCCCAAAGCCGACGAGGGCGAAATCCAGATCGACCACCTGGTATTGACGGCACAAGGCCTCGTGATCATCGACTTGAAGGACGTGAGCGGCACGGTGTTCGGTAGTGACAAAATGGAGCAGTGGACGGTCATCAGCGATGACAAGCGTTTCACGTTCAGCAATCCACAGCCGGCACTTTATGATCGTATCGCCGCCGTAAAGCAAATCGTTCGGCAGGTTCCGGTCTCTGGCCGGGTGGTATTCCTCGATGGCGCCACGTTTACGAAAGGCGTGCCGAGTCTCGTTGCCAACCTGGACGAATTGCAGCACGAGTTCGGTGACTGGGACGAGGACGCGGCGAAAGTCAAGATCGAGGCGTTCATGCCGCATTGGGAACAGATCAGGGCCAGGGCAGCGCCGTAGCGGAACGCGAACAAAGAGGATTAGATATCAATGGGTTGTGCAACCGGGCGCGCAACACAGTCCTCGAACAATTGATCAGGGGCCAAGTCCGACAGGCTGCCCGGGCAAGCCGAAAAAAACTCCGGCCGTTTTCGAGCTGGCTTTGGCAAGCGCTGTCTCCGATTGTCCGCGCGCTTGCGCAACGACACGCAGCACTTCCCTGAGGTAGGCGGGCTCGTTGCGCCGCGTCGTCGGTTTCGGCGTCAGGCTGCGCGGCAGGAGATAAGGAGAATCGGTTTCCAGCATCAGCCTGTTATCGGGGATCAGGTTGACGATCTCCTTCAGGTGAGTGCCGCGGCGCTCGTCACAGATCCAGCCGGTGATACCGATATAGAGCCCCAACTCGAGATATTCCCGCAGCTCGTCTTCCTGGCCGGTAAAACAGTGCGCGACCGCCCGGCTGATCTTCGGTAGAAATGGTTGCAGCATGTCCACGAAGTCATCGTGAGCCTCCCGCTGGTGCAGGAACACGGGCAGTCCGCTATCGACGGCGAGCGATAACTGCCTGGCAAAAGCCTCTTTCTGCGCATCCACCGGTGAGAAATTCCTGAAATAATCGAGCCCACACTCGCCAACGGCGACCACTTCCGCTTCGCCAAGCAACGCTTGAAGAGAAGCATGCACGGCATCGGTGTAGTCGCTGGCATGATGCGGGTGCACCCCGGTGGTGGCAAACAGCGTGCCGCGCTGCGACTTCGACAGCGCCAGTGCCTCCCTGCTGCTCCTCTCGCAGCTGCCGGTAACGATGATTCGTGTAACGCCTGCGGTGGCGGCCCGTTCGATAACCTCGTCGCGGTCATTGTCAAAGCTGTCGTGAGACAAATTCGCACCAATGTCGATCAAGTCCAATGGCTTTACCTGGGATGCCAGCGAAAAGTCAGCGCACCAAGCAGCATGAATACAACCGTCATTGCGAGCATGGCGCTTAGGTCGGGCGCGATTGCAGATAATCCAGCGCCGTCCAGCATCACCGCTCTTGCAGCATTCAGCATGTGCGTGAGCGGAAAGATGCTCGCCAGCTGGCGAATCCAGCCACTCGCAGCTTCCAGGGAAAACCACACGCCGGACAACATCATCATCGGCCAGGTCACCATGTTCAACATGCCGCCGGCCAGTTCCTCGCTGGTGACACGGGCTGCCACCAGCAGGCCCATCGAGATCATCGAAATCGAGCCTAGAAAAAGGATCAGGAACAACAGCGGGTAGCTGCCATCCATACGCGTGTCGAGAAAAAACTTGGTACCCGCGAATACGAGCGACGTAATCACGAGAATCAGCAACAAGCGCGATGCGACCTGGGCAATGACAAACTCTATCGGCCGCAACGGCGTCGCCCGCAAGCGTTTCAGGAAGCCATTCTTGCGGTAACGCACGACAACGTAGCCGACACCGAACAGGCTGCTAAACATCACGTTCATACCCAGGATTCCGGGCAGCACCCAGTCGACGTATCGAACCGGTTCACCCTCTATCTGCGACTTGACCATGCCGCTCCCGGCATCCTTGTCGGCCTGTAGCAATGCGAACTCGACAAAATAGCCCTTTGGCGACTCCGGGTTTATCCAGTACTGCGGCTGACCCTCGAATTGCACCAGCAGATCGAGCTGGTGCCGCGCAACCTTGCGGACGCCGCTGCTGCGATCGTGGACAACGACGAAATCGATATATCGTGTATCCAGGAACGGGTGCACGGTGCGGTCGAGCTCGACCTCTGCCTGCAACACACCGACCGTGTACTCCGGGCGCTCGGCACTGAAAATGAACGACAGGCCGAATACCAGGGCGAAAGGCAGGACAATATTCCAGCTCAGTGTGCCCCGGTCGCGGATAAACTCGAGGTTGCGTGCCTTGAAAATGGCAAGAATTCGCTGCAACACGATTCAGGCCCGCAGCGAGTGACCGGTCAGGTCGAGGAACAGGTCTTCGAGATCAGGCTGGCGGATTTTCATACGATTCAGTTCGCTCGTATGGGCGGCCAGCTCCACGAGACTCCGGTTGACATTGTTAGTTTCAATTTCGATAACGCCCTATGTCTCCAGTACCCGGTGCTCAATACCGGCGAGGTTGCCGTTGAAGTCCTCTATTGGCAACTCGATGATGGTGTTCTTGTAATGCTGCTTCAGGAGTTTCTCGGGGGATCCCTGGATGATGATCTTGCCGGCATCCATAATCGCGATTTCATCGCACAATATGTGTGCCTCCTCCATGTAGTGGGTTGTCAGGATCACCGTTGTTCCAGCGGCCCGGATGCGTTTCACGAGTTCCCAGAAGTTTCTCCTTGCCTGCGGGTCCAGTCCGGTGGTTGGCTCATCAAGAAAGACGAGGCGCGGGCGGTTCACGAGGGCGACGGCGAGCAGCAACCGCTGGCGCTGCCCGCCCGACAGCTTCCGATTATCCCGATCAAGGAGTTCGCCGAGTGAGCATTGTTCGATGATACGCCCGAGATCGGCCTTCCGATCGTAAAGGTTCTGGAACATCTCCAGCGTTTCTTCGACGCTGATGAAGTCTTGCAACGCCGTGTTCTGGAACTAGACGCCGGCTTCTTCGCGAAACCGGCGCCCTGCAGGAGAACCGTAGTACCAGACCTCACCGGAGGTCGCGGAGGTCACGCCCTCCATGATTTCGACGGTCGTGGTCTTGCCAGCGCCGTTGGGTCCCAGAAGGCCAAAGCAGATGCCTTCGGCGACGTCAAAGGAAACGTCATTCACGGCGAGGACGGCAGGATATTTTTTGACGAGGCACCTGGCCTCTAGTGCAATTTGCATGCGCGTTACGAAAGGCCGCCAAAGACCGTAGGTTACCTTGCCGGGTGCCCCGGGCATAGCCGCCGCAGGCAATTTGCACGCATATTGCAACCCTTTGATGACGGGCGGTATCGAATAGACACACAGTTCGAGCAACTCCCTTCAAGGAGCCAAACAATGGCACGAAATCAAAGCTATTTATCGCTGCTAGCCGGCCTCGTCGCTGTTTTGCTGGCTGCCCCGTCGCTGGCCAGCGTCAACAAGAGCATCAGGATCGGTGACAACGAGGTGGCCGATGGTGCCTCGACCGTCAATGGCAGTATTTCAGTCGGCACGGAGGCAACGATCAAGGGTTCGTTGACGACGGTCAATGGCACAATCCGGGTCGGCGACAACAGCAGCATTGGCGATGCAGAGACGGTCAATGGCGGCATCCGCATTGCATCGGGTGTTGCGGCTAACGACATCGGCAGCGTCAATGGATCGGTCAGGCTCGCCGAAAACACGAAGATTGCCGGTGAAGTCAGCGTCGTCAACGGTAAAATCACGGCGGAAAAGGGCACGACGGTCGAAAAGGACGTGAGCAACGTAAACGGTGAAATCCAGCTCACCGGCGCAACCATCGGCGGCGACCTGTCGACGGTCAGCGGCGACGTGCGGCTGAATGAAGGCTCGACCCTGAATGGCGACCTGATCGTCAGGAAACCGGGTGGCTGGGGCTGGAACAAGAACAAGCGCAAGCCGGAGATCGTCATCGGGCCTGGTTCAAAGGTGGTTGGGGAACTCAGGCTGGAACGCGAAGTAGAGCTGTATATCAGTGAGACCGCAAAGGTCGGTGGCGTCAGCGGTAAAATGAGCATGGATGATGCGATCCGCTTCAGTGGTGACCATCCCTGATCTAAAATAGTCCCGATGATGGTGCGGCCCGCGCCAGGCGGTTAAACTCCAGCTGTGCAAGATGTCGCCCACCAACTACCGCTGTTTTCGAAAGATGATGAAAAGGCCGGCGCCTCGCCGGGCTTCTCTGTACGCAAGAGCAATCGTGCCAAACGGCTGTCCATCAAGGTATATCCCCGCGGCAGGGTCGAGGTGGTGGTGCCGAGGCGCACCAGTGAACGAACAGTCAAGGCTTTCGTCGAGGAAAACCGTGCATGGATCGGGCGTGCCAGGGAAGCTTTCTCGACACATTACACGCCGGAAGCCTTCCTCCTGCCGAATCTCATCCGGCTGCCCGCCGTCGACCAGCAGGCAATCGTGCGTTACCAGCCGAGGCAGGACGCCAGCACAGTTCGATATCGGCATGCGCACGGAATTCTCGACCTCAGTGGCAACACGGCCAGCGACAAGCACTGCCTGGACGCGATAAGGCGCTGGTTATCGAACATCGCGAGAAAGGAGTTTGCGCCAAGGCTCAGCGCACTGGCAGCGCTCACCGGCGCGCCTTACGAGAACATGCACATCCGTATGCAGCGCAGCTGCTGGGGCAGCCGCAGCTCCAGCGGCACCATCAGCCTGAATCTTTGCCTGTTGTTCCTCGAACCCGCATTGCTTCGCTACCTGATGATTCACGAGCTTTGCCATGGCCGGCACATGAACCATTCGCCGCGTTTTTGGCATCGCGTGTCACACTTCGAGCCCGGCTATCGCAAACTCGACCAGCGACTCGGTGAATCCTGGAGAGATGTACCTGCCTGGCTTGGAATATACTGATTAAACAATGCTTTATTATTATTATCTAATGTTTATTATTATCCCTGATCGAGCAATTCTCGCAGGTTGATTACCGCCGCATTCGCGCGTGCAAGGTAATTTGCCATCACCAGCGAATGGTTGGCAAACAGGCCGTAGCCGCGACCGTTGAGGATGATGGGTGAATGGAGCGGCTTCAGGCTCGCCTCCAGTTCGCGGATGATTTGTCGCACACTTGCCTCGGCATTCTTGTCCTCAAGGACCAGAGCAAAATCGAATTGTGCTGCACGGAAAAAATGTACCAGCGCCCACGCGGTGCCCCGCGATTCGAAAAAGATATCGTCGATCTCGAACCAGGAGGTTCGCACCTGTACCCGGTCAGGCAGCGGCGAACTGGCTTCTGCGGACGCATCACCGGCGAGATCGGTGTTGATGACGTCGGTCGCAACACTGTCTCCCAGCCTTCGGGACAAACTGCCCAGGCGTTTTTCAACCTGCGCGAGCCACTCACGCAGGTTATCGGCGCGGGCAAAAAACTGCGCCGTATCATCACCAGCACCTGAAAACCGGTCGCGGTAATGCTTGAATCCTGTAATCGCCTTGCGGTATTCAGATTCGCTGGGTGGCAGAATCCAGGAATCGTTGTCGAAAAAGATCTTCGGTTCGGCAACGGCCAGATCGCGGTCCTCGCGCGACTGAGATTGGCTACGACTGTAGTCGTTGCGCATGACCCGTGCGAGATCCCGTACCTGTTGCAGGACGCCAAGCTCCCAATTCGGCATGTTGTCGAGAAACACGCTCGGCGGCATGATATCGTTGCTCAGGTAGCCACCCGGTTTTTCCAGCAGGGTCTCGGCGACCCGAATCAGTGTATCTGCCGTCGCATAGCCGACGACCTCGCGATCACCATTGGCTTTTTCACTAACCCAGAATATGTCGGGCATGCGTGACCAGTACCAGCCGAGTGCGAGGTTGGCGAGCAGGACGATCGCGACGGCGATGACAACAATCCGTTGCCATAGCGGTCGACGTTGCAACACGTCGTCCGCGGTTTCTTTGCGTTTGAAAAACATTGGCGATAAACCAGTCAGGCGGCCAGACAATGTACCAGTTCGGGCACGATTTCTCCTGATTTTCCCTGTAGGACAAAATCGCTGTGGCCGGACAATGGCGTCGCATCGAGATTGACCTCGATCAGCGTGGCACCGCCCTGTTTGGCTGATTTCCCAAGGCCGGCCGCAGGCCAGACCAGCGACGAGGTTCCGATCGAGCGGAAGACATCGCAATCCGCCGCTGCAGCGGCGGCCGTTTCGAGTGCGAGGGGCGGAATCGACTCGCCGAAGCAGACGACCCCGGTGCGCAACATGCCCCCGCAGCCCGGGCAGGCCGGTACCTCGGCCTCGAGGTCGGCGGTATCCGTGACACAGCATTTGACGACGCAACGGTTGTCGAACAGGTTGCCGTGAAACTCGACGACATCCGGGCTACCGGCCCGTCGATGCATTATGCAGCCGTGGCCAATTGCCTCAGCACGTACTGAAGGATGCCGCCGTGCTCGTAGTAGTCGCGTTCTTTCGGCGTATCGATCCGAACGTTCGCCTGAAACGTAACCGCATCACGCCCCTCCGGAGTTGCCGTTACGGTGACCGTCTCCGCATCGGGATCGGCCTGGCCCTCGATATCGAAGACTTCTTTACCTGTCAGCCCGAGCGTATCTGCGCCTTCGCCGTCCAAGAATTGCAACGGCAGGACTCCCATGCCGATCAGGTTGGAACGGTGGATGCGCTCGTAGCTTTTCGCGATCACCGCCTTGACCCCAAGCAGCATCGTGCCCTTGGCTGCCCAGTCGCGTGACGAACCGGTTCCGTACTCGGAACCAGCGATCACTACAAGCGGCGTCCCTTGTGCCTGGTACCTGAGCGCTGCGTCGTAGATCGACATCTGCTCGTCACTCGGCTGATGCCGGGTCCAGCCGCCTTCGGTGCCCGGCGCCAGCTGGTTGCGTAACCGTATGTTGGCAAAAGTGCCACGCATCATGACCTCGTGGTTGCCGCGTCGCGAACCGTAGGAATTGAAATCGGCCTGCTCGACGCCGTGAGACCGCAGGTATGCTGCGGCGGGGCCGTCGGCGGCGATGCTGCCGGCCGGCGAGATATGATCGGTGGTCACGGAATCACCGAGCAATGCGAGTACGCGAGCCCCATTGATATTTTCGACGGGAGTGGTCTCGAGGGTCATACCGTCGAAATAGGGTGGATTTCGGACATAGGTCGAGTCGGGGTCCCAGTCATAGATCTCGCCGCCGGGCGAGGCGATACTGTTCCAGTTAGCATCGCCGTCGAATACGCTATCGTAACTCGACTTGAACATGCCCGAGTCGATGTTTTGCCGCATTTCGTCATGAATTTCCTTCTGGCTCGGCCAGATATCCCGTAAGTAAACAGGGTTGCCATCAGCATCCTCGCCGAGCGAATCATCCGTCAGGTTAATGCCCATCGTGCCGGCGAGCGCATAGGCGACGACCAGTGACGGCGATGCCAGGAAGTTCATCTGCACCAGCGGATGAATGCGGCCCTCGAAATTGCGATTGCCGGATAGCACGCTGCAACCAACGATTTTGCCATCCTGTACGCCTTGCGCGATCTCGGGCAGCAACGGGCCTGAGTTGCCAATACAGGTCGTGCATCCGTAGCCCACCGTGTAGAAACCGAGCGCAGCCAGGTTACCTTCGAGCCCGGATTTTTCCAGGTACTCGGTGACGACCCTGGAGCCGGGTGCCAGGCTGGTCTTGACCCATGGCTTTGTCTTGAGGCCTTTGCGATGCGCCTTCCTTGCCAGCAGGCCGGCTGCAAGCATCACAGCCGGATTCGAGGTGTTGGTGCAACTGGTGATTGCCGCAATCAGTATTGCGCCGTCCACAAGTTTTACGTCGTCGCCATCCAGCTTGATCGTCGCTGAACCGCCCGATGCACGGCTCGCCGTCATCTTCTCGAGCTGTGCCCGAATGGTCGTATCGGCCACGCTCAGCGGGATCCTGTCCTGCGGGCGTTTCGGGCCGGCAAGGCTCGGCTCGACGGTACTCATGTCGAGTTCCAGGCTATCCGTGTAAAGCGGGTCCGGCTGCGCGGAATCGCGCCACAGGCCCTGGGCCCTGGCATAGGCCTCGATCAGTTCAATGTGTCCCGGGTCACGACCTGACAGTTTGAGGTAACGCAGGGTTTCGCCGTCGATCGGGAAAATTGCGCAGGTGCTGCCGAATTCGGGCGACATGTTCGCCAGCGTTGCCCGGTCGGCAAGTGGCAGGTCATCGAGCCCCTCTCCATGGAACTCGACAAATTTTCCAACCACGCCCTTGTTGCGCAGCATTTCGGTCACGGTGAGCACGAGGTCGGTCGCCGTGGTGCCTTCCCTGAGCTTGCCGGTCAGCTTGAAGCCAATGACGTTGGGGATCAGCATCGTGATGGGTTGCCCGAGCATCGCTGCTTCTGCCTCGATGCCGCCGACGCCCCAGCCGAGTATGCCGAGCCCATTAATCATCGTCGTGTGTGAATCCGTCCCCACAACCGTGTCCGGATAGGCGCGGTGCGTGCCGTCTTGCCCGACATCAAAGACGACGCGACCCAGGTATTCTAGATTTACCTGGTGCACGATGCCGGTATCCGGCGGCACGACGCGAAAGTTCTCGAAAGCGCCCTGGCCCCAGCGCAGGAACGAATAGCGCTCCCGGTTGCGCTGAAATTCGATCTTGTTGTTCTGTGCCAGTGCGTCGGCGGAGCCGTAGCGATCGATCTGCACCGAGTGATCGATGACCAGTTCGGCCGGGGACAGCGGGTTGATGCTGTCCGCGGCAGCGCCCAGCTTGACGACGGCGTCGCGCATGGCAGCAAAGTCGACCACGGCCGGTACGCCGGTAAAGTCCTGAAGGATCACGCGGCTGGGCGTAAACGAGATTTCGGTATCGGGCGCGGCTTGCGGGTCCCAATTGGCTAGCGCGAGGATATCGTCACGGGTAACGTCGCGCCCGTCCTCGAATCGCAGCAGATTCTCGAGCAGTATTTTGAGCGAGAAGGGGAGCCGGTCTACGTGGCCTTCTGCCACCGCATCGAGCCTGAAGAATTCATAGTCTTTGCCGCCTACATTGAGGGTTGAACGAGCGCCGAAGCTGTTCGTCATGGTGCCTTTCTCCGGGAAAACAAACGTGGAGCGACGGCGCCGGTCCGTCGCGGGGCGGCATTATATCGCCTTAGCCTGCTTTTCGCAGGGTCTCCTCCCCACGGATTACCTACTCGATGACGGCCCCGCCAAGGCAGCGCTCGCCAACGTAGAACACGGCAAACTGCCAGGGGGTTACGTCAGCCTGAGACTCTTCGAAGGTAACCAGGATCTTGCCGTCATCAGCATTCGCGATCGTGCAGGCCTGGTCTGCCTGCCGATAGCGAATCCTGGCGGTGCAGCGCAGGGAACCACCGTCCGCCAGCGCGATTGGCGCATCATTGACCCAGCTGGCATGGTTGGCCAGCAAGGCGGCGCTGAAGCGCAGCGGATGCGCACCCTGTACGACGACCAGCGAATTGCTTGCCGGGTCCTTGCCTGCGACGTACCACGGCTCGTTGCCAAATTCCTTGCGACCGCCGATGCCGAGGCCCTGGCGCTGGCCGAGCGTGTAATACATGAGCCCGTGGTGTTCGCCGACCATCTGACCATCCGGCGTCTGTATCGGTCCCGGTTCGGCGCTCAGGTAGCCCGCCAGAAATTCACGGAAGGGCCGTTTGCCGATGAAGCAAATGCCCGTGCTGTCTTTCTTGTCGTGTACGTCCAGCGCATACTCGCGGGCAATTTCGCGTACCTGCCGCTTCAGCATCTCGCCGAGCGGGAACACGGTTTCGGCGAGCGCATGCTCGCTGACCGCATGCAGGAAATAGCTCTGGTCCTTGGACAGGTCCCTGGCTCTGAGCAACTCTGTACGTCCCTGTGCATGCCGCGTTCTCGCATAATGACCGGTCGCGATCAGTTCTCCGCCGAGACGCTTTGCATAGTCGCGGAAGACGCCGAACTTGATTTCGCGGTTACACAACACGTCGGGATTGGGTGTGCGGCCGGCGCGATATTCATCCAGGAAACGAGCAAACACCCGGGCACGGTACTCGCGGGTGAAATTGACATGGTGCAAGGGAAAATCCAGCTGCGCACAAACCTTGCGCGCATCCTGCAGGTCCGAAGCGGCGGTACAATAAACTTCGTCGTCTTCCCAGTTCGTCATGTGCAATGCCTGGACGTCTGCGCCCCGCTCTTTCAGCAAAATAGCCGCTACGGCAGAATCCACGCCGCCGGAGAGCCCCAGGATGACGCGGGTGCCTTGCAGATTTTTGCCGATATGACGCATCACCGGCCATTTTAGCACCGGCCGCGAGAGGAATGCTTCAGATCAGGTGTGCATTCGCCATGACCTGCTGGACGTTCTGCTGCACGGGCTGCAGGCTGTCCAGCAGCGAATTCGGTTTGCGTTTGCCTGCCAGGTAGTCGTCGATGCAATGCACGACGATTGGCGTGCGTATATCGCTGCGGCGGTTCTCGAGATCACCGCGCGTAAACCAGTGCACCGCATAGATACCGTCATCGAGACTGCGGTGCAGATCCTGGGAGACAAGGTCGGAGACGTAGACGATGCGCAGGTAATTCCGCCTCGTCTGCGGGTGAATCCAGAGATAGACGTCGAGAAGCCCGTTGACACGGATCTCGCAGCCGGTTTTCTCGAGTGCTTCACGCTCGGCTGCCTGTTGCGGCGATTCGTCAGCCTCGATATGGCCGCCAGGCTGATTGAGCACGATGATGCCGGAGGCGCGTTCTTCCACGATCAGGAACTCGCCGTCTTTTTCCACGACGGAGGACACTGTCAGATCAGTCGGTAGCACGGCAGCTGCAACTTCCTGTTATATGCCGAGCTGGCGGAATTCTATTTCGACTTCGCTGGCCTGCCAAATCTCGTCAAACATGTTTCCATAGAGCTTGGCGACTGCAGGTTCAAAGGTATCTGCAATGCCTTCCCAGCGATCGTGTTGCAGGCGGTAGACGAGGGCAGTTTCATCGGCAATGAAAAACGACTCGGCATGCGTCCTCAGGTCTTCGCGGACATGCCGAAACTCGATGTAAGTGTTAAGTCTTCGGCCAAGGTTGACGAAGGCGTTACCGTTCTTGATGGCCCTGGAGGGATCGGCAATCAGCACCCGGATTCGGGAATAGGCTTGTGACAGTACCATGTGTTTGACGATTTCGAGAAAATCAGGGTCATCGTAGATACCGAGATCGAGATCGTGGGTAAAGATCGACAACTTGCGCGAGGCCTCACCGGCGACATCGATGACGGCCTGACGCGTTTCCTCTTTCGTCGATATAACCCATCGACGGCCTTTTTCCCGTACCTGTTCCATCGCCTGCCGAGCAGTTTGTTATGGAGATTCCCCTGGAATGAAAAGTTTACCGACCGTAATGGCAAGTGCGGTGGTAACTGCGTCACGTTTTGGCGACAAACCGGGTTGAGAATGATTCTCAGTAATCCTCCCGGGCAACATCGGGAGGAGTTCGAGTGACAGTGACCTTATCTTCTTTCCACCAGGGTAAAATAACCACCAGCCGAAGATAAGGTCACTGTCACTCGAACTCCTCCCACCACCCGAAGATAAGGTCACTGTCACTCGAACTCCTCCCACCACCCGAAGATAAGGTCACTGTCACTCGAACTCTTGTGCCAGGGTCTCTGCCAGCCCGAGATAGTTCGAAGGCGTCATTTCGAGAAGCCGGGATTTTTCCGCTGCCGGAATTTCGAGTGTGCCGATGAACTCATGCAGGAGTTCCCTGGTTACCGCCTGGCCGCGGGTCAGCGCTTTGAGCTTCTCGTAAGGCTGCGGAATGGCGTAGCGGCGCATTACCGTCTGGATCGGTTCGCCGAGCACTTCCCAGGCATCGTCAATGTCATGTGCGATCTTTTCCCGATTGACCTGCAGTTTTCTGAGACCTTGCAATGCGGCCTTCAGCGCAATCATCACATAGCTCAGGGCGACACCGAAGTTGCGTTGTACGGTCGAGTCTGTCAGGTCGCGCTGCCAGCGTGACAGCGGCAGCTTCATGGCCAGGTGATCGAGCAAGGCGTTCGCGAGTCCGAGATTGCCTTCCGCATTTTCGAAATCGATCGGGTTGACCTTGTGCGGCATTGTGGACGAGCCGACCTCATTGTCCGCCACTTTTTGCCTGAAGTAACCCAGCGAGACATAACCCCACAGATCGCGGCACAGATCGATCAGGATGGTGTTATAGCGAATCAGCGCGTGACAATATTCCGCGGTCCAGTAGTGCGGTTCGATCTGCGTGGTGTGGGTATTCGGATCGAGGCCCAGAGATTGAACAAACGCATTGCTGATCATCCGCCAGTCAATATCCGGGTACGCAGCAACGTGTGCATTGAAGTTGCCGACCGCACCGTTGAATTTGCCGCGAACCTCGATCGTAGCCAGCTGCTTGCGAGCGCGCGACATGCGCTGTACGACGTTGGCGAACTCCTTGCCAATCGTAGTCGGGCTCGCTGTCTGGCCATGGGTACGGGAAAGCATCGGGATCGCTGCATAGGCCGCGCTCATTGAGCGCAACTTCGCGGAGAGTTCGCGCATCTGCGGCTGTAGTACCTCGTCGCGCGCAGTGCGCAGCATCAAGGCATAGGCCAGATTGTTGATGTCCTCCGAAGTGCAGCCGAAGTGCAGGAAATCGCCGAGTTCGGCAGACGCCGTTCCGGAGCCGATCTTTTCACGGATGAAATATTCCACCGCTTTAACATCGTGGTTGGTGGTCGCCTCTATGGCTTTCACGCGTTCGGCATCGTCTGCGGCGAATTTGTCGACGATGTCGTTCAGGACGTCTTTCATCACCGAGGATAATGCGGGCAGTTCGACGATGGCCGGCTCATCGGCCATCCATTGCAGCCAGCGAACCTCGACGAGGACCCGATAGCGAATCAGGCCATACTCACTCAGGATATCGCGAAGACCACCAACCTTGTCTGCATAACGGCCGTCGGCGGTCGATAGGGCTCTCAGTCTATTACGTTCCATCCCGGGGTGGCTCTGGACTTGGGCGCGGAAAGCGCGAATCATACACTATAGGACGACAATTCAGCAGACGGCGGGCCGGTCCCGGACAGCCGGGAGATTCAGTAGCAATGAGCAAGGAAAAACTTCGCACCGTGCGCGACAGCATGGGTGAATTACAGGTACCCGAAGATGCATTGTGGGGCGCCCAGACGCAACGCGCGGTCAACAATTTCCCGATTTCAGGACTCGGAATGCCGCGGCAGTTTATCGCTGCGCTCGGTCTCGTGAAATGGGCGGCGGCCGGTGCCAACGCCGAGCTGGGACTGCTGACGACCAGGAAAGCGGTGGCCATCCAGAATGCTGCGCTCGAGGTTGCCAAAGGCTTGCATGACACGCAATTCCCGATTGACGTGTTCCAGACCGGCTCTGGTACCAGTTCCAACATGAATGCAAACGAAGTCATTGCGACGCTTGCGAGTCAGGTTCTCGGTAGTGAAATTCACCCCAACGACCACGTCAACATGAGCCAGAGCAGCAACGACGTCATCCCCACCTGCGTACACGTGAGCGCCGCTGTTGCTATCCAGGAGAAACTGCAGCCGGCACTCAGTCGGCTGTCTGCCGGGCTGGAGACAAAAGCGCGCGACACGGAAAAAATCGTTAAAACGGGCCGCACGCACCTGATGGATGCCATGCCGGTGACGATGGGCCAGGAATTGAATGGATGGCGGGCCCAGATCGAGCACGGGGCTGCACGACTCAGCGATACGATGAAAAGGCTCACCGGACTGGCACAGGGCGGCACCGCAGTCGGCACTGGTATCAATGCACACCCGAAATTCGGCGCCAAGGTTGCGAAGTTACTGCAGGAAAAAACCGGTGTTGGGTTCCGGCAGGCCGATTCGCTCTTTGAAAGTCTCAGCAGCCAGGATACGGCCGTCGAGACTTCCGGTCAGCTGCGGGTTCTCGCGGTCAGCCTGACGAAGATCGCGAACGACCTGCGCTGGATGAATTCCGGACCGCTCGCCGGCATCGGGGAGATCTCGCTGCCTGCGCTGCAGCCCGGCTCCAGCATCATGCCGGGCAAGATCAATCCGGTTATTCCGGAGGCAGTGGCCATGGTCTGTGCCCAGGTTATTGGCAACGATGCGACGATCGCGATGGCCGGACA
>Ga0114931_10003662_pt1 | contig 19362 bp, 16 predicted proteins | sample 2SBtaG_FD_89579 | JGI IMG/M metagenome (GOLD analysis project Ga0114931, IMG submission 89579) | Deep subsurface microbial communities from Kolumbo volcano to uncover new lineages of life (NeLLi) - 2SBTROV14_V59a metaG | ecosystem: Environmental > Aquatic > Marine > Volcanic | place: Kolumbo...
ATCAAATACAGCAGCCCATCCAGCCCCACGCTGGAGATGGCCTGCTCGGCCTGCTGGCGGACGATGGGCTTGGCGTGGAAGGCGACGCCCAGGCCGGCCACGGCCAGCATGTGCAGGTCATTGGCCCCGTCGCCCACGGCGATGGTCTGCTCCAGCCGCAGGCCCTCCGCGGCCGCGATGCGCTTGAGCAGTTCGGCCTTCATGGGACCGTCTACGATGGGACCCAGCAGCCGCCCGCTGAGCTTGCCATCCACGATCTCCAGCCGGTTGGCGTACATGTAGTCGATGTCCAGCCGGGTTTGCAGACGGTAGCCGAAGTAGTCGAAGCCGCCGGAGAGGATGCCCAGCTTGTAGCCCAGCCGCTTGAGGGTGTTGGTCACCCGCGCCGCACCCTCGGTCAAGGGCAGCCGGTCCGCGATCCGGGCCAGCGCGGATTCGTCTAGCCCCGCGAGGAGAGAGACCCGGCGGCGCAAGCTGGCCTCGAAATCCAGTTCGCCCTCCATGGCCGCGCGGGTGATCGTGGCCACCTCCTCGCCCACGCCCGCGGCCGCGGCCAACTCATCGATGACCTCGGTCTGGATCAGGGTCGAGTCCATGTCGAAGACCACCAGCCGCCGGTTGCGCCGGTAGATGTCGTCCACGTGGAAGGAGATGTCGATGCCCGTTTTCTGGGCGATGTGGAGCAACTGGCCCCGCATCCGCTGGGGATCCGCCAGGCGACCGGTGACCGAGAACTGGATGCACGCCTTGGGGTTGACGGCCGGGTCGCGCAGGGAGACCCGGCCCGACAGGCGGGTGATGACGTCCACGTTGAGACCGTTGTCGGCGATGACCCCGGCCACCTTGCCGATCTGCTGCGCTGTCAGCCGGCGTCCCAGCAGGGTGATGATGCGACGCTCCTTGCCTTGTTCGCCCACCCAGCGTTCGTAGCGGTCCAACTCCACGGGCGCGAAGTTGATATTGACGCCCAGTTCATGGCCGGCGTAGAGCAGGTCCTTGAGCGCCGACGACGATTGGCTGCGAGGCGGGATCTCCACCAGTAGCCCCAGGGAGAGGTAGTCGTGGATCACGGCCTGGCCAATATCCAGGATGTTGACGCCGTGCGCGGCCAGGATGCCGGTCATGCGTGCGAAGAGGCCCCGCTGGTCCTTGCCGGTGATGTTGATGAGGATGATTTCGTTCATAGGTTATCGTATCTATTGCGGTCCACGCCGCGCTGCTGCCATTTTGCCAGATCGGCGCTGATATTTTAGAGTGTGGACCGCAATCAGCGCAAAATAGAACGCTGAAGTAATGTTTTGGAGTGTTTTTATGGCGATACAAGCGCGCGGGCCGCTGGCCATGCCGGATGATCTGATCGAAGAGGAGACCGGGCGTTCGTCCGAGGATTGGTACGTGCTGCTGGACGCATGGGGCGCGCCGGAAAAGGGAAATGCCGCCACGGTGGCGCAACTAGAGCAGGTGTTTGGCCTGAGCGGGCGCTGGGCCCATATCGTCGCCATCCGCTACGAGGCCGCGCGCAATCTCCAGTCGGAGACGTCCACGCCAGCGGATCTGATCACGGCGCTGATCCTGAAGCCGGCGCTGCGGGTGAAATTCGAGCAAATGGATGTGGTCGAGCGTCGGGCCATCTGTCGCTGGATCGAAGCCGCCGAGGACAAAGCCACCCGCTCCCAGCGCGTCCGGGAGACGGTGGAGCAATTGGCCGCCCTGCCGTAGCGCACGGCGTGAGTCGATTGTTCAGACAGGTTCCGTTGGAACGCGGATTATCGCTGATCAAATCGCACCTGCTCAATAAACCGGGGGAGTCCGTCGCACTGACCGGGCGTATTGAAGAAATTCGGCCTGGGTTGGGTCAGTGCAACGCACTCCGCGTACCTGCTCAATAAACCGGGGAAGTCCGTCGCACTGACCGGGCGTATTGAAGAAATTCGGCCTGGCTTGGGTCAGTGCAACGCACTCCGCGTATCTGCTCAATAAACCGGGGAAGTCCGTCGCACTGACCGGGCGTATTGGAGAAATTCGGCCTGGCTTGGGTCAGTGCAACGCACTCCGCCCCAAAATATTGAGCAGATACTGAAAATCCGTGAAAATCCGCGTTCTAATGACGGTCACTGAACAGTCACGGAATGAGAAGAGATAGGAGATTGGGGAGATTACTTCCCATATAAGTGAAAAAATTATGACGAAACTTGTAATCGTAGAATCACCGACCAAGGCGAAAACTATCCGTAATTTTCTGCCGAAAGGCTATAAGGTCGAGGCCAGCATGGGCCATGTCCGGGACCTGCCGGCATCGGCCAGCGAGATCCCGGCCAAGTACAAGGGCGAGCCGTGGGCGCGCCTGGGTGTGGACGTGACCCATGACTTCGAACCGCTTTACGTCATCCCTAGCGATAAGAAGAAGGTGGTCGCCAAACTGCGCAAGCAACTCAAGGAGGCCGATGAACTGATTCTGGCAACCGATGAAGACCGGGAAGGCGAGAGCATCGGCTGGCATCTGTTGCAGGTGCTCAAGCCCAAGACGCCCGTCCAGCGCATGGTCTTCCACGAGATCACCCGGGGCGCGATCCAGGACGCGTTGCAGCATACCCGCGATATCGACGAAAACCTAGTGCGCGCCCAGGAGACCCGGCGCATCCTGGACCGGCTGGTGGGCTACACAGTCTCCCCCCTGCTCTGGAAGAAGATCGCACCTAAGCTCTCGGCCGGGCGGGTGCAGAGCGTGGCCGTGCGCCTACTGGTCCAGCTGGTGCGAGAGCGACGGGCCTTCCGGTCCGGCGTCTACTGGGATCTCAAAGCGCTGCTCAACAAGCGGCCTGACCAACCTGCCCATCGTTTCGAAGCTCAACTTATTTCTGTGGGCGGAACCCGGGTCGCCACCGGTCGCGACTTCGACGAACAGACCGGCAAGATCGCCGAGGGCAAAAAGGTGCTGCTCCTGAATCAGGAGGAGACGGAAACCCTGCGTGAGCGTCTGCGCCAGGGCGCGTGGCGGGTGACGGCCATCGACGAACGAAACAGTTCCCGCTCACCGGCGCCGCCCTTCACCACCAGCACCTTGCAACAGGAAGCCAATCGCAAGCTGGGCATGGGCGCGCGGGACGCGATGCGGGTGGCCCAGTCCCTCTACGAGAAGGGCTACATCACCTACATGCGCACCGACTCGGTCCACCTGAGCGATGAGGCCATCAACGCCGCTCGCCGCCGGGTGACCGAACTCTACGGCAAGGAGTATCTCCACGAGAAACCCCGCCGCTACAAGACCAAGAGCAAGGGCGCGCAGGAGGCCCATGAAGCCATTCGTCCCGCGGGTTCGCAGATGCGGCCTGTGGACAGCCTGCCCCTGGAAGGGCGGGAGCGTCGGCTTTATGACCTGATCTGGAAGCGCACGGTTGCCACCCAGATGGCCAACGCCCGCCTGCGTTTCACCACTGTCACCATCCAGGTGGAGGATGCGCTTTTCAAGGCCAACGGCCGCAAAGTCCTTTTCCCTGGCTATTTCCGCGCCTACGTGGAGGGGTCGGACGATCCCACCGCGGCCCTGGAAAGCCAGGAAAGCCCTCTCCCGCCCTTGAGCAAGGACGAGGAGGTTGACTGCCGTGATTTGGAAGCCATCGGCCATGAGACCAAGCCGCCGGCCCGCTACACCGAGGCGTCGCTGATCAAGAAGTTGGAGTCGGAGGGTATTGGCCGCCCCTCCACCTACGCCACCATCATCGACACCATTCAGCGCCGGGGCTACGCCTTCAAACAGCGCCGGGAACTGGCGCCCACCTTCACCGCCTTCGCCGTCACCGGGTTGATGGAAGGCTATTTCGACGAGTTGGTGGACCTACAGTTCACCGCCGGGATGGAGGAGGAACTGGACGAAATCGCAGAGGGCAAGTTGGACTGGCTGGAATATCTGCGCCGCTTCTACCTTGGGCCGGACGGGCTGGAAAACCAGGTCAAAAACCGGGAAGCCGACATCGATCCTCGCGTCGCCAGCGGTGTGGACCTGGACGACGGCCTGGACGCCGAGGTGCGGATCGGCCAGTTCGGCCCCTTCCTGGCCCGGGAGCGCAATGGCGAACGCATCACCGCCAGTCTGCCGCCGGATCTGGCCCCTGCCGATCTGACGGAGGAGAAGGTGGAGGAAATTTTCGCCCGCAAAACCGAAGGCCCAGCCACCCTGGGCATAGACCCGGAGAGCGGCAAACCCGTCTATCTGAAAAGCGGCCCCTATGGTCCCTACGTCCAGCTTGGCGATGAAGATGGAAAGGGCGCGAAGGGCAAGAAGAAGAAGCCCAAGCGCACCAGCCTGCTCAAGGGCATGCAGCCGGAGGACGTGGACCTGGAACTGGCCCTCAAGCTGTTGAATCTACCCCGCACCCTGGGCGTTCATCCTGAAAGCGGCAAGACTGTGCGCGCGGCCATTGGTCGCTACGGCCCTTATGTGGTCCATGACGGCGTCTTCGCCAGCATCAAGGACCCGGATAACGTCCTGGATATCGAACTCGATCGGGCGCTGGAGTTGCTGGCGCAGAAAAAGAACAGTAAGAACGGTAAAACCGTGCTCAAAGACCTGGGCGAACACCCGGACGGCGGCCCGATCCAGGTGCTGGATGGCCGCTACGGCCCTTACGTGAAGTACAAGCGCACCAACGTTACTCTGCCCAAAGGCCTCAAACCGGAGGACGTCACCATGGAGAAGGCGCTGGAGTTGCTGGCCGCCAAGAAGGCGAAGAAGAAGGGATCGCGGCGGAAGAAGGCATAAGGTGACCGGGTGACAGGATGACAAGGCGACAGGATGACAAGGCGACAGGATGACAAGGTGACAGCGTCTCGCTCATTCTGTCACTCGGTCATCCTGTCATTTTGTTGGGAGGCGTGAGATGAAAGCTATCCAAGTATTGCGCGGGACCACGAGGATATCGATCACCATGCTGGTGATTATATTCAGCCTGCCTCTATTCTTTATTGCTGATTTGCTTCCGTTTCGATATCGGGGCAGCCGTATGCCCGGCTGGCTCGCCACTTACCTGTCGCGCATTTTTAACCGCCTCTTTCGGGTCCAGATATACTGTAATGACGTAGAAAAACTATACAGCCACCAAGGCTTTCTGCTCTCCAATCACATGTCCTATCTGGATATCACCGTGCTGATGGCGCTGAGGCCTGTCCGTTTCCTGGCCGCCATCGAAGTCAAAGGGCGTCCGGGCATTGGGCAGATGGCCGACGCGGTGGGTACGGTTTATGTGGATCGGGAGAATTCAGCCTCGCGCAGGGAAGCGCTGGAATCGATTGCCGACGTCTTCGAGGAGAAACCCGACCCACCGATTGTCATCTATCCTGAAGGACGGCTGGGGATGGGGGACAAGCTGTTCCCATTTAAGTACGGCGCCTTCAAACTGGCGGTCGAGCACGGCATCTCTTACATGCCGGTGGCCATTCGCTATTGCTGCCCGGATATTGCCGTATGGCGAGGCGCCATTGGCGAAAGCCTGACCGATTCGGTGTGGCGGCTGGCCCAATACCGGGGACCGCTGCCGGTGGAAGTGGTGCTCCTGGACCCCATTTCCCCCAGTCCGGACGACGATCCTGTCCAACTGGCGGCTGAAGCCCAGTACGCAGTTGAAGAGGCGTTGGGCTATCCTCATGCGAGCGTAGTGGTGGAGGGGAAAGAGCGAGCGGTGATCGGTGTGACCAACGACCGGTGACGAACGACCAATGACCGGTGACGAATGACCAACGACCGGTGACGAACGACCAACGACCGGTGACGAACGACCAATGACCGGTGACGAGCGACCAACGACCGGTGACGAACGACCAACGACCGGTGACGAACGACCAACGACCGGTGACGAACGACCAATGACCGGTGACGAACGACCGGTGACGAACGACCAACGACCGGTGACGAATGACCAACGACCGGTGACGAACGACCAACGACCAATGACGAACGACCAATGACGGCGGAGCAAGGCGAGAGACGGCAGCTATGTGTGGAGGAACGTCTTTCTACACAGATCAGGGCGTCGTTCGTCGTTCGTCCATCGTCGTTCGTCCATCGTCGTTCGTCCATCGTCGTTCGTCCTTCGTCGTTCGTCCTTCGTCGTTCGTCCATCGTCGTTCGTCCATCGTCGTTCGTCCTTCGTCGTTCGTCCTTCGTCCATCAAACCACCGACACGCCCTCTCCTTCCACCACTTCGCCGATCTCCCAGTATGCCTGCTTTTGCTCAGCGCATGCCGCCTGGAACGTATCCGCTTGATCCGCGGGGACAGCCAAGAGCAGCCCGCCGCTGGTTTCGGCTTCCCAGAGCAGGGTGAGCTGGGCAGGTGTGACGTCGATGCCCACACTAACATGCATGCCATAGGCTTTGGGGTTCATGACTGGTCCCCGGGTTAGATAGCCGGCCTCGATGTAGTCGAAAGCGCCCGGCAGGCTGGGAACGTCTGCGGCCCGGATGATCAGCTTCGCGCCCCCCTCCCGCCTGCTGGCTATGGCCATCTCCGCAGCATGGCCCAGCAGGCCGAAGCCGGTGATGTCGGTGGCGGCCTGGACATGCGCGACCTGGGCCGCGCGGGCCGCAGCCCGGTTGAGGGTGAGCATGGAGATCACGGCTCCATCCAGGTGGGCGGGGTCCAGGTCGCGCTTGCCGCGCGCGTGGCGGACCCGGCGTAGCAGGGGACTCTCTCCCGGTCCCGTGAGCTTAGCCGCAGTGGTGATCAGGCCCGTGCCCAGGGGTTTGGTCAGGAAGAGACGGTCACCCGGCCGAGCGCCGCCCTTGCGCATGATCTGGTCAGGACGGACTAGACCGGTCACGCTCAGACCGTAGAAAGGCTCAGGGCTGGTGACCGTATGGCCGCCGGCAATGGCCGCGCCCGCCTCTTTGACCTTGAACGCGCCGCCGGCGAAGATCTGGGCCACGGTTTCGCCGCTGGTCCCGTCGGGGAAGCCGGCGATGTTGAGGCAGAGGATCACCTCTCCGCCCATAGCATAGACGTCGCTCATGGCGTTGACGGCAGCGATGGCGCCGTAGGTCCACGGATCATCCACCACCGGCGTGAAGAAGTCTGTGGTCTTGATCAGGGCGCGCTCGTCGTCCAGGCGAAAGACCGCGGCGTCATCCGGTTCTCCCAGCCCGATCAGCACATCAGGATATTCAGTTGCCGGGAACATCCCGGCTAATTGTCGCACGACCTGCGACAGCGTCTCCGGTGGGAGCTTGGACGCTCAACCGGCGCAGGCGACTTGGGCTGTTAATGGTTTCATGACAGTCTGTTAGGGTGGGGAATTGGAAATTGAGAATTGAAGATTGGTGAGCGGCGTTTCCTCTAATTCCCCAATCTCTTCAATCTCCCAATCTCTTACTCTCCAATTTCCTCAACAACGATTAAGAATCGACAAGGTGATAGGATAGCGCGGAATGGCGCTCTCTTCCGCAAGCGCCATTCCCAAATGGTCCAAATAGCCATGTCTTTACGTTTCCGCCCGCCGCTCCTCCCGGCTGATGGGAAACCCCGCGACCCGCCACTCGGCAACCCCTTCCTCCAGCCGAAACGTCTCATAGCCATGGGCGCCCAGCAGCGCCAGAGCGTCGTCAGCGTAGTCGCAATAAGGGCCGCGACAGTAGGCGACGATGGTCTTATCCGGCGGAATCTCGTCCAGCTTTTGCGGCAACTCATCCAGAGGCGCGGAGATCGCGCCGGGCAGATGGCCTGCTTCATATTCCACCACGGGGCGCACATCCAGCAACAGCACGTCATCTCCCTCTATCTGCACTCGCAACTCTTCCGCCGTGACGCCCTGTAGCTGATGACGCTGGTCCCGATACGCGTCCAACGCCTGCTGAACCTCGGCCAGTTGGCGTTCGGCCACGGCCCGCAGCTCCAGCCAGAGCCGGCCCACAGCGGGATCGGCCAACCGGTAGCGCCGGCTCAACCCCTCGGGGCTGCTGACCACCAGCCGGGCGCGTTTGAGCCGCTGAAGGTGCTGGGAAGTATTGGCGACGCTCATGTGAGATTCGGCGGCCAGTTCATCCACCGTGCGCTGGGCCTGGGTGAGCAGGTCCAGAAGTTCGAGGCGGTGCGGATTGGCCAGGGCGGAGGCCACCTCGGCGAAGAGTTGATAGAGGTGTTCCTTTTGTGCGCGTTTGGTTCGTTCATCGATAGGGTCCATGTTCCACTCCTCCCCTATATTTGCTCAAAAATTTTATTGAATAGTGTAATAATCTTGAACAAATTTGTCAACAGTGGGGCGGGTGATTTTTCAAAAAGTGGGAGGAGCTGACAGTGAGGAACGGGCGGGGCGACGTCACCTTCCTGGAAGTTCAAAGCTTCCAGGAAGGCTGCATGGCTTCGATCAGATAATCCGCAACTGTGGGTCGGGCGCAGTGCTCATCATGCTCACGCGCCCCGCCACTTTGCGCGCGATCTGGCGCAGGGACTGGGCTGCCGGGCTATCCGGCGCATCGACTACGATGGGCTTGCCTTCGTCGCTGCCGATGCGGATCCGGGGATCGAGTTCGACGCTGCCCAGGAATTCATACCCCATGTCATAGGCGGCTTCCCGCCCGCCTCCGGAGCCGAAGATTTCGCCGGACATGTTCTCGATCACGCCCAGAATGGGGACTTCCAGGGTCTTAAATGCCGAGGCGCCGCGCCGGGCGTCGCTGATGGTCACTGCCTGGGGTCCGGTGATGATGACGCCGCCGGTCAGGGGCACGCTCTGGGCCAGGCTCAGTTGGGCGTCACCGGTGCCTGGTGGCAGATCCACCAGCAGATAGTCCAGTTCACCCCAGCGCACGTCGGTGAAGAGTTGCTGGATGGCCTTGTGGAGCATGGGGCCGCGCCAGACCAGGGCCTCGCCCTCGGGCATGAGGAAGCCCATGCTGATGACCTCCACGCCGTAGGCCTCGAAGGGGATCATCTTGTTGTTGTCCACATAGGGGCGACCGCTGAGACCGAACATCATGGGGATATTGGGGCCGTAGATATCTGCATCCAACACGCCCACCTTGGCCCCGTCCTGGGCCAGGCTGACGGCCAGGTTGACGGTGATAGTGCTCTTGCCCACGCCGCCCTTGCCGCTGGCGATGGCGACGATGTTCTTGACGGGGATGTTCAGCTTGCCGGCGATGCGGCTATCCCCGCGCACCTCCGATTCGAAACGGACGTCCACATTCTCCACACCGGAGATGCCCTTGACGGCCGCGATGCTCTCGTTTTCTATCAGACTGCGCAGGGGGCAGGCCGGCGTGGTGAGCATGATGGTGAAGGCCACATTGCCGCCGCTGATGGTGATGTCGCGGATCATGTTGAGGGAGACCAGGTCGTTATGTAACTCCGGCTCCTGGACCACGCTCAGCGCTTTCAGCACAGCCTCTTCCGTGATTTTGTTCTCGTTACGTCCAAACATATTAGATTTCCTCATTGAAAAAATATACAGTGAACTCATTCACAGCCGCTCCATTTAACCACAGACGCGGCGTAACCATCAAAATTCAACCGGGTGTGTCCAAAATGAGTGGGACCGCATTTCGGGATCCGGTCATAAGATACGCCGCAACGGGAGATGGTCTGGCCGGATCCCGGAATGTCTTCACTTGTTTTAAACACGCCTCCGTTCAACCCTTCATATCCTCCGCCATCATGGCCGCGACCCGGCGGCCGATCTCCACGGCGTAGTTCGTGCCCCGGTCCCACGGGTAGACCTGGCTCATGGACGCGAAATAGAGACCATGCAATGGCGTGCGGATGTCCGGGATCATATCGGCGTAGCCCACGGGCGGCACCGGCTGGGCGTAGGCGGCCTTGTGCAGCCAGGCCCCGGTGATCCAGTCAGGCGTGAAATCCGGGTTGAACCTGGCCAGATGGGGCGTATACTCGGCCAGCAACTTGTCCGCACTCATGCTGAAGTAGGGATGATCCGGGTCCAGGTAATCGCCCACATAGAGCAGGCGGTCGCCGGCGTAGTGGACGGGGTCGATCATGTTGGTGTGCTCCACCAAGGCCAGGAAAGGCAGCCCCTCTTGCTTGGGCACGTTGACCCAGTAGGTTCCATCGCGCAGCAACTGGCGATCCAGGGCGATGGTCAACGCCACCGCTCCCATGCTTTTGAGCCGGCCCAGTTGATGCAGGTAGTCTGCGGGCAGATCCGGGACCAGGCGCGACATGAGGGCGGGGCTGACCGTGCTCAATACGACGTCGAAGGGGGCGTCATCCGTGGAATTCCCGGCGTCGATGGCGTAGTCGCCTCCGGGAAGGGGGCGAATGGCGGTCACGCGCGCGCCGGTGCGGATGGTAACGCCCTGGGCGCGCACCCGCTCCGTCAGGCCGTCCACCAGCGCTTGGAACCCGCCCCGATAATAGGCTAGTTTGGGCGTGCGTTTGTAGACCCTGGCCCAGAACCAGGCCAGGTTCACCTGGTCATAGTGGGCGCCGAACTTTCCCTGCAACATGGGCCGCCAGACCGTCTCGTAGCCGTTCCGCCCCATCCGATCAGCCAGCCACTGATCGGCCAGCAGCTTGTCGAATTTGCGCCAAGGCGGTTTTGGGTTGTACTTGAGGTAGGCCAGCACCGCACCCATGCGCAACTTGTCCATCAGAGAGAGGTGGGGGAACTGGAGCAGGCGCAAAGGCGTGTCGAAAGGGTAGCGTTCGCCTTGGAAATAGAGGACCGTGGTCGGTGCGTAGGTTTTCAGGAGATCGCCTAACCCGATCTCCTGGGTGAAGGCTATGATGTCATCGTCGTTGGTGAAGATGTGATGGTAGAAGTGTTCCAGCGGCCACTCCCACTCAGGGCGGCCCTTGAAGCCCGCCGCCAACCCGCCCAGGGCTTCACTGCGTTCGTAGATGACGACCTCGGGCGCGGGCGCGCCGCCATCGCGCGGGTGGGTCAGATCGTAGGCCGCGGTCAGCCCTGCCAATCCGCCGCCGATAATAGCGATTCGTTTGTTCACGCGTTGAGCCACTGCAATCCTCCACAAGGAAAAACCAGCGTCTGTGGACGCTGGCTTCTCTGCTGTGCGTAAACCTCAAATTCGGTTCAGGCGCTCAATGAAAACTCCCCACGCGCCACGCCCTGCTGCAATTGCAAGCTCAGTTCCTGCTTGGCGCGATCGTACATGTCTAGCAATTCCTGGTCGCTGCCCTTGAACGACTGGACCGTCTGCGTGGCGCACAGGTAGCAGCCGCGCAGGAATTTATAGTTGTTGCTATTGCACCTCATACACCCATCCAACTCGACCATCATCAGCACAAAGGCCAGGTTGTCCGGGTGGGTTTCCGGCAGGGCGGAGACCCGATCGACCAGGGCCCGCCATTCTTCGCCGCGCAGATCGCGTAAGCTGCCGATCATGTGCGCGGGGAAGAGCAACTCCGCCTTAGCATGGAGCGCAAATTCACTCGGTTCCGACATAAACACGTCTCCTGTAGAACTCGTGAAGCGTAAAATGTGAAACGTAAAATGTGAAACGTAAGGTACGTTCCAGCGTTTTACCAGTCACCAGTCACCAGTCACATTTCACGTTTTACGCTTCGCGTTTCAGACCGTGAGCTGGTCATTAACAGCCATCACTGTGCAGGCGATGCCGGCGGCCTGCTCCAACTTGGCGGCGAAGGCCTGGGGATCCTGCTCGATATAGGGCCAGGTGTTGTAGTGGCAGGGGACCACATGCCGGGCTTTTGCAAATTGGGCGGCTTTGATTGCGTCATCCGGCCCCATGGTGAAGTTATCGCCAATGGGTAGCACCGCCAGGTCCACGCCACCGGCCTCGCCGATGAGCTTCATGTCATAGGTGAGTGCGGTGTCGCCGGCGAAGTAGATGTCTACGCCATTGTTGAGGTTGAGCAGGAAGCCGCCTGGGTTGCCGCCATAGCTGCCGTCCGGCAGGGCGCTACCGTGGTGGGCGACGGTCATCTTCGCGCGGCCGAAGGGGAAGCTGTTGCCGCCGCCGATGTGCAGGGGGTGGGCGTTCTCCACACCCTGGCCCTGGAGCCAGCCGACGATTTCGAAATTGGAAATGCAGGTAGCGCCAGTGCGCTTGGCCAGATCCACCGCATGCCCCACATGGTCGAAATGGCCATGGGTGATGAGAATGAAATCCGCCGCCACCTCATCCGTCGTCACTGTAGCGACAGGGCTGTCGGGCGCAAAAAAGGGGTCGATGATCAGCTTGACGCCTTCAACGTCTAATCCGAAGGTGGAATGGCCATAGTATGTCAACGTTACAGACATGGAGCGCCTCCTCAATGTTGGATAATAGGATGACGAACAGTTGCGTTCGCGATATCGATTCAGAAGTCCGGCTTTTGACTTCTTCGTTTGGTATCACCTCAATATTTCGGGGCGGAGTGCGTCGCACTGACCCAATACAGGCCGAATTCCCCCGATACGCCCGGTCAGTGGGATGGACTTCCCCGGTTTATTGAGCAGATACTTCGTTTGTCCCTTATGATGAATCGTTCGTCCGCTTTTGTCAAGGAGTTTGTATACAATCAACGCAAACGAAAGGGCCAGGCTCGCCAACCGGCGAGTCTGGCCCGTGAAATCATTGGCTGGCGGTGTGCGCAACGCGTCGATGACGCCTTTGCTACTCGCCCTTTTCCTGCTTGCGTTGCTTCGCCTTCTCGGCGGCCTTGCGCTTCAGTTCCTCCAGCCGCGCCTTCTTCTTGGCCGCTTCGTCGTCTGCAGCCGCGGGGGCGGCGCCCGCGCCTGCCTTGCGTTGTTTGGCCTTTTCTGCGGCCTTGCGTTTCATTTCTTCCAGCCGCGCTTTCTTCTTGGCCGCTTCGTCGTCACCGGCTTCGCCGCCGGCGGCCTTGGCCTTTGCTTTGGCCGCGGCCTTGGCCTTCAGCGCCTCCAGATCGGCCTTGGAGCGTTTGGGTTTGGCGGCGGCGGCGCCACCGGCCTTCTTGGCGGCTTCCCGGGCGGCCTTGGCCTTGGCCTTTTTTTCGGCAGCAATCCGGTCTTTCTCTTCCTTTTCCTTACGCGCGATCTCTTCCTGTTCATACTGGGTGGGCCAGAGCGCTGCGTAGTATTCGATGGGAACGGTCAGTTCTTCCTTATCATAGACCAATTGCGGATAGCGGTCATAGACGGCCAGCTCGTAGTCGTGGTTCATCTTGATGGCGTCGAAGGGGCAGAACTCGACGCAGAAGCTACAACTCATGCAGACCGCGGCGTCGATGTAATACTCAGCGGGGCGCGAGACCGGCTTGCCGCGCTCGTCGCTGTCGCGCACGATCCAGATGCACTGGGGTGGGCAGACCTTGGCGCAGATACCGCAGGCGGTGCAACGATCCTCGCCCTTTTCCGTGTCCCAGAGCAGCATGGGGATGAAGCGGAAGCGTTCCGGCAACAGACGCTTCTCCTCCGGGTACTGGATGGTCAATAGACCTTCCTGGTAGGCCGGTTGGTGAAGAAGGCGGCGTTTTTCGTCGAGTTGAATGCTGTCGACGTACCGACTTGGCACCTTTTTACGATCGTCGATAAAGGTCTCGTTGAAGTGCTTGAGCGTGACGCCCAGGCCTTTTAGAAGTCCGGATCCGAACATAATCTCTTCTCCCTAGCGGTCTACTTCGCCCAGCACAATGTCGATTGCACCGAGGATGACGACGGTGTCGGCCACTTTATACCCAATGGACATGGGACCGAGTGCGTTCAGGTTGATAAAGCTTGGGGAGCGGACATGGTAGCGATAGGGGTTCGGCTTGCCATCGCTGACTAGATAGAAGCCCAACTCGCCTTTGGGCGCTTCCACCGCATGGTAGACCTCGCCTTCCGGCGGACGCAGAGTGTAACCGCCCTTGCCGCCCATGATTTCGCCTTCGGGAATATCGCGCAGGGCCTGCTGAAGAATCCTGACGGCTTGTCTGGCTTCCAGAATGCGAATGTAGTAGCGGGCGTAGATGTCCCCTTCCGGGAGCGTGGGGATGTCGAACTCGAAACGCTCGTAGATGGAATAGGGGCGAGCCTTGCGCACGTCGTATTTGATGCCTGCGGCGCGCAGCATGGGGCCGCTAACGCCTAACGCCAGCAGATCTTCCGGAGGCAGATAGCCGACGCCGCGCCCACGGGCCTTGAGAATTTCATTATCCTTCAACAATCGATCCAGCATGTCCAGGGCCCGGGGAATGCGATCGTTAGCCAGATAGCGGGCCGTCTCCAGCCAGCCGTCGGGCAGATCTCGAGCCACGCCGCCAAAACGGAAGTAGTTGCACATCAACCGTGCGCCGCTGGCCTCTTCGAAAAGGTCCAGGATCATTTCGCGTTCTTCAATGGCGTAGAGAGCGGGCGTCTGTAACGCCCCCAGATCGTTGAGGACAAACCCGACCACCCACATATGGTTGAGTGCGCGGGTGAATTCGGCCATGATCACGCGGATGTATTCGGCCCGCTCCGGGACCTCGATGCCGGCCAGTTTCTCCACCGCGGTGGCGTAGCCGAAGTTGTTGCTCATGGAGTTGATGTAATCGAGACGGTCGGTGAAGGGCATATTCATGAGCCAGGTGTTGCGCTCGCCGATCTTCTCATGGTTGCGATGTAGGTAGCCCATCTCCGGCTCAAGCGCCAGGATGGTCTCGCCCTCCACCCGGGTCAACATGCGGAAGACGCCATGGGTGCTGGGGTGATGGGGACCAAAGTTGATGACCAGGCTCTGGGTGTCGATGTCGCCCGGCTTATGGTGGGGCGACTGGCTGACCGGCACATAGGTCACCGGCTCCTCCCAGCTTTCGGGATCCCAACCGGCCGGGTAGGTGGCGTTCCTGCCCCACGGCACCTTGTCCTCATGCCAGACATACTCGCCCTTGGGGTGACGGCTGCGGAACGGCTTTACGTCCGCTTCGTAGTAAGCCTCTTTCCAGTCCTTGCGCATAGGGTGCCCGTGGAATCCCTCCCAGGTCAACACCCGGCGCAAGTTGGGGTGGCCGTCGAAATGCACGCCGTAGAGATCGTAGACTTCCCGTTCCTGTAAATTGGCGCTGGGGAAAAGGCCAGTGACGCTGGGGACCGTATCGTCATCGGGCACGCGCACGTGGATCGAGATGTGGCCGCCCCCTGTCGCGGTGTTGAAGAGGTGGTAGACCACTTCGAACCGTTCGTCAACGCCTGTGCGTTTCTTACCGTTGTAACTCAGATAATCTGTGCAGGTGAGGCTGGAAAGATAGTTATAGCCTTTGTCCTCGCGCAGATGTTGCAGCAACGCAATGATCTTGTCCGGCGCAACCACCAGCGCGGGGTCGGTCTCATCGGCCCATGTGCCGACGACGGCGCCAGGGACGGCCTGGTTGTATGGGTGCTCGAACACCGGGGCTTCCGCCGCCATGACAGTCGCTTCTTCACTCATGCTTCGCGCCTCGTTTCTTTCTTGACCGGCCCTTCTCAGCCGGTGACGCTGTCCATCGCTTGATCGTTGCGTCGGGGACTATACGACCACTGCGCAACGGGGATTGGCTACCAAATCGTCTCGATTACGCCGGTTGATGACTGGCCACGTAACGGGCCTTGACCTCGGCGATCCGCTTTTTCTGTTCGTCAGTCAGCGGCTGAGGTTTGACGCTGATGCCTCCGCTTCCATCCCCGGATGAGGACGCCGCGGCCACATCGGTCCCCAGGGTGTACTCCCGGATCAACTCAACCTGACGCGGGTCGAAGAGGTCCGGACCAAGCACGGGCACCGGCACAAATCGCTCATGATCTTTGTCATACCAGGGAACCTTGGCGATGCTCTGGCGGTCTAGTTTCTCCTGTAGCCGAAGCAGGCCGTAGATGAGCGCTTCGGGCGTGGGCGGGCAGCCGGGCACGTAGACGTCAACCGGCAGGAATTTGTCGATGCCGCTGACTACGCCATAGCCTTCTTTGAAGGGGCCGCCGCCGGTGGCGCATGCGCCCATGGCCAACACATAGCGGGGTTCGGCCATTTGATCGTAGATGCGGACGATCGCAGGGACCATCTTCTTGGTCACGGTGCCGGAGACGATCATCAGATCTGCCTGGCGAGGACTGGGGCGCATCACTTCCATGCCAAAGCGGGAGAGGTCGTAGCGGGAGGCTGCGGTGGCGATCATCTCGATCGCACAGCAAGCCAGGCCGAAGAGCATGGGCCAGACGCTGGAGCGACGGCTCCAGTTGTAGATCTTGTCCAACGTCGTCACGGTGACGACGGATTGGAGATCGTCGGGCACATCGATCGAATCGTGCAGATATTCCTGCAACTGCTCCTGTTTTAACGCCTGAATATTTGTTACAGGGGTTGTCGCCATGGAACTGTTCCCTTTGCGCAGAGTTTACCCATGCGCCAATCGCGCAGGGTTTGGAGTCGTCACGCTTTTGTCTGTGAAACATAAAGAAACTGAGTTTTTGCGTCGCCACTTCGAAAACCGCACGTGTCTGGGAAAAACTCAGCTTTCTCTTCGATTATTGTACCGGAGTACAGACCCAGCCGCCAAATTTCGGAAGGTCGCCTACACACTTACGCCTTAATCTTATCGATGTGGAAGGCATTATACGGGCGCTCTCCTCCCATGTCAAGTAATTTTTTTCACAATATTCATAATATTTATCATGAATTTCATAATAATTGACACCCCACTTGGCCTGTGCTATACTGCCGCCCACGCAAAAGCGATGACTTGTCGATAAAATTGGGGGAGGCGAACAGGCATGGCTGACTTTTGGCCGTGGAGCCGTAGCGGTAACAAGCGACAATCGAACATCCTCTGGCTGGACCTGGGCGATCTGGGCGATCTGGTCAATCCCGGCGGTCCCCACGAGCAGTGGCAGGACCATGGCCTGGGGTTGTTGCGCACCATTTTGCATCAGAGCGGGATTGTGACCGACCTGGCCTCGACGCGCGCCGTCACCTCGTGGGACCAGTTGGCTAAGCAGATTCAGGGGTATGACATGCTGCTCATGAACGTGCGCAGCTACACCTATCCATCGGCCCTCAAATCCGCCCGCATTTTCAAGGAACTCAATCCCAATGGCCTGGTCATCACCGGCGGTATGCACGCCACGGTCGCACCGGGCGAGATGGAGAAGATTGACGAATTCGACAAGATCTGCATGGGAGCGGGGGAGAACACCATCGTTGATCTAGTGCGGAATCCTGATTCGTACCCACGCACGTTTGCGGGCAAGGGGGCCGCATCCATGGCCGAGTGGCCCATGATCGATCGGGAGCTGTGGCCTAAGCCCCAGGGACGGCGAATCAAGCGCAACTTCAAGTGGCATTGGCCCATGGAGCCTGAGTGTGGCTGGGGTCCCGGCCCGGTGGCCACCATCCTCACCAGCAGGGTTTGTCCCTGGCAGTGCGTCTTCTGCAACGAAAATTCCTATATCCCCAACATGGGGCGCCGTCCGGTGGAAATGGTGATCGATGAGCTGAACTTCCTGGACAGGAAGTATGGTGTTGGCTCGGTGGTCATCCACGATTCCATGTTTTTTCAGAATCCCCGCTGGCTGGAGGAGTGGCTGGAGAAGTATCCGCGCCTGGCGCGCAAGCGCTGGTCCTACTGGGCCGCGGGGCGCTCGGACACAGTCCGCCAGTGGCCGGATCTGTTCGAAGCCCTGGTCAAGGAGACCAACTGGCGCACCATCTCCATCGGCTTCGAGTCGGGCAGCGATCGCATTCTGCGCTTGCTCAACAAGGAAGTGACCGAGGAAGACAACTACTTCACTATCGATCTGATCAACCGCATCGGCGACGAACTGGAAGCCAAGGGCGAGGAGCCGCCCCGTTTCTGGTCCAACATCATGCTCGGCATCCCGGGCGAGAGCCACGAGGACGCCTTCAAGACCATGCGCATGCTCAAACGCATGAAGCGGGTCTTCCCTTCCATCGCCTACTACGCGCCCTATCCCGGTTCGGCGCTGGGCAACCAGTTGATCGCCGAGGGCAAAAGCCTGATGAGTGCGGACAACTATCATCGCTTCCCCGGTGACGAGAAGGTCAAGGGTGTTGACTACCGATTCTATCGCGAACTGCTGGCCGGCGAATATGACGACGAGATCAACCGCGGGCTGGACGATGTCCGACATGGCGCGGATCTGTACGAAGACCGGCTGGTGAAGGCATAGGGTGCAACGACCATGAGCAGTTTTAGCCACCCCCATTATATGTATTTGTTTGATTTGAAAAACGGCAAGCAAAAATTGGCTTACGGCGAATCGCCGCAGGATGCGCTCGACATTCTACGCATTCGCCTGAGCGAGGAGGAGATGGCCGAAATCATCCCGGACAAGTACATTAAAATTTCACAGCGTAATTTGCAGAAGTACGTGCATAACCTGGGGTAGATAGGGCAGGCGTCATGCTCGTCGGACGCTTTCGCCCATGCTTTCCCTGTTTCGCCAGCCATGTTTGGACGAAAAAAACTCGCAATCGAGGCCCGGGACCTCTTACGCGAACTGGCCGCCGGGTCCGTGCTCAAGGTGCATCGTGATGTAGACGGCGGCAAGGTCCACCGCCTGCACCCGCTGACAGGGGGGGAGCGGGATGTAGGCGAGCGCCTGGTCAGCGATCTCAGGCGGCGGGGGCTGATCGAAAGCAACATGAAGTTTCCGGTGGCCACGTATCTGCTGACGGAAAAGGGGAGCCGCGAGGCGGCCCGGCTCGTGCAGAGGAGTGGCCGACCCGTTTCATCCCGCAGCTATTTTGAGTAAACAAGGTGGGTAGTCGTTGTGCATGCAGTTCGCAAACGCATTCTGGAGATTCTAAAAGAGCAGGGGAACGCAACCGTCGCCGAATTGGCGGGAGAGTTAGGCATGGCCCCGGTTTCTGTGCGCCATCACCTGGACATCCTCCAGGGGGACAACCTGATCTGCGTCGATCGAGTGCGGCGCAAGGGAAGCGTTGGGCGTCCACAGCAGGTCTACGCCCTGACCGGCGAGGCAAATGCCCTCTTTCCTAACGATTTCGCCAATTTGGCTGCGAATCTGGTCCAGGAGTTGAAGCGGATTCTGCCGCCAGAGGAGGTCGAGCGCACGTTCGAGTCCATCGCCCATAGTATGGCCCAGGAAATGCCCGGCTATGAACGGACGGATCTCGGCATGGAGGAGCGGCTGGAGCAGATCGCCGACTATCTCAACCAGCGGGGCTACCTGGCGCGCTGGGAGCGGGTGGACGATGACGTTCAGGGCGATCAGCGTCCCGCCTACCTCATCCATAAACACAATTGCCCCTATGCCGGCGTTTCGGATGAGCACCCTGAACTGTGCATGATGGATCAGGCGTTGATCGACGAACTGGTGGGCGGCCATTGCGAACGCACCCAGTCCATGGTGGGGAATCAACTCTGCTGCACCTATCGCGTGGCCGTCACGCAGCCGGCCGAGATCGTGTTGGCGTTTTAGACCTTCGCCGGATAAGG
>Ga0114931_10003663_pt1 | contig 19360 bp, 12 predicted proteins | sample 2SBtaG_FD_89579 | JGI IMG/M metagenome (GOLD analysis project Ga0114931, IMG submission 89579) | Deep subsurface microbial communities from Kolumbo volcano to uncover new lineages of life (NeLLi) - 2SBTROV14_V59a metaG | ecosystem: Environmental > Aquatic > Marine > Volcanic | place: Kolumbo...
ATGTGCTGGCCTTCCTCAGCGCGCTGAATGACAAGTCATACGATACAAGTATCCCGGCAAGCGTGCCCAGTGGATTGAAGGTCAGTGGTGAGTGATCCGATGTAAATCATTTTTCGCGGACTCGGTGCGCTGTAATTCTGCCTGCGATGCCACCGGTAAGCGGCCGGGGAGATTGGGTCCGGTTGGAAACTCAGCTGCGGCGGACTCTTGTTCAAAAACAGCCCTCGACAAACAGGCAATCAATTCTTGATCAACCGCACTGCTCCGATATCCATCATGCGGGGCTGGATGTGCTGACCCGCAACCAGACTGAGCGTGTAAATTTTGCCGGCCTCCAGCGCGGCTGTTCCTTCCAGTTTCACCGGAGAAAATTCCTCCAGGCTGGTCGTCATCTTCGATTCTCCTTCGAAGACGCGCCCATTCAGAAAGATCGTAAAACTGCTGGATTTTTTCTGGAGAGTGGCCTGATCGACGATGATCGAATAATTACCGCTCTCTTTCACTTTAAAATTCCAGGAAAAACTTGTTTCAGGCGAAATCCACGAGGTCAGTGATTCGAGAAATGAATTGATGCTTGCCCTTCTGTTTCCCTGGAGTCGTGCCATGTTTCCCTTTAACGGCTCGCCCGATTGAATCTCGACCACGCTGCCCATCATCTTCTGAACGGTTCCGGCGGCACTCTTGGCAAGCCGCCCAAAACTCTTGTTTTTGGAAAATTCCTGAAGCAGGGAAAGCGTCTCAGGAGAGGGATATTCCATCATCGAGAAAATCAGGCGTCGGGCGTCATTGGGATCGCTCAACAATTCAAAACATCGCTTCCAAATGGCGACTCTTTCCTGAATCGGTTTCGGTCCCGGCAATCCGGCGAGATGAACGAACGCCCGGATGGCTGCTCTTCTTAAGGCATCATCTTTTGTGGAGGCAATCACTTCTTCCACCTGGGAAAGGGCTGTTCGATCCGGCCAGTTCAGGAAGGCCAGCATTGCATCCCGCTGGTAATCAATCTTGTTCTTCGTTTTGTAAATCTGGGCCAGTTGAGTCCGTATTTTGTCGCCGCCCATCACTCCGAGAATCCGGAAGAGACTCTTGCGCTCGCTCTCCCCGGAGGTGGAGATTTTGGCCAGTATCGAGCTGATAACGGAATCCGCATTGTTGTTTTTACGAAGGACAGCCAAAACGGTATCCTCAAAAACTCTGCGGATATCGGGACTGTGATTGCCCTGAAGAGCCTCCACCATTTGATCCACACTCTTCATGTCGGCCACGCCCCGAACTGCCTTGAGGATCTCCACTCTATCCTTGTCTTTGGATGCTGATTTAAAGGCGGAAATCATTGCCGGAACGGCAGGCGCGTATCCCCGCTCCGACAGAAGATCCGCCAATTTCAATCGGGCAAACGACGATTCACTGGTCTGCATCTCCTCCAGCATTTTTTCGTCGATCCCCTGTCCCTGAAGTTTTTTCAGCACCTTAAATGCATCCGCCCGCTGCGACCTGAGCGCATTTCGATCCGTAATGTAATTGAGGCAAAGAACGACATCCTGCGCTGTTCCCTGGGGTTTAACTTCACCCACCAACTGTTCCAGGCGTTCGTTTTTCTTCCTGATTCCGCTCTTTTTAACGGACGAAATGGCGACAAAAATGGCGATGGCGGAGACAATACTTCCCAAGCCGACCCAGAGTTTCATCCGATTTGGTTTTGTCGGCGGAGAAATTCGGCCGCTGTGCTGCCCCGGCCTATAGGGCCCCGTATTCCTCCTCCCGGCGGCAGTCTGCGACCCGATCGGTTGGGATCCGGTTCGAGGTTCCGGAATAATCAGCTGGGGAGGAGCGGCAGCCTGACTGGCATGGGTGATCACCTTGACCGCACTGGACGGGGCCTCTTCGACCTCTTCAACCGGCAGCACCTGAACCGGGGCCGCTCCGGGGGGCTCCGGATTTTTTGGCCAGCGAGACAGGGCATCCCTGGCATCCCTGGGCCGATGATCCAGATCGCGATTGATCAACCACATCACCCACTGGCAGATCGACGGCGACATGTCGGGGCGAACCTGCTCCAGGGGCGTTACCTTGTGTTGCATGTGGGCATTCATCACCTGGGGTCCGGTCTCACCATTAAACGGATATTGCCCGGTCAGCGCGTTGTAATAAACGCAACCCATCTGATACAAGTCCGTGCGGGCATCCAATTCACCACGCTCGAATTGTTCCGGAGCCATGAAAAAGATCGATCCCATCACCGAATCGTCCTGATCCATGGTCTGGACAGACGGGGATTTGCTGAATTTCGCCAGACCAAAATCCAGGATCTTGGTCTGAAACTTACCACTGGCCTGCCAGATAACCATGATATTGGAAGGCTTGATGTCACGGTGAATCACATCGATGGCCTGTGCCGCGATCAACGCTTCCATTGTCTGAAACACCACCTCGCTAAAATCTTCCTGAGTCAAAACGCCACGGGCAATGGTGTCATCCAGGGTCTCCCCGTTCAGCAACTCCATGACGACGAACCCGCCCTGTTCGTCTGATCCCACATCAAACACGGTCACAATGTTGGGATGATTCAAAGACGACAGCGTTTGTGCTTCCGCGATCAGTTTCTGTCCCGACTCCCGAACCTCTTCCGGACTTGCCTGTCCCGGAATCAAAACCCGTTTCACCGCCACTTCGCGATGCAACTGGGTATCCCAAGCTTTATAGACCGCCCCGAGCCCCCCTTTTCCGATCTGCTCTCGGGTCTCGTAGCGGGAGTTACTCATAAATTCGGGATAAAATTGACAAAAAGAATTCGGACACGCAATCACGGACCCACTTTTCAAGCGGGATGCCCATTGCACTTCTCCCGAATTATAAGGGGCAATACAAGCAATTTCACGAACATTTCAGTGCTTTTTATTTTTTGGTTTTGTCCTACTTTTCAGGATAATGACACGTGAAGCTCTGGCCGATACACTCGAACAAATTGCTCTACTGCTGGAGTTAAAGGGAGAAAATCCCTTTAAGGTCCGTGCCTACAAGACGGGGGCGGAAACTGTTTTGCAGTTCACCGGAGATATCGTTGGCCGGGCCAGGGTGAACGATCTCAGCGGCATCAAAGGATTGGTAGATGCTCTGCGGCAAAAACTTCACGAACTGGCATCCACGGGGAAACTGGAATACTATGAAAATTTGAAGTCAGAATTTCCGGCGGACATTTTTGATCTTTTCCAGATTCAGGGGCTTGGCCCCAAAAAGGTCAAAGCGGTCTACGAAGCTCTCGGCGTCGCATCCGTGACGGATCTCAAAGAGGCCTGCCAGTCCGGTGCGGTGGCCGCGCTCCCGGGTTTCGGAAAAAAATCCACTGAAAAAATTCTCCAGTCAATTGCCTTTCGGGAGCAAAACGCCGACCGGTTTCGACTCGATGAGGTGGTCGGGCCGGTTGAACTGATTCTGGAATCTCTCCGTTCCCACCCCGACTGCTCAATGGCCGAAGTTGCGGGCAGTTTCCGGCGGGGAAAAGAAACGGTTCATGACGTGGACTTTCTGGTGGCTACCAGCCAGCCTGAATCAGTAATCGATCACTTTGTCAATCAAGAGTGGGTTTCTCAGATCATAGCGCGGGGAGACACCAAGGCGAGCGTCAATTTGCAAAGCGGACTCCAATGTGATTTGCGGGCGGTATCCACCGATGAATTCGCCTGCTCGCTCCTCTACTTCACCGGCAGCAAAGAACACAACGTCGCCCTGCGCGGAAGGGCCAATGACAGAGGCTACACCCTGAACGAATACCGCCTTTCGCTTCAGGAGGGATCGGACTCTGCTGATCCTCCGGTATTTGAAACGGAAACCGAGCTCTATCATTTCCTGGGACTCGGTTTCGTGCCCCCTGAATTACGGGAAAATTCGGGAGAACTCGAAGCCGCTGAAAAGGGCAATCTACCCCGCCTGGTCGAATTGGAAAACCTCCGTGGCACTTTTCACAATCACACCACTGCCAGCGACGGTCGGAGTTCACTGGAGGAAATGGCTGAAGCGGCCATCGAACTGGGTCTGCAATATCTGGGAATCGCGGATCACTCGAAGAGTTCCTTTCAGGCAAATGGACTCAATGAAAAACGACTGCTCGCTCAGGTAAAAGAAATTGAAAAGCTGAACCGGAAATTTGCTGACGAGGGAACCTCATTCAAAATTTTTGCGGGCAGCGAGGTCGATATTCTCAAGGATGGATCACTCGATTTTTCCGATGAGATTCTCGATCAACTGGACTACGCCGTAGCCAGTGTCCACAACGCCATGACCCTGTCCGAGGCGGATATGACCAGGAGAATCATCCGGGCCGTTTCTCATCCCGGTATCACGATGCTGGGCCATCTCACCGGTCGACTTCTCTTGAAAAGGAACGCCTACGCGGTCGATGTCGCGGCGGTGATCGATGCCTGTGCCGCGACCGGAACGATCATTGAATTGAATTGCAGCCCCTGGCGGCTGGATATGGACTGGAGATGGTGGCCACTGGCAAAGGAGAAGGGCGTCAAATGCTCCATCAACCCCGACGCCCACCACGTCGATCAACTGAAAAATCTCTGGTTCGGAGCCAAACTCGCCCGGAAAGGCTGGCTGACCCGTGAAGATGTAATCAATACCCTGCCTCTCGGTGAAGTGGAGGGTGTCATCGGCGTTTAACCTGAATGAAACGGTATTTGTTGAAAAAACTGACTCCCGAAGACGCGGAACTGTCGCTGGTTCAGGATGAAACACCGATGCCCCAACCAAGGGCCGGAGAGGTGTTGGTGAAAATGCACGCCTGTTCTCTGAACTACCGGGATCTGCTCATGAAATCCGGCCAATCCGCCTCCGGAGAAACCAGGTCGGTGGTTCCTCTCTCCGACGGCGCCGGAGAGATCACCGCTCTGGGTGATGCGGTCAGCCAATGGGAAGTGGGAGATCGGGTCTGCCCGACCTTCTTTTGTGACTGGGATTCCGGGCCCTTTGACATGCAATACCACAAAGCCGCCCGGGGAGGTTCCTGCGATGGCGTTTTGTCGGAGTTCATCGCGGCAAAAGAAAACAGTTTGGTGGCCATCCCGGATTCCCTCAGTTACGCCGAAGCCGCCTGCCTTCCCTGTGCCGCCCTGACCGCCTGGCAGGGGCTAATGGAACGCCGCCGGAACCCGATCGGTGTCGGCCATACGATTCTTTGCCTGGGAACGGGAGGCGTCTCCATTTTTGCTCTGCAAATTGCCAAAGCCGCCGGGGCAGTTGTCATCATGACCAGCAGTTCTTCTGAGAAATTGAAAAAGGCCCGCGAACTCGGCGCCGACGAAACCATTTGCTACAAAGAAACCCCCCATTGGGATCGCGAAGTCTTTTCTCTCACCAACGGGAAAGGCGTCGATCAGGTAATCGAAGTGGGTGGTCCCGGAACCCTGGGGAAATCCATGAACGCGGTTTCCGCCGGAGGCACTATTTCCCTGATCGGAGTCCTGACCGGCTTCGATCCACCTGACACGAGCCTCTTTCCGCTAATCGCCCGGGCCGTTGATCTCCACGGAATCTATGTGGGGAGCCGGGAAATGTTTCAGCGGATGAATCAATTTTTCGAGCAACACAGAATCCGTCCCGTTGTCGATCACACATTCTCGTATGACGGAGCGCAGGAGGCCTTTGAATTTCTGCAAGCGGGAAGTCACTTCGGCAAAGTCGTGATTGAAATGGACGGGGCCTAAGAGCCCGACAGACTCCCAGTGATGAGAATTTGTTGCGATAAGCAAGGCACCATTGTTATAGTGACCCATGCCGTTGCACCACTCGCCTTTTCTCTCCGCCCGATCCAGCATTTTATTTTTCGCTTTTGCCAGCTTGTCTCCGGTCTTCTGCGCTGAACCGGCGCCCGGGAATTCTCCCGTTCTGGATCTGGGCTCTCGTCGCGAGCTGTTTGTTGATTCTTATCTAATCGACCAAATGAAGAACACCCGGCTGTCACTGCATCATCCCCGCGACGAAGGGTCTGTCCTGAAATTCGACAAGCCCTGGGAAGGTCGCTTCTGCATTTACAGCACAGTCATCAAGGATGGGGGCAAGTATCAATTATTCTATCGGGGGATGCCGACGACGGGACACGTCAAGGGCAACGAGGTGACTTGTTACGCGGAGAGTCAGGACGGAATTCACTGGGTGAAACCAGAGCTTGGGCTCTACGAAAGTCATGGGAGCAAAAAGAACAACATCATTCTGGCCTTTCATCGGGCCTGTCACAATTTGTCCCCCTTTCTGGATCGCAATCCGCGGGCGAAAAAATCGGAACGCTACAAGGCATTGGGAGGAAGCGGCAAGCCCGGACTGATCGCTTTTTCTTCTTCGGACGGAATTCATTGGACCGAAATGCAAAAGGCTCCCGTCCTGACCAAGGGCGCCTTTGATTCTCAGAATGTCTCGTTCTGGTCGGAAATGGAGAGGCAATACCTCAGTTATTTCCGGGTTTTCAGCGGTGGAATCCGGCGAATTTCCCGATCAACCAGCAAGGATTTTATTCATTGGAGCGAACCCGTGATGATGGAATACAGGCATCATGGTGGCAGGGCCCCGATCGAACATCTCTACACCAACCAGACGCAACCCTATTTTCGTGCGCCGCATTTGTATATTTCGACGGCGGCACGCTTTATGCCGGGGCGACAGGTGCTCAGTGAAGAACAGGCCAGGGCGATTCATGTGGATCCCGGTTATTTCAAAGACACCTCGGATTCCATTTTCCAGTCAACGCGTGGCGGTGGCTTTTACGAACGGACATTTTTAAGCAGTTTTATCCCCCCGGGAATCGGCGCATCGAACTGGGTGTCCCGGACCAACTACCCGGCTCTGAACGTGGTGCAAACCGGCCCGACCGAAATGTCCGTGTATGTGAACGCCGACTATGCGCAGCCCACCTCTCATTTGGAACGCTACGCCATGCGCCTGGACGGGTTTGCCTCGGTCCGGGGAGACTATGCGGGCGGGGAACTGGTGACGAAACCGCTGCGCTTTTCCGGAACTCAGTTGGAGATCAATTTTTCGACCTCGGCGGCGGGAGGGATTCGGGTGGAAATCCAGAATCAACAGGGCGAGGCAATTCACGATTTTTCCCTGAAAGATTCGCGTGAGCAAATTGGCAACGAGATCGCCCGCGTTGTTTCCTGGAAAGGTGGCAGTGATGTTTCCTCTCTGGCTGGCAAAGTGGTGCGGTTGCGTTTTGTACTGAAAGACGCGGATTTGTTTGCGTTGCGATTTCTGAAAGATTGATGTTCGTCCGATTTTTGTTTCTACTGATCCTGATCTCGACGCCATTGCGGATAGTGTCCGGATCGAATCTTCCTTTTGCCGTAAACAACGAGGGCGAAAAACCTGTCCCTGTCATAACGGCACAGGGTCATTGTGCCTGGCCGAACCTGACCTTGCTCAAGGATGGCCGGACAATCGCCGCGGTGATATTCAACCAGGCAAGCCATGGAAGCCGCCCCGGTGATGTGGAATGCTGGTTGAGCGGTGATGGAGGCGTGACCTGGACATTCGGTTCTGCCGCGACCCAACATGAGCCGGAGACGATCCGGATGAATCATGCGGCCGGGCTCGCCAAAAATGGTGATCTGATTGTCTTGACCGGCGGTTGGTCGAATCGCTGGCCGCCGGACGTGAAGCGTGAGCGAGGAAGTTTCCGCTACAAAACCTTAGGCCCCTGGATCAGTCGTTCCCCATACGAAAACAAGATCCTGAATGTCGGGGTGTCATGGTATGTCGATAAAAAATCCTTTCCACAGGAAGCTCCGGGCGGCCTGCCCGCAACTCCTTTTGGGGATTTGCAGACAGCGGAAAACGGGGATCTTTGCGCCTCGGTTTACGCACCCCGGAAACCCTGGAAAACCTATTCAGAACGGCAGTTTCGATCATGGATCATTCGAAGCAAAGATGATGGGAAAACATGGGATCCAGAACCAGCAGTGATCGGCCCCGATGCGAATGAAACAATGGTTCTTCATCTGGGAAAGGGGAAATGGCTTGCCGCGGCCAGGACCGGCAGCGGAGTGGACGGAAAAGACCAGGTGCAACTCTATGCCTCCGATGATGATGCCCGGACATGGACACACCGGCGAACCATGACTGGTTTTCAGCGGGTGAATGGTCACTTGTGCAAGCTGCACGACGGAAGCACTGTTTTTTCCTATGGCGATCGGGCTTCGGAACCGGGGCAAAGAGGAATCGAGGCCATGATCAGTAACGATCAGGGAAAAACATGGAGCGATCCGATTCGGCTTGCTGATTGGAATGGCGCGGACGGCGGCTATCCTTCCACTGTTCAGCGCAAGGACGGTCAGATGGTCACTGCTTACTACTGTTCCGCTTTGCCCGGGCAGGAGCCCGGATCGATCAAGGGATATCACATGGAAGTGATCGTCTGGGACGCGGTCGGGAGCTTTTCCCAAATAACCCAATAACGGTTACGAAACCGGCATCAGCCCGCGGCTTTGAGAACATCGCACCAACTTGGAAAAACCGACCTGCGGATCAGCTCCCTGGGCATGGGCTGCGTCACCTTTGGTCGTGAGATTGATCGGGATATTTCGTTTGAAATCATGGATCATGCGCTGGAGCGGGGAATCAATCTGTTCGACACCGCGGCAGCTTATGGCGGCGGCGCTTCGGAAAGAGTGCTGGGTGAATGGATGGCGGATCGCGGGACGCGGGATCAGGTCGTTCTTGCCAGCAAGGTGAATGGAAGGCTGGTTCGTGACCATGTTACTTCCTCGGCAGAAGAAAGTCTGCAACGTTTGCGAACGGATCGGATTGATTTGTTTCAGCTTCATAACTGGGACGGGGAAACTCCTCTGGAAGAGACCTTGGCCGCATTGTCATCGCTCGTGGAGCAGGGGAAAGTCCGGGCAATCGGGTGTAGCAATTGGACGGCTGATCAACTGAACGAAGCTTTGGCTGTCTCAGAAAAAGAAAATTTTGCACGAATGGAATCGGTGCAACCTCCCTACAACCTGGTTCAACGCGAAATCGAATCCAGCTTGCTGCCTCTGTGTCGCGATGAAAAAATTGCCACCATTTGTTACAGCCCGCTGGCCGCTGGATTCCTCACTGGAAAATATCAAAGGGATCAGGAGATTCCCAAGGGAACCAGATTTGAGGTAATCCCCGGGCATCAAGCCATCTACTTTACCGAGCATGGATTTGCCGTATTGGACCGGCTCGAAACAGCCGCCCGCGAAAGCGGCCTGTCAATGGTGCAACTGGCCCTCGCCTGGGTGTTGCGGCGTCCAGATGTCACCTCGGTTCTGATAGGGGCCCGCCATGCGGAACATTTGGATCAGGCCCTGCGGGCGGCGGAGACGGATCCTGGAACAAATCTCTTCACTGAAATTTTTCAACCAAGCTAGCACTCGATAAATAAACACCCACCATGAAAACCACAAGACAACTCACCATCCGTCCACTGACCGCGCTGACCACCCTTTGGGGAGCCGGACTCTTACTCCTCCCCGTGGGCGGAGGCATCGCCGCACCCGAGGCCAAGATTCTTGCCGTAAAGACCATTTCCAAACAACCTGAATTTTACAATGGCTGGCCCACCGTCACCCGAAGAAAGAACGGAGAATTACTCGTCACCTGGTCCGGTGGGCGGGCTGGTCACGTTTGCCCCTTTGGCCGCGTAGAAGAAATGCGCTCGCTGAACGATGGGAAAACATGGACCTGGCCGCGTGTGTTGTTGGACACCGATATGGACGACCGGGATTCCGGGGTGATGGAAACGGCAAAAGGGACCCTCATCGTAACCACCTTCACTTCTGATGCCTGGTATCAGATCGGAGGGTATTTCAAAACCAAGTTCAAAGATCATCCGGCATGGAAAGATGCCTTTGCCCGCTTTGGTAATGAAAAAAAGCTGAAGTCCCAACTGAATGAACTCGCCATTCGTTCCACGGACGGCGGATTGTCCTGGTCCAAACCGATTGACACGATTGTAAACTCCCCCCATGGGCCCATCCAACTGGCGGACGGACGATTGCTCTATCTGGGAAAACAGCTTTGGACGGATGACAAAAAGATCGGAGCCGCCGAATCGACCGACGACGGGGTCACATGGAAATGGCTGGCTGAGATTCCCACCCGCCCCGGCGATTCCGCCACCACCAAATACCACGAATTGCATGCAGTCGAAGCAGCGGACGGGACGATCATTGCCCAAATTCGGAATCACAACAAATCCAACGCCGGTGAAACATTGCAAACCGAGAGTTCTGACGGAGGAAAAACCTGGTCCGTGCCGCATACGATCGGGGTGTGGGGACTCCCTTCTTTCCTGACAAAACTCAAAGATGATCGTTTGCTGATGACCTATGGTTACCGCCGCAAACCCTACGGGAATCAGGCACGGGTGAGCACGGACAACGGCACGACCTGGTCTGAACCGATCACCATTTCAGACGATGGCGCATCGAGTGATCTGGGATATCCTTCCACCGTGCAGTTGGGTGATGGATCACTGCTCACCATTTGGTATGAGAATCCGAAAAATTCACCCCACGCCGTCCTGCGACAGGCACATTGGACGCTGAAGTGAAGTCGTTTCCATGGTTTCTACAAGTGGTATTTTGGAATATCAAAACCGACTTTTCATCATCGGTAATTCAGCTTTCCTCCCAGACCGGCGCCTTTTTCCTCCGTGTTTTTTTCACCTTCCATTCCCGCCAGTTTCGCGGCGCGCGATGGCGCCTATTGCTCTCTCCAATCCGGGTCCGCCGACGGAGTTTCTCCTGCCCCGCCAACTGGCCGGTGGAAAACCACTGATGGGAGTTGCCAAGCTTCACAAAGCGTCCCAGCGTGGATCAACCGGGCTCTCCTCGCCTGGAGTCGCATGCGCCTGATGGTGGCGGACCAACGCTCCCGGCACTCCGTCTTTGGCGCGCTGAGGTCGGCTTCAAGCAAGGCGACGCGCCTGGCTGAAACTCAATCAATCACTTCCCGAACTCCACGCAAATCGGCGCCGGGCAGTTCACGATGTTTCCGGTAAAAATGAGATTTCCGGTTGCCTGGTCAATCCTGAACACGGCCAGTGTGTTGGAGCGGGCGCCGGCTGCGATCAGAAAGCTTCCGGTCGGATCGATATTGAAATTTCGAGGCCAACTTCCCCGAATGGCCTCGCGTTCCACGAAAGTGAGTTTCCCTGTTTCCTGATCAACCGAAAAGACCGCGATCGAATCATTTCCGCGATTCGCCGCATAGACGAATTTTCCACTCGGATGAATCCGAATCTCCGATGCTTTGCCCGGGATTTCCTGAAGCTCCGCGGGAAGGGTGGGAACCGTCTGGATCGCGTCGAGCGTCCCCGCGATTTTGTCATATCGAAAAACCGTCACGGACAGCAGCATTTCATTGACCACGTAGGCGAATCTGGAGTCGGCGGAAAATTTCATGTGACGCGGACCACCTCCGGCAACGGCGGTTCCGAATCCATGCGGCGTGATCGTTTTGTCGTCGTGGTTGATTTGGTAAATGAAGATTCTGTCGGCTCCCAGGTCCGGGACACAGAGAAATCGGTTGCCCGGGTCAACACCCGTCCAATGGGGGTGCGGACCTTTCTGGCGGGATTCATTCGGTCCCGACCCTTGGTGCTCGATCAGTGAGGTGCGCTCCCCCATCCGCCCGTCTTTCAGAATCGAAAACGCGGCGACCGAGCCGCCTCCATACTGAGCGGAAAAGAGGATTTCTCCCTTTGCGTCGAGCGATACCTGAGCCGCCCCGCCATCTCCGGTCGGCTTTGTGTTCATCAGGTTCAGGGTGGCGCCATCTGGAGAGATTTCGAAGGCCGCCACACTCCCCCGGTCAAGGCTGCAAGTGGAGTAGATTCGTTTCCCGTCAGGACTGATGCACAGAAATCCGGGTGATCCGATCTCAGCGGCGAGATGACAAGGTGTCAGTCTGCCGCTTTTTGTTTCGAGGGTCGTCCGGTAGATCCCCCGGGCTCCCGGACCACCGGTTCCGATCCAGACGGGGATTTCATCAGCCGGGGAGGGAAGAATGGTTGCGAACAAACCGGCCAAAAGCAGGAAAAATTTCATACACGGAACACCTAAGGCGTTTTAATCCATTTATCAATCGGAACCCGAACCACAACTCCTGACCAGTAGACCGTCGCAAAAATGCCCCCACGGATGAAGGGGACAGGGACCAGGAAACGCCCAGCTCGGTTCCCTCGCGGATGGGGCTCAGGTCGCGGACTCTTTGAACGATTTCCGCGTTTTTCGTCGCTCGCGGAGCAAACTCCGCTGGCTCCTTGAACTCGTTCAAAAATCCTCGCGAATCCGCACCCTTATTTTTGCGACGGCAGGCCGGTCATTCAGCTGATCCAGCGCCCTTTCCCATCTCCGGCGATGGATGAGACACCGATGCCCCCGGTCCAAACGACTTCGGTAATCGCCGCATCAATGCACTCCCTCGATTCTTCGGGGCGGCTGCCTTTTCTTTTGAACCCGCTTCATTTTTTTCGACCGCGTCGGCCCCTTCCTGAGGAGCAGGGACATTCGGAAAAAGATAGCCTGACATGGCCACCATAGCATTGGTCGGCATGTCTGATTCCTTGATAAACTCGGTTGTCCCCAGAATTTCCCGGCCGCTGGCAGCTACCTGGGGCAGACTGCGATTCTTCCAATTCAATTGCGCCTCCATCCATTCAATATTTTCTTCGAGACGGAGATATTGCGAGTCCACCGCGGCGCGGAAGTCCGACGGGCGCTTCGCGATGATCTCATCGAGAAGTGATTGGGCAAACCTCAATGCGGGCAGAGCTTCTTCAAATTTATTTTGATAGCGAAGTTCCATGCCCTTCTCAACCGACTCGACGAAATCCAAATACTGCATCATCACATCGTGGTCATCAGACGCCAGATTTTTCTGAGTCGAACGGACTGTCTCTTCCAGAGTCCTGATTCGAAATGTCACCAGCTCGGGCTCAAATTCGGGAAATTCCCGGGAAACCATTTGAAACTTCTGCAGTGCTTCGATGTAACTTCCCAAAGCCAGAGGCCATTGTCTGGCTTTGGCCAGGTTGCCACCTGTCTGCATCCAGGAGAAAGCGCTGACCCACAGTTCAGACGCCTCCGCTTCCCTCTCCTCAACACCGCTCTTTTCCTGACTCCACCCGAAAGCCACGGCAGTCCAGGTGATCACCAGGCAGAGGCCGATCCAAGGGCAGGCGATCCATCCAGGACACCATGTAGGCCGAACAAACATCTCCCGGCAGAATACGGCAGAGCCCCCACCTTCGCAAATCAAGATGTCTCAGCCGCGCTGCAATGGAATTTTGAGGTGGGATAATTTCCGGGCAGACCCTGTTGACTCTGCGACCCAACCCTCTTTCATTGGCACGGTCTCTGATGGGGACACCGATTTCCCAAAATATTCGCAGCTTCGTTCCATGTGTTTCTCTTTTCGATTTGCCTTCCTCATAGTGTTGACTCTCGCGGTTTTGATTCCGGTGCGGGGAACCGGGAATCCCAATGTCATTTTCTTTATGGCCGATGACATGGGAATGGGCGACACATCGGCCTATCAGGATTTCACGGGAAATGCGGACGACGTTCAGATGGACACGCCCAATATGGAGAGACTGGCCCGAATGGGAATCCGCTTTACCGATGCCCATGCGCCTGCTTCGCGATGCACCATGAGCCGATACGGCCTGCTGACAGGACGTTATCCCTGGCGCAGCCGGTTGAAATACTGGGTGCTTTTTGGCGCCCAGGGTGATCCGCTGATCGAGAAAGACCGCCCTACTTTGGCGACGCTCTTTCGGGACAAGGGCTACGGCACAGCGATGGTGGGAAAATGGCACCTTGGCTTGCGCTACCGCAATTCGATCCAATTGCCCGCCGCAAGCTGGGATGACGCGGATCTCACTCAAGCTCTTTTCAATACTCCTCTGGATCACGGATTTGACTACGCCCGGTTCACCTCGCGATCCCACGGAACATCAGGACCTGATGTTGGCAGAGCGGATGGAAGAAAGAAGAACGGAGTCAACCAGCGAATCGGCCCGGGTCATATCCGTGGGCGAGTGGTGATCGGCGCCACCGGAGACGGAAAACGGCTCACTTCAAGCGGACCAAATGCCTATGTTCTCACCGAACTGGGATCGCGGCACTCGGACGATGCGATCAGCTATCTGGATACCCATCTCGCCGGTGGAGAGCACGCCAGGAAACCGTTTTTTCTCTACTATCCGTCCAATTCAAACCACTCGCCCTACACTCCCGACGATCAGGTAGGAGGAAAAGCAGTTGCGGGCGCCGCCCGCACAAAATCGGGCAATACGATGGATGCGCGCCACAACTTCATTTACGAAAATGACGTCGCCCTGGGTCGCTTGTTGGATTACCTGGAAAATCACGACGACCCCCGAAATCCCGGAAGAAAATTAATCGAGACCACGCTCATTGTTTTCACCAGCGACAACGGGGCTGAAAAGGACAGCAACACGGCAACAGGACCGTTCCGGAGCAACAAAGGTTCCTGTTACGAAGGAGGCCACCGCATCCCATTCATCGTGGCATGGGCGGAGGGAGGCATCGGAAACGGGGACAGCAAAACACCTGGAAAAAGCAGTGATGCATTGATCGGACTCACCGATATGTTTGCCACCTTCGCCGAACTGATTGGCTCAAAAATGGCCGATTTGTTTCAAGGTGGAAAAGGAGGCGAAGACAGCATCAGCGTTCTGAGTGCCTGGCGGGGAGACAAATTTGAGCGGCCTGTTCCCCTGTTTTTTTGTGACCACAAACAGTCCAGAGCAGACCCCGCCGTGTTGGCCATGCGTTCGGATACTCAGGAGACAGACCCGAAGGGGAAATGGAAAATTTTTTTTGATGCCAATCTCGCCCGCTATGGCGAAGCCAAGCCGATCGAACTCTACAACCTGGCCTCGGATAGCGAAGAGGAAAACAATCTCATCGCACAAACAGACCTGCAAACGCTGGTGAAACGAATGACCGCACTGGCCCTGCTCCATCGGAATACCGGCGGGCATCGATTCGCGGAACATTTCACCATTCCATTATCCGAACGCCCCACGGGGCAACAATCAAAAGCCCGCGAAAAACTTCCACAGAGCAGCCCTCTCGTTTTCGACTGGCGACGGCGCCGGAGTCTGGCGGGAAAGTTCAGGGGAAAATCTTGTGAAAAGGTTGAAGTGGACTCCGGCGATGGAAACGTAACCATGATTGTGTCCGCAGTCAGAAATGGTTCGGTGCTCGGTGACAGAGTCTTTCAAGTAAACCGGAGAGGGCTCGGGATTTCGGGTGGAAAATTTGATCAGGTTGACGACGGTGAAGAGTTGGAAATCGGCTTCGACAGGGACGTCATCATTGAATCCGCCACCGTCGTTGCGGGGAATGGAATTTGTGGTGGATCGTATTGGAAAGCACAAGAAGCTCCGTTGGAAATTTACTGCATTGACGCGGATAACGATTCCAGGGATCAACGCGGAGTCATCAGCGACATCGGCCTGTTGACCGCGGGGCAAATTCTTCATCTGAGCAGCGCTCCGCAATACCAGTCTGAACCCGTCGGACGATGGCGACTGGGGGCAATCAAGGTGCGCTCGTTGCCGAAACATTGAAGCGGGGCCGGACATCTCGATTTGGCGGAACCGGCGCCATTACGTAAAGCGGCGGTTGACCTCGCCCCTCGAAAGTGAGACGATTTGCCTCATGAGCAAGATTCCAAACGACAAGCCGTCCACTCCTGTTTCCACCACGTCCCGTCGCAATGCCATCAAAGTTGCCGCCGGGGCGTCTGTTTTGGCAGGCGTCTCCATTCCACCTGTTCACGCGCAGGACAATGAGGAATTGAAGTTGGCGCTCATCGGCTGCGGTGGACGGGGGACGGGGGCCATCAAGAATGCCCTTTCCGTATCCGGTGCGCTGGGGCCGATCAAGCTTCATGCGATGGCCGATGTCTTCGACGAGAGACTGAAGAAGAGCTACCAAACCCTGAAAAAACAACCAGACATCGGAGACAAAGTTGATGTGACTCCCGATCGAAAATTCATCGGATTCGACGGATACAAAAAGGCAATGGATTCACTGAACAAGGGGGACATTGCCGTGTTTACGACGCCCTGTGCCTTTCGCTGGCCCATGTTTGAATATGCCGTGGAAAAAGGGTTGAACCTGTTTATGGAAAAACCACTGGCACCCGACGGGTTTTCGGCCAGAAAGCTTCTTGAGACTAACAAGAAGGCCAAAGAAAAAAACCTCAAAGTTGGCGTCGGTCTGATGTGTCGTCATAATGTGTCGCGCAGGGAGTTGTATGATCGGATCAGGGATGGGGCCATCGGGGACATCACGCTGATGCGCTCCTACCGGGCCCAGGGACCTATTGGCTCCTGTTTTTCCAAAAAGAATCCCGGTGAACTGAGCGATCTCATGTATCAGATCAGCCGTTTTCACAGTTTTATCTGGTTAAGCGGCGGTTCTTACAGTGATTTTTTTATTCATGGGATCGACGAGTGCTGCTGGATGAAAAACGCCTGGCCAGTCAAGGCCCAGGCTCAAGGCGGGCGGCACTACCGCGACAAGGACGCCATTGATCAGAACTTTGATTCCTATTCCATCGAATACACCTTCGCGGATGGCGCCAAATTTTTCTATGATGGCCGGAACATGGCAGGTTGCAGGCAGGAGTTCGCGGCCTACGCGCACGGCACCAGGGGATCGGCTGTGATTTCGACTTCGGGCCATATCCCGGCCCGTTCCCGGATTTACAGCGATCAAAACATCGCTGCCTCGTGGCGTGCCAAACCGGACAACCTGGTCTGGGCCTTTCCGCAGGAGCCCCGCGAACCGAATCCCTACGATGTCGAGTGGGAAGATCTTCTGGAAGCGATTCGGGGCGACCAACAATACAACGAAGTCGATCGCGGTGTGGCCGCGAGCATGGTGACGTCGATGGGGCGGATGGCGGCGCATACCGGCCAGGAAATCACCTACGACCAAATGCTCAACAGCGAGCATCAGATGGCCCCTGGAGTGGAACAATTGACTCTGAACTCCGATTCCCCGCTGATGCCCGATGCCGATGGCAGATACCCGATTCCTGAACCCGGAATCAAAAAGGACCGGGAATACTGATCCCCACCTCAACCCGGATATTTCCCCCGCCAGGGCTGTCGGAGATCACTCCTCCGCCTGCCCGGAGCGGAAGGCCTGCTTTTCCGCATTTCGGTGGTGAATCCTGTTTTCGGGATTAGTTTGACGCATCGAGCCATGACTCAAGCAAAGAAGCCACGAATCGCCATCCTGAATGTCGTGGGACTGTGCCCGCGTCACATCGGCGTCGATACTCCATTCATCTCGAAATTCCGCAAGCGGGAAGGTCACTCACTGGCCCACATCACTCCGCTTCTGCCGGCAGTCACATCCAGCATGCAGGCAACCTTTCTCACCGGGAAAACTCCGGGTGAACACGGAATCGTCGGTAATTACTGGTATGACAGACCTTATGGCGAGCACCGGGCCTGGAAACAATCCGAACGACTGGTAGATGGCCCGTTACTCTGGGAAACCTCGCGGAAATCGAATCCCGACTACACCTGTGCCAAGGTGTTCTGGTGGAACAACATGTATTCCACCGCGGATTACCAGATCACGCCGCGCCCCATCTATTGCGCCAACGGGAAAAAGGTTTTCGACATCCAGACCTGGCCCATGAATCTCCGGAAAAAAATCAACCGCAAACTCGGGAAATTCCCCTTCCCGGCATTTTGGGGACCGGCCGCCGGGATTGACTCCAGCCGCTGGATTGCGAAGGCCGCCAAATGGTTCGAGGACAAATTCTCGCCGGACCTCAATCTCGTTTATCTGCCGCATTTGGATTACAACATGCAGCGAATCGGTCCCGAAGATCCCAAAATCGCTTTTGATCTCAGGGAGATTGACGATGTGGTGGCTGATTTGACTGCATTTTTTGAAAAAAAGGGAGTCCAGGTTATCCTGCTGAGTGAGTATGGGATCACCCAGGTGGATCGCCCCATTCACCTCAACCGCATCTTCAGAGAGAAAGGCTGGATCACCTGGAGAGATGAATTGAGAAAAGAAGTCATCGATCCGGGGAATTGCAGGGCTTTCGCCGTTCCCGACCATCAGATTGCCCACATTTACGTGAATGATCCTTCTGTTCTGGATGAAGTAAAACAGACAGTCCGAGAAATTGACGGCGTGACCGAGGTGTTCAGTGGCCCCGAACTCGAAGATCAGGGGCTCTCGCACCAACGCAGCGGTGATCTGGTAGCCGTTTGCGATCGTCACTCCTGGTTCACCTACTATTACTGGCTGCGGAACCGCAAAGCGCCCGACTTCGCCCGCTGCGTCGATATTCATCGAAAACCGGGATATGATCCAGTTGAATTATTTCTCAACCCATCCATCAAATTTCCCAGGCTCAGGATCGCTTTCAAATTGTTCCGGAAAATGCTGGGTTTCCGAATGTTGATGAACGTCATTCCACTCGACGCTTCCCTGGTAAAAGGCTCCCACGGCTGCATTCCCGGGGTCAGGGACGATCAGCCTGTCCTCATCGGGAAGTTCCCTTCCCTGAGCGATGGCGATACGATTCCGGCTACCGAAGTCCACGGACATTTGCTCGAAGTTTGCGGAGCAGATTGAGTGAATATTCCTCCGCAACCTGGGGTGGGCCGCGCTCTCCGCCTCTGGCTCTACTGACCGTAGTAAGAATCCGGCCCGTGTTTCCTTTGAAAGTGCTTCTCAAGCAGGTAGTCCGGCAATCCCTTTTGAGCTTTGTTCAACTGCCAGGCGCCTATGGCCATCTGAGCACAAACCTCCAGGGCCACGGAATTTTTCACCGCTTCAATCGCTGACTTCCCCCAGGTGAACGGCGCATGAAACCGCTGCAGGCAGGCAGGCATCTCCACCGGATCGATGCCGCGATTTCGGAAGCACTCCACAATCGCCCGACCCGTGTTGGTTTCGTAATCCTCTTTCACTTCTTCCGGAGACAATTCCCGAACCAGGGGAACGGTTCCCCGAAAATGGTCGGCATGGGTGGTTCCCAGGCAGGGAATCTCCAGGCCCGCCTGCGAAAACATGGTCGCGTGCAGTGAGTGAGTATGGGTAATTCCTCCGATCCCCTCCAAGTCCCGGTACAAAATAAAGTGGGTCGCTGTATCGGATGAAGGATTCAGATCGCCCTCCACCTTTTGACCTTCCAGGTCCATAACGACCATCTGCTCGGCCTTCAATTCCTCATAAGCAACCCCGCTCGGCTTGATGACAAACATCCCCTGGTCCCGGTCAATCCCGGAAACATTTCCCCAAGTCAACCGGACCAG
>Ga0114931_10003664_pt1 | contig 19357 bp, 4 predicted proteins | sample 2SBtaG_FD_89579 | JGI IMG/M metagenome (GOLD analysis project Ga0114931, IMG submission 89579) | Deep subsurface microbial communities from Kolumbo volcano to uncover new lineages of life (NeLLi) - 2SBTROV14_V59a metaG | ecosystem: Environmental > Aquatic > Marine > Volcanic | place: Kolumbo...
CCCCGGCCTCGAACAGCTCTACGAAGGCCTCAAGCCACCGGCCCTGAGCCGCTACGGTGAGACCGATGATCGCAAGGACGAGCTCATTTAAAAGTGGTTTTTCCGAGTCCGCTGTCCAGTAACAGGGTGAGGCCGTGCGCGACAACGCGGCAATCCGCCGTGCCCCTGAGCCATAGCGCCTGGGGCTTGTGGTGACGCGCCGTGCCCTGGTCGTCGGTGGCGCGGGTTATATCGGCGCCCACATGGTCAAGCACCTGCTGGACGGGGGATGGCGGGTTGCGAGCTTTGATAATCTTTCCCGCGGACACCGTGACGCGATTCTGGGGGGACGGTTCATCGAGGGTGATTTGCGTGACGCGCACGCCATTAAGGCCGCTGTAGCCAGCGACGATTTCGATGTGGTGTTCCACTTTGCGGCACTGGCCTATGTGGGTGAATCCGTGCTGCAACCGGCGAACTACTACCAGAACAACCTGGTGGGAACATTGAATCTGCTCGAGGCGCTGCGTGAGATCAAGCTCGCTACGCTGGTCTTCTCATCGTCCTGTGCCGTCTACGGCGACGCCGTGGCCTTGCCCATCTCCGAGGCGCATCCGCAGTGCCCGGTCAATCCCTACGGAAACTCGAAGCTCGCCTGCGAGCGGGCCATAGCGGACTACGCCGCGGCCTACGGGCTGCGCGCGGCTTGTCTACGTTACTTTAATGCGGCCGGTGCGGCGCGTGAGAAGAATCTCGCCGAGCGTCACGAACCCGAGACCCATCTCATACCGTTAGTGCTCGCCGAGGCACGGCGGGTCCTGCGCGGTGGTGCGCGCGAGGCTTCCGCGCTGCGGGTCTTCGGGACGGATTTCGACACCCCCGACGGTACCTGCGTTCGCGACTACGTGCATGTCGAAGACCTGTGCGATGCGCACCTGCGGGCCGCCGAGCTGTTGCTCGATGCGGCCCCCGGTGCCCACGAGGCCTACAATCTCGGCACCGGTGCGGGGATCTCGGTCGCCCAGGTGATCAGCACGGCGCGGGCGATCACCGGAGTCGATTTCGACTACCGCCGTGCGCCGAGACGCCCGGGGGACCCAGCGACGTTGATCGCCTCCTGCGAGCGTGCGAAGCAGGCACTCGGCTGGGAGCCCGAGGCCAGCGATCTCGAGACCATCCTCACCTCCGCGTGGCGCACGTTGCGCTAGCCGCCACGGGCAACAGCTCCGGTTCCCTCATTCGCCTATTCTTTACACTTCAAAATGGCCGCGCGATCCATCTAACCCATTGATATATTGGATATTGCGAGTCTAGAGCCGGATAATTTCCCGGAATTTTGCCGTGGTGGCAGTGATGAACCGAAAAAGCTGTCGGTAAATTTTACTTCCCAGAATTACCCGCAAGTCAGGCTCGTAACACATTGTTATTAAATAATTAATTCAAAGAATATTTTGCTCTATTAGGTGTGCCCAGGCCCAGGACCGAGACCGCTGCAAGTATTTTTGTGCGAAGTATTGTCAGGATTTTTTACACATTAGGCATTGCGGCTCCAGGAAACAATCGGGTTTAGCATTTATCTAGTTGTTTTTATTCAGTAAGTTTGGTTGTGGCATGTAATGTGCATTGACCTTTGTACTTTAAGGATAAGGCTCTTGATCGAAGACGGATTTGAGTCGTCAACAGTATCGAACGGGCACTTTTTAGAGAGCGGGACATTTTTCTGTTGACTGGAGTTAAAGGTATGAGGCACTGCATGACAATGCCTAAATCACGAATCGCATCGCTGTTTGTCGCCTGCCTGGCGGTGGGCATGCTGTATTCGGGCCTTGCCCGGGCGGTGGTGGTCGACCTCAACCCAGCGCCCTACCGGGGTGCGACCAACAGTGTCCTCGCAAGTTGGGAGTTTTTGTTCGACTCCACACCTGGCGTTCCGCCCGACTTGCCGCTGCCAGCGCTGCCGGACAACTTCTTTGCCAATCCGCAAGGTCCCGTAGAGTTGTCGCTGGACGCGGCTGGGGTAAACGATCTGAACAACGCGCCTGACATCGTGACCTTAACCGGGACCTTAACCGCCTTCCAATTCACATTGGCAGCAATCGGCATGTCGCCGACGGAACCCGCGCTCCTGAGCGTCTTGGCTACCACGGATCCCACTATCTCTCTGGCGACTTTCGCAATGCCGAATTACCTGTTCAGCGGCAGAATCGCCACCTTGTACAGAATTCAGACCTCAGTGTTCCTGTCGGGAGCGCTGCCCGCGGGGCTGTTAGGTTTAAGCCTGACAGACGCCGGCAATAATTCGATCGGTATACCGCTGGGCCTGCCGACCAGCTCGTTGTTGGATATTGACAATGATGGTACAGCCGACGGCACCTATATCATGCAGGACTTGCTGGCCGTGCCCAGTCCCGACTTCGCATTGGTCAGCATCCTGGTGCCGACCGCTCCGGTAACCATCAACGTCATCATCGAGTCCCTCGCGGTGCCGGAGCCAGCCGGTTTGCCTCTGCTGCTCGTCGGATTACTGGCGGTATTACGACTGCGCCGGCGGCGCTAGCAATCACGCGCAAGTCCACCGGGGGGGATAACCCCTCTGGTAGCTGCCGATGTATTTTTTCCGACAATCAAAACATTCAAGCGGATCGCACTCGCGACGGCCAGTGCCGCATTGACGGCATGTCGATTAGTTCATATATCCCAGGGCTAGATGAACTATAATCCTAATATAAAAAGACTGAGTCCCAGCGGGCAAAAAAACTGAAACCCGCGCGAAAAATAATGCGAGACGATAGGGATGCAATTGACCACGACGCAGGCTCCACAGGCCACTGCACCGTTGTCCACACCGCTCAGCCAGCGGCTGGGTTATGGTTGGGCGCGTTCGCCGCCCGGACTTGTCGATAAGCAGTGGAGCGCGGTCCACCTGGAGCTACGGCAATGAGCATCCGGCGCCTGTCACCTGCACCGCCACCCGCCACTCTGGTCGAACTGCTCGAAGCGCGCGCGGAGGCTGCCCCCGAGACGACCGCCTACATCTATTTACGCAACGGGCGTACTGAAGAATTACGCCTGAGCTACCTGGAGCTCGAGCGCAGGGCACGGGCTCTGGCGGCGCACATACAGGCTGCGGGCGTGGCGCGCGGGGAGCGGGCATTGCTGGTGTTTCCAGCCGGCATTGAAGTGTTGGTCGCGCTGTTCGGCTGTCAGTATGCCGGCGTGATCGCGATTCCGGTTCCAGCCCCGGAAGCGAGCCGGATCGCACGCACGCTGCCGCGTCTTACGGCGATAGCCGAGGATGCCGGTGCCACCCTGCTCATCTCATCGACACCGGTGTTGGAAGGCATTGCTACATTGCCGCGCGCGGAAACGGCGCTGGCCGCCCTGCGCCAGGTGGATGTGGCCAGCGTGGATCCGGCGCATGCCAGCCAGTGGCGACGGCCCGCCATCGACGGCGACAGCCTCGCTTACCTGCAGTACACCTCTGGCTCGACATCCGCGCCCAAGGGTGTATGCATCGCGCAACGGCATCTGCTCAGCCATCTCGAGATCCTGTCCCGCCACAGTACCGGATACGCTCTGGAGTCGATCACCGTCAACTGGATGCCCTACTTCCACGACTACGGGCTCGTCGAGGGTATGTTGGTGCCGCTGTTCAATCAAACCACCTGTGTACTCCTGTCGCCGTATGCGCTTATTAAGCAGCCCGCCAACTGGCTGCGGGCCATCAGCCATTACCGTGCGACCCACAGCCAGGCGCCGAACTTCGCCTACGCGCTCTGCGTGCGGCGCGCCGACCCGGCGATCATCGCCGAACTGGACCTGAGCCACTGGCGCTGCGCGGGCAATGCCGCCGAGCCGATCAACTCGGAAGTGATGACGGCATTCGCCCGGACCTTTGCGCCCGCGGGCTTTCGTTACGACAGCTTCTCCCCCGCTTATGGCCTGGCCGAGGCGACCTTGATGGTCAGCTACAAGATGCCCGGGCGTGGGCCGCGGGTCGTTGATTTCGACCGCGCAGCGCTGGAGCAGGGCTGGGTCAGCGCTGCGCCGGCGGGTGCCCCGCCACAGGCAACGACTTCGATCGTCAGCTGCGGCCACATCCTTGAGCAAACAGAGGCCGTGATCGTCGATCCCGAGACCCGAAAACGGCTGCCCGCGGCGCAGGTGGGGGAAATCTGGGTCGCGAGTGACGGCGTCGCAGGTGGCTACTGGCGGCGCCAACGGTCCACGGAAGAAATTTTTCACGCTTACCTGGCGGAAACCGGGGAAGGTCCGTTTCTGCGCACCGGTGATCTGGGTTTTCTACTGGACGAGGAGCTGTTCGTCTGCGGGCGCCTCAAGGATCTGATCATCATTCACGGTCAGAACTACATTCCACAAGACATCGAATGGGCGGTGCAGTCCGCCCACGACGCGTTGCGGCCCGAGTCGGGGGCCGCTTTTTCGGTTCCGGTCGACGGCCAGGAGCGGCTGGTGATCGTCCATGAGGTGTACGGCAAGGCGGTGCGGGCGTTGGACCAAAGCGCGGTGTTTGCCGCCATGCATAGCGCGGTCGGCGAAGCGCTCGGGCTCGAGATACAGGCCATCGCGCTGGTGCGCCCGGGTGCGGTTCCGAAGACCTCGAGCGGCAAGATCCAGCACAGTGCCTGCCGCCGGATGTTCCTGGATGGTACGTTGAAGAGCGTCGCCGCATGGCGGCGTGCCCTGGATACGCAGCCGGCGGGCCGCCCGGATTCGGAGCCTTCCCAGGCCGCGATCCGCGATTTCGTGGTCGCACGCGTGGCGGCGAGCGTCGGTCTGGGCATTGCGGAAATCGACCCCCACGAACCCTTCGCCCGGTTCGGGATGGACTCCGTGCGCGTGGTCTCGCTGGTCGGTGAGATCGAGGCCTGGCTGGGGCGCGAACTGGCGGCCACACTGGCCTTTGATTATCCGAATGCGGTGGCTCTGGCCCGGCATCTGGGCACGGGTCAAGACCGTGACGTTGCAGCGGTTGCACTCCCCGGCAACGGGCCGCAACCGATTGCCATCGTCGGAATCGGCTGCCGCTTGCCTGGCGGCATCAACGATGCCGGGCAATTCTGGGAGGCGCTGCGCGCTGGTTTCGATGGGATAAGTGAGGTGCCCGCGGAGCGTTGGGAAAACGATACCTGGTACTCGCCGCAGCCGGCTACCCCCGGCAAAATGAACACGCGCTGGGGCGGTTTTATTGACGACATCGATGCCTTCGACGCCGGGTTTTTCGCGCTGTCACCCCGCGAGGCGCGCTGTGTGGATCCACAGCAGCGCATCCTGCTGGAAGTCAGCTGGGAGGCGCTCGAACACGCCGGGATTGCCGCCGACGGACTGGCGGGCAGCCGCACCGGAGTGTTCGTTGGCATTTGCAACAATGACTATCAGCGCCTGCAGGGGGTCAACGGCGGCTTACAGCAAGGCTATGCCGCTACTGGTAACGCCTTCAGCATTGCCGCCAACCGCATTTCCTATACCCTCGACCTGCTGGGTCCGAGCCTGGCGGTGGACACCGCCTGCTCATCGTCTTTGGTCGCCGTGCACCAGGCCTGCCGCAGCCTGCGCCTGGGGGAGGCGGATCTGGCCCTCGCCGGCGGCGTGAACCTGGTGCTGGATCCCGCCGCCACGGTGGCGTTCTCGCAAACGCGCATGATGTCGCCGAGCGGGCGCTGTCGGACCTTCAGCGACGATGCGGACGGTTATGTGCGTGGCGAAGGCTGCGCTATGGTCGTGCTCAGGCGGCTGGCCGACGCCGAGCGTGCCGGGGATCACATCATTGCCGTGATCCGCGGCAGCGCCGTCAACCAGGACGGGCGCAGCAATGGATTGACCGCGCCGAGCGGCCCATCGCAACAGGCGGTCCTACGCGCCGCGCTGACCGACGCCGGCGTGGTCCCGGCCGAGGTCGGCTACATCGAAGCCCACGGCACCGGCACACCCCTCGGCGATCCCATCGAGCTCAATGCCCTCGCGAAAGTGCTGGGTGAAGGCCGGACATCAGCACAGCGTTGCTGGGTGGGCTCGGTCAAGAGCAACATCGGCCACCTGGAGGCCGCCGCCGGCATCGCCGGTTTGATCAAGGCTGCGTTGTGTGTTGAGCGCGGTGAAATTCCCGGTAACCTGCACTTCCGCTCACTCAACCCGCATATCGAAATCGATGGCAGTGTGCTGGGGGTGCCGGTCAGCACTGCACCCTGGCCGGGCGAGGGGAAGGCCCGCATTGCTGGTGTGAGTTCCTTCGGTTTTGGCGGCACCAATGCCCACGCCATAGTGGCGGCACCACCCGAATCGGCGGGTCCACTGACAAGCACCGAGCGGCCCTGTCATTTGCTGTGTGCCTCGGCGCGCAGCAGGGAAGCACTCACTGAACTCGTTGGCGCATACGTGCAGCGACTGCGTTCAGTGCCGGACGATCGACTCGGCGATCTGTGCTTCACCATCAATGCCGGCCGATCGGTTTTTGCCTACCGCGCCGCGGTGTTCGGCGCCAGCGGCACCGAACTTGCTGAGGCCCTCGAGCGGTGGATGGGCGACGGTTCACCAACCGGTCCGGGGGTCGCATACGGCAAGGCTGTGCCGGTCGCCCCGCCGTTGGTCTATTTGTTTGCGGATGTCCCGGCGGCCGATCCCGGGATGGGCGCAGAGTTGTATCGAACCAGCGCCGTATTTGCACATGCCGTTGAGCGTTGCCTGCGGCGCCTCGGCGAAGCTGCCGGCGAAACGCTGCGCCGGTGCTTCACAGGGACACCGTCAGAGAGCTCGGTGGTGGCGCACGAATTATCACGGGTCCACTCGTTTGTACTACAGTACGCCGCCTGGGAGCTCTGGCGGTCATGGGGCGTTGGCGCCGCCGAGATCTGCGGCGCCGGACGGGGACTGTTCGCGGCAGCCTGCGCAGCCGGCGTTGTGACCTTGGATGAGGCTCTGCATTTGTGCACCGCCGGTGACCGTGAGGATGCCGGGGACAGGCTTGCGGCGATGCCCCTGTGTGCCCCTGAAATTCCACTGATCGCCATGCCATGTGCTACTGATACTGCATTGGCCACGGTGCTTGCGCAGCGCCTGCACGGGCTTGGTGCCAGGCAAGAGCCGCTTGCGGATGCGCCCCTGTGGCTGGAGATTGGACCGCGTGATGTGAATGCGGTACGCGGCTCGGTACCGGGCGCATCGCTGCTGCCCGGATTTGAGGCCGGGCGCGGTGAGTGGCGCGCCCTGTTGAGCGCACTGGGACGGTTGTTTACTACGGGGGTGGCCGCGGACTGGACACGTTTCGATGCGCCCTACGGACGCCGGCGTATCGAGGCGCCGGGCTACCCGTTCCAGCGCCGGCGTTACTGGTTCTCACCAGCGCGAGAGAGCGCTGTAATCGCTACTCGCGTTACGAGTGATACGCAACCACCTGCCACACTCAGGGAAACGAGTAAGGGCAATGCCATCCCCGCGTTCGGAACGCCGGCTCACCTCGATTGGTTGCTGGGGGAGCTGGGTCGATTGCGGCCGGCGGAACGGCGCAGCGTGCTGCAACGACTGATGAACGAGGCCCGCGAAGACCTTGCCCAAGGAACCGGCAATGGCGAAGCGTCCCTGTCCAGCACGGAGATTCAGGGGCTCAGCGATGAGGAAGCCGAAGTCGTCCTTCGTCGGCGGCTCGAGAGCATGCACTACTGACAGGAACGATGGCCAGATGACCGACGGCAAAGACCAGGACAACCAGGAAATGACGCCACTCAAGCGTGCCTTGTTGGCACTCGAGGAGATGCGCACCCGGCTTGCAGCGCTCGAGCGCGCACAGTGCGAGCCGATAGCGGTGGTTGACATCGGCTATCGTTTCCCTGGCGGCGCGGATACGCCCGAGCGCTTTTGGCAGAACCTTGTGGAGGGTATCGATGCGGTCGCACGGGTACCCGCCGATCGTTGGGATGCGGACGCATTCTACGACCCCGACCCGCAAGTGCCGGGTCGCATCGTCACCCGTGAGGGAGCCTTCATCGACAAGGTTCACGATATCGATGCGCAGTTCTTTGGCCTGTCCGCCCATGTGGCCAGGCACCTGGATCCGCAACAGAAGCTGTTGTTGGAAGTGACCTGGGAGGCCCTGGAAAATGCCGGTATCGCGGCCACGGCCCTCGACGGCAGCCGCACGGGGGTCTTCAACGGCCTGTGGGGCGTCGACTACTGGGATCGCCTGCTCGAACAGGCTCCCGAGTCCCTCAGTGCATTCGCCCTCGACAGCATGCACAGCAACGCGGCAGGGCGCCTGTCGTATCTGCTCAACCTGCATGGCCCAAGCTTCGTTGTCGACACGGCCTGCTCGACTTCGCTGGTTACCGTGCACCTGGCCTGCCAGAGCCTGCGTGCGGGAGAGTGTGATATGGCACTCGCCGGTGGGGTGAATGTGATCCTTGATTCGCGAGTGAGCATAATGGCGTCCAGTAAGCGAGTCCTCGCCGCGGACGGCCGTTGTAAAGCCTTCGATGCCCGCGCCGACGGCTTTGGCCGCGGCGAGGGCTGTGGCGTGGTGGTGCTCCGGCGCCTCTCAGACGCCCTCGATTCGGGGGATCGGATCCTTGCGCACATTCGCGGTTCCGCCGTCAACCATGACGGGCGCGGTACCGAAATCGCGGTGCCCAACGCCGAGGCACACTGTGCGGCGATGCGCGAGGCTCTGGCCGCGAGCGGCGTGGATGCCGCGCAGGTCCACTATGTCGAGGCTCACGGCACCGGTACGCCAGTCGGTGATCCGGTGGAGATCGAGGCACTTGCCTCCACCTATGGGCCTGGGCGCGAGGCGGATAACCCACTGCTGGTCGGCTCGGTGAAAACCAACATTGCCCATCTGGAGACCGCCTCGGGCATCGCCGCGCTGATCAAGACGGTCCTCGCTCTCGAGCACCAGGAGATTCCAGCGAATCTTCACTTTCATGAGCCCAACCCCCGGATCCCATGGGAGCAGCTTCCGGTACAGGTTGTGACCGAGCCCACCCCCTGGCCGCGCAGCCCGCTGCCGCGGTTCGCCGCAGTGAGTTCATTCGGTATTACCGGTACCAATGCCCACCTGGTGCTGGAGGAGGCTCCGGCCATGCCGCTTGCGCACGACCCGGGCGAGGCGGAAAGGCCCCACCATCTGCTGGCCCTCTCGGCAAGGAGCAAGCCGGCGCTGGCGGAGCTGGTGCGTGATTACCAATCCGTTCTGGAATCCCGGGACCGGCTGCGCCCGGCCGACCTGTGCTTCACCGCCGGCGCCGGGCGCTCCCACTTCAAGCACCGTATTGCGGTGGTCGGAGCGACTTGTGACGATCTGGCCGAGAGACTCGGCGGCCTGAGCCAGGGGCGCTCACGGCCCGGCATCGCGCAAGGTCTGGCCGCCAGCGAGGGGCCAAAAATTGCACTGCTGTTCACCGGCCAGGGCGCTCAGCATCCGGGCATGGGCGCACAGCTGTACCGCACCCTGCCCGCGGTGCGTCGCAGCCTCGATGCGTGCGAGGAGATCTTCCGCGCTCACACCGGTAAGTCGCTGCTCGCGGTAATGCATCCGCCGGCGGCGGATGGCAGTCCCCTCGGCGAGACCGAGTACACCCAGCCGGCGTTATTTTGCCTCGAGTACGCGCTGGCCAGCATGCTCCGTGACTGGGGAATCGAGCCCACCGTGCTGATCGGGCACAGCATCGGGGAGTACGCCGCGGCCTGCCTGGCGGGCGTATTTTCCCTCGAGGAAGGGCTCGCCCTGGTCTCCGATCGTGGCGCGGCAATGCAGGCGCTGCCCCGGGACGGAGCCATGGCGGCCGTGTTTGCGGAGCCTGAACGGGTAGAGTCGCTGGTGGCCGGGCATGCCGCAGATGTGTCGGTTGCGGCGTTGAACGGGCCTTCGCATGTGGTGATCTCGGGGCGCACGGAGGTCGTCGAAGCGATCGTAGCGACGCTTCAGCACGAGGGTATCGAGACGAAGCGGTTGCAGGTTTCCCACGCCTTCCACTCACCTCTCATGGAGCCGCTGCTGGAGGATTTCGCAAGGACGGCGGCAGCTGTCTCCTACTCGGCGCCACTGTGTACTGTCGTCTCCAATCTCACCGGGCAGGTTGCGGGGCCTGAGATCGCGACGCCCGAGTATTGGGTTCGCCAGGTGCGCGAGCCCGTGCGCTTCGCCGATGCCATTCACGCCGCCAGGGCTCTCGGTTGCGACACGTTCCTGGAGGTCGGCCCGCGCCCAATCCTCTGTGGGCTCGCACGCAGTACTTTGAAAGAGCAGAACCTGGCGTGGCTTCCCTGCATGCAGTCCGGCCAGGAAGAATTACCGAGCCTGCTTGGGGCACTGGGAGCGCTCTATGTGGGTGGGGCGACGCTCGACTGGGCGCGCGTGCACGAGGGGCTCGCACCTCGCAAAGTGGTGCTGCCGACCTACCCGTTCCAGCGTCAGCGATATGTCGTTGATACTGCGCCGGCCCGAATTGCGAACCCCCTGGCCAGTGCCGTGGCCGAAGTGCTCGAAGGAGGGGATCCAGGGCCGCTGGCCACGCAACTGCGAACCACCGAGCGGTATACCTCCCCGGAAGCTTCCCTCATCGCCCGGCTGGTGGGCGTCCTCGGCGAGGATCACCGCGAGCGCAAAGGGGGTGCCGATAGTGTCGCGGCCCGCTACTACAATGCCCTGCCCGACGCCACCGAGGAACTTGACCTCGGGGCGCGGGCCGAGCAGGCCGAAGGCTTTCTCACGTTTGGCCCTTTCAACGAGGCCGTACCCGGATTTTCCTGGGTCCGTGCGATGTTCGACCCGGAGAGCCCCGACGAGCACCTGACGCTGTGCCTCGAGGCCCAGCGCAAGCTGCGCAACTGCCTGTTTCGGCACGTGGACTTCACCACCTGCAGGCGGGTACTTGATTTCGGCTGTGGCTACTCGGCGGATCTCATCGACCTGGCCGGGCGCCATGGGCATCTCGAACTGGTCGGCTACACGATTGCCGGCAATCAGGCGGCCATCGGCCAGCACAAGGTAAATGAGCAGGGGCTCGGCGGGCGCATTCAGGTGTACAACCGGGACAGCGCCGGGCAAGAGTTTCCCGGCCAGTTTGATCTGGCGTTCGGATTCGAGGTTGCTCACCACATACAGGACAAGGATGCACTGTTCTCCAATGTCGATCGACATCTGCGCGACGGTGGTCAGCTGGTGCTCGCGGACTTCATTTCTCAGACCGGCTTCGCCATTGAGCACGAGCAGAGCTCGTCGTTCTTCATCACGCTCGAGGAATGGGTCGAGGTGCTGTCGAGTAACCACCTGGCGGTGGTGGACAGCGTCGATGTGAGCCAGGAGATCGCCAACTTCCTGCACGATCCCGAGTTCGACGCACACTTCGAGCAAATCGTTCCGTTGCGCGACAACGCCGAAATTCGGGCTTCGTTCAAATCCTACGATCAACTGGGCGGGCTGCTCGCGAAAGGGCTGGCGAGTTACGTGCTGCTGAGCCTGCGCAAGGAGGCCGGCACCTCGGCGCAGGAGCTCTCTCAGCACAACCGCGAAGTGTTGTCACGGCCAATTCGTTATGCCGCCGCGACCCTCGACGGCTGCTACTACGAGGTACGCTGGGAGGCGCTCGCGGCAGCGGGGCCAGTGACCCGGGCGCCGGCGGGGCACTGGCTGATTCTGAGCGACGAAGGCGGCCTGGGTGAGGCCCTTGCAAGGCGCCTGGAAGCAGTAGGAACGCACGCCACTCTAGTGCGCCCCGGCACCCACTATGGCCGGGATGATCGTGGCCACTACAGCGTTGATCCGCTCCAGGGCGGCGATTTCCGCCAGCTCCTCCAGAGCGTCGGCGGTGACGGGGTGGCGCTTACGGGGATCGTACATCTGTGGGCCCTGGATACGCCTGCAGCGCAAGATCTCACCACCACCTCGCTGCGCAATGTCCAGGCGCTCCTATGCGCGAGCACCCTGCATCTGGTGCAGGCACTCGAGCCGGGTAGCGCCACGGTGGAATCGCCGCTTTGGCTGGTGACCCGGGGCGCCCAGGCCGTGGCAGAGGAATCGGCGCAGCCGGCCGGGGCACTGCTGCACGGGCTCGGGATGTCCCTGGCCTGGGAGCACCCGGCGCTGCTCGGTGGCCTCCTCGATGTGGAGACAGCAGCGCTGGAGGAGCAGGCTGACGCTCTGCTCGCGGCCCTTGTGGGAACCGCGACCGAACTGAAGCAGGCGTACAGGGGTGGGCGCTGGCACGCGGCTCGGCTCGTGCGGCGCCAGGATCCGGCGGATGCCCGATGCCCAGTGCGCGCCGAGAGTACCTATCTCATTACTGGAGGCCTGGGTGGCCTGGGCCTGCGGGTCGCGGCCTGGCTCGCGGAGCGGGGGGCCCGCCACCTGGTCCTCGCGGGGCGCCGGGCGGCGACCTCCGAGGTACTTGACGGTCCCGTCGCGGCGCTCACAGGCCGCGGAATTGAGGTTCGCACGGTTGCCGTCGACGTGGCGGACGAGGGTCAGGTGGCGGCACTCCTCGATACCCTGGGCGCGCAGATGCCGCCGCTCAGGGGCGTGGTGCATGCCGCCGGTGTCCTCGATGACGGGGTCCTGGAGCAGCAGACCTGGCCGCGCTTTGAGGGGGTTCTGGCCGCCAAAGTCGCTGGTGCCTGGAATCTCCACACATTGACGGCCGCACTGCCGATGGATTTTTTCGTGTGCTTTTCCTCGGCCGCGTCCATGCTCGGCTCCGCGGGCCAGTCCTCGTACGCCGCGGCGAATGCCTTCCTGGACGCTCTCGCCCAGCATCGCCGGGCGATCGGCTTGCCAGCTCTCACAATCGCCTGGGGTGCCTGGTCCGAAGTGGGCATGGCCGCGCGGCTGGATGAGACGCACCAGCGCCAGCTTGCCGAGCGGGGAATCGATGCACTACTTCCGGAGGCTGGAACCCGGGCGCTGGAGCAACTGCAGGCCGAAGGCGCGTGCCAGGCGGGCGTCTTCCCAGTGCGTTGGTCGCGGCTGCTCGCCGGGCTTCCCGACATCGGTATGTCAGGATACTTCCGAAACCTGGTGAGTGGCGAGAACACCAGGATCGACGCCGTTGACCTGCTGGCCACGACGGTTCGGGCACAGCAAGCCGGTAGCAATGGCGGCATCGCATCGCAACTGGCAAGTGCGCCAGCCGATCAACGGCGCTCGCTGATGCTTGTTTACTTGCGTGGCCGTACGGCGTCCATTCTGGGATTTGACGAGAGCGCAGAGCTGGGCGACGACACGGCGCTGCTCGACCTGGGTTTCGATTCGCTGATGGCAGTGCAGCTCCGAAATGCAGTGCGCACGGACCTGGAAGTGGATGTGCCGGTGGGCGATCTGTTCGATTCCTTGAGTCTCGAGGACCTGGCGCGCGAAGTGTTCGAGCGAGTGGCGGCGCATCCAGGGGTGCTAGCGAGCGGTGGGGCTGAGGCCGGCCTGCGTGATGAGGGTGTGATATGAAGGCGGCCGACCTCCTGCTCGAGTTCAATCACCTCGGTGTGAAACTGTGGGTTGACGGCGAGGGGCTGCGCTACGAAGCGCCGGTGAACGTGTTGGATGAGACGCGGCGCCAAGCACTTCGCAATCACAAGGCCGAAATCATCGAGCTGCTGCGTGAACGTCGTGGCGCAGGCGCTATCGGCTACGATCGGATTCTGCCAGTCTCCCGGGATCAACCACTGCTGCTGAGCTTCGCGCAACGTCGCGTCTGGTTCATGAGCCAGCTACGCCCCGGCAACCCGTTCTACAACATCCCCCTCACCGTCTCGATCGAAGGTTCCGTGGACGCTGCGGCGCTGCGCCACAGCCTCGACGAGCTGGTACGGCGCCACGAGAGTCTGCGTACGACGTTCCTGATCGGCGCCGGTGAACCCCGGCAGGTCGTGCACGCCCCACAGTCGCTACGGATGCGATCGGTGAATTTGTCTGACCTGGCTCCAGACGCCCGCGGTACGGAGGTTGCGCGCCTCAGCAGCGAGGAAAGCAATCGTCCCTTCGATCTGAGCGTGGGGCCACTGTTGCGCGCATTGCTCATCCAGCTCGAGGAACAGCGCCACCTGCTGTTGTTGACGGCGCACCACATCATTATCGACGGTTGGTCGACTCCGATACTTCTCAGGGATCTGGGTGAACTCTACGAGGCCGGGATGCTGGGGCGCCCCGTCAGGCTACCGCAGCTACCCGTTCATTACGCCGATTTCGCAGCTTGGCAACGCCGGACCCTGACCGACGAAGTCCTTGCGGCCAGCCTGCAGTATTGGCGCCGGCAGCTGGCCGATGCGCCCAGCAACGAGTTGCCGACAGACCGTCCACGTCCGGCCTTCCAGTCGTTTCAGGGGGCGTCGGAAACGATTGACCTTGATGCGGACCTGTCCCAGGCACTGAAGATCCTTGCACGCAATCACCGGGTGACCCAGTTTACCGTTCTGCTCGCTGCCTTTCAGTGTTTGCTGTCGCGCTATACCGGCGAAGAGGATGTGGTGACCGGCATACCCACCGCGCAGCGCAGCCATAGCGAAGTGGAGAACCTGATTGGTTTTTTCGTCAACAGCCTGGTCATTCGTACCGATCTCCGTGGAGATCCGACCTTCAGCGAGTTGCTCGAACGCGTCAGGGATGGGCTTGCCAGCGCCTACGCCCATGAGGACTTACCTTTTGACAGGCTGGTGCAAGAGCTCACGGAAGAAGCGGACCTCAGTCGCAACCCACTGTTTCAGATCATGTTCACCCTGCACGCAGGTGATATCGACCCGGTTCGCGCCGGTGGTCTCGAACTGGAATTTCGTTGGACCGAGTTATCCGTCACACGTCTCGATCTCGAGATCCATGTCATCGACAATGGCACGCAGCTTCAGATCACGAGCCTCTACGCTACAGACCTGTTCGATGCGGAGACGATCCGGCGCCTGCTTGACCACTACGCAACGCTGCTACGCGGCATCGTTGCCCGACCGGGCTCACAGGTAGCTGAGGTACCATTGATCAGCGATGCGGAGCGCAGTCGTGTGCTGACGCAGTGGAACGCAACACGCACCGAGTACCCGCGTCACGAGACCGTATCGTCCTTGGTTGCACAGGCGGCGCACGCGCATCCGGACGCGCTGGCAGTGAGCCAGGGCGGGCAGTCGCTGACCTACGCGGAACTGGAGATCAGCGCAAACCGGCTTGCGCAGCGTCTGCTGCGCGAGGGGGTGGGTCCCGACCTTCCGGTGGCAGTGCTGGTGGCCCGATCACCGGCCATGGTGGTGGCCTGGCTCGGCGCGATTCGTGCCGGCGGGGCGTACCTGCCGGTCGACCCGGATTACCCGGACTCGCGCATTGCCTACATGCTGGCCGATTCCGGTGCCACAGTGCTGCTCACCGATGAGACACAGCTCGCGCGGGCCGAAGGTTTCGGCGGCTGCGTTATTTCACTCGACGGGGAAGCGCAGTCGCTGCTGACGGAGAATCCCGCAACGCCGCCACTGCGGGTGGAACCCGAATCCTTAGCCTACCTCGTCTATACCTCCGGTTCGACCGGCGAGCCCAAGGGGGTGGCGGTTGAGCACCGGGGGTTGTCAAATCTGGTCCATTGGCACCTGCGTGCACATGCGGTGACGTCCCGAGATCGCGCAACCCAGATCGCCGCGCTCGGGTTCGATGCGAGCGTGTGGGAGGTGTGGCCGTATCTGTGTGTCGGTGCAAGCGTGTATCTGATCAGCGATGAGGACCGTCACTCGCCCCAGCGCCTGTGGGCGTGGATGACCGCTTGTGGAGTCACACTGTCCTTTCTGCCGACCCCGCTCGCGGAGGCCGCGCTGCGCGTCGAGCGGCCGCCTGGTCTGGCACTGCGTACGCTGCTTACGGGCGGTGATCGGCTCCATGGCGGTGAGTTCCGTGGGCTGCCTTTTACGCTGGTCAACCACTACGGGCCGACCGAGAACACGGTGGTGAGTACCTGGGGGGAAGTGGATCCGGCGGATCCTGTGCCACCCATCGGCAGGGCGATCGACAATACCTGCGTGTATGTGCTTGACGAGCGGATGGAACCGGTGCCGATTGGTGTGCCCGGGGAACTCTACGTCGGTGGCGAGAGTCTCGCGCGCGGGTATTGGCACCGCCCTGATCTGACCCGGCTGCGGTTTGTCGACAACCCTTTTGAGCCCGGGGAGCGGCTCTACCGGAGCGGCGACCGTGTACGCCTGCGCAGTGACGGTCGGATTGAGTTTCTCGGCCGGGTGGACAATCAGGTGAAAGTGCGTGGTTTTCGCATTGAGCTCGGAGAGATTGAGGCGGCGCTCGGTGAGAATGACAGCGTTGCGCAGGCCGCCGTACAGTGCCGTGAGGACACTCCCGGCGAACGCCGGCTGGTGGCCTACCTGGTCGCGCAGTCGGATCGATTGCTGGAATCGGCGCACGGCACCGGCAATGAGCATATCGAGGAGTGGCGCAGTCTCTACGAGCAGACCTACGAGGGGGAGGCGGCCGGGGAACGCGAATTCGATATCGTCGGCTGGGACAGCAGCTATAGCGGCGAGCCGTTGCCGCACGAGGAGATGCGTGAGTGGGTGGAGACGACGGTCGCACGTATCCGTGGCCTCGACCCGCGGCGGGTGCTGGAAGTTGGCTGCGGCACCGGCCTGCTTTTGAACCGTCTGGCTGGTGACTGTGAGCGTTACGTCGGTACCGATTTCTCGGCGGCGGCGCTGCGCCGGGTGGAAGGACTGCTGGCCTCGCGCCCCGATCTCTCTCATGTTGAGCTTCACGAGGCACAGGCCGACAATCTCTCGGACTTCCAATCCGGCTCGTTCGACACGGTAGTGCTCAATTCAGTGGTGCAGTACTTCCCTGGAGTCGATTACCTGGTCCGGGTGTTGCGCGAAGCGCTACGGGTGACATCGGCAGGCGGCCGAATCTTTGTCGGGGACGTTCGCAACCTGGAACTGCTCGATGCATTCCACAGTACTGTGCAGGCACACCGCGGTGAGGCTGTGAGTGCCCTGGAGTTGGCTCGGCTGGCACGCCAGCAGCGCGAGCGCGAGGGTGAACTGGTGATTGATCCAGCCCTGTTCCATGAGCTGCGCACCCTCGAGCCTCGGCTCGGGGAGGTTGAGGTGCTACTCAAGCACGGTTATGCGATGAATGAACTCACGCAGTTCCGCTACGACGTGGTGATGCACGTTGAGGGATCCGGATCTGAACCGGTAACGACCTGGCTCGACTGGGATACAGAAGGTCTCAGTGAGCCGGCGCTTCGTGAGTTGCTGTGCAGTGCTGCAATACCTGCACTCGGGATTCGCGGGGTGGTGAATGCACGGGTTGCGCGCGAGCTGTCCCTGGTGGAGCACCTTGCGGCGGGTCAGGACCAGGATATTCTCACCTGGTGGCGGTCACCCGATAGCGTTGAAATGGAGAGGGCAGTGCAGCCACAGACGTTATGGGATCTGGCAAAGGAGGCTGGCTACGAAGCGCAGGTGGCTTACGCCGCGGGATCGGGTTGTCCAGGGCGCATGGATGCCGTGTTCCGGCGCAAGTCACGTTCGCAGTGCGCCGGTGGGGTCTTTTATGCCGAGCATTCGCGCCTCGTGCACCGTCCGTTCGGGGCCTACGCCAACGATCCACTGCACGAGAGGCTTATACGTGAGCTGGTGCCAAATGTGCGCAGTTACCTGAAGCAGCGTTTGCCGGAGTACATGGTCCCATCGGCATTCGTGATACTCGACGCGCTGCCAATGACGGCAAACGGCAAGTTGGACCGGCGTTCTCTGCCGGCACCGGAACACTCACGAGCCGGGCTCGAACATGCCTATCTGGCACCGCGCAACGAGACCGAGCGGTGTCTTGTCGAGATCTGGCAGCAGGTGTTGCGTCTCGACCGGGTGGGGATATACGACGATTTCTTCGAACTCGGTGGACACTCGTTACTGGCAACCCAGGTGGTCAGCCGGGTACGCGACAAAACCGGCGTGGAATTACCTCTTGCAGTTCTGTTCGACAACGCCACGGTTGCCGCCGCGGCCAGCTGGCTTGAGTTGCGGCTTGATGGTGATGGGCCGGCATCGCCGCGCATAACCGCGATCAAGCCGGTCGCTGGCGCCGCCAGCCCGCTACCCAGCTTTGCCCAGGAACGTCTCTGGTTCATCGACCAGCTTCTGCCCGGCAGTGCCGCGTACAACATTCCGATGGCGGTGCGCCTGGAAGGTGTGCTGGATCACGAGGCACTACAGCGTGGCCTCAATGCAATCGTTGCACGCCACCAGCCGCTTCGCAGTCGAGTCGCAACCCGGGACGGCCGTCCACTGCTCGAGATTTCCCCGCAAATAAGCTTTGAACTGCCCATCCTCGACCTCTCCGATGAGCCGGCCGAGGTTCGGGAGGAACGGGTATTGGAACTCGCGCGCAAGGAGGCGAACCTCCCCTTTGATCTGGCGCGTGGCCCACTGTTTCGTACCCGGCTGCTGCGAATCGACGCGTGCCAGCACATATTGCTGCTCAGCATGCACCACATCGTCTCGGACGGCTGTTCCCTGGGTGTCATGTTCCGTGAACTCGGTTCCCTCTACAACGCCTTCGCGCATGGCGAAGCGAGTCCGCTCGCGCCGTTGCCAATTCAGTACAGCGACTTCGCCGCCTGGCAGCGCACCTGGCTTGAGGCGGGCAACCTCGAGCGTCAGCTCAGCTACTGGAGCAAGCAACTCGCCGGGCTGCCGCTGCTCGCATTACCGACCGACCACGCCCGCCCGCCGGTACAGACCTTCCACGGCGCTTCGGTCGCACGCACTTTCCAGCCCGAGTTGGTGGAGGGGTTGCGATCCCTGTCGAAATCCCAGGGTGCGACGCCTTTCATGGTTCTGCTGGCGGGCTTCGGGCTGCTTGTATCCCGCTACGCGGCACAGAGTGATGTCGCGATCGGCACCGCGATCGCCAACCGTAACCACGCTGAGATCGAAGACCTGGTCGGATTTTTTGTCAACACACTGGTGTTGCGCCTGGATCTCACGGGTGATCCGAGCGTGAGCGAACTGATCGCCCGCGCGCGATCCACGGCACTTGACGCTTATGCGCATCAGGACGTGCCGTTCGAGCGACTGGTGGAAGTCCTGGAGCCCGAGCGCGATCTCACGCGCAATCCACTGGTGCAGATTTCCTTCATTGTGCAAAACGCACCCATCGATCGGCTCGAACTGGATGGGATCACGCTGAGTGATCTGCACCGTGACATCGAGCACACCCATTTCGACCTCGATGTACATGTCTGGGATCACGACGACCGCATGAGCGTAACTCTGGTCTACAACACGGATCTATTTGCGGCGGGGAGCATGGAGCGGCTGCTGGAGCATTACACGCGGGTACTGGAGGGGATGGTCGCCGGGGTGGACGAGCGGGTATCGGAGTTGAGCCTGTTGGGCG
>Ga0114931_10003665_pt1 | contig 19354 bp, 14 predicted proteins | sample 2SBtaG_FD_89579 | JGI IMG/M metagenome (GOLD analysis project Ga0114931, IMG submission 89579) | Deep subsurface microbial communities from Kolumbo volcano to uncover new lineages of life (NeLLi) - 2SBTROV14_V59a metaG | ecosystem: Environmental > Aquatic > Marine > Volcanic | place: Kolumbo...
AACAGTTCAGGATCGTTAAAGTTCGGGATTTTTCATTGCTGCATTCCAGCAAATTCATATCCCGTTCACGCCGAAGCTGTTCTGACTCTAGCAAAAGCCTCCTTCGTTCCAGTCCGCGAGCAATTTTGGCGCGAAATTCATCCGGCGTAAAAGGCTTGGGCAGATAATCATACGCCCCCTTTTTAACGGCATCGACGGCAGTCTCGATCGTTGCGTATCCGGTAATGACAATACAAATTAGTTTGTCATCAATCTTTTGAATTTCTTCCAGCAAAGCCAGCCCACCCATTTCCGGCATTATCAAATCAATAACTGCAAGGTCAAATGAACCGGCCTTTACCTTTTCCAGACCTACGAGTCCGTTTTCAGCCAACTCGACATGATAGCCGGATTCCTCAAGAATTCGCTCACAGCCAATACGAATAATTGGCTCATCATCTACAACAAGAATCCGTTTTGCTTTAGATTTATCCATTTTGCCCTTCCCCGAGCAACTTTTGTACGCGTTGGATTAATTCGGCCGGATTGAGCGGCTTGGCAGCAAAGTCATCGACCTTCATCCATTCTTTATCTCTGTTGATCTGAAAGCTAAATCCGGTTTGTTTTTCGGCTGAACTTAACATAAGAATGGGCAGGGATTTTAATCGTTCATCCTCGCGCACGGCATAAGCGACGGTAAAGCCGGCGTCCTTTTCTTCCATCATCAAATCAAGAATAAGCAGATCATATTCTTCAACATGCAGCTTTTCGAGTGCTTCAGATGATGTATACGCTTCATCGACCTTGTAGCCATTGGCCTCAAGAATTGTTTTATTGATCTCGATATAACTTGGATCATCGTCAGCAATAAGGATTCTTTTTTTTGCTTCCATTTTAGTACCATCCTTCAAAATTGATTTTATACAACTCGGTTAATTTTCTATCAAATATTCTGCCAAAAAAACGGTATAACCATGTTTTTTAAAGTAGCTAAGACATTGTTTTTATGTAAGGCCTGGCTTCCAATAGAATATAATGTGGTATGATTGCCTCATTTTTGAGAGATCAATGGGGAAGAGTTCTCTCACTTTTAAAAGAAAAGTACCTGAATTGATAAATCTGGCTGCAATTCAGGTATTTTCTAATATTAACAAGATTAAAATGGATGAATTAGTCCAAATTCATCACCGGCAGGCAAATGTGCGAAGGATACGTTTTGCCGAAATAAATTTTCTGGTGAGCAATTCGCGGATTTGTCGCGTTAAAAATTGGCTCGCCCGAGTTGAGATTGCGATTATATCTGGGAAAAAGGGATGAGGTAATAACTATTCGCATTTTGTGTCCGGCGCCAATTTGACAAGGACTGTGAATTAAATAATTTGACCATTTGCATTTTATCAAGCCTTGTTTTTAATAGAGTTGTTTCGGTGCGCTCGGTCAAGTTAATTAATTCACGTCCCTAACCTGTCGCCCACAGTGAGTTACAATATTTTCTTATAGTTGCAGATCAACGGGGATCATTTTAAAAGGAGTTTTATATAAAACAGTGGAGACTTGAATTTCGAGCGCAGATTTACGTCCTCAAACATACTTGATATCATTTCACTCAAAGTTGGATTCTTGATAGCCTTGTTCACAACCATGTTGAAAAGCCATTGCACTCTTCCCCAACGCTGCATGGCGTAGCTCAACATCAGTTCATCCCATATCAGATCGTAAACTTTATAATCATAAGTGGATAAAAATTGTGCGGAAAAATCATTGCTTCGGATGGCATCGGAAATGACTTGTGAAGCAACCATTGCACTGACGAGTGCGTTGCCGATTCCCTCGCCGCTGAAAGGATCGATGAGCGAGGCTGCATCGCCGGTTAAAAGAAACCGTTCGCCGGAGAGCCTTCGTTTTTTAGAACCCAGAGGCAATCCCCAGCCGGATATCTCCCCGATCCTTTTTGCATCCTTGAAACGATCTTTGAGAAGCGGCTCCGTCTCGATAACATGCGTCAGCGCATCTTTTAAATTCATTTTCTTCTTCTTCATGTTAGCAGAAAGCATGCCCAAGCCGACATTTGCCTGATTGTTAGGCAGCGGAAAAACCCATAAATATCCAGGCAGAATGTCCTTGAGAAAATATAATTCGATAAAGTTCTGCGCATGCATTCCAGTGACGTTTTCATAATAGGCCCGGACCGCCGAGCAGTAATGTTTCGAATCACCTTTATGGTGAGCAAATTTCTTCGCTACAAGCGAACGAATGCCCTCAGCGCCGACAACCATTTTAGCGAAACAATGGCCAGTTTGCCCATTTTTTTTGAATTGAACATCAACCCCATTTTCAAGATATGTGACATCAACAACTCGAGTACCGAGGTGAATATCGGCCGTTCTAACGTCCAGTTTTTCAATTAAGAAATGATCAAAATCAATGCGCTTGGAAATAAAGCCCGGAGCAGCACCATTGCCGCCCTTTTGCTTTTTAAACGGAATATCCAGCCGCCTTCCGTTCGGCGCTATGAATGAGACGCCCCAACTGCCGAGAAAACTGTCTTTATTCACAGCCATCTCATCAATCCATTCGGGAGCAAGTTTGCGGAGGATGCTCACAACTTTGCCGCTCAAAGCGTCGCCGCACACCTTATCTCGCGGAAAATCGGCTGCATCAAAAACGGCATGTTTAATTCCCGCTTTTGAAAGGAACAATGAAGTCCCGGCGCCTGCAGGACCGGCGCCGAGTATGGCAACGTCAGTAGCAAAGTCAAAATTCTCTGCGGTCATCTTTTCCCTTCCTCTTGTTTTTCGAATAAGTGCTGTTGAGATGAGAACATTTACAATCGGGGTGTATATTCCGTTTAATGATGACGCTCAGAAAATGACTCTTGAAATGTCGTACTTTCGGTGCTATAACAGAGAAGGAGTTTATGCTTATTCCTTTTCCATTGATCCCCTGGCCATTATTTCAATAATAATATTTTTCGCACGGCCCTGAAATCATTCGCTTTCAATTGCACCACATAGATTCCACTCGCCAGTGTCGTTCCTGAAACATCATGCCCATCCCAGGTAAACCGATGACTTCCGGCTCCCTGGTTTTCAAAATGAAAGTCGCGAACCATTTGGCCATGACTGTTGAAAATGGCAATTTCAGCGTCGGCTTCTTTTTGCAAGGTGTAAGAAATCATGGTTGACATATTGAACGGGTTCGGAAAGTTTTGTGCAAGAGCATATTCAATCGGCTGATTTGCCGGGCCATTTTTTACGCCGGCAGGATAAACGCCTTCGCCAATCAGAGGAAGCGTCAGCGGACTGTTGGGTGCATTGGATTCAATAATCACAGCACCCTGATAAGACCGTGCTTCGGTCGGATGAAATTTCAAACCCAGTCGGCGAGCGTGTCCGGGCAGGATTGATTTCACCGGAATAACTTTGGAAAATGCCTTGTCGGTAAAAGTGATGTTGCTGATTTCAACAGTATCGCTGCCGCTGGCGTAAAGGACGATGGCAGAAACGCCCGTTGTACCAATCTCAACCTTGCCAAAGCTTTGACCTTCCGGTGCCGTGCCAAGGCCGACCGTTTCAACAGTATAACCCGGATGAACAGTGTAATGCGCAATGACCTGTTTAAATTCATCCACAGCCTCAAGACGAACCGAGTCAGAACCAAAAACCGTCACTCTGCCGTAAGCATTGTTAAAATTATTCAGATCATACGTCTGACCGCCCTGGTTCCAGTTGTTGATGGCGAACGTTGCTTCCATAGCCACTTCCTGAGAGTTGGAGCGATCGAGCCCTCCGGCCATAAGCTCCGGGAAAAAAGAGTGTGCTCCATCATCAATCGCCGCATTATGAGAATCACCGCTGAGGACGATCACGTTTTGGATGTCATAATCGTGAACTGCCTTGACAAGTTTTTGCACAGAAGCCGGAAAACCACCCCAGCGATCCGAAAAATCAACAGCAATAGCCGCCGCGGACATGAGACCGATGCCCGGTACATCAACAGGATCGTAGCCCGTTCCCTGCAGCAACATGGCCAGTTCAATCGTACCACGTTCCGCCGGATTAAACGCCACTGTGCTGACGAGAAACTTCCACGTTGCTGTCGATTCTTTCAATTCACGGATAAGCCAATCCATTTGCAGTTCACCGCTAATGTTCGGATTACCGGATAGAATAAGGTGGTCGGGTTTAAAAGCATAATTCAATTGTCCATTCCCAAGCGTATCAAAAGCAGAGATATTCGGTGAACGCTGGGTGCGTGGATCGAGCATGAAAAAATCAGCATCACCACAAGTAAACTTGTGCCAAATTCCATTAGCCGGATTGGCCAGCGGGTAATGCGGAAAAACAGCTTTATAGCCACGAACCGAGTTGGCAATACCTGGAAAAGTCATATCGCTGTTGTTAAACACCATATCGTGATCGTCAAAGACATAATCCATGGATGCGACCTTGAACAGTTCGTTCAGAGGAAAATTCGGATCGTATTTGGCTTCATAAGTTTTCAGTACCCTGTTGTAGTGCAACGCAAAGCTCTTGCTTGGATCAGCGCCTTCGGTTTCGCTGGAATCCGGGTAGGTCCAGTCTCCAATTTGCAGCCAAAACAAAGGATCGTCTTCCGCCATGACGGGAAATATATTTCCGATGTATGAATTGGGATCGAGATCATCCTGCTGTCCTGATCCAAAATGAAACTCAAATGTTTCGCCCGAGTTGTTTTCCGGAAAAGTCTGAAAAGAGCGAACTTCACTCTGCGGCATAGCATCGAGAAAGGTACGGTAATAATAAAGCGTGTTGGGTGCTAATCCCGTTACCGAACAAATAGCAAAGAAATCTGAATCCGCAACCGCCATTTTGGTATCGCTCATGACAGGATTGGTGAAATCCGGGGTGGTATCGAATTCAAAATAAACCAGTGCCAGTGCATCGGTTCGCACAACAACTTTTGCTGAATTTGTCGTGACGGCGCCGACAATGGGCCCGTGAGTGACCACACCAAAGGCAGAATTCATCGCCAGGAAAACGAATAAAACCAAAACAATACTTTTTAATATCTTTACTGGAAATGCGGTTTCAACAGACATGATTTTTCTCCATTAAAAAGTGAATTATTCTTTAGAATACCTGTTAATTTAAGAAAAATTCGGACGATTCAAATGACCTTTTTTACACACGTTTGGCAAATGTGCATTAGGACGGAGAGAAGATGATTTAAAAATAAGGAATAAGGATTAACGGTTTTCGATTTACGAAGGTCTTTAGATCGCCGCGAATACATGTGACGCGGGCTTAAACAAACGGCACAGGAGAAATCTCCTGTGCCGTCATTGCTGCTTTTTGCTATTATCCGAAATGAAATTTCAAAGCAGTGCGTTCATTTCAGGAACAGCATCTTTTTCACAATCGTATTTTTCTTGTCAATTGTGATGACATAAAAATAATTACCGGAACCGACTTGCTGCCCGGATTCATCCCTCGCATTCCAGGTCACGCTGTTTACGCCGACGCTAGCTCGTGCATCGAATAAAGTGGCAATGCGCTTTCCAAGAATGTTATAGATGTCGATTTTCACGTGCGAAGCTTTTGGCAAAAAGTATTTAATTGTCGTGGTTGGATTAAAAGGATTCGGGGTATTGTAAACAAATTGATTGCCTATGACCGCCTCAATTGCCTGCATGTCGGCCGGGCTAACACTGGGCAATGCCGTTGTTGTCCCATCGGAACTTCCGCACGTTGCCACATTGGCTGCTTCGTCATACGTCCAACCGGATTTGCTGACATTGGTAACACAGAAGGTAAATGTTGCATCGCCAAAATGCCAATCCGAAACAGCCGATCCCCAGCCGTCAGAACCGGTGGTAAACTCGTCCGTGTCCGTTGCACCACCTGACCACACACCTGTAACCGTCGCGTCCGCAACAGGCGAACCTCCGGCATCAACAACCTGAACATCCGCCTTTCCATGGGTAACAATGAAAAAGCCTTCTTTTGTTACGTTCACCGCATTAACATGCATGAGTTGCTGCGGAGGCTGCGAAACAGTGATATAGTCCGTTTTGGTTTGCGTATCCGAGCCGCAGCTATTGGTAGCCGTCAAAGCGACGGTATAGGTTCCGGCGTTCGCATACTCATGGCTTGGATTTTGGACCGTCGATGACCCACCATCGCCAAAATCCCAGCTCCAACTCGTCGGATTATTTGTTGACTGATCGGTAAAATTGACGGTGAGTGGCGCGTCTCCTGATGTTGGACTGCCGACAAAATCTGCCACCGGCGGATTGCAGGTAGAAACGGTGATATAATCCACCTTTGTGTTCACATCGGAGCCGCAGGAATTTGTAGCCGTGAGCGTTACTGTATAGGTACCGACATCATTATAAGTATGAGAAGGATTCTGCTGCGTTGAAGTACCGCCATCACCGAAATCCCAGGACCACGATGTTGGGTTGCCGGTTGACTGATCTGTAAAATCAACAGTCAAAGGAGCCGTTCCGCTTGTCGGAGAGCCGGAAAACTCAGCAGCCGGAACATCCGAAACCGAGATATAGTTTGATTTCGTATTTGTATCGGAGCCGCCGGGTCCGGTTACCGTTAAAGCGACCGTGAAATTGCCGGCACTGGTGTATTGATGCGAGGGATTCTGCTGCGTCGAAGACCCGCCATCACCAAAATCCCAGGACCAGGATGTAATTTCGCCGGTGGATTCATCCGTAAAATTGACTGTTAACGGTGCGCAACCGGATGTTGGAGAACCTGAAAACTCCGCGGTTGGCGGAGGTGTGCCGCCGCCGGTATTCACGGCATTAAAGGCATTCACTCTTCCCGCACCCAATTTGCCGGAATAAGAAGAATTACCGGAAATCCCGTAAATGTCATCCGCACTATCGTACAATTGCTGTTCGACCTGGCTTGCAGACCAGCCGGTATTCTGCGACCAGATCAGAGCAGCCACGCTCGCTGCAATCGGAGTAGCCATAGAGGTGCCACTCATGGAAGCGACATAATCATTTTCCGGATCATTATGATCATGATAAAGACTGTAAATGTTATTTCCCGGCGCGGAAATATCCACCCATGTTCCGTAGCTGGAAAAATCGGCTTTTACATCGTTTTCATCTGTCGCAGCAACGGAAATGATGTCATCACGGGCAGTCATGTAATCTGTGTCTTCGTTATTATCATTTCCGGCAGCTTTGAAGATTAATCCGCCATTGGCAAGGAAATAATCCACTGCGTCACCAAGCCCGCTGTCGTTGGATGATCCCCAGCTACAGGAAGCAATCTTTGCACCATTATCCGCGGCATAATAAAAAGCTTCAGCGGCAAAATCCATCCTTACATAGCCGACTTCAAAAAATCGGAACAATTGAGCGGACCAGCCGATTCGTAATGCCATAACCTTGACGCCGTTTCCATCCGTGGTTAATGATCCGTTTCCCCAACCACCGGATACCGCAGCAGTCGCATACCCGTTATTATTAATCGCTCCAACGTTTCCTGCACAATGGGTTCCATGTCCGTTAAAATCCCTGGGGTCGTTGTCCGGAGTATTCGCATCTTCTCCCGGCCATTCGCCGGTTACGCCGTCGACAAAATCCCAGCCAACCCAATCATCGATGTAGCCATTGCCATCGTCATCAACGCCGGCGGTGCCGTTCTTTTCAGCCCAATTGATCCACATATTTCCATCCACATCTGTGGGCGTATCATAGGATGCATTTGCACCCCCCAAATCTTTATGGAAATAGCGAACGCCTGTGTCCAAAATGGCGACTATGACACTCTCATTGCCCGTCTGGATATCCCAGGCTTCGGGTGCATCTTCATCGTGATCATTGGATTGATTAAGGTGCCATTGGTCGGAAAAATTGGGGTCGTTTGGCATGGCATCCACGGAATGAATGCTGATCTTTTGTGCAGTTTGCACACCGGCTGCGTTCAAAAAATCCTGCACAGCGGCATCAACATCCACTTTTGCAGCAAACCTGACTTTAAACCAGCCTGCCAAATTTATCATTTTCCCGCGATAAGTTGCAGGCCGCGCTCCGGGAAACTGCTGACGAATTCGATTTGCCCGGTAGCGCGAAGCGATCTGGTCGAGTGCGAACACACCAAATTTCCCGGCAGGTAATGCGCTTTTATCAAACGACCGGACAGCCGTTTGGTCGAATTTGACGACAATTTCATTGTCGACATAGCCCACAAAATTGGGCGATTGGCGTCGTTCTACTTTTTTAAATTTTAGATCAGCATAAGCAAACGAAGAAAGGAAAACAGTTAGAAGCAAAACGGCGAAAACAAGTTTTTTCATCTTAGCCTCCTGGTCAAAAAATCCACGATTTAAGGAAATTTAAGTTATTGGAGAAACGCGTACCACCTCCCTTCTCAAATGGAATTTTGAATTGAAATAAAGTTCCGGGATGGATTGAACTAGGAAAGATATGATTTCTTTTTCTCAACTTGACTCGAAGATAAAAGTTAATGTGCCCATATAGTCTTGGGGGAGCAGAACAAAAGATGCAGAAGCCAAATACGAAGCACTCTATCATACTATCGCTCTTAAAAACAAGGATGTTTTAGAAATAATTCCAAAAAAACATGTGGATTGATAGTCAAATTATAATCATAATTCAAGACGCGTTTTCCATCAAATCATTGAACCTGTAGAATTGCTTCGTTGTTGACATCGATTTTTCTTTAATAAAACCTCCATCAAATGAAACAGGCGTAAGAGTTCTGCGTAGAAACGGTGATGTAACGATTTTAATAAAAAGAATAAACCGGAGGACATCATGACTTTTAAACAATTGAAGCTCATGTCATTCATCTTTTCAATCCTATTTATAGCAAACATTGGCCTTGCAGAAGTCGAGGATACGATAAAAGAATCTTTCGATGTTGGCCAAGGCGGCACCTTGCAAGTTAAATCAGACCTGGGGTCCATAACAGTTTCGACGCAAAACAGTAATAAGGTCGATGTTCAGGTCATTCGCAAAGTCAAAGCATTCAGCAAAAAGGAAGCAGAAAGAATTCTTGAAGACCTGACCATTGATTTTTCCCAGGACGGTGACAACGTAATTGTTATTGCCAAATTTGATCAGCGCGGCAAAAGTTTTTGGAAAAGAATCACGCGCAGAGTATCACTAAAATTTATCATCTCTTTACCTGAAAAATACAATGTTGATTTGAGCACCGCCGGCGGAAGCATTTCCGTGGATGATCTGGAAGGAAGCGTAAAAAGCAGAACATCAGGCGGAAGTCTGAAATTTGGCAACATCACCGGGCCGGTGGATGGAAAAACGTCCGGAGGCAGCATCACATTGGATGGTTGCGTAGGCGATGCAGACATCAGAACTTCCGGGGGGAGCATTACAATCGGCCAGGTCGATGGTAACGTTATTGCCAAGACATCCGGTGGATCCGTAAATATCAAAAAAGCAAAGGGGACGGTCGACGCAGCGACATCGGGAGGCAGCATCAATGTGAATGAAGTCATGGGAACGATTAACGCACGAACATCCGGTGGATCGGTCAACGCCGCTATTTCTCAGCAGCCTGAAGGAGAATGCCGACTTTCCACTTCAGGGGGCAGTGTGAGAGTTTCCCTGGCTGAAGATATAAGAGCGACTATTGACGCCAGGACAAGTGGCGGACGTGTTAAAACGGAATTTCCCGTTACTATACAGGGCGAGCTAAAAAAGAACCAATTGAATGCGCAAATTAACGGGGGCGGGCCTTTGCTTTATTTGCGGACATCTGGTGGTAATATTTATTTGCGAAAACTATAGATTATTTCCAGAATCCCAGCGCGGTTAAACCACAAATAGCAGATGATTGATATTTACCTTTTACAATAAACTCTTGCACTTTTTTGCAAGAATCGCTGGACAATAGCATAAATTGGGGAAAGATAAAGGACTTTCCCCAATTTACTTTAGCTCTCACAGACTCACTCGCTGCAAATCGTTACACCAAAATAATCCAAAACAGCCTGAATAGGATTACCTATGGTACTCACATCAGAGCCTGCATATAAAAGCGCAACAGGATGATTTCCATTTTCGCTAACGATCAGAGAGCCCGAGTCGCCCGAATCCGACATGTTTGTAAATTCAACCTGGTTATCGAATCGCGCATATCCGGAAGGCATGTAATTAACTACAACAGTAACATTGATCCCTGTTACCATTCCGGTAGTAAGGCCGGTTGTTCGACCACATTTTTTAACATCCATGCCAAGCTCAGCTTCGACGGGACTGCCTGGCGTGTAGCCGCAGATCATGGAACAAGAAAAATCCACGCCGGGTTGAATTGCCGCAATAGCCGCATCGATTTCATTGCTGTTGCGCAATGGCTGCCATAGAATTTTTTTATAAGCAGTCAAATGTGCAACAATGTCAGCAGGCACTTGATCACAATTCATGTCTGCGAGGCCGGGCTGAACAATCGGCTCTCCAATTTTTGCTTTATTAATGCGGGCAAAAACATGGTTGTTACTTAACAAAAACTTTTGCCCACCTTTTTCAACCACGCAACTAATGGTGCCGGTAAAACAGCCATAGCCATGTAAACCACGTCCAGGGGGAACAATATCTTCCATATTTCCACCGCTAACGCCCCCTTTTACCGGACGGTACCGTCCCGTATATTCATCCTGGGCACGGATTTCTCCAACATTGCTGACAACAACCGGTACGCCATCCAAAACAGCAGGAAGTGTCCGCTCCAGGCCCCCTTGCTTTGTCAAAATTTTAATCGCGTACCCTCCATCCGACAGTTTGGTTGTTGCTGTACCAATAACTCCTCTCCTTGCTAATAGAGCATTGGTATGTTTGTTTTGTACTTCCATCACTTTGAACATGTCATGTACGCCAGGCACTGAGCTTTTCGTGATCTGCGCATTTCCAACATCATTGGGTGCGACCATTGTTTCACTTTGTTTCTGGCATCCAACCCAAAACGCAGCAATCACAAGAATTGCCAGCACCACAGCAAACAACGACATTCGCAGATGAGTTTTTTTTGTATTCATAACAAACCCTCCTTTGATTAATGGGAAAAAATGAATTAAAAAAACGGTAGTTCACGATGTCTAACCAAGATGCCAACCCCAAGTAATTAATTGTTGCCAAATACTTTGTTCTATGATCGAATGCACGGAAGAAAAAGGAGTGGAAAGGAGCGGGATATTTTGGTATTTGGTATAAAAATCTAACACTATTTTAAATAACAAAATTTCAAAAAATGTTAAACTTTATTATTTCTGCTTGATAAATGTTCATATAATCAATATCTTACTCTGAATTGAACTTGGAGGCTGACTATGAAAAAATACCGCAATAAAAGTCCTGAAGAAGTGATAAGGATGGTAACTATAGAAATAATCTCAAGAGCAATAAAACTGGGGAAAAAGAAGAACCGCACCATTTACATCAGCAAAACCAGCGGCGGCAAAGGTGTGGATGTAAACACATTAAATCCTAAAACCGCTGAAGGCCGGGAAAATCTGGAAAAGTTTTTCAAACCCATTAAAAGACATTACACCGTCCGTGGCCTGGGAAAACCGGAAGAAAAAAATGCAATCAACTGGCGCAAAGTGAACGTACCCACATGGCGCCGTATTTTATTATTGATTCAGGTGGGCATCTCTTTCCTCTTCAAGGGAACGCCGGCGAAAATTAAATTTTTCCGTTGGATGGGCGTTCATATTGGCAAGAACACAGAAATCATGCAACTTGCGTGGATTGATCATTTTCGACCGGAACTCGTTTTTATCGGCGACGAAACGCTTATCGGCGCGTATAGCCGAATTACAGTTCATGCCTACGAGGGAGAAGGGCGATTCCGCTATGGACTGGTGGAAATTGGTTCCCATTGCACCATCGGCGCAGGAACGGGCATGGGAACGATAAAAATTGAAGACAATGTCAGAACGCTGCCCGGGACGACGCTCTCGCCTTATTTGTTAAAAGTCAAAGAAGGGTCGGTTGTCGGCTGGAATCCGCCGGATGTCAGACTGATAGAGAAGTAAGTTACTCCGGAGAAGGAAGACCGGAGACTGAAAACCGGAGGCGGGAGAGCGCAGCGAATTGTTTGTCGAACAAAGCAATTTTCGGATATGAATTCGTTTGCCTTCGCGTGTGGTCGTCAAAGTCGTTATACGTACGTATGTCTCTAAAAATTGCCTGACGCACCACCACTGAAAACAATTTTTAATGTATTGGGGCATAAAATGAAAACCCTTGTTGATGAAATTCAAAATCCAGGTGTTCATTCAGCAACAAGGGATGGAAGGAATCAAATGGGCAAGTTTGTTACATCAGGAGTTTATTTTTATCGACCTGAAGTTTATAATGATTTCCAAATGGGAAAAATGCTCCTGGTGCAACAAGAAAACCTATCCCGCAGCCTTTTTCTCACGTTTCAACATGAGCGCTCTTTGCTGTTTATCCCTCTCCATTTTGGAAAGACGAATGCTTTGCGGTGTTACTTCGACCAACTCATCTTCGGCAATAAATTCAATGGACTGATCCAAAGACAGCATTCGCGGCGGCTGCAAGGTCACGGTTGCCTCCGATGTTGAACTGCGCATGTTCGTCAGTTTTTTTTCTTTGGTAATGTTAACATCCAAATCACCGGTACGATTGCGCTCGCCGATAATCATGCCTTCATAAACGGAGGTGCCGACGGGCAGAAATAATTCGCCGCGGTCAACCATCGCCAGGCTGGCATAGGTGGTCACTCTGCCCGCTCTGTCCGCTACCAGCGCGCCCGTTGATCGCTGCGGAATCGGGCCAAACCATGGCTCGTACCCGTGAAAAATCGTATTCATCACGCCGGAGCCTTTTGTGTCTGTTAAAAAATGGCTGCGAAAACCAATAAGTCCTCTTGATGGAATGATGAATTCCAGATTCACCCGGCCGCTTCCTTTATTGACCAAATTTGACATCCGTCCTTTTCTGATAGACAACTTTTCCGTCACCAGGCCGACATATTCATCGGGCACATCAACAAAAACATGCTCAACAGGTTCATAAGTTTTACCCTTGATTTCTTTGGTAATAACTTGCGGCTTGGATACCATGAATTCATATCCTTCGCGGCGCATTGTTTCTATCAAAACGGCCATTTGCAATTCTCCGCGACCACAAACCTTGAAGGCATCGGCCCGTTCCAGAGGTTCAACTTCAATGGCGACATTACCGAGCGTTTCCTTTTCCAATCTCTCCCGAAGATGCCGAGAGGTTAAGAAATCTCCTTCCGTCCCGGCAAAGGGACTGGTATTGACATAAAATACCATTGACACAGTCGGTTCATCAACATGAATACGCGGCAATGGTTCAGGCTCTTCCAGTGAAGCGATTGTATCTCCAATTTTCACATTTTCCACACCGGCCAGAGCAACAATGTCTCCGGCAAATACTTTGTCAACCTGTTTCCTTCCCAAATCTTGAAAAGAGTAAAGGGCAGAAAATTTCACCCCTGAAATAGTTTTTTCTTTGCCACACAAGCTATAATTTTTATTCATTTCCAGTGTGCCATTCCATAATCGGCCAATTGCAATCTGTCCCACATAAGAATCGTAATCCAGGTTTGTTACAAGAAACTGCGGTGCAGCGTTATCATCCGCTTTAGGACATGGAATTCTTGCGACAATGGTGTCAAACAAGGGCTTCAGGTTTGTGGAACCATCGTCCAGGGCACGATGCGCTACACCCTGCTTGGCGTTGGTATACAGAATCGGAAATTCGATCTGCTCCTCCGTGGCATCTAAATCTATAAACAGATCGTACACCTTATCAATCACTTCCTCAATGCGAGAATCCGTGCGATCAATCTTGTTAATAACAAGTATAATGGGTAATTTTTTCGCCAAAGCTTTTTTAACGACAAACCGAGTCTGCGGCAACGGCCCTTCGCTGGCATCCACAAGCAGTATTGCACCGTCCACCAGATTCAAACTTCTTTCCACTTCTCCACCAAAATCTGCGTGCCCCGGTGTGTCCACAATATTAATTTTTATATGTTGATATGTAACCGCGGTATTTTTCGCCATAATCGTAATGCCTCGTTCGCGCTCCAGATCCATCGAGTCCATAATACGTTCTTCGATGTGCTGATTTTTTCTAAAAATACCACTTTGTTTAAGCATGCCGTCCACCAGCGTGGTTTTGCCGTGATCAACGTGTGCAATAATTGCGATGTTGCGAATATTTTCTTTCTTCATAAAAATGAAATACTCCTGTAAAAAAAATGTGAAATATTTATGAGATAAAAACAGATCAGACCAACTTGTTTAGGAAAAAATAAAAACAACTAAATTCACTTTTTATCTGTGCGTATCTGTAAAGATCAGTGTCCCAAAATAAAATTCAAAAGCAATCAGCCTGGAAAACTCTCACAACGATACCGGAATGATCTCGTCTGGTATACGTCAGGCACTTTTGATAATGAAGAAGGGATGGTTATGTATTTCCAAAAGGGGAAAAACTGTTATGGCAAGGTTATTACGAACAAGGAAGATGACCCCGGCAAAATGGAATCCATATTTTATTAATCCAAACCGGTAGTATCCGAATCATTTTCTGATTCATTGCTGCTGTGAAAACCCGTTTCCGCTTCATGCGCGGCTTCATCTGCCATTTGTTCAATTTCATCCCGGCTGACATCCTCCCCCATTTCCCGTCCCATTTTATTAATAAACCTGGCAACACTTTTAGGATCATTTTCATCCAGTCCGCTCCATTTGTCCGGATCGGCCAAAGATTCCAAACGATCTTCATCTGATTTCAGCGAGGCGAAGCGCGACATGATACGGGTTAAATTCCCGCTAGAACAAAAATTACATTTCAAATCATGTTCGGCATCTCTATGCCGAACTAAAAAAGTAGACTTGTGATGGCAGTCAGCACATACATATTCGTAAAGAGGCATTACTTTTTACTTCATCCCTCTGCTTGTGCTTTTTCTTTATTGTTAAAAGACTTCAGGGCGTCAAATTCATTCTCAAAATTACTCAGCACATTGTCCAGTTGAGCAATCTTTAGCAAACTTTTGACCCTGTTTTGAGCGCCGACGAGTGCAAATTCACCATCCGCATCTCTTGCCTGGCGCAGGCCCAAAAGTAATGCACCGAGGCCGGAACTGTCAATATAATTCGTCTGCGACAAATCGACGATGACTTTGCAACCTTCTTCCTTTGTCAGTACCAGCAATTGCGCTTTCAAATCAGGCGCTTTTTCAGAGTCGATACGTTCTTCTTTTACACGCAAAACTTTGATGTCGTTCACTTCTTCAACCAGTAAGTTCATGCAAATCAACCTCCAGCAATGAGCCACGTGCTCCGTACTTGCCATTCATTTATGAAAATTAAATCAGCTATTTTTCAAAGCATGAATTTACCGCTTGTAAAATTAAAATTCAAGTTAAATTAACAGGCACTATTCCGCAGCCAATCCCACAACGCGATAATTAAACTCGTACGCTAAACTCCGGCTCCACGTTTCATCAAACATTGTTTTATAGCGTGTACCATCCTCAGGCCCAACGGGTTTGCCATAGGTAAAGAACCAGTTGATAACAGGACTACCGGTGAAGCCGAGCGCAATCCAGTAACGCCCCGGCGACAGCCTCGGCATTTCTTTCGCAAAACTGAAATCAATCCATGTGTATCCCGGAACAAACTTTATCGCATTGACAGTCATCATTTCGCTGGTAGCGACATATTTTCCCGGTTTGCCATGGCCATCATCTTTAAGAATTTCTATCCAAATCTGCCCGCTTCCGCCAAATTTATGCAAGGCCAGCCCGACTTTTCCCAGCCGCATCGGTTTTTTCAAAATAAATGTTTGCGCATATTGATTACCCCGGGTTGTGACATATTCAGCCGTCTCGACGAGGAAATTCTTTTTCATCTCCATTGTGCCGCCTTTTCCCATTTGCGCAGGACCTCGAGTTGACAGAAAATCAACATTTTGCGGGAATTCGAGATTGCCGAAAAAGTAAGGCTTTTTGTACTGCAACGTTTTCAGTTTTTTCCGGGATACGGGTTTTGGCGGCGGAGGTGGAGGAGCGACGATCTTTTTGGCAAAAGTTGCGTCTATTTGTGGACAAAATAAAAGCTTCCTCGGCCCATAAACCTGCTTCTTCGCTGCCAGATTGATCCGGTCAGCGACGAACGAGGCATCGATTGTTTCTTCAAATTTCGGTTTACCGCTCGAACCTCGGCTCTGCGTCCAGCGGATCAAACCGTCATTTTCAGTTTCATTGTTATCCAGACCCACTTCAACACGAATAAAACGATTGCTGACATACATTTCCATCTGCTGCGGATCGAACGGCACCCAGCCAAGATCAGGAAAATAGACCTCAATCCACGAGTGCCTCCCTTGCGCCATCCTCAGCGTAAATACGCCGCCGCCGGTTTTTACATCGTACGACTTTTTCAATGTGACACCGTTGACGATTCTTGCAGGTATGCCCACAGCCCGCATGAGCGCCGCTGCCAGGTGCGAATAATTCTGACAATTTCCTTTACCGGTTTTAAAAGAATACATCGCATTATAACTCTGCGGCGTTAAAACATAATGCATGTGATCCACCACCCAGGTCAGGATTTGCTGTACCGCGTCAAATTCGGTTTTTGCCGAAGCAGTTACCTGTTTGGCTTTTGCAACGATTCGCGAATCTTTACTCGGAACCTGTTTCGTCGCTGTCAGGTACGGCCTGACGTCTCTTGCAATTGGAGCCGGTGGGAAGGGAGCTCTGGTGCGCAGAGGCTGCAGCCTGGTGCTGTTCAGTGCCGTCAATGTTATCGAGGAAATAATTTCTCCTTTCGGATTTTTCCATATTGCGCGGGTAATTTTATTTCCACGCTGATCGACATCATTTTCTCTGGTTGTTGGCCTCTGCGAAAAAGTCAGTTTAAAGCCGGTAATTCTTTGATTAAAAGTCGGCGAAGTAAAGGATTCAGGCGTAACAAAACTGAGGATAAGCTTTCTTGTCCCCGGTGGAGGAACGACCTTTTGCTGCATTTGGTAATTAATTTGTGATTCCTGCCCGCCGTTGATGAGATAATTTTCAGCAAAAAGAGGCAATGCAAAAGCGATTACTAAATAAAAAGTGATTTTTCTCATAGTATACCACACATTCGTAAAGTGTTATTTGGGGTCGCGAATTATAACCGCAGCAGATAAATTTGTTTCGACGAACCTCCATTCGTCTCGACAGTGCGATTGAATGCAATCATTTTTCCATTATGGGACCAGACAAGATTGGTCGGTTCATCATCGCTCCGAGTAGTCAATTTACGAAATTTGCCGTAATCTTTGCCATGAGTCACATCACAAATCACGATGCTGTTTTCCCAAAGATAACAAATCTTTGTTCCATCCGGATTCCAGCGCACGCCGCTTTGAACCGGCGTTTTATGATGTGTAATCTGCACCGGCCGGCCTCCTGTTGGCGACATGAAAAAGACCTGCTGAATCCCCTTGTCATCCATTGCAAGATAAGCAATTCGCGTCCCATCAGGAGAGCTGCGCACAATTCCGCTGCATCCGGGATGCTGCGTTTTTGCAGTAAAAGTGAGTCTTCTCTGCACTGTTCCTTTTGGCGGCATGGGAAATGACGTTTGGGTTCCCTCAAGCGGACCATCTTCACCGGGGCTATTGATTTTCTCAGGAATATCCACCACGTAAAGTTCCTTTACTTCCTCTCCCCTCTCACTACGAACCGTACCCAGAAAAGCCCTGGCTCTCTGCCAAGTACCGTCTTTCTTTTGATAGCCTTGTGTACCCACCCAGCTATCATCCGCAGCGTGGGAGATTTCGTCAGAGCCGGGTTTCGGATTGGGGACAACTTTAACAACCAACACAGAAAACCAGGCGCCGTCAATATTTCCATCATTCGCACCATGGTCAACTTTGACCGGATGGAGCAGGTGCGAAACACCAATTGTGCGCAAATTCCAGTGCCCGCCTGTTTTCTCCTCCAATGTTTCCATAACCGCGTCATTATAAGTAAAACCGATCCATTTTCCGTCTCCGCTCCACTCATGACGATGCGTCCCCCCTCTTAACGCTCCGGGAGTATACGGGAAGGTAACATCCCGGGCATCCATAAAAATCGGCACATTCGGATTGGATTCATCGATGATCACACCCGTTCGCCGCCATTGGGCATAAGGCCGTTCCGCGCTATAATTTTGCAAGCCGTGAATAAAGACAACCTTGTTTTCCACCGGACTGAAACTCGCGGCACCAACACCGGGGCCATACTGTGTCGCATTTTTTGTTTTGTACAAAACAATTGTTTTGCCCGTTTCCACATTGATTTTTTCAATCGTCCTGCAGCCGCCGATTCCCCCTTCATCCGTGCGTGTATCGTAAACGAGCCACCGATCATCCGGTGAAAAATTATCATTGTTATCGAGATTGAAATTTTTTCCGAGATCGTGAGAAAGCTGCATTTCACGCGGCATTTTATTCTGGCATGCGATAAAAATAAAAGCAGTCGCGAACAAAAAAAGAATTGCATGTTTTAACTTCATCCTGTACTCCTTTTTAACGAAATATTAATTCCATTGCCATGATGAACATCGCAAAGAGCAAGACAATACGAATCACTTTCTCACCTTTTTTAACGGAAACTTTGGCACTCCAATATCCGCCCAGGGCCATACCGGAAGACAGCACAATTCCGTAAATCCAATCCACATTTTTAGTGAGAATAAAAACAATCAGCGCTGGAATTGTATAAAAGAAAATAATGAACACTTTGTGCATGTTTACGTGAATAAGATCAAGATGCAGCAAGTTTTGCAAGGAAGCCATAAGCATAAAGCCAACGCCAACCTGCAAAAAGCCTCCGTAAAATCCAATTGCAATCATGACCGGATACATCCACAGGGATGTTTGCCCTGCTATTTCGTGACTAAATTTCTTCTCGTTATGCGGAAAAATCATGGTCAGCATGATACCGATAATAACGACCGCCAAAAGTTTTTCAAAGAGAATGTTGTTTATTCGCACCGCAACAATAGAGCCGACTATTGCACCGGGCAGAGCAAGAGACGCAAGTTTCAGGCTCGTCTTGAAACTGGAAATTTTCTCTCGTCTGAACGAAACAACGGCGGAAAGATTTTGAACTAAAATGGCAAGGCGGTTGGTGCCATTGGCCAGTGGAGCATCCAGACCCAAAAAGATAAGAAGCGGCAAAGTAAGAGAAGACCCGCCACCGGCCATGACGTTGATAAAGCCCACAACAAAACCACTGACAAACAAGAGCAATAAAGAATAAGGACTATGCATTTGTATTTCTCATAAACGATTTGTAATAATACTTTTTTGTTACGTGGCAGTTTGCATGAAATAATTTTA
>Ga0114931_10003666_pt1 | contig 19353 bp, 17 predicted proteins | sample 2SBtaG_FD_89579 | JGI IMG/M metagenome (GOLD analysis project Ga0114931, IMG submission 89579) | Deep subsurface microbial communities from Kolumbo volcano to uncover new lineages of life (NeLLi) - 2SBTROV14_V59a metaG | ecosystem: Environmental > Aquatic > Marine > Volcanic | place: Kolumbo...
ACCAGCAGCGGGCAACCGCCTTCAAGGTGGGACAGGCCTTCGGTGTCTGCCTGCTCGCCACCCGAGAGTTGCAGCTGCCGGTAAGCGAGTACGGCCCCATGCAGGTCAAACAGGCCCTGGTCGGCAACGGGCGGGCCAGCAAGGAACAGGTCAACTACATGGTCCGGGCGCTGCTGCACCTGAAAGGCCCACCAGCAAGTCATCACGTGAGCGACGCCATAGCCATGGCCCTCACCCACCTAAGCTTCCGGCGCCTCGGGGCGGTCAGGGAGGGCTAAGGCGCTCAGCAGGGCATCCAAGCGATACCCGCTCTCCCCTTCCGCCACCAGCAACTCGCGCTCCAGGCGATCCAGAGGAGCGTTATCGAGGCCCCGGACGCTTCTTGCGAGCCTCCCGGCCAGCAGCAGGGTCGTCATCAGCAACCCGAAACCTTCCCGATTGAACCAGGTGATGCCATCGAACTCGTTCACCTGCAGGCAGCTGCGGGCGTCCTCATCCTCGAGCAGTTCGGCAACCACCGGGTAAGCCTCCGGGTTTGCCCCTAGAAGCCGAGGAGCCTGACGCAAAAGGAGCGGCACTATCGCCTCATGGCGAGCGGCCTCCCCCGCAGGCGACACCTTCACCAGCTGCTCTAGAAGCGGCCCGACCAGATGCAGTTCCTGATAGAGTCGGGGATCGTCCATAGCGGCCATCGCCGCCCAGGCCAGCAAAATGATCACGGTAGTGCGATCGGGCGCCGGCCTCTTGGAATCCTCTGCCAGTGCGGGAAGAGCAGCCACCAAAGTGCGGAAAGCAGCAGAAGCAGCCTTGACATCAATCTCGTTGCCCAGGGCTCGAAGGGCGCTCAGAAATCTCCGATATTCCGGCAGCGCCCGACTCGCCCCAGCCTCCAACATCCGGGTGAAAGCCTGATGACAGGGCTCGAGCCGGAGTTCCAGCAGGGCGCTGGCCATGCTGGGCGTACCTTTCCCGGCCAGACGGCCGTGAAGCAGGTGATAGGGTTGTTCGTCGCTGACCCTGACCTCGCGTATGTCCACGAATACCTGGTACTTGAAGGCCCCCAGTTCCACGTATAAGCCGTTAGCCATCACCTCATCGCTGCTCCGCAGATACTCGAGCCCGGCGATCTGTTCTCGCAAGATCAGGTAGCCGTCCTCCCCTCCTCGCGCGCCCAGGCCTTCGCCGATCGTGCGTTGCAGGAGGTGCTTGTCATCATCGTTACCGAAGGCGAAGGGCACGCTGTCGCGCAACCAACCGCGCGCCTCGGCGAAGCGATTGTTGAAGAGCACCAGCGAGGCTCGAGCGCCGTGACGGTTGCTGTAGGCGAAGACATCCTCGTTGACGCTGCCCTCGGCGGTGAAGAAGTCGAAGAAGAGAAAGTTCTTCACCTCGGCGAACTCCCGACGTCGGTACAGCAGCGGAAAGATCTCCCGCCGATGCCGTTCCAGCAGCCCAGGGTCCGACGTCTCCTGGTGACGGGCGCGTCGGAATTCCATGCCGTACTTCTCGGCCAGACCCTCGATCTGGCCATGGCCGAACATCGGCAGGCCCGGCATGGTGCTCATCAGCACGCAGGTGCCGAAATACTTGTCATCCTTGCCGAACTGGGCGACGGCGGTCTCCTCGTCGGGGTTGCTCATGAAGTTCACGAAGCGCTTCAGGACCTCCGGATCGAAGGTCAACACGTTCTTCACCAGCTGACGGTAGGAGTGATTGTCCTCGCGCTTGAGCATGTTCATGAAGGCGCTGTTGTACACCCGGTGCATGCCGAGGGTGCGTACGAAGTACCCCTCCATCATCCAGAAGGCTTCCGCCAGCAGCAGGGTATCGGGCACCTCCAACGCCACGCGATCCACCACCTCGCGCCAGAATTCCTCCGGCAGCGCCCGCTCGAAATCCTCGGCGCTCATGCCGCCGTGAACGGCACGCGAGGGGATAGCCCCGCCGGCACCCGGCTCCGGAAACCACAGGCGGCGAATATGGCGTTTGGCGAGCGTCATGGCGGCATCGAAGCGGATGATCGGGAACATGCGGGCGACCCGCAAGATGGTCTGGATTACCGCCTCACGGACCTCGGGATTCAGGTAATCGAGCTGCGCCGTATCGTTCCAGGGCATGCTGGTGCCATCGTTGCCGTGATAGAGGTAGCGAACATCCCCGCTGGCGCGATCGAGGCGTTTGAAGACCACGGCCGCGTCGCTATGGTCGTAGTAATGATCTTCCAGGAAGATCCCTACCCGATCATCCGAAGAGACATCCGGTCCGTCAAAGGTGTAGCCGGGAAACGGCGACTGCTCGAGCTGCAAGAACCAATCCGGATGCTCCATCACCCAGCTTCCGTCGATCCCCACGTGGTTGGGCACCATGTCGCTCGCCAGGCGGATGCCCCGACGCCAGGCGCGATCCCGAAGATTTTGGTAGGCTTTTTCACCTCCCAGATCACTAGCGATCTGATAATCGTATACGGCGTAGGCGGAGGCAACGGCGTCCCGCTGGCCGCTCAGGTGCTTGATCCTTTCCGACGCCCGGCTGCGCTCCCATAAGCCGATGAGCCATAGTGCGTTGAATCCCCAGGACGCCAGTTCATCCAAGACTTCGTCGGGAATCTGGTCGAGGCGCCGCACCTCGCGCTTGAATCTCACGGAGAGCTGATCCAGCCACACGTAAGTGCTCTTGGCCAGCAGCACGACGTGCGGCATCCAGGAGCTGTCGGGGCTGAAGCGTTGGTACTCGGCGGCTTCCCCGGCGGGGCCCCTCAGCTCCTGAAGGTCAGGGACCATACTGGGACCGGGGCCCGGTAGGCGCACCGCTTGCTCTTCCATCAGGATATCGAGTGAGCGCAGCAGGCGCTCGAGGACCCCGGGAAAGCGCTCGCCGAGGAGGGGGGCCCAGTGTTCTCGAATATAGAGAAGTTGCCCCTGGAGCGAGGTGGGGCTGGCTTTTAGCGGCGCCAGCAAGAGCTCTATCAGTGACGCTCCTCCCGGCACGGCCGGTTTTCCCACGAAGAAACGTCGCAGGGCAGCTATGACCCGGAGGTAGGCAGAGCCGCTCCTCAGTTCGCTGTCATCGAACAGTTCCCGCATCCGCTCGAGCGCTTGGTTCTGATTCTCCAGCCACAGCAACAGAAGTTCCTCGAGGGCGATCTCGGCATTACCGATCTCACCTGAGGAAGCGTCAAGGTAGCTGACGACATCACTGCCGCTGGCCGCCAGGGCTCCCGGCGGGAAGAGGGAGAGAAAGGTCAGCAAAGTATGGTGCATTTCCTGCCCGCCCACCTCCCGAGCCACGAAGGCGTCTGCTCGGCGGAAGATATCTCCGCCGAGGCGTTCGCGGTGCACCTCGATAAGCAGATGGCTGATCTCATCGATGAGGCCGGCCGCGTAGAGATCACCGGCAGTGATCCCCGACTCCGGGAAACGGGCAACATCGCGCCTGGAGTTCATGGCTTGGGCAAGCCGTTGGACGGCGGTAAAATCCGCCAGCAGCAAAGGTCCTCGCAGGGAGATCAGATCATTGTCGACCCCATAGATCTCGCGCGCTTTCCGGGAAACATGGAACTCCCGCCTCCCCCCACGCACTCCAGCAGGCAAGGTGACATGAAAGTGATGGAACTCCATCCACATCCCTCCTCGAGAAACAAACCCTTGCCAGGTGCTGGTCAGCTCCTGGTGGTGCCCAAAGCTTAGCATGGCCTCGGGAGCAGGCTCCTCCCGGCCTCCATGCCGTTACAGCTCTTGGGGGTTGGCCCGGAAGCCGGCGGCCGGTACAATGGCAACGCCATAGCTGAGGAGGGTGTAATGCCTGAAACAGACCCGACATGGTTCAAAAGGGCCATCCTCTACGAGCTCTACGTCCGCGCCTTCCGGGATAGCAATGACGACGGTCACGGTGACCTGGCGGGGGTGATCGAAAAACTCGATTACCTCACCTGGCTGGGGGTCGACGTCATCTGGTTGCTGCCCATCTACCCCTCTCCGTTGCGGGATGACGGCTACGACATCACCGATTTCTACGACATCCACTCCCAGTACGGCACCCTCGATGATTTTCGCCTGCTCGTCACAGAGGCGCACCGCCGAGGGCTCAAGGTCATCACCGATCTGGTCCTGAACCACACCAGCTGCGATCATCCCTGGTTCCAATCCTCCCGCAGTGATCCTCAGGGACCCCAGGGAGATTGGTATGTGTGGTCCGACGATGCCGGTAAATACGCCGATACCCGCATCATTTTCACCGACAGCGAGAGTTCTAACTGGACCTTCGACAGCCAGCGCCGACAGTACTACTGGCACCGCTTCTTCGCGCACCAACCGGACCTCAACTTCGACAATCCCGCGGTCCGCGCAGAGGTCAAGAAGATGGTGCGCTTCTGGCTCGAGCTGGGCATCGACGGCTTCCGCCTGGACGCCATCCCCTACCTCTTCGAGCGGGAGGGCAGCAACAACGAGAACCTCCCCGAAACCCACGCCTTCCTCAAACAGCTCAGGAGTTACCTAGAAACCATCCATCCCGGAGCTTTTCTCCTCGGGGAGGTGAACCAGTGGCCGGAGGATACCCTGGAGTACTTCGGCGATGGTCGCGATGAGCTGCCGCTGCTCTTCCACTTCCCCGTCATGCCCCGGCTCTTCAAGGCCGTGGCCGACGGCCGACGCGACGCCGTCGCCTGGATCATGAAGCGCACGCCGGCCATTCCCCCTTCCTGCCAGTGGGTGATCTTTCTCAGGAACCATGACGAGCTGACGCTGGAAATGGTCACCGCAGAGGAGCGTTCCGCCCTCTACCAGAGATTCGCGCCGGATCCGCGTATGCGGCTCAACCTGGGAATCCGCCGGCGCCTGGCCCCGCTGTTGGATAATGATCAGAGGAAGTTGAAGATGATGAATTCCTTGTTGATGACTCTTCCCGGCACCCCGATAATCTATTATGGTGACGAGATCGGTATGGGTGATGATATCGAACTTCCGGATCGCAATGGGGTTCGTACCCCCATGCAGTGGGATGAGAGCAAAAACGCCGGCTTCAGCGAGGCCGACATCCTCTACAGTCCGGTGATAGATAATGGCAGCTATGGCTTCCAGCAGATCAATGTCGCCTCCCAGAAAGAAGATCCCGCGAGTCTTCTCAATTGGATGCGTAGGCTGATCGCGGTGCGCAGACGGCACCCTGCCCTGGGCGGCGGCCGCTTCGAGTTCCTCGAGCCGGCCAACCCCACCATTCTTGCCCTCACTCAGGAGGATGAAACGGAAGTCGTACTGGCGATCCACAACCTCTCCGCACTTCCTCAAGAAGTCATCCTGGAAGCGGAAGGGCAGCAGGGTAAAGTGCTCAGAGACGCTTTCACGAACGAGCTATCACCGGCAATTGCCGGTGATATCCGCCTCGAGCTCGAGCCCTACGGCTATCGCTGGTTGGTCATCGACAAGAACGATTCGGGAATGCGAGGCTAGCCGGTGCGTCGCCCCTGGTTCCCGGTGCTACTCACCGCCATCCTGCTGGGGGGGTGCAGCGGCGAGTTGCAGACGCCGGGCGAAATACTGCGGATCTTCAGCAGCAACCTCAAACCCGCTTTCCTGGGTGAACGCTACGACGAAACCATTCGCGTGGTTGGGGGCCTGCGCCCCTTCTCCTTCTCCGTGGAAAGCGGCTCGCTTCCCCCGGGGATCAGCCTGGAAGGCAGCGCCCTGCGCGGCATCCCCAGCGAGATCGGTCAGTTCGAGTTCTCGGTCGGAGTCTCGGACGCCAATCTCAGCCGGACCGTCCAGAGTTTTACCCTGAGCGTAACCAAGCCACCCCCCGCCGAGCTTACTTTCAACGTGCCGTTGACCGAGATTCGGGGCACCGTCACTCTCCGAGCGGAGGTGCGCAACGCCCGCAACCTCCTGGCGTTACGCACCCGACTGCAATGGGACCCCGAGCTCTTCGAATTGGCTCCCGACAGCCTCGAGGCCAACAGTCCAAATGTGGTCCTGTTTTCTCAGGATAAGCCCGGCGAGCTGCAAGTGGACTTGGCGGTGCTCTCTGGAGGCGTCAGCGGAGACATCCGGATGTTCCGCTTCAAACTCCGATCACTCCAGAACACCACCCTGGAGCTTAATTCGGCAACGGAGTTTCTTTCCCGAGAGGGCAAGCACGGTTTCAGCGAGCGACGTGAGGGTGTAGCGCCGACACCGAGCGAGGAACCCCCACCCCCCACGGAGCTCCCCGGCGACAACCCCTTAGGAGGAGGAGGATGAAGCGACTCTTGATGGTTCTGCTCATGCTGCCTTTCTTGCTCGCCACCACCTACAACGACCTCTCGTTGTCGCAGATGATCGAGCGGGCCGACCTGGCTTTTTTTGGCAAGGTCACCGTCGTGAGAACCGAGGAACGCTTCGGTGATCCATGGACAGTGGTTACCTTCGACATCACCACCGCCCTCACCTCCCTGGAGCAGAAGCAAGTCGATCTCGCCTTCTTCGGGGGAAGTCTGCCCTCGGGACGCACGCTCACGGTGAACCTGATGCCGAACTTCTCCCCGGGGGAAGAGGTGTTGATCTTCGCCTATGATGGTGATTTCTACTCGCCGCTGGTCGGCTTCCGCCAGGGATTATGGCGCTTGCAAAACGACCTCTTCTTAGACGAGGAGGGGCGCCGGCTCAGCCTCGATGATAAGGGAGAACTCGTTCGCGACGGGCTGGGTGCCGATCCGGCCTCGCTGCTCGATGCCCTCTCCAGGGCCTTCGGAGGGAGAAAGTGAAGCGGCTGCTCGCGGGCTTGACGATCACCGTAGCGGCGCTAGCCTGGGCTATCGGCTACCGGGTCGACATCTCGGGGGGACCCCTGACCTTGGCGGAAGAGATCCAGGCGGCCTTCAACACCTGGCTCGAGCCCGCTGATGTCGGCCTGACGGCACAGCAGGACGAAGCGGCCGATACCCTCATACGCTATGGGGAAGTGCCCCGCTTCGGTCCTGATACTCTGTCCCTGACGCTACAACAACAAGGGGACAACGACAATAGTGTCGTCGAGGTCCTGTTGAACCCGCAAAGCTACCGCGATAACCCAGCGACCCTCCTTCATGAGACGGGGCTGCTACTAGGTCTACCGGCAGGTCAGTCGGGCGTCATGAATCCCGCGCTATCCTCGGAAAGTCCACAGGCACCTGACGAGGTAGACAGGGCCGCCCTGGCAGAGCTTCAGAGTTTCGCCCCGGAAGACCTCACTCGTGACGGGGTGGTCGATTTCTACGATCTGGCGGCATTAGCGAAGAGCTTCGGACGGCAGGGCGTCAACCTTCCGGCGGATCTCGATAGCAGCGGCACGGTGGACGCTCAAGATATAGAGGTACTAAAGGCATCTTATACCTTCACCCCACCTTCACCAACACCGCCGGAGCCGCCCGCTCCCGCCTCGACCGGCGACGGCACTCCCGGCGACACCCCGCCCACGGACGCCCCTAGTCAGGAACCCTTGCCGAATCCTTCGAACGGCGGGTCGGAACCGCCCACAACAAGCAACTGATATGATTTCCCAACGAAACGTTACCCGGAGGTCGAGCGCCCCCCCTCCTCGCGGATGAGGATCACCGCCAAATCCTGTTCTCCCCGGGCGCAGATCAGGGTGGCAGAAGGGATCGACGCTATCAGATAACGGCTGAAGGAGCCGACGAGCTGGCCAGGCAGCATCACTACCAACTGATCCAGGGTATCTTCATCACGCCCTCGGTACTGCCTCACCGTCAGCCGACAGCTGGCCAACTCCAGACTCAGCGGCTCGCCGGTAAGTTGATATACGGCAGTCTCGGCATTATCGATCTGCTCGAGAATGGCTGAAAGATCGGTTGCGGTGGCCGTCAAAGCTCGATAGAGGTGGTGTGCCAGTTCGCAAAGCAGTTCATCCGCCAGCACCACCCCCGCTGCCCTGGCTGCCCCTATCAGGTACTTCTCTATCGCCCCTTGCTTCTCCGGGGCCTTGGCAGTCACGACATCGATGCGCTCGAGCGCGCGGCTCAGCAAATCTTCCGGCTCTCCCACCACGGCGTTGGCGACCACCTTCAGGACGGTGAACAGCTCCTCCCGCCGAGAAGACTCCTGCACGAAGTAGAGCGCCAGGGCTTCGGCCACCATGGTGGCTAGTGCCCGCGCCTCGTCCTGTACCTTGAAGTGCACATATCTGCCCTCATGAAACACCAGGACCCGGCGACGCCCAAAGGGCACGACCAAGCGAGGCTCGAGGGTCAACTCCTGATCCCCTATGAAGAGACTCCCGATGGGTTGCGGACCCACCAGGGCGATCTAGATGCCCGAGAGGGAAAAACGTACCGGCCCCTTCATATTCACCGTCAGGGCGGTGGTGGCGGGAGGCACCAGATCCCAGCGCAGCGCAGGGTTGGCGGCAAAGAGGATGCCCCCTTGGAGTTGGGGTTCGCTGGCCTCACCACCGATGGAGCGAGGCAGATACTTGGCAAGGCGCTCGAAAAACGAGGTGACTAGCGCGGTAAAAAGCTGCACGTCCTGCTGAAACATCTGTCGCTGATTACGCTCGAAGGCCAGGGCTTCCTGCAGGCGCTGCTCGAGGTCTCGCCTCTGCGCGATACGCTCCTCATCACGCAGACGCTCCTTGGACAACTCCTGGATGGCCAGGCGAAGCTGTTTGCTGCTGGCGCTTCTACCCCTGTGCAGGGTCGTTTTACCGGCATAGGGGTCACGGGCAAGCGTCAGCGCCGCCCGCTTGAGGTAGTCCAGCGACTGCGTTCGAGCCATATCCGGCGAGCTATAAGAACCCGTCTTCCTACCCAGGTGCATCGCCCAGTCGACAAGTTCACGTACGATCTCCGCGAGACTGTCGAGATCGTTGAAAGACACCAGCGGATCATCGTGTTCAGGAATCGACTCGACGATCCGCAGCTGCGCCAGGTTGAGATCCGTCTTGAAGGTGCCCTTGCGACTATAGCGGTTGAGGTTCTTCAGGGTCGCGTAGATGAGCCTGGCGGTATAGCGGTCGCGCTCCGCCTTCCAGCTGGCCGCCACCCTCCGAAAGAAACCCTCGATGTCGTGCCACCATACCCGTTGGGCCAAACGTTGCAAGACCGCCTGTTCCTCTCGAATCGCGGGATCGTGGGCAACGACGGCTTCGGTCGTCACGGGGGGGGCGCGAACGAGACGCTTCGCCCGCTGGTCGCTGGCTTCGACCCCCTCCAGCACCAGGTTGATGAAGGTATCCTTGGCCTCTTTCTCCACCTTGGAGGTCTCACTTATACGGCGCAAGGCCCGTCCGGCTCGCTCCAGGCGGGTTCGTTCCTCCGGCGAGAGAGTGGCTATCTCCTCGGAAAGATGGTGATAGAGTTCCCAGGCACTAGCCACCCCCCCGCGAACCGTTCGCTTTTCATTAATGTCCTCGACCTTGTATTCGAACAGCTCGAGAGCGACGCTTTCAAGCCTCAACATGACAACGCCAGTATACGCTGGTCGCTATGGCGCCAATGTCAGAATTTCCCTTCGCCCTAGACGATCATTCCCCAGGCTGGCTTGTCACGAAGCCCCAGCCAGGATCGTCAATACCTCGCTCAACACCGCTATCGCCCGGCGGTACTCGCCAAGATCCAGTTGTTCGTCCGGCCGGTGATCGAAATGCGAGTCGCCGGGACCATAAGCCAGCATGGGTACCCGCCAGTGAGGAGCGACTACATTCATGTCCGAGGTACCTGTTTTTACCTTGAGCTTGGGTCTTACCGACTGGCGGCGGATCGCCACTCGAAACGCTCGGCACAACGGGGAATCCTTGGCTGCCCTGACGGGTTCTTCACTCCCCAGCCAGGAAAGGGACACCCCCCGTGAACCCGCCAGGCCCAGAAGTTGTTCCTGCAGCGACCCGGGAGGTAACTCGAGCGGCAAGCGAAAGCCGAGCAAGGCTCGAGCCTGCTGCTTTAAGCCATCCGACTGGGAGGTGATCTCCTGCAGGGCAAGCTGCACCCTATCGAAGATCCCCTCATGGCGCTGGTTACGATGATCCACCCAGCGCTTCACCGTCAGGAAGAAGTCCACCACCTCTTCCGCCGCCGTCGACTCATCACCGGCCGAATGGAAGTTGGCTTTGCTGCACTCCCCCGCCACCAGCAACCTGCCCTTGTAAGCCAGGGTGACGGCGTCCCAACCGCTCGGTTCGCCTATGATGAGAAACTCCGGGCAGGGATAGGCCTGCACGGCATGCCTGGCCCCCTTGCTGCTGGGGCTTTCCTCCTCGACCGCGGCAATCACCGTCAGCGAGAGTCTCGCCGCCACCCCCGGCGGCATGAGGGCCGCCGCGCACAATCCCGTGCAGAGGGCCCCCTTGGCATCGACGGCCCCCCGCCCGTAAATTTTGCCGTCCTCGATACGCACAGGAATCTCCCCGGGAACGGTATCGATATGCCCCAGGAAAGTCACCCTGAGAGGGCCGTTGCCGAAGTGAGCCACGGCGTTACCCACATCATCCACGAAGGCCTCCCGGGCGAAACCCGCGACCTCTCGCACCAGGTAACGGGCCAGCGCCCCTTCACTGCCTGACACGCTCCTGATGGCCACGGCCTCGGTCAGCAGGCGGACGGGGTCCAAAGCCGTCAGAGCACCTCCACGAGATGGCCCACGACCTCATCGATATGTTCCTTCTCTACGATCAGCGGAGGCACGAAGCGAATTACGGTGGCGCCGGCGTTGATGACGAGGACACCACGGTCCTTGAGGGCCGCGATGTAGGGCGCCGCCTTCTCCTTGAGCTCCAGAGCGATCATCAAGCCCAGTCCCCGAACGGCGCGGATCTTACGCGAGCGCAGGGCCTGCAAGGCGCTCAGGAAGTACTCTCCCAGCTGACGAACGTGCTCGAGCAGATCCCGAGCTTCGATCTCCTCTAGGACGGCCAATCCAGCGGCGCTGGCCAAGGGGTTACCCCCGAAAGTGGTGCCGTGTCCTCCCTTGGGCATGGCCGCGGCAACCTCTTCGGTCATGAGAAGGGCCCCGATCGGCATCCCCCCCCCCAACCCCTTGGCCAGCGTCACCATGTCGGCGTCGACGCTGTAGTGCTCGCTCGCCAGGAACCTCCCGGTCCTTCCACAACCGCTCTGCACCTCGTCGAGGACAAGCAGCGCTCCGTGCTGACGAGAGAGGGAGCGGGCAGTGGTCAGGAACTCGCTGGTCGCCGGGTGAATCCCCCCTTCCCCCTGCACCGGCTCGAGGAAGATCGCTGCCGTTTCCGGGCCGATCGCCCTGCCAAGAGCGGTGACGTCATTGAAAGGCACGAAGTCCACGGGTAGGGGCAATGGCTCGAATGGCGCACGATACTTGGGCTCCCAGGTCAACGATAGGGTGCCAAGCGTCCTACCGGAAAAGCCTCTCTTGGCCGCCACGAAACGACGACGACCGGTAGCAACACGGGCCCACTTGAGAGCAGCCTCGTTCGCTTCGGCGCCGGAATTGGCCAGAAACACCCGCTGCAGCTGGTCGGGAACCATGGCGACTAGTTTCTCCAAGAACTCGGTCCGGGTATCGTTGGCGAGATTCTGTGGACACACCATCAGGCGTTCCGCCTGCTCCGCGACGGCCTCAACCAGCCTGGGATTGGCGTGCCCCAGGCTGGCCACGGCGATCCCAGCCATAAAGTCGAGGTAGCGACGGCCGTCAGCATCCCAAAGGTAGACCCCTTCCCCCCGAACCAACACCGTGTCCGGTTGCCAGAGACCGCAGTTGTGGCGCTCATCCCGCGCCAGGAACTCCCTGGCCTCAGCGGTCGTCTCGGTCGCTATATCGGTCGTCATAGTTGACTCCTTCCTACTTCTCGTACGGCCTCACCTACGATCGTGCGTCGCTTCACGAGATCACCGTTCCCCTACCCTCGAGGGCATTGCTAATAGGGGCAGTGATGCGAGCATCCGCCAGCACCACGCGGCCCACTCCACCTCGAACGGCTTCCGCCGCACCGAGGACCTTCTTCTTCATCCGGCCCTGAGCACATTCCAGGAAGTCCATTACGGCAGCCGCCGGGATGTGATCGATCAGGCTTTCTTCATCGGGAAAGTCGCGTAGGAGTCCTGGGACGTTAGAGAGCATCAGCAAGGCTTCGGCGCCCAAGGCAATCGCCAGAGCCGCCGCCGCCCTATCGCCATCTACGTTGATGGCCACCCCCTGATAGCTGGCTCCCGGCGGCGTGATGACGGGTAGGTAGCCGCTCTTCAGCAGCAGGCGCAATAGGCTGGTGTTGACCCGTTCGACGGTACCGGTATGATCCCCTCTTAGCAAGATGGTCTTATCGCCCTCCACGCTCCGCACCGTCCGCTTGTGCTTGCCCTCGAAGATACGACCATCGAGCCCAGAAAGACCGACGGCGTTCACCTCCATCCGCTGCAGGTGCTCCACTATCCCCTTGTTTATCTTGCCGCAGTAGACCATCTCGAAGATCTCCAGGGCAACCCGGTCGGTAAAGCGGCTGGTGAAGCCGCTGGGGCTGGTAACAAAACGCGGCGCCCGACCCAGGGCTTTGGCTAAACGGTTGGTTTCGGCGCTCCCCCCATGGACGAGCAGCAATTCTCTGCCCTGCCGCCAGAGGGCGGCAACATCGACACAGACGGCCTCGTAATCGATGCCTTCGGCCCCACCTACCTTGACGACGATCACGACCTGCCCCCACCCGCCTCAACCGGCAGCCGAACCGGCGTCATGGATGCAGACCGGTAAAACCGAGACCCAGCTTTTCATTCCAACCAAGGCCGATATTCAGAGCCTGCATGGCGTGTCCCGCCGTCCCTTTGACCAGGTTGTCTATAGCACTCATAACCACCACTCGGCCACTGCTGTTGTCCAGGGCAAAGCCGATGTCACAGTAGTTGCTCCCATCCAGGATCTTGGGGTCGGGAACGCGGTGGATTCCACGGCGGGCCGTGACCAAGCGGATAAACGGCTCATCGTCATAGGCCTCCCGATATGCCGCCAGCACATCCCGATCGCTGAAGCCGTCCGGGAGGAACAGGTGCGCCGTTACCAGGATACCTCGAACGCGCTCCACCGCCGTGGCGGTCAGGTGGATCCTGAAAGACCCCGGCAAGGCCTGCTCCACCTCCGCAGTGTGCCGATGCCCCGTGGGGGAGTAGGTGCGCACCACCCCCATGCGTTCGGGATGATGACCCGAAGTGGTAGGGCGATTGCCGGCGGCGCTCGAGCCGATCTTGGCCTCCACGATGATATCGCCTCGGGCGGGAATGGCGCTGACGACCAGGGGGTGAAGTGCCAGAATGGTCGCGGTGGCGATGCAGCCGGCGCCACTGATGCGCCGCGCCCCGACCAACTCCCGGCGATACAGTTCGGGGATGCCGCTCACGAAGCTGCCCAGCAGTTCGGGCCTCGGGTGCGGTTCACCGTAATACCGCTGGTACACCTCGGGATCTGCCAGCCGGAAATCCGAGGAGAGGTCTATAAGCCTCGGGGCAAGATCGGCAAGCCGATCGATACGCTTCGCGAAGTTGCCGTGAGGAAGGGCCGACACCAGCAGGTCGGCCTCGACGAGATCATCCAGGCGGCAAAAACGCAGCCTGGTCACCCCACGAAGATTGGGGTGAACGAGGGAAACGGGCAAGCCGGCGTTACGCTCGCTGGTGGCCTGTACCACCTCCAGCTGGGGGTGGCCGAGAGCCAAACGCAGGAACTCGCCCCCGGCATACCCGGAAGCTCCTACCAGAGTCACGCGAAGACGAGCGGATCCAGCCACCAGCAGCGCCTCGCGTTTAGGTCGTGACCAGCAGGGAAGCAGCGTAGCGGGCCACCCGGGCGGGTATGTCCACCCCGGTGGTGGTGACCGAATTGCGGAATTCCATGGTGTGATTGACCTCCACTACCATCAGCCCGCGCTCGGACTCGAGAATATCAACCGCCAGAACACCGCCGCCAACTGCATCGGCGGCCCGGAGGGCCAACTCCCTCATTGCAGGGGTCAGCGGGCAGTTGACAGCCGTTCCCCCCCTGGCGGTATTGGTAATCCAATGATCCGAACTGCGGTAGATGGCGGCTATCACCTCGTCACCCACGACGAAAGCCCTAATATCCCGTCCTGGCTTGCGGACGAATTCCTGCACGTAGAAGACCTTGTGCTGTGGCCCCCCAAGCACCTCCTTGTGCTCGAGCACGGCTTCCACGGCGTCGCGGTCGTTTAGTTTCGATACCATCCGCCCCCACGAGCCGACCACCGGTTTCATCACCACCGGATAACCGAAGTTCTGACACAGCTGCAGCACCGCCTCGGCGGTGAAGCCGATTCCGGTCTTGGGGGTAGGAACACCCTGCCTGGCCAGGGCGGCATTGGTGGCCAGCTTGTCACCGCAGGTCTCGATGACGCCGGCGCGATTGATTACGATGACACCGGCCGCCTCGAACAAACGGCTCAACGCCAGACCGCGCGTTTGGGAAAGACAGCGCTGAATAACGACATCCAGCTCTCCCAGACGGTGGAGCTGGGCGAAGTCGATCACCTGGTGGGGAGCGTAGAGCTGCTCGAAAGGGATGCCTTCACGCTCGAAGGCTGCGAAGAGCATGCGCTCTTCGGGACGCAAACGGTCGTACACCACGGCAATGCGAGGGGCCAAGCCGGTAGGCACGGTTATCTACTCCCCCCAATCCTCGTCTTCCTCAGGTGCGAGTTCGAACTGCAGAGGTTGGAGGCCGAGAACTTCCAGTTCCGCTCCCTCATCGCTCACCACCAGCTCCCCCAACTGCAAGTCGTCCGGGTTCACTTCGATTCGGCCATAGGGTGTCTCTATCGTCTGCATGTCAATCCTCGCTTCCTCGGCTTACTCCCTTTCTCCAGGAAGACGCCCATGAATCTTGAAGTACCGCAAAACCGAGCCCTCACGCAACACCTCCGCCAGGAAGTCGGGTGGGGTGGGGAGCTGAAACACCTGGTCACCGCGTTGCAAGCGCCCAGCGTCCAGCTCGAAGCGTACCAGATCACCATCGTGCAAGAGGTCGGGCAGGTCGCTCGCTTCGAAGGCGGGCAGACCGATGTTTAGGAGGTTGCGGAAGTGGATGCGCGCGAACGACTTGGCGATGATGGCCGCTACTCCCAGCTTCTTGAGGGCCATGGGAGCGTACTCTCGGCTGCTACCCAACCCCCAGTTCCGTCCCCCCACCAGGATATCGCCGGGCGTCACCGCCGCCGCGAATTCCGGTCGCAAGTGCGCAAAAGCGTAGCGCGGAAACGCCTCCTCCCCCACCATGAAGGGGGCATACTTGCCGGGTAGGATGTCATCGGTATTCACCCCATCCCCGAAGCGCCAGACCCTGCTCGGCTCAGGCATGATCACTCCCCGGCCATTCCCCCTTAGCCGGTTCTTGGGGCAAGCTGATCACGCCACCCAAGGCCGAGGCGGCCGCAACCGCGGGGCTGGCCAGGAAGACGCGGGCTTCCGGACTACCCATCCTGCCCACGAAATTGCGGTTGCTGGTCGACACGCAGATCTCACCAGGAGCCAGTACCCCCATATGCCTACCCATGCACGGACCGCAACCCGGCGTCCCCAGCACCACCCCGGCTTCCAACAGGATGCTCATGGTGCCATCGGCGACCGCCGCCGCCAGCACCTGTGAACTCGCGGGAATAACCAGCATCCTGGTTCCCTCGGCAATCCGCCGGCCCCGGAGGATAGCGGCGGCAACGTGAAGGTCCTCGAGCCTCCCGTTGGTGCAGGTGCCCAAGAAAACCTGATCGACCCTCAAACCCAGGTAGGCTGCCGCCGGCTGCACATTATCTACCGCGGCGGGGACCGCCAGGCGAGGGCTCAACTCGGCAAGGTTCAGCTCCAGCGTCTTCGAATATTCCGCTTCAGAATCGATCCGCAGCCAGGGAGGCGCCTGGTAGCGCTTCGCCACCTCTCCACTTGGGGGTACCAGGCCCACCTTAGCTCCCGCCTCGACCGCCAGATTGGCCAACGTGAGTCGTTCGGCCAGCGTCAGGGCCTCGGCACCGTGATACTCGATGCTGGCGTAGGTGGCACCGTCGGCGGTAAGTCGCCCCACTACCTCCAAAGCCACGTCCTTGACGCTCACACCGGCCGGTCGCTCACCCCGCAAAAGCACCCGGATCGTGGCCGGAACACGCAACCAGGTTCTGCCCGAAGCGGCTGCCAACGCCACGTCCGTGGCCCCCATACCGGTTCCGAAGGCAGCTACCCCCCCGTAGGTCGTCGAGTGGGAATCAGAGCCAACGACCAGCCACCCCGGCCTGGCCAACCCCTCCTCGATCAGCACCTGATGACAGATGCCGCGCCCGACATCGAAGACTCTGAGGTTCCGCCGGCGTGCGTACTCTCTGATCCGCTTCTGGGTAGTCGCCACCTCCACGTTGGCGGCGGGAGAAACGTGGTCGATGACTATGGAGATCTTCTCGGGATGGCGGACGACGGCGTCCAGCTCCTCCTCGATCAGGTCGATGACGGTGGGGGCAATCGAATCAACCATCATGACCTGATCGACCTCCGCCACCACCAGCTCTCCCGCCTGCACCCGCCGCCCTACGCGCATCGACAGGATGCGTTCCGCCAGCGTCAAACCCTCGAGATCCAGATCCGGAGTCATGGTCTTCCCAAAGTCAGGGTCATGGTCTCACCGCCGCCTCGGCGGCCGCCTGACGAAGCATGGCATCGATCTCCGCGGCGGGTAGGTCCCCCTGGTCGGCTCGAGCCTTGACCTCCCTGGTCACCGCCCGCAAGACCTCATCGGGGAGCTTCAGCTTGAGGTTTCGGGCCCTCTCGGCGATAGCGTGACGTCCGGTCAAGCGACTTCCCCATTGCAAGCGCCTGGAAACCCCGAAGACCTCCGGAGGAATGGCTTCATAACTACCCGGATTAACGTAGATGGCCTTGAGGTGCATACCGGCCTTGTGATTATAGGCGTAGGGGCCGGTGAGAAAGTTGTTGAAGGGAATCTCCAGGCCGGTCATGCGGGCTATCATCCGGTCCAGCTCCGGCAACATCTCGAGATGGTAACGTCTTGGCAAGCCCTCGGAATCCTGTGTGTACATTCGCGCCAGAAAACCTCCCAGGGGGGTAATGCCGTTGCGCTCTCCGATACCGAGAATACTGGTATCTATATGAGTGGCTCCCGCCCCCACCGCCTCGAAGGCGTTGGCGATGGCGCAACCGGTGTCGTTGTGACCGTGGAACTCGATGTCGCAAGCCACCGCCGAGCGCACTGCCGCCACCAGTTCGTGAACCTGGCTGGGCGCCGCAATGCCGACGGTATCCGCCAATCCCACGCGGTCCACCCCAGCGCCGTCCGCCGCCCGATAGACGGCCAACAGGTCCTGCGGATCACTGCGGAAGGCGTCTTCAGAAGAGAAGCGCACCGCCTTGCCGCAAGAGCGCACGTAGTCGATGACCTCCAGACTCTGATCGATGATCTCGCTCACCGAACGCCCGTGCCCGAAACGCCTCAGTTCCGAAGAGGTCCCGAAGAGGATGTCTACACCATGGACTCCGCAAGCTACCGCCAACTCGGCATCTCTGAGGTTGGCCCGCGTGTGGGTCAGTACCTTGGCCCTCAAACCGAGAGCTGCGATCGCCTCGCAAGTCCGGCGCGACTCCGGCGACGCCACCGGCGTGGTGACCTCGATAAAATCGATGCCGAAGGCGTCCAGGGCTCGAGCGATCTCCATCTTGTCGGCAAGGCTGAAATTGCCGAGGGCAAACTGCTCACCCTCGCGCAAGGTGGAGTCGATTATGTGCCAGTCTTGAACGGCATTCATCTCGTAATCACCTTCCGCGAACTCCTCACCGCGCCCCTTTTCGCACTGTTCTGTGGCAAGCCGGAACGATCGGAGGCCTTCCATTCCCGATCTCGATTCTCAACAAAGCCATCGCCCGCAGACTTTCGGATCAAAGGTGAAGCCTGGGCAGGGAAAGACACGATCCCAATCCTAGAGGAGGGGTGGCTTGATGTCAACCCCCCACGCTTATCCCCTTCCAAGACGGGTATTGTTTGCTACAGAAGGCGTTTCTCAACGAAGGCTTTTGTTGTAGAGGCAGACCGGCCCCATCTCCAGTGGAATCCCGGCAATTCGGCAAATTACCTTATAATCGAAAGTAGGTTGGGACAAACGCGCTCCGCCCCCCGCTCCTCATCTATATTGTCAGAGTCCCCTGGGGGAAACCAAGCGGAGAGGGCCCGAGCACGGCGCCAAGGGAGCCAGGGACGAGCTGAACAGTGCAAGGAAAATCCGGTGGCGGAGGACTCAGGTGAGAGGAGCAGAAAAGTGATTACCTTCCCAGCAGAACCAGGCACAGGGGCAACTCGCCGGCACCGTCTACCTGCAAGAGAGTCGCCAGCTCATCATCGTAGAATCCGGCCTGGACCGTCGCCACCAGATCGAGACCCACCGCAGCGAGTACCGCGCACTGAGCAGCGGCTCCCACCTCGTAATAGAGGTAACGGTAGGCTCGACTGTCCGCCCCGTCCTTGAGGCGATCCGGCACTCCGGTGAAGGCGAGAACCGCCGCATAGGCATCCACATCCACCTCGGCCAGGAGAGCGTTGGTGAGATCGTCGCCAAGGTCGCCACGGCGCAGGTACTCGAGGGTGTGATCGCGAGGATTGTAGTGGTAGAGTCCAGGGAAAATGTCCTGCAGGGACCTCGCTACCACATAGGTCTCGATACTGGAGATGCCGGTAACGGAGATATGGGTGCGTTGTCTGCCGAAGGTGAAGCCGGCAGCACTCCAAAGGATCTGCGAGATCTGTTGCTGCTTCAGCAGTCCCCCTTCGGAGATCTGCTCCCTCGTCCTGGACAAGGCTCCCCAGAGACCCCTGCCGTTTTTCAGGTAGGGAACGGGCAGTGCCGCCACTTCGAGTGGATTGGCATAAACCTTGAAGGCCGGAGCGGTCTTGCCGGTCACGCTAGGCAATTGACCACGACGGTTCTTGGTCTGTGCGTGAAAGCTCGCTCCGATAGATTTGTCCTTGTTGGTCGACACCTGCACTCCTAGTGACACTCATGAGTGTATCATCATCCCCGCAGGGCCATGGAATCTTCGTGTCCAGGAGCAGCAATTCCAAATGGGGCTAAGAAATGGAGTTGACCCGCTTTAATTGGACACTTAGAGCTTGGGGTGGTACCCCCAGAAGGCGTGTGTCTACGGCACGATGCTGTAGACGCTGAACTTGGCTCCACTCTCATCAACAAGCAGATAGAGCTTGCCATTCAAAGCCGTCACCCCCTGGTAGAATCCCCCTACATCAGGCAGACTGATGGTCCGAACCGCCTTACCCGACACCATATCCAGCTGCACCAGCGTCGGACCCAAACCACGCACCAACGCCCAGTACTGACCCGAGAAGAACGTCAACGCCTGAATACTGCGGTCGA
>Ga0114931_10003667_pt1 | contig 19351 bp, 18 predicted proteins | sample 2SBtaG_FD_89579 | JGI IMG/M metagenome (GOLD analysis project Ga0114931, IMG submission 89579) | Deep subsurface microbial communities from Kolumbo volcano to uncover new lineages of life (NeLLi) - 2SBTROV14_V59a metaG | ecosystem: Environmental > Aquatic > Marine > Volcanic | place: Kolumbo...
ATGACCATGGTATTACCCGCCACCGGATCGACTTCCAAGTGATAACCCTGGTAATCGGTGGATACCTGGGTTTCATAGACGCTCAAGGGTGGGGTGCCGCGGTGACGGGCAAGCCAGTGGGGAAAACGCTTTCGGGTCGCCTGGTCCGTACAATGACTCCTGGCAATTGCTTGCGCCCGGCGTGTGCCCTGCGGATTAAGTGACAGATAATGTTCGTAGGCCTGTGCCGTTGCCAGACTGTTGGCTTGCTGCCAGGATACATCATCCAGCCGCGTACGCGCCGCGGCGTTATATTCGCTGTCGGGAAATTGCTGCAGGAAACGCTGATAATCCTCCACACCGTTATCCTGCTGTGTCTGTCGCCAGCGAATTTGCATGATCTGTTTTTTCACCAAGGCTAGCCGCGGTGAATGAGGAAACCGCTCGGCGAATTCCCGGTAGGACCGCTCGGTATGGGATTCTTGCGTATCCGTCCAAACAATGTCTTCCATCATGCGTTTGGCCAGACGAACATGCACGGAATCGGGATACTGTTTTACAAATTCGGCATAAGCCTGGTAGCTGTTTTGACGACGGGCTTGATGCCAAACCATACGCTGCAACCGCGTACGGGCGATGTCAGCGTAATAACTTTTAGGAAATTGCTCGAGAAAAGCCTGATAGGCCTTTTGGGAATTGTCGATCTGGGCGTTGTTCCACGCTTCGCTGCTGTTGATGGTTTGGCAAGCACTGAGCCCCGCCAACACCGGTAACCATAACATGTATTTCATGATAATACGCGCCCACCCATGCCGTCCGCCGGTGCCGGTGCTCCAACCATGGCATCGCTGATCGCAGCGGGTCTTTACAGCACGCCGTATCAATGCGCAAACCCGCAGAACGCGGCAACAGGGCGGACCAACCATGGTCCGCAAGCGGACCGCATTAAATACGGTATGTTTCAACTGCCGGCTAGACGTTAAAACGAAAATGCACCACGTCCCCGTCGTGCATCGTGTAGTCCTTGCCTTCCAAACGCCATTTACCGGCGGTTTTCGCGCCCTGCTCTCCCTTGCATTGTATAAAATCATCGTACGCTATGACTTCAGCTCGTATAAAGCCTTTTTCGAAATCGGTGTGAATGACGCCGGCCGCCTGGGGTGCTGTGGCACCCTTGTGCACGGTCCACGCCCGTACCTCTTTTACCCCGGCGGTAAAAAACGTTTGCAGTCCCAGCAAATGATAACCGGCTCGAATCACCCGGTTCAATCCCGGCTCGGACAGACCTAAATCATCCAGAAACTCCACCAGCGCATCATCGTCCAGTTCCACCATTTCGGCCTCCAGGGCGGCGCATACCGCCACCACTTCGGCGCCTTCACTGTCCGCGTATTGCCGGACCTTGTCCAATAAGGGATTGTCGGTAAAACCGTTTTCATCCACATTGGCGATATAGAGGGTGGGTTTGGCGGTAAGTAAATGCAAATCCCGCAGCAGCAATTTTTCTTCATCGCGGACCGGCATATTGCGCGCCGGCTTGGAATCGCCTAAATGTTCGACCAACCGGTCAAAGCATTTGATTTTCGCCAAGGCATCCTTGGAGCCGCTTTTAATCATTTTGGCGGCCCTGGCCTGGGCTTTTTCGGCGCTGTCCAAATCGGCCAGCAATAACTCCGTATTGATTACTTCGATATCGGACAGCGGATCGACCTTACCGGCGACATGCACAACGTCCGGATTTTCAAAACAGCGTACCACCTGGGCCACCGCATCGGTTTCGCGAATATGGGACAAAAACTGATTGCCCAAACCTTCACCCTTGGATGCACCGGCCACCAAGCCCGCGATATCCACAAACTCCATGGTTGTGGGTAAAATATTTTGCGGTTTGACGATATCGGCAATGGCCTGTAAACGCGGGTCCGGCACCGGTACGATACCGACGTTAGGATCGATGGTGCAAAACGGATAGTTTTCCGCGGCGATTTGTGCTTTGGTCAGGGCGTTAAAAAGCGTGGATTTACCCACGTTGGGCAGTCCGACGATACCGCACTTAAATCCCATAGTTCACCTTATTCGGGTTTTGATTCCACCTTGCGGCTATGCAGACGCAAGGTGGCCTTGTCCCATTGGCCGCTGACAATATCGCCCATGCATGCGCAAGCCTCGGTAACCGCCTCCTGCAAAATGTCGATATCGGCTTTGCCGGCTTCATTGAGTAAATAACTTGTCACTTGATGTTTGGCGCCCGGGTGCCCGACGCCGATACGCAACCGCATAAATTCGCTGCCTAAGCACTGCATGATATGGCGCAAACCGTTGTGCCCGCCATGGCCGCCACCCCGCTTCAACCGCAGCGCCCCCGGCAACAGTGCCAGTTCGTCGTGCACGACCAGGCAGTTTTCGATGGGTATTTTGTAATACTTACAGATGGCGTTGACGGCATCACCGCTTAAGTTCATAAACGTGCTTGGCTTAAGCAACCAGATCTGCCGGCTACGAAGGCTGGCTTTACCCAAAGCACCGTGAAATTTGGCTTCCTCGCGCAGCACGGTATTGGCTTGGGCGGCCACGCAATCCATACACCAGAAGCCCACATTGTGACGGGTATTGCGGTATTTTTCGCCCGGGTTACCCAACCCCACAATCAAATCGATGCCTTTGCTCAACGGCCTTCCAACAACAACGCAGACGGCTTATTCGGGTGTACTCTCTTCGCCACCTTCACCGCTTTCAGCGCCACCGCTTGCACTGCGGGGGATGTGTACCGCGGCTACACCCTGATCATGGCCGGATACCAACGCGGTAATTTCCACACCCTCGGGTAACGCGATATCGGATAAGTGAACCGTATCGCCTTCCTTGAGTGATGATAGATCCACTTCAATATACTCCGGCAGGTTTTTTGCCAGACAGGCGATTTCCACATTGGTCATCATGTGGGTAACGATGCCCTTGGACACTTTGACCGCCGGCGATTGTTCGGCGTTGACAAAATGCAACGGCACATTCATGCGGATCTTTTCTTTATCGCCGATCCGCATGAAATCGATATGCAGCAATATGGGTTTGCTGGGGTGGCGCTGCAGGTCCTTTAATACCACGCGCTCTTTTTTACCACCGATATGGATGGTGAGAATATGAGAATAAAAAGCTTCATGCTTCAAATTGATCAGCATGGAATCGTGATCAAGGGTCACTGATTCGGGACCTTTACCGGCGCCATACAAGACACCGGGAAGCCTGTTATCCCGGCGTAGACGACGGCTGACACCCTTGCCTGTCGCTGTTCGGGTCTCAGCCTGTATATCGAATTGTTCACTCATTTTTAATCTCTCCAACACTAATCCATAAACATGGAACTGACGGACTCTTCCAAACTGACGCGCCGCATGGTTTCGGCGAGCATTTCAGCCACACCCAATTGACGTACTCTTTTGCACGCTTTGGCGTCCTCTTGCAAAGGAATAGTGTCTGTTACCACTAATTCATCCAGCCGCGAGTTATTGATATTGTCCACGGCGGGTCCGGATAGCACCGCATGGGTACAATACGCGACCACTCTCGCAGCACCGTGTTCTTTTAACGCCTTTGCCGCCTGGCATAAGGTACCGGCGGTATCGACCATATCGTCCAATAACACACAAGTTCGATCTTCCACTTCGCCGATAAGGTGCATAACCTGGGCTTCATTGGCGCGCGGGCGGCGTTTGTCAATGATGGCCAGATCGGCATCATCCAGGCGCTTGGCCATGGCCCGTGCCCGTACAACCCCACCGACATCCGGCGACACCACGATCAGGTCCTTGTATTTACAACGATATATATCGCCCAGCAATATGGGCGAGGCATACACATTGTCCACAGGGATATCAAAAAAACCCTGTATCTGATCGGCATGCAGGTCAATGGTAACAACCCGGTCGACCCCCACGCTGTGGATCATATTGGCAATCATTTTTGCCGTAATCGGCACCCGTGCGGAACGTGGCCGCCTGTCCTGGCGTGAATAACCAAAATACGGTATCACCGCCGTGATACGCGCCGCTGACGAACGGCGCACTGCATCGGCCATGACCAGTAATTCCATCAGGTTTTCATTGGCCGGCGCACAAGTCGGCTGCACCAGGAAAACATCACGACCGCGAACGCTCTCCATCAAATCGACCATGACTTCACCGTCACTAAAACGACCGATCAATGCTTTACCTAAGGGTAATTGCAAGTGCCGGGCGATGCTCAAGGCTAACTCACGATTCGCATTACCTGTACATACCATCATGTGGCTGGCTTCGGTCACATTATTGCTCGGGTTGCGAAAAAAATTGGCTGGGGTGCCAGGATTCGAACCTGGGTATGCAGGGATCAAAACCCTGTGCCTTACCGCTTGGCGACACCCCAATAGTATTTCTCAGCGCTCACGATGACAAAGTCTGTTGCAGCGGTGTGGTATTCATGCCTTTTACCATATATGCCCGCCATTGTCCGGGCATCTGACTTACAACCTGCTGAGCATCCCATTCACTTTCAAAAGCCGCAAACACAGCTGACCCCGTTCCGGACATGCGCGCCGGGGCATATTGCCCCAACCATTTCGCCGCCTGTTCGATTTCAGGGTATTGGGCAAACACGACTTTCTCACAATCGTTGCCGCGTACACCGCCCGCGAAATCGCGTATTTTGATAGGAACCGAGTCGCGTGTCAATTCCCCATGACAGAAAACTGTCTTGGTATCCACATGTACCGTGGGCACGATCAACGCATACCAGGGCTGCGGCAACGATTCCAAGGGTTGCAAGCGCTCTCCAATGCCCTCCGCCCATGCAGCCCTACCTGCGACAAACACCGGCACGTCGGCTCCCAGGCTCAGCCCAAGGCTTTGCAACCGCCGTGGGGACATCCCCACCCGCCATAGTTGATTCAGTGCCACCAAAACCGCCGCCGCATCACTGCTGCCGCCGCCCAGGCCGGCCCCCATGGGAATATTTTTTTCCAGATTGATATCGACGCCGGCCTGCACGCCTGCTTCGTTTTGCAGCAGCCGTGCCGCCCTGACAACCAGATCGTTGTCATCGGCCACCCCGGACAATGTATAACATCGCCGTATTTCGCCGTCTTTGCGAGGCATAAGGGATATATGATCGTACAGATCAATAAACTGGAAAACCGTTTGCAATAAATGATAGCCGTCATCACGACGGCCGATGATGTGGAGAAATAGGTTAATTTTCGCCGGAGCCAGAACGTTAACTGCTGGCATCCTTTTCCAGAACCCAATGCCGGATGGCCAGGCGCAACTTGAAATGATCATTTTCCATAAAAATCTTCACCGGCAGCACGACATCGTCAACATCCCGGTAGCCGCGATATTCCGCCAGCCAGTCAGCCTGGCGTAGTTTTTCCACCATGCCTTTTTCGGAAGTGATCATGGACTGTAAGGGGTATTGAGGCGCGGGCACGGCTTTGACCCAATGCAAAAGACCGTATAACGGTAACCGCCAGCCTAACTGCCTTGCCACCAGTTGTTCGATATCCGACCCTTCCGCATACTCGCCGTTGGAATCCTTAATACGGGCAAAATAGCGGTCACCACTAATATCCAGGGTTTTTTGCCCTAACGGCGCAATGATCCGTATATGGAAGTGATCACCTTGTTGCCGCCAATGAATGCTGCCGTGCCAGGACTCCTCTTCGGTGGACAGGGAAACCCTGCCGTCAAACCGCCAGTGAGTCACTTTTTGCAGCCGCTGGGTCAAGGCACTGCGGGCGGCATTATCGAGGGCAGGCCGCTTGTCCATGGTGATACAAGCGGTCAGGGCTGTGCACAATAATAGAAGCAATAAAGCATGGCGGGCCGCGCCCAAGGCGCGGCGTGAGAACGCAAGCGTGCTGTTCATACAGTCCAGTTAAATGGTATGTCTTGTCTTTTATAGTTGACCGTATTTCTGCAATACGTTCAATAAAACTTCATTTTCCGGGGCTGATGTTCGCGCTTTACCCCAAATCTCCTTGGCACCCTGCTGATTACCGAGCGCCCACAACACTTCACCCAGATGGGCGGCTATTTCGGGATCCTCACTTTGCGCAATAGCCTTGCGAAGATACTTTTCCGCTTCTTTGTAATGACCGCGACGGTATTCCACCCACCCCATACTGTCCATGATAGCGCCATCGTCCGGGCGTAATTGCAGCGCTTTTTTTATCAAGTTGTAGGCTTCGTCATAGCGATCGGTCCGGTCCGCCAGGGTATAACCTAACGCGTTTAAGGCTGCCGCGTTGTCCGGCTCGGTGATCAGGATTTTACGTAAATCACCCTCGACCACAGCCAGTTTACCGACCCTTTCCGCGGCCAATGCCCTGGCATACAGTAAATTGGTTTCTTCAGGGTATTCCTTCAAAGCCTTGTCGTAGGCGTCATACTCCTTTTGGTACTGCTTACTTTCACGATATATTTCTCCGCGGGCAATAAACAGGCGTACGCGCTCATCTTTATTGTGAACTTCAATAGTATCCAGGTGCTCACGAGCCTGCTGGACCTTATCGCCGCGAGCATAAATCATGGCAATACGGATCTGCGACCCCAGATAATGCTCGCCGCGATCCACCCGGCTGTACCATCGTACGGCTTCGTCGTCTTTTTTCTGCTCTTCTTTGACCTGACCCAGAAAATAGCTTGCGACCAAGGTCTTCTTTTCCATTTCGATCAGGCGTTTTAAATAAATTTCCGCCTCATCGTACTGTTTGACTTCCAGGGAAAGACCGCCCAAGGCATATAAAATATCATCGTTTTCCGGGGCCTGATCGGCGAGAATCTTAAATTGCGCCCTGGCGTCCCGGTATCGTTTGGCTTCCAGCAGCAAACGGGCGTAGGTCAGGCGTAAATTTAAATTGGCCTTATTGGCCTTGACTTGTGTGGCCAAATAGTCAATCGCTTCGGGCAGTTTATTTTTAGCCTGCAAAACCCTGGTTCGAAATATCACCGCTTCCTGCCAATCCGGTTTCAATGCCAACGCCTTTAGAATGGCTTTGTCGGCGGATTCCGTGTTTTCGGCGCGCATGGCCAGTTCGGCCAGTGCAAACTGTGCCTCGGGCACATCCGGATGACGGGCCACCAGTTTTTGCATGACGGAAAAGGCCACTTCGCTGTCTTTTTCATTACCCAACAAACGGGCAATCAACAGAAATCCTTGTAAATTATTGCTCCAGTAATCGGAAATCAGTTTTTCCAGATGTTCCACCGCTTCGGCGGTATGATGAGTCTTAATTAATAAAACCGACAGTAATTTACGCGCTTCCAGGTTTTCCGGATCGATTTCAGACCACAGCTTGGCATTTTTCAGGGCCAGCTCATTATCGCGGGCGATAAACGCAACACGCGCCGCCCGTTCCACCAGACGCGGATCCCGGGTAAGCTTGGCCAATTCATCGTATTCCTTCTTGGCCACATCAACATGGCCTCTTTTGCGGGCAACGTCAGCCAGCAACACTTTATAAACAAGGTCAGGGGTGAGTGCCATTTTCGGCAGCGGAGCGCCACCGTTAGAGGCTTCCTGTCCGGAGGGAGCGTTGTCTTCCAACTGTTGTTGCATGGTTTGATGTTTCAAAGGCACGCAGGACTGCATCGCTAGAGCAATCGCCGGAATAAATAACAAAAGCTTTCTCATGCATTATCCCTTACTGTTTGGGTTTATAACCCCTAAGGGGTCGTATCTGGCTGCCGATTCAATAGGGTTAGCGGGTAATGTCTGAATATTTTCAAGGAAAACTGACTCGACGACGAATTACCGGTAACTCCCTGGATGCCTATGTTTGCGCTTCCTTGCGTTGTAGGTGCAATTTCGCGTATCCAAAGTGCTTTCCAACATTGTAAAATAGACCGTGGTCCAGCAAGCTAGTTTAATTGTATCAATTATTACATAAAATGGGGAAAGGACCACGGTAATAAATCCGAACATGGATTATGGTGTAATTAACCACAATTTTTGCTATAATTTTGTCTGCGACCCTGGCGGGAATTTTTTACTATGTCTTTGTTTGCGTTAGGAATTAATCATAAAACGGCACCTATTAAAGTCCGGGAAAAGATCTCTTTTTCTCCGGATACCCTCAATGGCGCCCTGAATGAGCTGGTCAACGCGCCTGATATCAACGAGGCGGCGATCTTATCCACCTGCAACCGTACCGAACTGTATTTTGGCACCGAGGAAATTCAAGGGCCGGACCAGGCCATTGAATGGTTAAGCGATTACCACAAATTTACCACCCAGGAACTGCAACCGTATCTCTATAATTACCCTAACCAGGACGCGGTCAGGCATATGCTGCGGGTCGCCAGCGGCTTGGATTCCATGATTCTGGGTGAACCCCAAATTTTGGGCCAACTCAAAGATGCTTATACCACCGCCAATGACGCGGGCACCCTGGGGAAATTGCTTGTCCGACTGTTCCAGCACACTTTCTCGGTCGCCAAACAAATCCGCACCGATACCGCCATCGGCGGCAGCCCGGTCTCGGTGGCTTTTGCGGCGGTAAGCCTGGCCAAACAGATTTTCGGCGATCTGTCCGGCTATACCGTTTTACTGATCGGCGCGGGTGAAACAGTGGAATTGGCCGCGCGACACCTGAATGAAACCGGCATCAAACGAATGATCGTGGCCAATCGTACCGTGGAGCGCGCCAAAGTACTGGCCGATGAGTTCCAAGCCTTGGCCATCCCCTTAACCGTGCTTCCCGAATACCTGCCGGATGCCGACATCATTATATCTTCCACCGCCAGCCCTCTTCCCATCCTGGGCAAAGGCTCCGTGGAACGCGCCATTAAAAAGCGCAAGCACCGGCCGATGTTTATGGTCGACATTGCCGTACCCCGTGACATTGAACCGGAAGTGGCCGATCTTTCTGACGTCTATCTGTACAGCGTGGACGATATGCACGAGGTTATTCAGGAAAATCTGAAATCCCGGCAGGAAGCGGCCGTTCAAGCCGAAGACATTATCGATACGCAAACCACCCGGTTTATGGGCTGGCTGCGTTCACTTGGCGCTGTTGCCACCATCCGGGCTTACCGCGAAAAAGCACAATCCATTCAAAATCAGGAGCTGGAAAAAGCCCTGAAAAAACTTAATGCCGGCGAAGATCCGGAAAAAATCCTGCAACTGCTTGCCCATACCCTTACCAACAAGTTGATTCACGCTCCCAGCTCCCGCATGCGACAGGCCGGCTATGACGGCCAGTTGGACTTGCTGCAATCGGCAATCGAATTGTTGGAGCTCAAAGAACCCGATTAACCGGATGGGCTTAAACAGGATCTTTCTGCTATAATCCCACCCGTTTTTCACCACAAAACAGACCTGGCAGCCGTGAAACAATCTCTTGTGGACAAGTTGGAGCATTTGGTTTCCCGCGTGGAGGAAGTCAACGCCTTGATGGCGGATCCGGAAATTATTGGTACCCAGTCACGGTTTCGCGACTTATCCCAAGAGCATGCCCAAATCCAGCCGGTGGTCCATCTGTATCAGACCTATCGCAAAACACTGGATGATTTGGCGTCCACCGATGCCATGATTCGCGATAGTGACCCGGACATTCGCCAGATGGCGGAAGACGAACACAAAAGCCTGCGGGAACAACTGTCCGGTCTGGAGATCGACCTGCAAAAAGCCTTGTTGCCCCGCGATCCCAGCGATAACAAAAATATCTTTCTGGAAATACGGGCCGGAACCGGTGGTGATGAGGCCGCGCTGTTTGCCGGTGATCTGGTACGTATGTATATGCGATACGCGGAACAACAACGCTGGCGCGTGGAAACCTTAAGTGAAAGCCAGGGCGAACACGGCGGCTACAAGGAAATCATTCTTCGGGTAGCGGGACAGAACGTTTATTCCCGGCTGAAATTTGAATCCGGTACGCACCGGGTTCAAAGGGTACCGGAAACCGAATCCCAGGATCGTATCCATACCTCGGCTTGTACAGTGGCGGTACTGCCGGAAGTGGACGAAATCGATGAAATTGTCATCAACACCAATGACCTGAAGGTCGATACGTTTCGGGCATCCGGTGCCGGTGGACAGCACGTCAATAAAACCGATTCGGCCATTCGTATCACGCACCAACCCACCGGCATTGTGGTCGAATGCCAGGACGAGCGCTCACAGCATAAAAACAGAGCCCGCGCCATGTCGGCCCTGCAAGCCAAACTGCTGACCCAGGAACAGGACAAACAAACCCAGGAGCAAGCAGCAATACGCAAGTTTCTGGTAGGCAGCGGCGACCGCTCGGAACGCATTCGCACCTATAACTTTCACCAGGGACGTGTCACCGATCATCGCATCAATTTGACCTTGTACAAATTGGAACAATTCATGGCCGGCGAGTTGGATATAGTCATCGATCCCCTGGTCAACGAATACCAGGCCGAACAACTGGCCGCCATCGCAGGCTAATGCCCCATACCATTGGCGACCTGCTGCAACAGGCGGGTACGATTTTGGTTGACAGCGATTCGGCGACACTGGATGCACAAATCCTGCTTGCCCACAGCTGGCAAAAAGATCGAAGTTTTCTACATGCATGGCCACATCGAACGGTGCCAGCCGACATTGAGCGCGAATTTCTAACCCTTGTCGAACGCCGCAGGCAACACGAACCCATTGCCTACATCATGGGCAAGAAAGAATTTTGGTCGTTAAGCCTGCAAGTCAATGCACATGTATTGATACCACGGCCTGAAACCGAATTACTGGTCGAACACGCCCTCGCGGTGCTCCCCGCGAAACGCAAGCTTTCTGTCGCCGACATCGGTACAGGTTCCGGCGCCATTGCCTTGGCTATCGCCCATGAGCGTCCACACTGTGCAATAACCGCCTGCGATATCAGCGCGGGTGCACTGGACACCGCCCGAGCAAACGCCAAGGCATTGCACATCAGCGATGTCCGGTTTGTGCAAAGCGATTTATTTACCAAGCTCGGTGACCTAGCCTTTGACCTTATCGCCAGCAATCCACCTTATGTAAAACAGCAAGACTCTCACCTGGCGGCGCTGCGATTTGAACCGGGCTTGGCACTACGGGCCGGCGCCGACGGACTGCGAGTCATTGAAAAGCTCATCGCGCAAGCGCCGGCACACCTCAACAAGCAAGGTTGGATGATCCTGGAACACGGTTACGATCAAAAAACTGATGTCTGCAAGCTGCTGGAACAGGGTGGTTTCTCCCGCATTGAAAGCTATCGGGACTTAGCCGGTCATTGGCGCGGGGTTATTGCGCAGCTCCCATAAATCCTTGTCCAAAAAACCGCATAAGCTATCACGCCTTTTTCGGTCTGACCAGCGCTTATCCCCACTAACACTAAGCCGATTGCCGGGTCATGCCTAAGCGAAATTTTTTTCATGGCAGGGAATAATTTCGGCGTCGATTCGTATATAGGGTATGGAAGGTGTGTGTCGCATAACGCATCGAATAATAAACCCATAGGCATGAAGGTAAAATCATGGAAAAAATAGTACAAAAAATTGGGCTTGGCGTCATTTTGGTTGTAGGGGTATTCACTCAAGACACCTTATACGCCGGTGAATTGGGCGTATCGACCCGTGGTTTGTTGACGCTGGAACGTGTTGTTTGCCGTAACAAGACCACGGGTGAGAAAATCACCGTACGCACGCCCGCAACATTGGCTGTCAATTGTGAAAAGGCCGGATTGAAAGTGCATACCGGCGATAAAATTCAACTCCGTATCGGCGGCAGTGCGCAGGGCTTGATTCCGGATACCCCGGACGGCGTCAACGTACAATCCGGCATCAACAAAGTCGTGATATCCTGGCTCGCCGTACCGGGCGCCGAATCCTACCGTATTTACGCCGCCACTATCGCGGATATCAAGGTCGATCCCGCATTTCTGGTCGCCGAAGTGAAATCAGCCGGGTTTGAACATTTCACCCCGGATTATTCCGTGTACTACTACATGATTACCGCGGTTAACGGCAGCGGTGAAAGCAATCCGACAAAATCCTTGGCCGGTATAGCCATCGATCACTCAAGCCTGGTAAACAACTGTGCGAGCTGTCACAACGGCACAACCGCAACAGGCAAACCCACTAATCACTTACAGACAAATGCCGACTGTAAGCGGTGTCACAACTACGTCTGGATTCCCGCTCACATGGACCATAGCGCGGTCACGCGAACCTGTAGCGAATGCCATCAAAAACCGGCGGTTCACATTTTGGTGCCACCCCAGCAGGAGTGTACTGCCTGCCATCGAAGCACCGTCACATGGACAGCAATCCTGTAGTGCTGACCAGCCGGGAAAGGGCATCCACCCTTCCCCGGCCATCAACCACAATAAGTAAGTGAGCAACACAAACGTTTCCTGTTGCCGGGACCCCGCTTAGGCGGGTCCCGGAATTTTTTAGCCGCCTTAACCAAGCGTTTGCGGTCTGCTCACACCCGGCATGGCCGGTACCGAAATTAAACTATTCAACCCACGGCACTTTGCTATAGTATTTATCAGAGGAGTACTCCGTTTTGCAGCAATACAATTCGGTTTAAGGTTTGGCTCGCATAATCGATAGAACGAATGAAAAATTTCAAACGTTTGCTCATAGAGCAAATACCAGTATTGATGCGATATTCAAGAGCATTGACAAGCAATGCCGCCGCGGCTGACGATTTGTTACAGGACTGCCTTGAGCGGGCGCTGTTGCGCTGGCATCTTTGGGACCCCAATCGAAGCTTAAAAACGTGGCTTTTCACTATCATGCACAACATTTACGTTGACGGCTATCGAAGCGAAAAAAACACCCCGCTGGTAGCCATTGATTCCGACTTCGTCCAATCAGCCCAAACCTCGAACGATGCGTTGAATTGCAAAGATTTATACAACGCCGTGCAAGAACTGCCGCGTGAGCAAAAAGAGGTGCTTATACTCGTCGGCCTCGAAGGCGTCAGTTACCGGGAAGTAAGCGAAATACTCAGCATGCCATTAGGTACCGTTATGTCGCGATTACACCGCGCCCGGAAACAACTTCGCCAAAGTCTGTATGCCGACGAGCCTGAAAAACACGGGAAAGCAAGCTGATGACGGAGAAACTTAATTTTGACGCTTACTTGCATGCCTATGTGGACGGCCAGCTATCGCGCCAACAGCAACAACAATTGCAGGACCATCTCAGCACCAACCCGGATAAAATTCGTGAGCTTCGTCACTACCATCAAATTAACCAGGGACTGCATAACTTATTCGACCAGCATATGCAACGCCCTGTGCCCGAGCGAATCATGCATTTACTGGCTGAGGAACCGGACGACGACACTCCCGCCCCGCCGCCCCCTGAACCGGCCATACCCACACTGTTAGACAAGGTATGGATGCCCAGTCGGATGGCCGCGGGTATCTTATTGTTGGTCGGTGCCTTGACCGGATGGCTGCTGGGCCATTTTTCTACCCAGTCCGGCACCATGCAGCAGTTGCAGCAACTGGCTATGGACGCTCACCGTGTATACTCCCAGGAAAGCCGCCACGCGGTGGAGGTCGACGCCAAGGATAAAGCCCACCTGATGAAGTGGCTTTCCAAACGGTTGGGTAGCGAAGTCGGACCGGCCGACTTAAGCCGCCACGGCTATGCATTTTTAGGTGGACGCCTGCTGCCGGCCATCGGCAGGCACGCCGGCGCCTACTTTTATAAAAATACTCAAAACAAGCGACTCACGCTGTATATCAGCTTTAAACCGGATAACACGGGCGTGACGTCTCCCGCATGTGAACGAACCCGGGATATCAGCGCTGTTTGCCGCTGGAACAACGACAAACAAAGTTTTTTTCTAATCGGTGCATTGCCTATCAAGCGCCTGCTGCAATTGGCGGTTGACGTCGAACAACAGGCTTCAACTCAAACCAAGCAATAGCCGCGAACAGCTGACTTCGCGAAGCCATTGGACTATAAACCGCCACACGACTAAAGCCTTTACATCATGGCTTTATGTCAATCGGCGTGCCCACATCCACCGCCCGCCAAATTTCATCCATATCGGCATTGCTCACCGCAATACAGCCGTTTGTCCAATTAAACCGTTGTAATACAAACGACAACCAGCCAAATCCATTGCGTTGGCCGTGTATCATAAGAAATTCTGAACACTGGCTACTTGCTATTAAAAGCAATGATACAGGCAAAAGATTTCCTGCAGGGTAGCCCGCCACCCGGTTGTAATTTATTTAGTTTCTGTATATACTGAACTTACTGACATAAACAAAGGAATCATCATGCTGATACTTATCACCTATGCATGCTACTTGATCACAAGCGTGGGTATGGCAGTATGGGTCGCCAGAAGCCTGCATAAAAACGGGCGGATTTTTCTTATCGAATCGTTCAGCCATAATGACGCCTTGGCCGACTCGGTGAATCATATGCTGGTGGTGGGGTTCTATCTGATCAATCTGGGCTATATCGCACTGACACTGAAATACGGCAGCAAACCATTTGACGTGCAAACGGCCATCGAATTTTTATCCACGAAAATCGGTTTTGTCATGTTGGTGCTGGGTGCGATGCACTTTTTTAACTTGTATGTGATCAACAGGATACGGCGCCAAAGCCGATTGCGCCTGCAACCTCCGCCGGTCATGCCCGACGGCCACGTGCCTTCCGCGTGAGACACACGCATGAAATATTTAATCGTACTTTACGACGCACGATGTTCATTTTGTGTTCGAAGCAAACTGTGGCTGTCCCGTCAGCCTCAGTTTATCAAGCTGCGATTGATTCCTGCCACGGTTGAAAACGCCAAACTCTATGCAGGCGACATTGCAGCCGACGATTGGCAAGGCAAACTCCTGCTGATTAGCGATACCGGCGACCTGTATAAAGACGAGAATGCTTTTATCATGTGCCTGTATGCATTACGCCACTATCGCTCGCTTGCCATGCGATTTGCCGACCCGGCATTAAACCCCCTGGCCGGCAGACTGTACAAGCTGCTGGCCGGTAACCGGTACCGGCTGTCGCACTGGTTAGGCGTCGATGATCGCACCATGGCGCGGGAACTTCGCCGCTTGCATCCACCACACTGCGACATACCCGATACGGATTCGTCGTAGCGTGCCGCAAAAAGTAAATACCAGGCGGGACGGTTGCAAACAAGGATTTTTACATTCTTTTACATCCTTTTACAGCGCGACAACACCACCATCCATCAAACCGGTTTTAATCAATAACAACAAACCGAAGGAGAACAACATGTCAGCATTTCGACTACTGTGTTTAATGGCGCTGCTAGGCAGTGCGGTGCCGGCGGCATTAGCCGCCGCCGAAAACTACCGTTACTCCGGACCTTATACCCATGGGTCGTTAAGCATATTTCTGGTTCATGGCAACCCATCCACCAACGACAAAAACTATCAAACACTGTCCCAGGCGATGAAAAAAAACCGGGTGAAAGTCTATGAAACAGGTAGCGTCGGCCAACTGGCCATCGAGAATGTCTCCGATCATCCCGTGTATATTCAAGCCGGCGATATCGTCAAAGGCGGTCGCCAGGATCGGGTACTATCCACGGACATGATTTTACCGGCCAAATCCGGTCGTATACCCATCGAATCATTCTGCGTGGAAAGTTCACGCTGGAGTAAACGGGGAGCTGAAGACGATCGGCATTTCAGCGCGTCGACAAAACGATTGGTGTCGAAAAAGCAGCGCCTGGCGGCCAAACTCTACAAAAACCAATCCAGCGTTTGGGAACATGTCGCCAAACTGCAGCAGGATATAGGCAGCCGCATCAATACCGAGGTCAAAGACAAACGCTCCGCCAGTAGTTTGCAGTTAACCTTGGAAAACAAAAATCTGCTGGAAAGTGTTCAGTCATTTACCAAAGCATTTTCAGACCTACCGAATAAGCACGCCGACGCCATCGGTTTTGCTTACGCAATTAATGGTGAACTAAACAGTGCGGACATTTACGGCTCCAATCGTTTGTTTCGCAAACAATGGCCCCGCCTGTTGGAAGCCGCCGCCACCGAAACAATAGCTTCAAAAACGCAGCCCGCCGCCAAACCGCCGGCAATCCCACAGGTTCAACAGTGGCTGGCCGACGCGGACCGGGCACAAGCCAAAAGCCGGGTGATTGAAAAGACGACTGCTATCGAGACCCGCGAAGCAACCGACAACGTACGTTTTGACACCATCGACGCCCATTCCAGGCAACTGATACATAAGAACTATATCAGTAAAAAATAGTCTCCTCCGGCAATAGTGTGCGGAATTTGGCGGGTGACACCCGCCTCTTTTTCGCCCGGCGTTGTACTGGATTTGCAACGAAAACAAAGTTTCGGACGAAGCCGTTCAGCTGGGCGTAAAATGGGATGCAGGCGACTCCGATAATACAGCACGCTAATGCTTACCGTATACCACGCCGGCTTGTTCGTAGGTCGGGGCGAGTAATGAACCCCAACTTTTTCACGACGAAAGCCAAACCAGAGCCATCTATAAAAACGTAGTTGAAACCGGATGTGATGTTTTGCCTGGTTACGGCAGCGCTCCCGCTCCATTTGCAATCATGCTGGACCCGGTTACTCCATAGGCCGAGACATATCAGCAGTTTGCCGGCATCGGTTAACAAGCTCGTATATTTTAAGAATCCCGGAGTTACCACTACGGGACTTCAAGCCCGATCATTTTCATAAGGTGCACCGCATTGGATGTGTCCGAAACACCCGGTTTAAGTATATAATCGAATGCCATTGCATTTTCCGTAAAATACTCACTAAAGTGGACATTCTTAACCCGCGGGTACTCTTTTTCCAATTCGCACAAGGTTAAATCATGCGTGGATATCAATGAAACTGTTTTGGCACCGCTCAAGGCTTTTATCACAGCCACGGAACCTTCGTGGCGATCACGGGAATTTGTACCTCTAAAGATTTCATCAACAAGCACCATAACAGGTAGTTCACATTCTGCTATCGCATTGAGTATTTTTTTGATTTTGAGAAGTTCACCATAGAAAGTGGATATATGATTACCCAGCTCATCGCGAATGCGCATGGATGTAAATATTTCCATTTTTCGGCAGCAAAAAACCCGTGCGCATACCGGCGCGCCGGCATACGCCAATACCAAATTGACACCCACTGTACGCAGTAAAGTACTTTTACCCGACATATTGGATCCGGTAACAATCATGACTGCACCGAGATCTTCTATTGAAAAATCGTTTCCGCGTCGATCATGGTCCGCAATCAACGGATGCCCCATATCGGTGGCGACAAGCGGTTCGCCATGATCGACAACGGTTGGAAAGACCCACGCGGGGTGATCGAAGTGCAGACCGGAAAAAGCACACAAGACTTCAAATTCAGCCACTGTTTCCAGCCAGGCCGACAATTTTCCGCCATGTTGATTTTTCCATGCTTTCAGTCCAAGCACACACCTGGCATCCCATAGAAACAGGGTATTTAACATAAAATGGGCCAAAGGCATAAACCGGGCGTCTGCGTAATAAATGAGGGCGGCAAGTTTGGACAATATTTTTGAGGCTGATACGTGTTCCTTATTCACCAAAGTCTTTTTGAGCGACGTCAGCATGTCGGATTGTGCGGGTAATTGTTCAATGACGGTAAGTGCGGCGGCGTAACGGTTCAAGGTATCATAATGTGCCTCAAAAACTTTCATCGCATTGTGATTGTATTTGGCCTGAAAAGAAAAAATAATAAATTGAATTAAATATAGCGATAGCGGAATAAATGCGTACACGGAGAAGAACCAACTGACGGCTAAGGCCATACCGGATAACACCGGCATACCCATGACGGTGTAAATCCACGTTCTCCAGGGGGGAGAATACTCCGCACGCGCCCAATTCATCAGTAAAATCGGATTATCTTTTGTTTCCAGCAGTGGAAGCGTGCAAGCTTGCAACCGCTGTCGCCAGTCTAATTGGGGCCCCAGTTCTTGGATGGCCTGCTGGTATTGTTCAATCGCTTCAATGGGACGAACGTTGAAAGACAGCGTGGACTGCATTTTCAGCCTGCCCAGGTAACTGCTGCTGCAGTTCATATGTTGAAAAAGGGAAAATTCGCCGAAAATATCCAGATCGGAGGTATAAGGATGATCTTCGTCGATAAATTCCGCTCCGCGGTCCTTGAATAGGCGCCAATCGCCAGCTATCCTGTTTAAGCCTGTTTGGTTGATAGACGCGAGGACTTCAAGTTCCGCTTTTCCGTTATCTAACTGTTTATGTCTTATTACCGCAATAATGAAAAACAACAACCCAAAGGGAACGACCCCATACGCCGCAATACCGTAATGATTATATAAAAGACCGGTCAGAGCGACCGTAACGAAGAATATGAAAAGACGCAGTCTGCTGATCCAAATTATTTTTCGCTCTAACGAATTAACTTGACGGTTATAAGATTCCAAACGGCTTTGATATTCGTCCCGTGCAGTCATACCCACGCCTCATGATTGGAAAACCGTATTGTAGAACTAATCGTCTTGCTATTCCATCGGCGTCACTACCGGGGAAGCGGCTGTACAAGTAAGCGTATGTCAGACCTGGACAGGCTATGTCATAGACGTCGGCGTCATTTCCCAACGGTTGGCACTGCGACGGCTTAGTCTTGCCTGGCGAAATCTGAATCTGCGCACCTTGGCGGCAAAACGATGACCTAAACCTGGCTTCATAATCAACGAAAGGAAAAGGAGATGGCAAATATTACCCTTCAAATCGGAATTAACGTGGACCCCAATACCATCCTGCAGTCACTCACCACTATCGATGACCTGGCACAACAGAATGACCACAACAGAATAAAAGCACATCCATTTTTTATTCCTGCACATATTCATCAGCCTGGCAATGGCGGACTTTGATGATTGGCGCGCCCGGAGCGATTCGAACGCCCGACCGCCTGGTTCGCAGCCTACGAGGATGTTAATAAATTATTGTTTTTATTTACTTTTTTTCGTCGCCCATTAGCAAACAAGTCACGACGATCAATAATTTAACATAACAGCGTCCCGCAACAGGCCCGCAGCAACTTGGAAAACAATGAAACCAACAAAAAACGGGGCCGCAGAATATTTTATTCTTTAAAGTCATACAGTTAAAGAACTACTAAATGCACGCTTCGGCTTTATCCAGAACGATTGGATATGACCTGTTAAAAGCACTAATAAGAACCCTGTCCAAAATGGCAGGTTGATCTCAGTCACATCTCAGTCACCTAAACGATTTATCTTTAAACACGCTCTTCGTATAAATCAAAAACCATACAAGTTATAAAAATATTGCGGGAGAAAGTTATGGAGTTCTGTAAACCTGGAACACGGAATAGTGCCGAAATCGGGTACGAAAACGTACTGATGTTCCACTG
>Ga0114931_10003668_pt1 | contig 19345 bp, 11 predicted proteins | sample 2SBtaG_FD_89579 | JGI IMG/M metagenome (GOLD analysis project Ga0114931, IMG submission 89579) | Deep subsurface microbial communities from Kolumbo volcano to uncover new lineages of life (NeLLi) - 2SBTROV14_V59a metaG | ecosystem: Environmental > Aquatic > Marine > Volcanic | place: Kolumbo...
AGAATGACTGCGCTGGCAATCACCAGATTCTGCAAATACTTCCGTCGTGACGATTGCAAATCAACGCATACAGAAGAGTTCCCCTCCCGATCGACTCCCCAGTGTCGGTCGGCGCGACATCCGTGCGCTGATTCCGCAGCAATACCTTGGGCGACGATCGAGCGATCGGCCGCAGAAAGCCCGCTCGTAGCGCAGCGTGACCGCTGCAACAGGCTGCCAGGGCTCCCTTCGATCCGGGTCAGCGCCAGGCCAGACGTGACCTCCAACGGCGCTTCGACCCTCGCCGGCCACCAGCCGTTCGAGACCAGCGTCCCGCAATCCGGAGAGCCAGACCAGCCGCCAGCCATTCAGGAATTCTCATCGAACGGGTACGATGTCGCATCTCGACCCCTTGGGCCAGGAAAACGACAGGAGAATGAGCATGGAAGGAATCCTCGAGTCGACGTTTTATGGCAACACCGTCTTTGGCTGGCTGAAGGCACTGGCGATCATCGTGGCGGCTCTGCTGGTTGGCAAGACAGCCTATTGGATCTTCAAGAACATCGCTCGGCGCTTGACAGCCAAGACCAAGACCCGGTTCGACGACCTTATCCTCGACATGATCGAGGAGCCGATCGTTGTCATCCTGACCGTTCTCGGCTTTGCATTTGCCTTCAACACCCTCACCTTCGAGAGTGAGCGGGTCGGCGCCTTCATCAGCCACGCGATGACGGCAACGATCACATTGAGCGTCGCCTGGATGATCGCCCGGATGATCGACTCCCTGATCCAGGAATACCTGGTACCGCTGACCGAGAAGACCGAGAGCGACCTCGACGACCAATTGTTGCCGATCCTGCGCAAGGGGGCGAAGCTGGCGATCTGGACGGTCGGCATCATCGTCTCCTTGAACAACGCCGGCTACGACGTAGGTGCCTTGCTGGCCGGCCTCGGCGTCGGCGGCCTGGCGCTGGCGATCGCGGCCCAGGACACGGTGGCGAATATCTTCGGCGGCGCGACCATCTTCGCCGACCGCCCCTTCGTTATCGGCGACCGGGTGCGGATCAGCGGCTACGACGGCGTGATTCGCGACATCGGCATTCGCAGCTCGCGCCTGGAGACACGCGATGGCGCATTGGTGACCATACCCAATTCGAAATTCGCCAACTCGGCGGTGGAGAACGTCAGCGCAGGGGTCGGACGAAGGATCGTGCTCAATCTGGGTCTGACCTACGACACCACCGCTGCGGAGATGGAAAAGGCGATCGCGATACTGCACGAGATCGCCGCGGCCAACGACGACATCGGGGGCGACGTCAAGGTGAGCTTCGCCGATTGGGGTGACTTTGCCCTGGGAATTCGCTTCGCCTTCTTCGTCAAGAGCAAGAGCAACTTCCGTGGCACCCAAAACGCCGTCAATCTGGCAATTCTGAGGCAATTCACCGCCGAAGGGCTCGCATTCGCCTATCCGACCCAGACGCTCTACAACGTCTCGGTGACGGAAACGTAACGGTCCGTCTTTCCCGTGCGGTGGCCAAGCCCCTGATCGCCGCGCCCAGGCCGAGGATTCAGATGGTGTGCCACCTGTCGAGCACTCTATCCCGACAGATTTGGATCATTCACGCATATCATCGATCTCGACTCGCATCATTTTCCGCGTCCTCGAGCACGAAGGGAGGAAGCTCGAGATCAGCGACGCAGCTTGTGTCGAGGGTATCGACCCTAGCGGTCTCGAGGAAGCGCTTGGCGATCGAATCGAGGCAGGGACCACCCACGCCGTGGCCGCCAGGGGCGACGATGTGTAGGCTCTTGGGCAGGTGGCGGGCTGTGAGCTCACCGAACTCGGGCGGTGTCACGGGATCGAGCGTGCCGGAAAAAAGCAGTGTCGGCACATCGACCGAAACGTCTTCGGCCCAATCGGGCGGCAGCGGACTGCGCGGCCAGCCTGCGCACGCTGCTTTTTGCTCGCGCACACGACGATCGCCGAGAAAGGTTCCCTCGGTCTCACGCATGATTTCTTCCTCGCTGATGCGATCGACGTCCTCGGAGCAGGTCACGGACAACAGCATGCCCCAATGAAGGATCTCCTGGATCCCGCGGGTCGACATCAACGTGGCCATGAGCAGTGGCTCGAGCTCACCCTTCGCTGCCCGGTCAAGCACCATCGGCAGGCGGCGATTTCGTCGCGCGCTGTACATGAACGTACGCACGCCTTCAAAGAAACTTTCTTGATCGAGACGAAGCGTCACCTTCTCCTCGCGGCTTGGATGGTCGATGGTGATCTGCGCGGGCTTTCCCCGTAGACGCGCTGCCACCTCCCGAAAATCCTTGGCGGGATCGCCGAAGGCCGCGAAACAGGCTGGATCGTTGCGACACTCGGCGAAGATCAGGTCGAGTGCGCGTTGGGCAGCACGTGCGTGATAAAGCGGATTTTCGAAGCTGATCGGGGCGACGCCGTTGAGCGTGGCGGCACGCACACGCTCAGGGTACTCGCGCATGTAAACCAAGCTTGCACGCGTTCCATAGGAGCCACCAGCGAGGTTGAGGCGCGCGTAGCCGAGGGCGGCGCGGACCTCGTCCAGGTCATGCGCTGCGTCGAGGCTCGAGTAGTGCGCCAGGTCGGCCTTCAGGCTCAGCTCGCGGCGGCAGCGTTCGAAGACTGCGGCCTCAGGAAAGGCGCCCTGAAGAAAGCCCTGGAGATCTTCGTCCGAGCCTTCGAGGGTGCATTGGAGCGGGTTGGAGCCGCCGGTACCGCGTTGGTCTACGAGCAAGATGTCGTAGCGCGCGCGCAGCGAGTCATTGGCGAGGAAGGGAACGAACGTGGTCGCGGCTTGGCCGGGCCCGCCAGCGACCACCACCAGCGGACTGGCTGCGGGATGCTCGCCCGTGGCTTCCAGCAGCACCAGATGGATCGGGATGCGACGACCCGCACGTGTCTGGCGATTCTCCCACACCTCGAGCGTGCCGCAGAGCATGGTCTCGCCACCGCCGGGAACCGAGCAAGTCTCGACGTGGAGCGGTGAATCCGCGGGCAACGCATGCGCGGCCAGCGGCCGGCCTGATGCAGGGAGCATGGTGAGTAGCAGACTGGCGATGATGATCAGGTGACAACGCATGAACGACACCTCGCTGCGGGGGGTCCTGGGAATGGGGGCAGGAACGCGGCATGGGAACATACGGCGTCCGCCAGCCACGGTTTATCCGTCCGCTGGCGATCCGAGCGCAATTCGCTGAAACCGACCACCCCCACCATGTCTCTCAAGGGCTGAGCGCGCCGTGAGCCTGGCTCAGGCCGCACCGGGAGATCCGAGCCATGAGCCGAGACCCAACAACCACCCGCATGACCAACGCGATTCTCGCCACAGTCCTGCTCTTTGTGCTCGCGCCGTGTAGCACCGACGCCGAGACGCTGCGCCTCGAACAGGCGATGAACTTGGCCCGCGAGCGTGCCCCTGAGGTCACAGCAGCGCAGGCCCGGCACAGAGCCCAGACGGCGCGCGTCGACTTGGCCCGGGCGCAGCGGCGACCGCAGATCCGCCTTTCCGAGGTCTGGCTGCGCACCGACTCGCCCTCCGAAGTCTTTGGGCTTCAACTCAACCAAGAGCGCTTCTCCTTCCCGGACTTTATCGCCTCTGATCCGAACCATCCCGCGGCGCTGTCCACCGCGACCACGCGGTTGGAAATCGAGCTCCCGGTCTATACCGGAGGCGAGGTGTCCACACGCATTCAGCAGGCCAAGCTGCAAGCGTCGGCTGCGGACGAGACCGTCCGAAGACAAGGCGACGAGGCTGCGCTGCATGCGGCCGAGGCCTTTGTTCAGCTCGCCCAGGCACGCGAGCAGATCGCCCTCCTCGAGCGCTCCCTCAAGAGCGTCGAGGCGCATCGGACGCTGGCGCGAGCCTTGGTCGAGCAAGGCGTGCTGGTGCGTTCGGAGCTGCTGCGTGCCGAGGTAGAACAATCGCGGGTGGCCGACCTACTGGCGGCGGCCCGAGAACAGGCGACCGTGGCCAAAGCAGCGCTTTCATTCCGGTTGTCCTGGGATCTCGACACGGATTGGACCTTGGCGCCGCTCAGCGAGCCAGCGCCGCTCGGCCCCAGCCCCAACCACTGGCTGCAAACTGCCGGCGAGCGTGCCGACCTGGTGGCAGCCCGCCAGCACCAACGCGCCGCAGCGCTCGAGGTCGATGCGCGAAAGGCCCTTCGACGACCCCGGATCGGCGTGCGTGCGCGCTATGACCTGGTCGACGATCACCTGTTCGGCAGCCACGGTCAAAACGGTGCGGTGATGGCGGTGGCGACGCTCGATGTCTTCGCCAGCGGACGACACCGTGCGGCGCGCCTGGCCGCGAGCCATGCGGCCGAGGCCGCCAACACGGACCTCGAGCGCTTTGCCGAAACGATCCGGCTCGAGATCCGGCAAGCCTACGCCCGGGCGCGCAGCGCGCTCGATCGCTTGGCCACCGCCCGCAGCGCGTTGTCGGCAGCGGCCGAGACCGAGCGCATCGTGACCGAGCGATTCCGCCAAGGCTTGTTGAAGACGATCGACGTGCTCGACGCTGCGGCCGCGCGGCGAGAGGCCGAAACCCGCGAACTGGTGGCGCGCAGCGAGGCCCATCTGGCACGGCTGCGTCTGGCCGTGGCCGCCGGCCGCAGCCCCGAATCCGCCATGGAGTGATGCGGTCATGAAACCAACCGTCCATGCAGGTCTCGATCGACGCTTCCGGAGCGGGCTGATGGCACCGCTGATGGCACTGCTGATGGCACTGTCGATGGCCCACGTTGTTGCCTGCGGCAGCCCGCAGGGCAAAGCGGCTGATCCGGTCAAAGCCGGCCGCCCGGTGATCCGAGCCCGCCTGGTGACTGCGGTGCGCGAGGCGATTCCCAAACGGATCACGCTTCAAGGCGTGGTCGAAGCCGAGCGCACGGCCGCGATCTCCAGCCGCGTGATGGCCAGCATCACCGAGGTCCACGTCCAGACCGGCGACCGCATACGGCGCGGCCAGCGCCTGCTCACCATTGATGCCGAGGCCGCCCAGGGCCAGGTGGGGGAAGCGCGCGGTGCACTGACCCAAGCGCGCGCGGCCTTGGTGCTCGCCGAGCGCAACCACGAGCGCTTCCAGGCGCTGGCCGCGACGCAAGCAGCCTCCGAGCTCGAGGTCGAACAAGCGCGCATGCGGTACGAGCAAGCCCGCGGCGCTGTCGAGCAGGGTGAAGGCGCGCTCGCTGCCGCCTTGTCGCTGGCCGCGGATACCGACGTCGTCGCACCCTTTGCTGGCCGGGTAGTGCAACGCATGGTCGCGGTGGGCGACCTGGCGGCACCGGGCCGACCACTACTGCTGGTCGAGTCGGCCGGCGCTCGGCGGCTCTCGTTCGCAGTGCCCGAGCAGGTGGTGGCGGTCAGCGGCCTGCGGCTTGGCAGCACCGTGTCGGTAACGATCGATTCGCGGCCAAACCTGGGACAGATGTCCGGCACCGTGGTCGAGATGACCCCTGGCGCAGATCCGCGGAGCCATGCCTTCGACGCCAAAGTGTCGCTGCCGCCAGATGCTACCGCCAGCGACGGCATCGCCAGCGGTGTTGCGGGCCGCGCGACGATCACCACCGGCTCGCGGCCCGCGGTGATGGTTCCTGCCGCGGCTGTGCTGCGCCATGGTGGCCTCGAGTTGGTGGTGCTCGCCGTCGATGGCCGCACCAGCTCGCGCGCCGTCACTACCGGCCGAGAGACAGCGCGAGGCCAGGTCGAAATCCTCTCCGGCCTGGCCGGGGGCGAGCGGATCTTGTTCGGTCTACAAGCCTTGCCAGCGGCAAACAGCGTGGTCGAGGAAATCCCGTAATGCGTCAGTCAACGTCGCAACCCGCCGCAAGCCAGGAAGAGCAGGCGCGGCGCGAAGTGCTCCGCCGCCGGATGATGCGGCGGCCGCTGGGCGCTTCGGGACGCATCGCCCGGGCATTCCTGGGGTCCAAGCTGACGCCGCTGTTGGTGGTGGCAGCCCTGCTCATGGGTGCCTTTGCCCTGCTGGTGACGCCGAGAGAGGAAGAGCCCCAGATCAAGGTTCCGATGGTCGACGTCTTCGTCGGTCTGCCCGGAGCTTCGGCCATCGAGGTCGAACGGCGGGTGATCACACCGCTCGAAAAGGCGCTCTACGAGATCGCCAACGTGGAGTATGTCTACGCCACCGCACAACCTTCGAGCGGCATGATCATCGTGCGCTTCTTGGTCGGCAGCGATCCGGATCAGGCCGTCTTGCGGGTACACGCCAAGGTGGCCGAGGTCGCGCCCAGGCTGCCGCCGAGCGCTGTTGCGCCACGGATCGCGCCGCGCTCCATCGACGACGTACCCATTGTCGCCTACACCCTCTGGTCGGAAGCGCTGCCACCCGCCATGCTACGGCAGGTGGCAGCAGAGTTGCGCACAGTGCTGGCCCGCCATCCTCGGGTGGCCCAGGTAACCCTGCTCGGCGGTCCGCGGCGGGTGATCCGCATCGACCTCGACCGCGAGGCCCTGGCCGCGCACCAGATCTCACCGCTCGAGGTTCAGCGGGCCCTGGGCGCGCGCAACCGTCGCCTGCCAGCAGGCAGCTTCGCCCAGCACGATCAGCAGATCACTGTGGAGGCCGGCGGCTTCCTGCGCACTGCGCAACAGGTGGCGGCGGCCGTGGTGGCGATCCATGACGGTCGCCCGGTGTATCTGCGCGATGTCGCGCGCGTGTCAGATGGCCCCGAGCAACCGCGCGACTACGTCTGGCTGCTGGCGGGTGCCGCGGGCGACCACGTCGGCTTGCCGCTTGAGCTCGACGCCCCGGCCGTGACCATCGCGGTAGCCAAGAAGCCCGGTACCAACGCCATCGACTTGGTCAACAACCTCGACGCTCGGATCGATGCCCTCAAGGGATCGGTGATCCCAGGCAACGTAGGTGTGAGCAAGACCCGGGACTATGGATTCACCGCCGACGAAAAATCTTCTGAGCTGATCAAGCACCTGTGGATCGCCACCTTCGCAGTGGTAGCGTTGATGGCCCTGGCGCTCGGCAGACGCGAAGCCGTGGTGGTGCTGGTTGCGGTTCCCACCACGCTGGCCTTGACGCTGGCCGCCTCCTACCTCTTTGACTACACCCTCAACCGCGTCACCCTCTTCGCGCTGATTTTCGCCATCGGAATCCTGGTCGACGACGCCATCGTGGTGGTGGAAAACATCCACCGTCACTACCAGCTCGCATGGGCCAACCCTCGACTGGCGACGGTGTACGCCACCGATGAGGTCGGGAACCCGACCATCCTCGCCACCTTCACCGTGGTCGCGGCGCTGCTTCCGTTGGCTCTCGTGTCGGGGCTGATGGGACCGTACATGCGACCCATCCCGGTCAACGCGTCGGCTGCCATGCTGTTCTCGCTGCTGGTGGCGTTCATTGTGTCACCGTGGCTCACATATCGTCTATTTCTCAAGCACGCCGAAGCCATGGCCGAATCCGCGGCGCAGGCGCGTGATCTCGACTCCGCCGCTGCCAGCGCCAATCCGCAGGAGGAAACCTGGGAGGAAACCCGCGTACACCACGTTTACGCACGAATACTCACCCCCTTGCTGGCCAAGGCCTGGCGGCGCTGGGCCGTGCTCGTCGCCTTGGCCTTGCTGCTTCTTTTTTCACTGTCACTCCTGGCGATCAAAGCGGTGACGGTCAAAATGCTTCCATACGACAACAAGAGCGAGGTCCAAGTGGTGCTCGACATGCCGGAAGGGAGCACCCTCGAGCAAACCGCCGCTGTGGCCCGCCGCCTGGCTGAATCGGCACGCCAAGTGAGCGAGGTCACCGACGTGGAGGTCTATGTGGGAACCTCGGCACCGTTCAATTTCAATGGCCTCGTGCGTCACTACTTCCTCCGGACCGGGCCTCTGGTTGCCGACCTGGAGATCAACCTGCTGCCCAAGCACCTGCGCAGCCGAGCCAGTCATCCCTTCGCGAAAGCCCTGCGCGATCGCCTCCTGCCACTGGTCGCAGGCAGCGGAGCCAGTCTCAAGATCACCGAGGTGCCGCCCGGACCGCCCGTGCTTTCGACCATCGTGATGGAGATCTACGGTCCGGGCCTCGCGCAGCGCGTGGCGCTTGCCCAACAGGTCAAGACGATCTTCGAGACGACCCCGGGAATCGTCGATGTCGACTGGTTCGTCGAGCATCCCGGACCCAAGATCGAGCTTGCGGTCGACCGCGAAAAGGCCAGCCGTCTGGGCACCACACCCCAAGTCGTGGCGGGCACCTTGCGCCTAGCCCTCGATGGCGCTTCGGCCGGGCTGCTGCACGACGATGATGCGCGCGAGCCCGTGCCGCTTCTGTTGCGCCTGAAACGGGCACAGCGTTCCGACCTCGACGGGCTCCTCAGCCTCTCGGTCCATGGCGCATCAGGTCCCTTGATCTCCCTCCGGGAGCTGCTCACCGTGCAACACACCATCCGCGAAAAACGCATCGACCACAAGAACATGCAACCGGTTTCCTACGTCGTGGCCGAGGTCGCGGGAGCGCAAGAATCGCCCATCTACGGCATGCTCGAGATGCGCCAGCGAATCGCCGCCCTGACCGACCCGCTGGGACACCCGATCCGAGTGCTCATGGCCTCGATGCCGGAAGATGCCACGGGCTACGCCCTCAAATGGGATGGCGAGTGGCAGATCACCTACGAGGTGTTTCGCGATATGGGCATCGCCTTCGCAATGGTCCTGGTGTTGATTTACATCCTGGTCGTCGGCTGGTTCAAGAGCTTCGTGACGCCGCTGATCATCATGGCGCCGATCCCGCTGACCCTGATCGGCATCCTGCCTGCCCACGCACTCGCTGGCTTCTTTTTCACCGCCACATCGATGATCGGGTTCATCGCGCTCGCCGGCATCGTCGTGCGCAACTCGATTCTGCTGGTCGACTTCATCAACCTCGAGCTGGCCGGTGGCGAATCCCTGGAGGCCGCCGTGGTCAAAGCCGGCACCGTGCGCTTCAGACCCATCGCCTTGACCGCGGCAGCCTTGGTGGTCGGCGGTCTGGTCATCCTGCTCGACCCGATCTTCCAGGGCCTGGCGGTATCACTGATCGCTGGCGTCGTGGCTTCCACCGCGCTGACGCTGGTGGTCATTCCACTGCTCTACTTCATGTACCTGCGGGCGATCGGGGTCGAAGGACTGAGAATCGAGCACGAATAACACCAGCGACGAACCAGCAAGCCCCCTGCCTGCAAGCTGCCGCAAGAGGAGACCGCGACCATGCACGACCCATCCATCGACGCATCCCTGCGCGGGATCGCCGGCTTCTTCATCCTCGCTTCCCTCGCCCTCGGCACCTGGATCGCTCCCGGCTGGTACCTTTTCACTGCCCTCGTAGGCGCCAACCTGCTGCAGTCAGCCTTCACCGGCTGGTGTCCAATGATGGCCCTGCTCCGGCGTCTGCACGCCACACCCGGATGCTCCTGAACGCCGTAAGATCTTTATTCTCAGTAACTTAACAAGAGGGTGGCACGGGTTAACAAGAGGGTGGCACCTGAATTCGGGCTTCGCCGTCGCTGTGCCAGAGTGTACGATCCAGGCTTCCGGTGGTTGATGGTCGCGCGCGGGCGTTCGAACCCGCAGGGGTCGTGGCATCAGTGCGCCGTTGGAGACACGATCCATGAGGAATCGAAGATCCGCCTGTGCGAGCTGCTTGGCGTTTCTCGGGGTGCTCTTGGCCAGTGCGGGTTCTGCGCGGGCACCGCAACCGGTCGTGCGCGTGGGCATGGTGTTCGATGGGCCTTGGCCGGGCAATGCGGAGATTCGCGCGCTGACCGCCACCGAAATCGGCGTGTTGACCAAGGGTGAAATCGATATTCGTTTCCCCGCGTCCAGCATGCGCGTCGCAGATTGGACGCTCGGAACGACCCGCGACGCTGTTCAGGCGCTGCTCGCCGATCCCGAGGTCGACCTGGTGATCGCATGGGGTGTGCTCGCATCCCACACGCTGTGCTGCATCGGCGCGCCGCCCAAACCGGTGATCGCGCCGGTGATTCTCGACGTCGCGCTCCAAGCGATCCCGTTTAAGGACGGCACCAGCGGCGTGCACAATCTCAGCTATGTTTCTTTCCCCGACAACACCGCCAATGAGCTGCGAACCTTCCGCGAGATCGTGCCCTTCGACAAGGTTACTTTTCTCGTTCAGAAGGGTATCCTAAACGCGATCCCCGACCTTGCGCATCGCACCCAGACCCTCGTTGGCACGCTGGGCATCGAAGCTTCGTACGTCGCCGTCGGGAACTCCGCGGACGCTGCCTTGCGGGCGATCCCCGAAGACACCCAAGCGGTCTACGTCTGGCCCCAGCTCCAGCTCGATGCGCGCGAGATCCAGCGCCTGGTCGACGGACTCAACGCGCGCCAGCTCCCGAGCTTCTCCGCTCTGGCCAGCGCGTCGTTCGAAGCCGGCATGCTCGCCAGCATGGCGAGCGAGGATTTCTTTCCACGCCTGGCCCGCCGGGTGGCGCTCAATGCCCAGCGAATTCTTCTCGGAGAGGACGCCGGCAGCCTTCCGGTCGCCTTCCCTGTGCGCAGCCATTTGACCCTCAACCTGGCCACCGCCCAGGCGATCGGCGTGTCCCCGCGTTGGGAGATGCTGGTCGAGGCCCGGCTGCTCGGCACCGATGCCCTCGAGGGCCTGCAGCCGATCACCCTGGAGCGGGCTGTGCGCGAGGCGATCGCGGCAAACCTCGACCTGCGGGCCGAGGCGCGGGCTGTGTCCGCCGGCGCGCAGGATCCGCGCCGCGCACGTGCCGCCGAGCGTCCCGGCATCGAGCTCTCACTCGGCAGCGTCACCATCGATGAGGATCGGGCCGGGTTCGGCCAGGCCGAGCAGACGCTCAGCGCACAGCTTCAGATCAACCAGCAACTTTACGATGACCAGGTCTCGGCGAACATCGCGATTGAGGACCGATTGCAGCTCGGCCGCGAGGCCGCGCTCGAAACCCTGCGCCTCGACATCGCCCGCGACGCTGCGGTCACCTACCTCGACCTGCTGCGCGCGAAGTCGCTGGCCGAGGTGCAGCGATCCAACCTCGCGCTCACCCGCTCCAATCTCGAGCGGGCCGAGATCCGCCGTTTTGTTGGCGCGGCCAATCCGGCCGAGGTGTTCCGGTGGCAAAGCCAGATCGCTGGCGACCGCCAGGTGCTGATCGCGGCCATGGCGACAGTCCAGACGGCGGAGATCGCGCTCAGTCGCCTGCTCGACCGGGAGCTCCAAACCCGTTACCACGCCGCCGAGGTCGACCTCGATGATCCGCTCTTGATCACTGGCGAATCCCGCTTCAACGGCTACATCGAGACCCCGAAACTCTTTCGAACACTCAGTGATTTCACCGTCGGTGAAGGTCTCGCGAGCGCGCCGGAGCTGCTGCAGTTGCGCGCCGGCATCGCGGCGCAAGAGCGACGGCTCAAGACGGCGCGAAGGGCTTTCTACCTGCCTCGAGTGGTGTTTCAGGGTACCTTGGAACAGCAGCTCCAGACCAGCGGCGTGGGCACGGACGGTGGCGTTTTCGGTCTGGGTGACGACACGAGCTGGTCGCTGTCGCTGGGCGCCACCCTGCCGCTCTTCACCGGTGGTGCGCGGCGCGCCGACCGCATCCAAGCAGAGCAAACCCTGGCCCAGCTTCAGCATCAGCTCGAGGCCACCACCGACCGCATCGAGCAACGGATCCGAACCGCCATGGTCGCAGCCCGCGCCTCCTTTGCCGCCATCGCTCTGTCGCAGGAAGCGGCAGACGCGGCCCGCCGCAACCTCGACCTGGTCTCCGATTCCTACAGCCGGGGCGCCCTTTCGATTATCGACTTGCTCGACGCACAAAACGCAACCCTCTTTGCTGAGCGCGCCGCCACCAACGCCACGCACGACTTCCTGATCGACCTGATGGAGGTCCAGCGCGCGGCCAACCGATTCGACTTCTTCACCAGCCCAGCGGCCCGCAACACGTGGTTCGAGCGGCTTGACCACTACTTCGCCCGTGCGGGCGTAGCACCCTGGCCGCGGCCCGAGAGCAAGGAGTGAGAATGATTCAACAACCCGATCGCATCGTCCAGATGGTGCTGCTCACGCTCTCGGCGCTCGCCGGCTGGGCCTGTTCCAAGGAGATTTCCCAGCCGGCGGCGGCCACGCGACCGGTGCGCGTTTACCAAGTCGCGAGCGTGGACCCAGCCCGGCGGCTGGTGCTCGCCGGGGTCGCCAAAGCAGGCATCGAGTCACGCTTGAGCTTTCGTGTCGCAGGCACCGTCGAGGCGTTGGCGATCAAGGTCGGCGACCGGGTGGTCCAGGGCACACTCCTGGCCCGACTCGATGCCACCGATCATGAGCTGGCCGTGGAGCAATCCGCGGCAAGCTTGGCGCAAACCCGCGCCGGCCTGCGGCAAGCCGAGGCGGACTACGACCGCACTCGAGCGCTTTATGAGAACAACAATGCGTCCAAGGCTGAGCTCGATGCTGGGCGCGCTTCCGCAGAGTCCGCGAGCGCGCAAGTCGAGGTCGCGGGAAAGGCTCTCGCCCAGGCACGGCGACAGCTTGCCTACACGCGGCTGGTGTCGCCGATGGCCGGCGCTGTCGCCGCAACCTTCGTCGAGGTCAACGAAACCGTCTCAGCGGGCCAGGCCGTTCTCCAGCTCACCGCCGACGCACCGCCCGAGGTCGAGATCCGTGTGCCCGAGATTCAGATCGCCCGCATCACCGCGGGTCAATCAGCCGAGGTGACCTTCGACGCGTTGCCTGGACAGACGATCGCGGCGACGGTGACCGAGGTCGGCGTCTCGGCGGTCGGCGCGGCAGCCTTCCCGGTGACGCTGCGCATCGACCAAGACGGCGATGCCATCCGCTCGGGCATGGCCGCCGAGGTCAGCCTGCGGGTGGGCGACGCCAGCGGCAATGCGCAGGCGGCGATCTTTGTTCCGCTGGTGGCGGTGGGAGAAGACCAGCACGGTCGCTTCGTCTTTGTGCTCGAGGGCGACGGCGGCGAGAGCGCAACGGTGCACCGAAGGCCGGTCGAGGTTGGTGATCTCGACGAGCGCGGCCTGCGCATCCTCGCCGGTCTCGAGGCAGGAGAGCAGGTGGTGACCGCTGGCGTACGGCGGCTGATCGACGGCATGCAGGTGCGCGCGCTCGGCGCGGGAGACGGGTTGTGAGCCTGACCCGCACCGCGATCGAGAAAAGCCGTGTGACCTTCGTGGTTTTGGCGGTGCTCCTCTTCGCTGGCGTTCGCTCCTACACCGGCATGCCGCGTGCGCAAGATCCCGGGTTCGTCATCCGCACGGCGCTGGTGATCACCCGCTTCCCCGGTGCCAGCCCAGCACGCGTCGAGCAACTGGTCACCGACAAGCTGGAAAAGGCCATCCAGGAGATGCCGGAGCTCGACTCGCTGGTGAGCCAATCGAAGCCGGGAGTCTCGATCATCACCGTCAACGTGCTCGACCGCTACGCCGACATGCGCCCGATCTGGGACAAGCTGCGTCGCAAGGTCGAACGCGTGGCACCGGATCTGCCCGCTGGCGTGCAATCGCCCAGTGTCGATGACGAGTTCAGCGACGTCTTTGGCACCCTCGTGACTCTGACGGGCGACGGCTACTCCATGGCCGAGCTGGAGACGGTGGCCAAAGAGATCCGCGACGAGCTGCTGCTGATCGATGACGTCGCCAAGGTCGACATCTACGGCATCCAGGACGAGCGCATCTTCGTCGAGTACACCAACGCCCGCCTCGCCGAGCTGGGTCTCTCGCCAGCCCAGCTTCGTGGCATCCTCTCCGCGCGCAACATCATTGATTCCGGCGGCCAGGTGCGCACGCCCTACGAGGCGATCGTACTCGAGCCGAGCGGCGACTTCGCATCCGTCGATGAGCTGCGGCACGCACTCATCCCGCTGCCCTCCGGCGACCTGCTGCCGCTCGCCGATATTGCCCGCGTCACGCGTGACTACGTCGACCCACCGGCCAGCAAGGTGCATGCCAGCGGCCAGCCGGGGCTGTTGCTCGCTGTTGCCATGCGCGAGGACGGCAATGTGGTCGATCTCGGCGTCGCGATCCGGGCGACGGTCGAGCGCCTGGGCAGCGCATACCCCTATGGCGTCGACCTAGCGATCGTCCAGGACGAGGGAAAAATCGTCGACGCCAAGGTCCAAAGCTTCGTCAGCAACCTGGTCCAAGCGGTCGCCATCGTGCTGCTGGTGATGCTGATCTCCCTCGGGCCACGCACCGGCCTGGTGGTCGCGACCCTGATTCCGACGGCGATCATCACCGCCTTCATCTTCATGCCTCTATGGGGCGTGGGTATCGACCAGATGTCTCTGGCCGCGTTGATCATCGCCCTCGGCCTGTTGGTCGACAACGCGATCGTCATGTCCGAGTCGATTCTGGTGCAGATGGCCGAAGGCCAGCCGCCGATCGAGGCCGCGGTCTCCTCGGCCAGCGAGTTGGCCCTGCCGCTGCTCATCTCGTCGCTCACCACCGCCGCGGCGTTCCTGCCCATCTACCTGGCGGAGTCGGCGGTCGGCGAGTACACCGGCTCCTTGTTCAAGGTTGTGACCATCACCCTGCTCTCGTCCTGGGTACTGGCATTGACCGTGATTCCATTGCTCTGCTTTCTCTTCCTGCGGGTGCCCAAGAAAGCCGAAGGCCATGGCTTCGACTCGCCGTTTTACCGGCGTTATCGGCGGCTGCTCCGACGCATGCTCGCGCGGCCCGCAATCACCCTGGTGGGGGTTGCGCTGGTGTTTGTCGGCAGCTTGCAGCTCTTCCGCTTTGTTCCCGTCATCTTTTTCCCCGACAACGACCGTCCGACCCTGACCGCCAAGCTCGAGCTGCCGTTCGGCACACCGCTCGCCACCACCGAGGACGTGGTCGGTCGTTTCGAGCGCTTCATCGCCGATGAACTGGTGGTCGGCAAGGCCGATCCACTGCCGCCTGCGGGTGGTTTGACGGCCATGATCGGCCGCTTGCTGGGCCACCGGGAGCCTGCCAATGGAGTGCTCGACTACACCACCTTCGTGGGCAACGGTGGGCCGCGCTTTTACCTCAGCCACAGCCCCGAGCAGGCGAGCCCGGCCTATGCCCTGATGCTGATCAACACCACCACCCGCCGCGCGACCGATTGGACAGCACGCCGGCTGCAACGCTTCGGCGCCAGCATCCCGGGGCTCGAGACAACGGTCGATCCGCTCGCGTCCGGGCCGCCGGGCGGCAAGCCGATCGAGGTGCGGATCAGCGGACGCGATGATCGCCAGGTCTTCGATCTGGTCGACGGGCTCAAGACCTACTTGCACACGATCGCGGGCCCGGTCAATGTCACCGACAACTGGGGCGCGCGCTCCAAAAAACTCGTGGTCGATATCGACGACGACCGTGCCCAGCGCGCTGGCGTGACCCATGAGGATGTCGCGCTCTCTCTGAAGGCGATGCTATCCGGTACTGACATCACCACCTACCGCGAAGGCGACAAGATCATCCCTGTCCTGCTGCGGTCGAACCAGGCGGGGGGTGTCGCCCTCGAGCGCTTCGGCAGCGTCAACGTCTTCTCCCAGGCAACCGGTGCTTCGGTACCCATCGAACAGGTCGCCCATGCCGAGGTCCAATGGCAGCCCGCCAACATCCGGCGCCGCAACCGCCTGCAGAGTGTTGCGGTGCAGGCCGAGCTGCTGCCCGGCTTTTCTGTCGCGCGGGTCATCCCCCAGATCGAATCTTGGCTACAAGAAGAAAGCGCGCGCTGGCCACTCGGCTACGACTGGGAGATCGGTGGCGAGGATGAGGCCTCGCGCGAAGCCAATGAATCGATCATGGTCAAGCTGCCGATCGCCGGCCTATTGATCGTGCTGCTGCTGGTTGCCCAATTCAACTCCTTGAGGCGGCCAGCGATCATCTTGCTGACCATTCCACTCGGGCTGATCGGCGCGATTATCGGCCTGCTCGTCTTGCGCGCGACCTTCGGCTTCATGACCCTGCTCGGCATCATCTCCCTGGCCGGCATCGTGATCAACAACGCGATCGTGCTGATCGACCGCATCCGCGTCGAGATCGAGAACCATGGCCACAGCGCAGAGCAAGCCGTGATCGAATCCGCCCAGCGCCGCCTGCGACCCATCCTGCTCACCACCTTCACCACCCTCGGCGGCATGATCCCGCTCTACCTCGGCGGCGGGCCCCTGTTCGAGTCCATGGCTGCCGCCATCATGGTCGGACTGGTGTTCGCAACCCTGCTCACCCTCGGGGTGGTCCCCGTGCTCTACGCCGTGTTCTTCCGCCTATCCTTCCGAGACCCCCACCACCCGGAAGCAAGCTGAGCACCCCGTGCCAACGGCCCCACCAACCACCAACCGGCAGCCTTCGTTGCCAGGTCGCTGGGAGCGTAAGTCCTTTGCTTTCAAGAGATTGACAAGAGGGTGGCACTTGTCTTGGCGGGCACTTGTCTTGGCGGCCTGCGTTCCCAGCGCCCCAATCAATGCGGGCACCAAGGCCAAAGACGAAACAAGTATGGCCCGAGAGGTGTTTCTAGCGAGCTCATTCATCGACAGTCCCCTTGCGGTAGGCCGAGGCGGGCGACCGAGACGCAACACACCGCTGGCTTCTCGCTGACGCTCTGATCGCTGACTCGACTGCGTGCAATGGGCCCCCCATCGGTGGGCGGCGCACGAGTGATCGTCGGAACAAGCGAGTTACGCTTTGTTGCCGCCCATTCTAGCAGACTACCTTCTTGCTGTCAGACTCACCTCTATCGCGCCCTTCGCAGACCTTCGCGCCAGGCCAGGAAAGGGCGTCTCCGGGTGCCCTGCGCGCGCGGCAAGGGATTGCATGACACAAGCGCCCAGACCCGAATCGATCGCCGCCGCGGTCGCGCAATTCTGCCATCCAACCGCGCGATTTCCCCCGGAAAGGCTGGTATACTAGAGTCCGGTCGGCTGGCGCGCTGAGGCCGGCCACGCTCCTTCTTCATCGGTCCGCACCAGCGGCGTCCTTGCGCACGCCGAGGAGATCTCAACCCTTGCACCAAGCTCATCCGACCGCCGATCGCACCTGGCCGCGCTTGCTGGCTCCGTACGCCAGGGCGAACAACCGAATCGCGATCTTTCAGGCTGCGTCCACCGCCCTCCTCTTCGTGCTCAACTGGCTGGCCATGCTGTGGAGCCTGGAGGTGTCCTACTGGCTGACGCTGGCGCTGGCCATGCCGGCAGCCGGCCTACTCACCCGCCTGTTCATCTTCCAGCACGATTGCGGCCACGGCTCCTACTTCAGCTCGCGGCGCGCCAACGCCATCCTCGGCGGGGTAATCGGGGTGCTGACGCTGACGCCCTATGGCTATTGGCGCCGGACCCACGCCATCCATCACGCCACCTCGGGCGACCTCGACCGCCGCAGCTTCGGTGATGTCGAGACCAAGACCATTGCCGAGTACCGCCAGATGCCCTGGCTCGGGAAGCTGTCCTATCGGCTGTACCGCAATCCGATCGTTCTGTTCACCGTCGGCCCGACGTACCAATTCGTCTTCAAGCACCGCTTCCCATTCGACATTCCGCGTGCCTGGAAACGGGAGTGGGCAAGCGTGATGTGGACCAATCTGGCGCTCGTGGGCGTGCTGGTCGGAGCTTGGGCGACCATCGGCCTCGACCGGTTCTTGCTGGTGCAAGCGCCGATCACGGTGATCTCAGGCATCCTCGGCATGTGGCTTTTCTACGTCCAGCACCAATTTGAAGATACCTACTGGCGTGACCATCCGAGATGGGACTTTCACCGCGCTGGACTTGAGGGAAGCTCCTTTTATGACCTGCCAAAGATCTTACACTACTTCACAGGAAACATTGGCTTTCACCACATCCATCATCTTGCCAGCCGGATTCCCAACTACAACCTCGCACGCTGCTTCCGCGAGGTGCCCGACACGCGCCTCGTGACCAGGCTGAGCATTCTCGGCAGCTTGCGCTGTGCTTTTCTGTCGCTGTGGGATGAGGACGAGAAGCGGCTGGTCGGCTTTCGACATCTGCGCCGGCGCCAGGCGGCCATCTGAGCCACAGCCGCCACCAGCGCAGGCCGTCAAAGCCGGAGGTGGACCTCGAACTCGTCGCCACCTGTGCGCTCGGGCTCGAGACGCTGGTCGCTGGGGAGCTTGACGCACTCGGCGTGCGGGCCATCGCGCCCGGTCGCGGCGCTGTGCACTTTCGCGGCGGATGGCGGGACGTGGTTCGCGCCAACCTCCACCTGCGCGCGGCCAATCGGGTTCTGGTCACGCTCGCAAGCTGGCCAGCAGCGCATGGCGATGCGCTCGCGCACGGCGCCGGCGCGCTGGTGCGCGATGCCCGGCGCTCGTGGGCGGGGATCACGGCTGGCGAGCTCTTCGCGCCGAGCAATAGCCTGGCGGTCCGCGCGTCGGCCAGCCGCTCGCAAATCACCGATGTGCGCTGGATTGCGCTGCGTCTCAAGGACGGCATCGTCGATGCGCAGCGCAAGCGCTTCGGACAGCGTGCCTCCGTGAGCCGCGAGGATCCCGTGCTGCCGCTGCGCCTGCATCTCGACCAAGACCACGCCACCCTGCTTCTCGACACCTCGGGACAATCCCTCGACCATCGCGGCTACCGCGTCACCACGGCCCGGGCGCCGGTGCGTGAGCAGCTCGCGGCAGCCTGCGTGCTGGCCGCCGACTGGCAAGGGCAGGGGCCGGTGGTCGATCCCATGTGCGGCTCCGGGACGCTCTTGGTCGAAGCCGGCTGGCGCGCACTCGGCCGTCCGCCATCGTTTCTTCGTCGTACATGGGCCTTCGAGCGCTTTCCCGGCTTCGATCCACGCGCCCTTGTGGCTGTGCGCAGCGAAGCCCAGACCGTGCACGCACCCGACCCCGTGCTGATCGGGATCGATCGTGATGCGACCGCCGTCCAAGCCGCCCGCGACAACCTCACCGCTGCCCAGCTCGACCTGCATGCACGCATCAGCCGCGGTGATGCCTTCACGTTCGAACCGCCCAAGACACCTGGGCTGGTGCTCATCAACCCTGCCTACGGGCGCCGGCTCGAAGCCGCCCGCGACGATATGAAACGACTGGGCGACCTGCTCAAGCAGCGCTACAAGGGCTGGCGCGCCGTGGTCCTCGCCGGCGACCCCGGTCGTGGCAAATATCTCGGCCTGCGGCCGAAACGCAAGATCAGCATCAAGAACGGACCCGTCGACGCGCGCATTCTGGTCTTCGATCTGTTCTAAACCCAGCGCCCAACCGTACGTGCTCGCCCTGGCCCGTCTCGCCACGCTGATGAATCTGGTTCATGGTTGGTCCTCACAAGGAGGACCCATCATGGAGAAGCGAATGGCGCGATTCCGCCGCCAGGTTGAAGCCCACTTCGGTGGCCGTCCAGGCCGCGGAGC
>Ga0114931_10003669_pt1 | contig 19344 bp, 15 predicted proteins | sample 2SBtaG_FD_89579 | JGI IMG/M metagenome (GOLD analysis project Ga0114931, IMG submission 89579) | Deep subsurface microbial communities from Kolumbo volcano to uncover new lineages of life (NeLLi) - 2SBTROV14_V59a metaG | ecosystem: Environmental > Aquatic > Marine > Volcanic | place: Kolumbo...
GCATCGGCGAACCGATTCACTCGGTCCTGCTCCATCGTGAGCCATTCGCTGTACCCGAGGTGCTTGCCGACTGCGCCTTTGAGGTCATGGGGGGATTCGAACACGATTGCTGTCATCCGGGAAAGATAGCGGGATCGTGGCTCAGCGCCAGTGGCCGGGACCGTGTCGGTGTTGGCGAAGTCGGACGGACGAGGCTACTTCGTTGGCTTTGCCCCGTCTATGATCGTCTTGGCCGCGTTCAGGTCCGTCACGCCGCCCGATATGATGAACGCCATGAGCTCGGCGACATCGGCGTCCAGTGGATGGACGCGTTCGCGCGGTACCACGATCAGGTTCCCGGCGAAGTTGTAGGACTCCGGCAAGTACACCGAGACATGACCCGCGAGATACGGATCATCGAAGCGCTCGCTCGTGAGGAAGCCCAGCACCTTGAGTCCGTGCTGGTTCATCTCAACGGCGACCGGCGTGTCGAACTTTCGTTTGCTTCCTACGAACGCGCCGAACAGGTCGCTCAGTGAGTTGTACAAGATACGGATGAGTGGCACGCGCTGCATTCCCGCCTCCAACCAGGAGACGAGCTTGTTGCCGACCACATTGCCGGTCAGGTAGCCGATTGCGGTAATCCCGGCCGCCGCAACGACGATGCCGAGCCCCGGGATCGGTGTGCCAAGCCAGCGGTCGAGGGTAGTGACCGTGAACCACACGACCCAGATGGTGATGGCTACCGGTGCAAGGACCAAGAGCCCCTGCGCGAAGCTTCTCGTCAGCGTTCTCATGCGGCTCTCCTATCACCAGCTTGCGGTCTGCGCATTTGCAGACAGAACGCGCGACGTGCCGGTCCTCTCCTCACATGGGCATCGTCTCACGCCCGGAATTCGCCATATGGTGCTCGGGACGCTTTTTTTCAGCGCGATGAGCGTGTTCGCCAAGCTCGCGGGCCAGCGCCTTCCGACGATGGAGCTAGTGCTTGCACGCGTGGTCGTCACCCTGGTCATGAGTTGGTGGGTGATCAGGAGGCTCGAGATCTCGCCCTGGGGCAACAACAAGAAGCTCCTTGTGCTGCGCGGGTTTGCGGGGTTCATGGGTCTGAGTTGCTACTTCTATGCGATCTCGCACCTGCCACTGGCGGATGCCACGGTGATCCAGTTCTGCAACCCGATGCTCGCCGCGCTGATCGCAATCTTCGCGCTCAAAGAGCCGCTGCGCATGATCTACCTGATCGCTGCGATGTTCAGCATGGCAGGTGTCGTTCTCGTAGCGCAGCCGACTTTTCTGTTTGCCAGAGGCGTGCCTCTGGACCAGCTCGCCGTTGGCATTGGCGTCGTCGGCGCGATCTTCTCCGCGATCGCGTACGTCGTCATTCGCCGCCTTGGTGCCACCGAGCACCACATGGTCGTCGTTTTGTACTTTCCGCTCGTCACCGGTCCCGCGTCCTTGCCGCTCCTGGCCGTCGAAGGCCTCGTTGTCCCGCAGGGCTTCGAGTGGCTTTTATTGCTCGGCATCGGCATCGCGGCCCAGCTCGGCCAAATCCAAATCACCCAAGGCTTCAAGCTCGAAACAGCGGGCCGCGCCTCCTCAGTCACGTACCTCCAAATCGTCCTCGCCTATACCTGGGGCGTCCTCTTTTTCGGCGAGTACCCCAACGCGCTCAGTATCCTCGGCGCGCTCCTGGTCGTCCTCGGCGTCTTCAGCGTGACCCGTCGTGGTCAGTCCTGATGGAGCGGATCAAAGAACCCCGGCTCCACGCCGATCCCCTCTAGATTCTCCGCGCCTTCTACGTTCGTGATGAAGGTCATCAGGTGGCCCCAGCCTTCATGTTGCGTGGCGATCTTCGCACCCGTACTGAGCTCGACCCAGCCTTCCCAGGTGGTTTCGATGCCGCCGATGGGGATGACCTGGACCCACATGCGCCAGGCTTCGGGAAGGCCGTCGGGGCCAGGGATCCATAGATACGCGTCGCCGGGGGTCACGCCGCCCGAGGTGTAGTTGATCAAGAGGGCGTTGCGGCCGTCGTCGAGCTTCACGAGCGAGCGTTCGACGCCGGGATCGAAGAACTTCACGACCGGGTTGAGCCAGAAGGAGTCGTTGATCCAATACGAGTATGCGGTACGCAGCGCCGCTGCCGTATCCGCTGCGCTTTGCTCGACGCCGTCTTTCCACACGCGGCCGGTTCGATCCGCGGTTCGGAAAAGGGCGCGCGATTTACCCCAGCGGAGCTCGACCAAACCGCGTTTGCGATCCCAGACGTAGTGGTGCTGCTCGAAGAACGACCAACGGACCGCGCCCGTTCGGTCCCAGGCGTCCTTGTGGACCGCAGCTTCCATCGATCGCGCAAGTGCGTCGGCTTCAGGCCCTGGCTGGCCGTGGGGCCTCGGTTCGTTGAGCCAGTAGCCCACCACGACGAGCGCCAAAAGCCCCAGGATGAGGATCGCCGCCAGGATCTTGAACGCGCGCATCATGGAAGTCCCATGAGAGTACACTGTGCAGAAGGGGTGCAAAAGCGCTATGAGTCGTTCCATGGCTCATTCCCGAGGACATCGAGGCGGGGCGCCGGCCGGTTTGCCGACGATCGACACGCGCGAGCAGGGCGCTCCACAAGACGGAGAGCCGCAGCGCATGGATCGCCGCTTGTTCATGCAGCTGCTGGTTTTTCAGGTCCCCGCGGGGGCTTCGGTCGCTGCCAACCAGCAGGCCTTGATCTCCGCCATCGAAGAAGCTGGGATTGCTGCGGTTGTCTACGCGGACGTCAACGATCCGCGCGGCGTGGCTCTGCTGACCTTCAGCGAGGACCCAGCGCTCTTCGTCGACTTGGTTCGTCCGCTCTTCGAGGCCGCCCCCTTGCGGGATTGGACCTTGCGTCCTGAGCTCACGATGATCGGTCGAACCTACAGCAGCGGCTACGAGCAAGATCTCGAGTTCTGGCTTCTCGACCGCCCACGGCAGACGGTCCTAAACCCGGAGTGGAATTGGGCGGTTTGGTACCCTCTTCGCCGAACGGGTGCGTTCGAGCAGCTCGAGGGCAGAGAGAAGGGCGGCATTCTCCGGGAGCACGCTACGATCGGACGCGCATACGGCGAGCAGAACCTCGCGCATGACGTGCGCCTCGCCTGCCACGGCCTCGACACCAACGACAATGAGTTCGTCATCGGCTTGATCGGCGCTGAGCTGCACCCGCTGTCGCATGTCGTGCAGTCGATGCGTGGCACCGTCCAGACCTCGCAGTACATCCAGCACATGGGGCCTTTCTTCGTCGGGCGGGCGATCGGCCGGCACCCAGGCCCTCAGCAGTGAGCTCTCATGCCTGGTAGTACGTTCGGCCAAGCCTTTCGCGTGACCACGGCGGGAGAAAGCCATGGTCCGGCCAACCTGGTGATCATCGACGGCTGCCCTCCGGGCCTGCCGCTTTCCGAAGAAGACATCGTGCCCGATCTCGAGCGCCGTCGTCCCGGGCAGAGTAAGATCGTCACGCAGCGAAAAGAGCCAGACGTGCCGGAGATTTTGTCCGGCGTGTTCGAAGGCGAGACCACCGGGACGCCCATCGCGATCCTCGTGCGCAACCAAGACCAGCGCTCACGCGACTACAGCCAGATCAAGGACGTGTACCGTCCTGGGCACGCGGACTACACCTTCGACGCGAAGTTCGGTCGCCGCGATTACCGCGGAGGCGGCCGGAGCAGTGCCCGTGAAACCGTGGCAAGGGTTGCGGCGGGCGCGGTTGCCAAGAAGCTGCTTTCACATGCCTTTGGCGGCGACGTCCTCGGCTACGTGACGCAGGTTGGGGACATCAAAGCGACGATCCCCGCTGGGGTCACCCTGGAGCAGGTCGAAACGCTCCCCGGTGGCGGGCCAAATGTCGTTCGTTGTCCCGATGTGGCGGCGGCGGCGCGAATGGTCGCGCTCATCGAGAAGGTGCGAAAAGATCAGGACTCGATCGGAGGCGTGGCGGAAATCGTCGCGCGCAAGGTACCGGCGGGCCTGGGTGAGCCGGTGTTCGACAAGCTCAAAGCCGACCTCGGGAAAGCCTTGTTCAGCCTTCCCGCCGTGCTGGGCGTCGAGTATGGCGCAGGCTTTGCCGTCGCCAGAGCTCGTGGCAGCGAAAACAACGATGCATTCGAGACCGATGCCGAGGGGAATATCCGCACACGCTCCAATCGTCATGGCGGTATGCTAGGCGGGATCTCGAGCGGGATGCCGATCGTGCTCCGTGCCGCGGTGAAGCCAACCAGCAGCCTTCCGCGGAGTCAGGACACGGTCACGTCCAGCGGCGACGCGACCACGATCCGCACGACGGGCCGTCACGACCCGTGCTTGTTGCCGCGTTTCATTCCCATGGGCGAGGCGATGGTAGCATTAGTGCTTGCCGACCACTGGCTGCGCTGGCGGGCAGTCCGTGACTAGTGCGCGAAGCTCCAGGCGATGACCGCGATGGCGGCCGTGACGAGAACGGCGGCCCATAGAAGGGTGCCGCCTTTTGCGTCTTTCGAATCGTTGGAGCCGACTGCCCGGCGGAAGCCGTGCACCATGTTGCCCATGACGCCGGTGGTGTGTCCTCCGCCAACCGTGCTGCGGGAAGGGCCGTGCCCTTTCTTGTCGCGCTTCTTCGTGTTCGAGCTCTTCTTCTGATACTGCTTCGACATCCGAAGGATGTTATCCGGGATCGATGCCCGCGTGAATCACTTTTCGGGGAGGTAAGAGAGTGTAGTGTGGTATCGGCTGCCGGTCTCGACGGCAGCGCTGGTGTTTTTTCTCACAAGCCACGAGCAGCCCCGGCTGAGCGTCGGGGGTCCGGTGGGTCAGCCATCGGTTTTTCGCGCGTGACGCACCGGGGCGCCCCAGGCTTGCGAGCGCCAGCGCCCGGCTTCTCAGCAGGCTCTCGTTGCGAGGGGCAAGGCGGAGGCCGGTATCCGCCGCGGACAGAGCCTTCTCGTCTTCAGAGAGGCTGCCGTACGCCCGGGCTAGGTCTCGCCAAGCGTGCCAATCGAGCGGGGAGGCTTTGGCGACCCGCTCGTACGCCGCAGCGGCCTCACGCCATCGCCAGGCTCGCGCGTACGCGTCGCCCCGCACGCGATCGAAGACCGGGTTCGGCCCGATCAGCGATTCGGCATCTCGAGTGAGCGCGACGGCTTCGTTTGCCCGACCTTGCGTGGAGGAGAGACGTGCTCGTAATACGAGAGCCCGCGCCAGCAGCAGAGGCGACTCGTCTTCGCGCGCCAAGCGCAGCGCACGATCGATGCTCGGCTTGGCCGCCTGCACGTCCTCCTGCCTGGCATGCAGGAGCGCCAAGGCCTGTGTGATCAGCCGCTCGACGGCCGGCCGAGCTGCGCCTCCTAAGGGCTTCCAATTTGTCGTGCCGCGCCCCAGCCATACCGCGACCGCGCCTATTTCGGTGACGGGCTGCTCCATGCATGGATCGAGAGCGACCTTGCCGTGCGCCTTGGCGCCCATCGTAAACTCGAGGCCACGCTCCGTATGACTTGCTTCGCACGCCAATGCTTGAAACTGCAGGCTGTGCTTGCGATGCAGCAATCGTGCCTCGACGCGGAGCGGCATCTCGATCCTAGGCGGGAGCATCATCGAGTAACGAACCGCCTGCGCGTCATGCGCAGCAAGGGTCCGATCGAACGCCGGTGCAGAGAAACGGTGCACCCGATGCAGGATCTCGGGATCCCCTGCCGCGTCGAGAACCGTGGCGCGCAGCACGAATACATTGTCATCGTCCACGTCGCCCGGACGCGATAGCCCGAGCAGATTACCATCCGCGTCATGGACCTCGACTTCGACCCAGGCGTCGTGCATGTCGCGCGTGCCACCAGGAAACCGGTGCCCTGTGCGCTGATTTTCGAGCAGCACGTCGAAGACCAAACGCTCACCGCCGCGAATCCGCGCCTCCTCGGGGAGCACGTAGCGACGCTGGCCTGCGCGCACTGCACCGATGTCGACCAGTACCGCGCCTTCGAGCGCGTCACGTGCTTGCCGGAGGCGTGTCGCATCGGGCAACTGCGCCGCCATTGCAGTGTGAGACGCGGCCCAGCGGTGGTTGCTCACCTCGCCATCGATCGCGCCCGCCATCTCGGCGCCCGATGCAGGCTCCGCCCGCATGTGGCAGCTCTGGCAGTTGTCGCCCTCGACCGACGTGAGGTGGTCTTGTACCGCGCCTGCGAAGGCCGAGGATGTCCAGTCGCCAAGATCGTCGATACCGGGCAAGTGGTTCTCGTTGCCGATGGAAGGGCCCGAAAAGGACCGATGGCACGAGCCGCATAGCGCCGCAGACCGAAGTGGCTGCATCGTAAGGCGTGCCCGGTGTGCTTCGATCTCTTCCGGGCTTGCAGGATCGGGGAGCAAGACCGGCGTATCGCTGAGGGTGAAGCTCGCGTTGCCATCGGCACGCGTCGACTCGATGCTATGGCACACCAGGCAGGTGATACCCACGTACGCAAGCGGGTTGTCCGAATCTACCTGCTCGTCGATCTCTCCCGAGATCAAGAGAAGCGGGTCATGGCAGCCCGCGCAGAATCGACTCTCTTCCCTGCCGCGCTGTGCCCGGAACTGATCGACGCTCGCGCGGTACCAGGGATTGTCAAACGATGCATACGCGTGCGCGCTATGCGTCCACTGGGAGGCGACGTCCGCGTGACAGTCGGCGCAGTCGCGGGTCTTGGCGAGCCGAGACACGTCCAGAGCGGGCGGCGGCCCATACGAGCACCCCACGAGGATTAGAAGCGCTCCCATGAAAAGCCAGCGACTCATGTCCTGTCTGACGTCCGGCGCGCCTGTTTGGATCTGATTCTTCTCAGAGAGTACCGATGCTCACGAAAATCTGTGTGAGAAGGGCATCGGCCATCAGAATACTGATCGAGACCACAACGACAGCGCGGGTCGTGGAGCGCCCGACCCCTTCGGTGCCCCCCCGGGTCTGCAAGCCGAAATAGCAGCCGAGCAGTCCAATCAAGAAGCCGAAGAACGGCGTTTTGGAGACCCCGCTGATGAAGTCGTTGATATGCACGGAGTCAAGCGCAGTAGAGGAAAAGAACTCCATCGGAATTCCGTAGGAAAGCGCGGCGACGAACATCGAGCTGAGCATTCCCAACAGGAACGCGATGAAGGTGATCAAGGGCATGATGACGACGCAGGCGACGAGCCGCGGCACGACGAGCTTGCGAATGGGGTCAGCGCCCAAGGCTCGTATCGCGTCTACTTGCTCGGTCACCATCATCGAGCCGAGCTCCGCTGCGATCCCTGCCGCGATCCTGCTGCCTACGACCAAGGCGGTCAGTGAGGGCGCGAGCTCCCGGGCTTCGGAGACCGCGATGACGCGGCCGAGGGTGTCTTTGGCGCCAAAGGCTTCCATGGACACGGCAAACTGAATGGTCATGACGATGCCGACGAAGATCGCCGTCGCCGCCGCAATCGCAAGGCTTCGCACGCCGAGCTGTTCGAGCTGATAGATGAACTCGGCGGTATCGAAGCGCGTCGTAAATATCGTGCGCACGGCGCGCCCAGCCAAGAGCGTAGATTCGCCGACCTCCTCGACAAAACGTCGAAAGCGCCGGATCTGATAGTCGACCCAAGTCGTCAAGTCGCGAGGACGGGTAGATGGCGCCGCAGAGGTCACGGCTCAGCGGTCCTCGTGGTGAAGCCGTCGAGCATGCGGTCGAAGTCTACCAAAGCCTCATCGAAGGTCGGGCCGGGTGCGGTGATCAAGCCAAAATCGTAGACGCAGCCGTCCTTCTTCAAGATCTGCAGGAGGATCTCGCGCGGCACCCCGTCGAGCTTTGCCCTGAGGTGCGTGCGAAGAGCCTCCCGGCCGTCCATGGGGACCACCTCTTCTTCGATCACCTTGCGCTCGGTGAAGCCGATTATCAGGTGATTGCGAAGGGCGACCAGCGGGATGTCGAGCCCGGGGTCGCAATCGGAGTCGACGTGCATGACCGCCTCTTTGGCTGCGTCATGCCAGGCCAGGTCGTTTTGGTGGTCCACCGTGACGCGTGTCCAGTCCGAGCTGACCGGACCAATTCGATAGGACGCCTGCTCGCCCCGGTAGACCCCGTTTTGGAGGGTTCCGGTGGTGGCACAACCAATCGCAGTCAGGCTCCAAAAGAGCCAGATTCCCAGCCGCCGATTCACTGGGCGAAACTCTAGCAGGCCCGGCTTTGTTGTCGATTTCGGCTTTTGACACCTGAGGCGAGCCGCTCGCGATTCCATCCGCTAGACTGTAGGGACTGTGAGTCGGGGGGCCTCCACAGAACAGACCGCGCGGACACGCGGCGTTGCGATCTTGGATCGACTCGTCGTGGAGGGACAGGTGTCTCCTAGTCTTTACGACGAGGTCCTCATGCATGCGCAGCGGACGCAGTCGACCGCCGAAGAGGCGATCCTCCAGCTCGGGCTCATGACCGAGGGCGCGCTCTTGAAGTACATCGCCGGCGTCTACCGTACTCGTTTCGTGGGCTCGGAGGGGCTTGCCAAAGCGGGCGTCGACCCAGCGCTCCTGAAGAAAGTGCCGCGCAAGCTCGCCAAGCGCCTTACCGCGTTTCCGATTTTGTATGACACGCGGAGCCGGACACTGTCGGTCGTCGCCGCTGACGTCACTGATGACGACGTGCGCCAACAGATGCAGTTTGCGACTGGCGCGCGAGAGGTGAAGGTTTACGTGGCGCGCGAAGCCGCCATTCGCGCGTCGATTGCCAAACACTACGATCAGGACAACCGTCCGTTCGAGATGTTGCTGAGCGGTGCGTCCTCGCGGGCCGTGCGGTCGTCTCGCGAGTCGGATCCCGTCCCGGGATGGGGGCAAGTCTTCGAGGAAAAGGATGGGCTTCTGATTCGCCGCCGGCGGGCGCAGTCGATTGAGATGGAGCAGCCGGCCAACGATCAGCTGCCGGAATCGGAAGAGCCACCGCCGCACACGCAGCCTAGGGTTTCGGCTGGCCGCACGCTCATCGAGCAACTTTCAGCACCATCGCAGGAAGACGATCTCACCGTCGATCCCGAAGTCTATCTCGAGACGCTGGGCGTGCTGGTCACGCTGATCGAGCAACTCAACCACGAACGCGGCGGGCATTCCATGCGCGTTGCGCGCGTTTGTCAGCAGGTCGGCGAACGAATTCGACTGACCAAGCCTCAGGTACAAGGCATCTTGATCGCCGCATATCTGCATGACATCGGCGTTTCATCGGATTCGCACGTCACACCATTGGATGTGGCGCTCGACGAGGCTAAGCGCGACGTCGCGCGGCGCATTTATACCGCGCCGATCCGGATGCTCGAGTCGGTGGCTTTGCCTGAAACCGCGGTTGATGCCCTTCGCCATCGCTACGAAAGGTTCGATGGCAAGGGCTTTCCGGAGCGCTCTAGCGGCAAAGAGATCCCCCTGGGTGCCAGGGTCCTTGCCGTGGTCGAGAGCTATGTCGACCTGACGCAGAGCACGACCAACGCCTTCGGACGACGTGTTCCGGCGGAAGAAGCCTGCGACATACTGGAGCCCTACAAAGGAACAGCGTTCGATCCGGCGGTTGTCGACTGGCTGCGGCACATCGTTCTAGATGAAGGGGTGAACACCCCGATGCTGTCCGCGCGCCATCGCGTGCTGATCGTCGATCCCGACCCGGAAGAAACGGCAGTGCTCGAAGTGCAGTTTGCTGGCAAAGGTTACGAAGTCACGATCGAACGTTCGGTCGAAGGTGCCCTTCGCTGCCTCGATACCGAGAAGTACGACATCGTCTTGAGCGAGGTGCGTTTGGCGGATGGCGAAGGCTTCGCACTTCTGCGTCGGATGCGAGAAAGCTCGCATGCTCGGGTTCCATTGATGTTCGTGACGGCGGAGCGGGCGCAGTCTCGCGTCAACCGTGGGCTCGAGCTCGGGGCGGCGGACTATGTGGTGAAGCCGGCTTCAGCTGCTGTGGTTGCAGCGAAGGCAAGTCGCATCATCGCGGAGAGTCGCAGTCAAAAATCCGGCGCCCGTGGCGTGTCTGGGTCGCTTCAGGAGATGTCGCTTCCCGACGTGATTCAGATCCTTGCGAACGGTCGCAAGGCTGGCCTGCTCAAGGTGCGCAGTGGGACCTTGCAGGGCGAGATGATGTTCCAGGACGGCTCGATTCACGACGCGCGCTTCGGCGATCTTGGGGGGGCCGAGGCGGTGTATGGGATCCTCCGTCTGACGGATGGAGATTTTGCGCTCGAACCAGACACGGCGCCGGTTGAGGACGTCATCGGGATTCCCACGCACCACTTGCTGCTCGAAGCCATGCGACGGCTCGACGAAGAGCAACGCTAGAGCACCGGCCAGGTGTTCAGCGGTGCGCTAGTTTGAGCCCGGCACCGCCTGCGATATGCTGCAGAGGTGCGCTTGTGCCATCAATGTGGAGCGTCGGTCGAGGATGCGGCGCGCTTTTGTTCCGCATGCGGGGCCTCCTCTGATGAGGTTGGGGGAGCTGGAGCCGCCGATCCGCTCATCGGGCGCGTGGTCGGCGGGAGTTACCTCTTGCAGGAGGTCGTCGGCGTCGGAGGCATGGGACGGGTCTACAAGGCCGAGCAGTCGACGCTCGGGCGCACGGTCGCGGTCAAGGTCATTCATCCGCATCTCCTGAGCGACGAGCAGACCGTGGCGCGCTTTTACCAGGAGGCTCGTGCCTCAAGCCGGCTGAACCATCCCAATAGCGTAAGCATCATCGACTTCGGCCGAACGGACGACGGGATCCTCTACCTCGCGATGGAATTCCTGAGTGGCAAAGACTTGGCGCTCGTGATGCATGAGGAAGGTCCGCTGCCGGTGGAGCGGGTGTGCAACATCCTGATCAATACGTTGGATGCGCTCGGCGAGGCACACGAGCTCGGCATCGTGCACCGCGACCTGAAACCGGAGAACATCATTCTCCGCCCGCTTCGCTCCGGGGACGATCTCGTCAAGGTCGTCGATTTCGGGCTGGCCACCATCGTGGGTAAGGAGAGCTCGATCACCAAGCCCGGGCTGGTCTGCGGCACGCCGGACTACATGTCCCCCGAACAGGGACGCGGCGATCCAGTGGACGGCCGGGGCGACCTCTATGCGCTCGGCGTCGTTCTGTTCGAGCTCCTGGTCGGACGCTTGACCTATATCGACGACACACCGACCCGAGTCGTGCTGAGGCACTTCAACGATCCGATCCCCGATCCGCGTAAGGAGAGCCCGAACCGAAACATTCCAGATCGCCTGGCCGAGGTGACGATGAAGGCGTTGGCGAAAGATGCCAACGATCGTTACCAAGTTGCGCGCGACATGCAGGAGGCGCTGCGTGGAACGCTGGAAGACCTGCGTGTTCGTCGTACGTCGGTCACGCCATGTCCGACCTGCGGCGCGCCAGTAGCCATTTCCCAGAACTTCTGTGGCGAGTGTGGCGCGCGGTTGGCAGGGGCTGAACCAGCGCTTGGAAGCAACCGTTCGCTCCGACCGTCGTTCTACCCGCCGCTTGGATCACAGCGAGAGTTCGTGGGACGCGAGGAGGAGCTCCGCTCGATTCGCGAATATCGACACGCAGCCGCACAGGGCGTGCATTGGGCTCACGTGTTCGGCGAGCCCGGGGTCGGGAAGACACGGTTTCTCACCGAGATTGCCGAAATTGCTGCGGCGGAAGGGGACCTCGTCATTGGGGCTGGGGCGCATTCAACCGGCGCGCCGGTTCCATACTCTGCGATTCGGACCATTTTGGCCGAGCTCCTCGAAGTCGACGATTCGGAGCTAGCGAGGATGGCCAACCGCGGCGACGAGCTCGGATCGGCGCTGGCAGGGGCGGGCGTCGACGAGGTGATGAATCCTGCAGGCCTGCTCGGGGGCGAGGGCCGGTCACGAACAGGAGCCGTGGCAGAGGCTCTGGCCTGCGCCGTACGCCGCGCGAGAGGTCGGGCCTCGAGCGGCCGTGTGATGTTGATCGTCGATGACCTTTCGTATTGCGATGGGCTCACGCAGCGTACGGTCATCGAGTTGGCGCGGGCGTTGGGCAACGAGCCGGTGCTCTTGGTGACCGCCGGTGACCATGACCAAGGCGTTCTCGCCAACGAAGTGCTGCGTCTCGACGGGCTCGACCCCGAAGAGGCAGAGCGGTTCTTGGCAGGGTCTTTCCATTTGCGCTTGGTGTCCGGGCTCCATGAGCTCACCAAGTCGATGGGAGGCAACGTTTTGCCTTTGCATCTCGAGCAGTTAGAGGCGCTCGGCATCGCTCCGGACGATGGCCCCGTCCCGCGGATGGCCGATGCCATCGCGCAACGCATCGAACGTCTCGACGTCGATGCTCAACGTCTCCTTCAAGCAGCCGCAGTGCTCGGGCGGACTTGCGACTTGGATGCGCTTCGCGCCGTGTCGGGTAACGACGGGCTGCTTGGCCTCGATGAGCTGGCGGGCAATTCCCTCCTCCAGCTCGATGGCGCCAAGGTGAGTATCGTCCATCCATTCATTGCGGACTTGGTGGCGGCGTCCATTCCGGCCGAGGCGCGTCGTATGCTTCATCGACGCGCCTATGAGGTCTTGAGCGAGCTTCGCGCACCGCAGGAGGTTCGCGCCGTGCATGCTTTTTGCGGGGTCGATCCGGTGACGAGCCTGGTCGTGCTCGAGAAGGCTGGCGATGCGTCGATGGCCCGGGGAGATCACCTCGGCGCAGTTCTCGAGTATCGACGCGCGCTGGAGCTCGCCCGGCGCGAAACGTTGGAAAGCGGAGACACCGTCTACGATGGGGCAATCGCGACCTTTAGCCGCAAGCTGGGCGAGGCGCTCGCACGTTCCGGGGATGCCTCGGGCGCAGACGGCGTGCTCCGTGAAGCGCTCGACCTCACGATGCCCAAGAGCGCTGACCGAGCGAAGATGTTGTTATCGCTCGGGCGCATTGCTGCGCGCCGTGACCGCCCTCGTGATGCCATGCGCCACTTCGGACAGGCGCTGGAGCTCGTCGCCGGGGTCGAGCCCTCAGTCGAGTCTCACCTACAAGTCGCGATTGGACGCATCCGCCGGATCGAAGGCAATCCGCACCACGCAGCCAATGCTTATCGACGCGCACTGGAGCTCTTCGCCGAGATGGGCGCTTCGGCAGACACGATGGCGCGAACCCGACTCGAGCTCGCCGACGCGCTCACCGCAGCCGGCGATCACGAAGGCGCCGCCCAGGAGCTTGGGAGCGTCGAGCAAGAAGGCAGGGCCAACGGTGCAACGAGCCTGGTTGGTCGCGCCGTGGGCATGCTCGGCTCGATCGACGAGCTGGCGGGCCGTGCGCGCGATGCCCAGGTCCGATACGAGGAAGCCGCGTCCTTGGCGGCCCAGGCGGGCGACGCCCCTGGCTACCGCCGCTGGTTTTCGGCTAGCAAAACGCTGCGAGCCAGCATCTAGCACTCTGCTATGCTTCGTCGCATGCGCCGTTGCGGGTGGATATGCGTCTTGATCGCTGTGTGCGGCTGCGATGAGCTCGGTCAGTTCAGCACCGGGGATGGCGAGATCTATCAGGGCAAGATCGCCGGCGTGAACGATCCCCTCAATTGTCCGGACGGAATAGATTGCTCGTTCATTCGCCGAGGGTTCCCCTCTGGGGTGACCTTAGACCTCACGTTCGATCCCGAGCAACAGTACGACAATCCGGGAACGATCTCGACCAGCGGAGAGACCTGCGGTCCCACATTCACAGACACGCCCTTGCTGCCGATTCCTGCCCTCGCCCATGATCAGCTCGGGCTCTATGACTTCCCCGGCAGCGGCAGGCTTCGAAACTACATGTTCGTCGTGCGGCCTGATGCCGGCCCGCTTGGGGGGCGAGACGCCATGGTATTCCTGTCGCTGATCCGTGGCGGCGACATCGAGGTGCGCGTGCTTGCCGGTTCTGGGCTCGTCATCTGCGACCCCGCGGACTGCGATGCGATCAATTCTGGGCAATGCGACTACTTCGGCGTGTTTGCGCTCCGTCGGGAGCAGCTTTGATGCGAGTGCTTGGGATCGAGAGCTCGTGCGACGAAACTGCTGCAGCCTTGGTCACCGAGACGGGGGAAGTCTTGTCGGACGTGATAGCAAGCCAAATCGCAATGCACGGGCCGTATGGCGGCATCGTTCCGGAGCTTGCGTCTCGCGCACACATGCGGGCGATCATTCCGGTCGTACGCGAGGCTCTCTCCAAAATGCCGGGAGGCTTGCAAAGCATCGACGCCATCGCCGTCACGCAAGGGCCGGGCTTGGTGGGCTCGCTCTTGGTGGGTGTGCAGGTTGCCAAGGCGTTGGCGTGGAGCCTCGGCAAGCCGTTGATTGGCGTGAATCACTTGGATGGCCATCTCTTCGCGGTGTATTTGAAGCGGCCGGGTGAAGACGAGCCGCAAGATGGGCCTACGATGCCCTACGTCGGATTGCTCGTGAGCGGCGGGCATACCGCGCTCTACCGCGTCGAAGGTTTTGCGAACATTGCCCTCCTCGCGCAGACGCGGGACGATGCTGCTGGGGAAGCGTTCGACAAAGCTGCCAAGCTTCTCGGCCTGGGGTATCCAGGCGGGCCGGTGATCGATCAGCTCGCCGCACGCGGCAACGCCGAAGCGTTCTCGTTTCCCCTTCCCATGGCGTCCCGAAAGATCCTCGATTTCAGCTTCTCGGGTCTCAAGACGGCCCTCGCGCGGCATGTCCAAGAGCATGGCGTTCCGGACGACGAACAGAAGCTTGCCGACCTCAGTGCCTCGTTTCAGGGCGTTATCGTCGAGAGCCTGGTCCGGAAGTCGATCCTCGCCTGCAAGCAGGAGGAGCTCGACCAGCTCGTGATCGCAGGCGGTGTTGCGGCCAATCGTGGGCTACGCGCTCGTGCCCGGGAGGTTTGCGATCAGAATGGCATTCAGCTTTTCGTTCCACCTCCGCTCTCGTGCACCGATAACGCCGCGATGATTGCCATGGCCGCCGTACATCGCTTGGCGGCGAGGGAGCAAGACGATCTCTCGTTTGCCGTCTATTCCCGCGATCCGGACCGACGCCGTGGCAAGTTTCGGCGCGACGGAACGTTCGTCGAGCGCAAGTAGGCGCCTCATGAGTGGGAGCGCATCCGAGTCGATCATTTCCCCTTATGTCGAAGTGGCGTTGCCCGTTCCCCTTCGGAAGCTGTTCACCTACGACGTGCCCAGCGGGTTGCGAGGCTCTCTACAGCGGGGGAGTCGCGTTGCCGTTTCGTTCAGTCGCCGCAAGCTCGCGGGCTTCGTCGTGGGCGGCCGAGAGGACCTTCCTCAAGGTGTCGCGCGCGCGCTTCCGGTCGCCGGGCTGCTCGAGCCGGAGCCGGTCTTCACGCCGGAGCTGCTTCGCTTCTTGGACCAGGCGGCCAAGTACTACATGCACCCCCTCGGTGAGGTCTTGCGCGCGGCGGCCCCGGCGCTGCCGGCCGGGGCCATGCGACGGCTGCGCGCTGACGGCTTTCTCGAAGCTTCCGAAAACCTGCCTGGGCAACGGGTCGCGCGTCACCGGACCTGGAAGGTCAGTGCCACGGGCAGGGGTGCCGCAGGGATTCGTTTGGGTGCACGGCAGCGGAAGCTGATGGAACGCTTGGCGAATCGCGAGTCGATCTTGCTGGAAGAGCTTCGGGGCGAGCTGAAGGATCCCCGTGCCGTGGTTCGATCGCTCGTTGACAAGGGTCTGGCCGAATTCGAAGAGGTCGAAGCCATTCGGGATCCCTTTTTCCGCGCTCCGGTGACTCGCGCTGCGCCGCCGGTGCCAACCGCGGCTCAGCAGCTGGCGATAGACGCGATCCGCGAGGCGATCGAGAAGCGCGCTGGCGAGGCATTCCTTCTGCACGGCGTGACCGGGTCGGGCAAGACCGAAGTGTATCTTCGTGCGATCGACGAAGTGCGCAAACAGAGCCTTGGTGCGCTCTTGCTCGTGCCGGAGATTGCGCTAACGCCGCAGTTGGTCGGGCGTTTCCGTGCGCGCTTCGGGGACGACATCGCCGTGCTGCACAGTGGTCTTACGGCGCGCCAACGCGACGATGCCTGGCAGGCGCTTCGCCGGGGGCGGGTCCAAGTGGCCATTGGGGCGCGCTCAGCCTTGTTCGCACCGGTTGCCGATCTTGGATTGATCGTCGTCGACGAAGAGCACGACCCTTCGTTCAAGCAAGATGAAGGGTTCCGCTATCACGCACGGGATATGGCCTTGCTTAGGGCGCAGTACGCGCGAGCCGTGTGCGTCCTCGGCAGTGCGACTCCTTCAGTCGAGACGTACCATCGGGCCACTCGAGGCCGCATCCGATTGCTCTCTTTGCCCACGCGTGCCACCGGCGCCAATATGCCCGACGTAGAAATCGTCGACTTGCGCCGTCACCGAACCGGACCGACGGGCCACCCACTTCTTTCCGGGCCGCTGCACGCCGCCATCGGTGAATGCCTGGACACGGGCCACCAAGCGATCCTCTTCCTCAACCGGCGCGGCTTTGCGCCGAGTGTGCGCTGCGCAGGATGCGGCGCTGTTGCCGAATGTCCGGCTTGTAGCGTGGCCCTGACCGAGCATCGGGGGCAGGGTGCGCTCCGGTGCCATTACTGTGATTTCCACCGTGCGGTCGCGGTTCCCTGCGCGTGCTGCGGGTGTACCGAGTACAAGCGGTTAGGAGTTGGCACCGAACAACTCGAAACGGCCGTTCGAGAGAGCTTCCCCAAGGCTCGTGTCGCTCGGCTCGATCGTGACACAGCCTCGGGCGACGGCGTCGAAGCGGTCCTCGCTCGACTGCGTAGCGGCAACGTAGACGTGCTCGTGGGAACGCAAATGGTCACCAAAGGCCACGACATTGCTGCGGTCACCTTGGTTGGCGTCGCTCTGGCCGATCAAAGCCTCGCATTTCCTGATTTTCGCGCGTCCGAAAGAACCTTTCAGCTACTCGCTCAGGTGGCCGGCCGTGCAGGGCGTGCCGACACCCATGGCAAAGTCGTCCTGCAAACCTATCAGCCCGACCATCCAGCGGTGCGCTTGGCCGCACAGCACGATTACGAAAGCTTCTATGCCGAAGAAATCCAAGCCCGCAAGGAAGTTGGCTACCCCCCCTTCGCCCGCCTGGTTGCCGTGCGCGTCCATGCCGGCGCCGAAGCCGATGCCCGCCGCGCCGCCCAAGTCCTCGCCGACACCGCCCACCAACACCAGGCCGTCCAAGATGGGGTAGTCCAAGTCCTAGGCCCGGCCCCCGCACCCCTGCTCCGCTTGAGAGGCCGCTACCACTACCGCCTTCTCCTCAAGTCCCCCGACCGCAAGCTCCTGCGCAACGTAGCCGCTCACCTAGCCGCCCGAATCGACCAGGGCCTCCCCCCCACCCACGCCACCCTAGACGTCGATCCCCTCTAAGGGGACAGGATCCACCCATGGAACCCAACGAAAATAGGGCCTTTTTCAGACGAAGATCCCAGTGATACGGGCGATCGAACTTGGGATCTTCGTCTCAGAAAAAGACTGATTCCCATAGCTTATCGGGGTGGATCCTGTCCCTCTTGTCGAGCTGCGTCTTCGGCGGCGAGGAACGCGAAAGTCAGCGCAGGGCCGATCGTGCCACCGGCGCCCGGATAGGTGCGCCCCATGACGGACGCCGACGAGTTGCCCGCCGCGTAGAGTCCCGGAATTGGCTGGCCGTCTTCATTGAGCACGCGGCTGCGCTCGTCGGTGACGAGGCCGCCTTTGGTGCCCAGGTCTCCCGGATAGATCTGCACGGCGTAGAAGGGACTGGTTTCAACGGGGCCCAGTGAGCAGTTAGGCTGCACGTTCGGATCGCCGTAATAGCGATCCTGGGCGCTCCAGCCGCGGTTGTAGTCTGGGTCTTCGCCTTTGACGGCGTATTCGTTGAACCGCGCGATGGTCGCCTTCGTGATTTCCGTCGGGATTCTGAGCTGCTCGCAGAGCTCCGCGAGGGTGCGGGCCTTGTACAGGAACTTGCCGTCGCGATAGCGCCGCGGGAGCTGCTTATCGGGCATGACCTTGCCCGGTGCAATCGGTCCGGCGATGGACGATCTACGATAGGTTGCGTCGAAGATGTGGAACCAGCGCGGCTCGGCAGCGCCGGTCTTCGCTACGTCGTCGTACATGCCGTTGACAACATCGATGTACGGCGCTGCCTCATTGGTAAACCGCTTGCCGTCTTGGTTGACGAACAAGCCATGTGGCAGGCTCTTTTCGACCACCAGAACCCATGCAAAGGGAGACTTCGGCACCAATGACACCGGCGTCCACCAAGCTTCGTCCATCAGATCGAGTGCTCCGCCCGCGTCGTGCCCCAAGCAAATTGCATCGCCCGTGTTCGACGGGCTTCCGGCCGTCCATTCGGTCGTGATGGGGTGCCGCTGATACCGTCGCCGCATTTCGAGGTTCCGCGAAAAACCACCCGCCGCGAGGACGATGCCACTCCGGGTCTTCACGCGCAGGCGCTGACCCTCCTTGTTGATTACCGCGCCAACGACTTTGCCGTTTTCGAACAGCAGCTCTTCGACGCTGGTACCGAGCCAGATCGGGACAGCGCGTTCCTTTAGTGAAAGCAAGAGTCGGCCCATCAACGAGTTGCCCGCGCAAAGCTTGGTATCCCGTCCCCACCGCTTGCGTTTGAAGTAGCGCAGCATGTACAAGAACATCTGCCAGGCCATGAAGAGCATGGTCTTGAAGCCGACGCCGATCGCGGCTTGCGCTTCCTTCGCGGTGATGCCGAACTTGCCGAGAATCTGTGATTGCGGGTGAGGCCTACGCAGCTGAATCAAGTCCTCACGTAGCTTGGCCCCATCGAACGGCAGCGGGTCCATCGATCGCCCACCGGGACGTCCGCCCGGCGCCTCCGGGTAGTAGTCGGTGTACTTCGCCAGCGGGACATACCGGACGTGCGTCTTCTCGTGCAGGTATGCGAGGACCCTCTTGCTCTCCCGGATGTACAGCATCAGCCTGTCATCCGGCACTTCGCCCTTCGTGATGTGCTTTAGGTATTGCAAGCCTTCTTCGTCGGAATCGGCAATGCCCTCTTTCGCCATCCCGGGGTTGTTCGCGATCCAGCACACCCCTCCGGACATCGCCGAGTTGCCGCCATACAGCTCGCTTTTCTCGACGAGGAGTACGTCCAATCCAAGGTCGTGCGCCCGTACTGCCGCTCCCATTCCAGCAGCGCCGGTTCCCATTACCAGTAAGTCGACTATACGGTCCCATTCCGCCATCGCGGCGCTCCTTTGCTCAGGTCGGCTGGAAAACTAGAACATGTTCTAGCGGTTCAACCCTGTCAAACGCCCTGGATCTTGCGGCAAGAGGTGCTGGGCGCTAGAAAAACAAAGGTTTCCAAGGTGTTGAGCGGCTAGCCGCTCGGAGGTTGCACGGTGATTCGCCCCATTCTCTTTTACCCAGACAAGCGGCTTCGCGAGCCCGGCAAGGAA
>Ga0114931_10003670_pt1 | contig 19344 bp, 17 predicted proteins | sample 2SBtaG_FD_89579 | JGI IMG/M metagenome (GOLD analysis project Ga0114931, IMG submission 89579) | Deep subsurface microbial communities from Kolumbo volcano to uncover new lineages of life (NeLLi) - 2SBTROV14_V59a metaG | ecosystem: Environmental > Aquatic > Marine > Volcanic | place: Kolumbo...
ATATCCACATGCTCTTCCACCAGCGACTGGCTAATTTGGATTTTCTCTGTCTCCTCGGCCCGGAGTTTGAAAATCGAGTTGTTAATTTTAGTGGCCACGGAAAAAGAATCGCCGTTTACGAGCATCACCGGAATATTGCTGCGATTAATCAAACGCATAATTTTCAGCGGCGGCCGGGTGCCGTCCGTAAACACCATGCCGGCGACATTGCATTTTTTCTGCGCGTCTAATAGGCTTTCGTATAATGCCGTTACGATAATGCCGTCGCGGTTCCCCGGAACAATCAGCAAGGTGTTGTTTGTGAATGTTTCCACGGCGGCGTGCGGCTGCATATCGCCAATGATGAACTTGCCAACGGTGTTTCGCAGCGTATTATCATTGCCGGAAAGTAGTTCTCCGCCTAAATCTTCAACCAACTCGGCAACGGAGGGGCGGCTGAGATTCTGCACCAACGGCACAACGCCGAACAGGCGGATGCCAAAACGTTTCAATCCCCGGGAAACAATTTTACTCACTTTTTCAAGTTTATGCGGATTGACTTTGTTGATCACGACGCCCAAAAGCTCGACGCCTTTACTTTCAAAAACTGCTTTGTTGAGCATAATTTCATCAATGGGTCGCCCGATGCCGCCCAGGGTCACGATGACAACTTTTGCATCCAAAAGTTTGGCGGTATCTGCATTTGACATGTCAAACACCGATCCAACCCCGGCATGACCGGTGCCTTCGATCAGCACAAAATCTTTCCCGTCGGATAATCGCTGATAAGAATTGGAAACCCGATCTACTAATTTATGTCGCTCGCCTTTGCGAATATAATTTGACGTAAATCCGCGGGGGACCGCAATCGGACTCATGTCCGAAAGATTGTCTGCAAGGTTGTAGGTCTGCTGCATTAACACGGCGTCTTTATCGATTTTTTCGCCATCGATAATCCGGTATTGCTGTCCCACCGGTTTCATGTAGGCAACTTTGGAAAATCGCTTACAAAATTCATGGAACATCCCCAGCGATACCATCGTTTTGCCGTCATTTTGACGCGTCGCGGCAACGAAAACATTTTTCATGGTGAACCCCTTGAGCGTATGATTTTTGCGCCATAAAATACGCAAAACATCCGTTTGAATCAACAGTCGAATTGAGCAGGCGGCAAAAAGGTTGAATGGCTATTCAGGTAGATAGGGTTTCCTGATTACAAATTTGCCTCGATGGCAACAATCGTATGTCTCGGCTTTGCCAGCGAACCGACGAAATCAATATAGTTATAGTTCAACACATTGTTGAATTGCACGGAAACATTGAGGGGGAATCGGTTCAGTTGGAAATTTGTGGATATGCGCAGGTCAAACGCATGAACGGCAACGCGTGCCTGGGCATCGGGAATAAAAATGGTCAGCCGCTCATCAATGCGGTCGTAACGGCTGATGAAACGATAGTCCGCGCCAACCCGGAAAACGCGAGTGCCGAGCTGGGTTTTTGCATACAGAAGATGCTTGGGGCGAAAGTTCAGAAAAACGTCGTTGTCAATATCCCGTGCGTTGATGTAGCTGTAGCCAACGCCCCACATCACTTTTCGCCGGGCAAATTGTCCGTTTAAATTTGCTTCCAGCCCCTGGATGCGGGCATTTTGGATATTCTGAAACTGAATTTCCGCGCTGGGAATAATATTGGCTTCGATCAAATCTGAAAACCGGCTGTAAAACAGTGCTAAATCGGCAATCAGCCAGTCGCCGACCAGTTGATTAAAACCGCCTTCGAGGTAAACGCTTTTTTCAGATTTAAGATTGAGATTGGGAATCACCTGAAGCCCGCTGGCAACCGTGGAGGTAAATGCTTCGGCCATGGAGGGACCGCGAAATCCCCGGCCAACGGCAATGCGCAATGCGCTGCCGATTTGCGGTTTAAAAACGAGCCCGACTTTTGGGTTTAGCTGAACATCTGAATTCACCGAGTCGATGGCGGAATAATCGAAGCGGGTGCCGAACGTGGCGCGCCATTTTTGGGTAAAAGGAATTTCCGCCTGTAAATAGGTGGCTGCGCCGCGGCCGTCGCGATTTCCAAAGATGTTTGAGTTGACGGAATTCCAGTTGCCTTCCACGCCGCCGGTCACAAAGACATTTCCGGTTTTTGTGGTCAACTGAATTTCGCCGTTGAAATTTTTGGAACTGGCGTCATTGCCCTCACGGCTGACCGTGTCGCTAAAGCGATTTAAAAACCAGATTCCCCGGAATGTCAGAAACCGGGTTTTGTTGAACACGTGACGGTAATTGGCGGTCAGGTAATTACGCTTGCTGATGACCACATTGTCTTCCTGCCCGGGAAAGGGGACCAGTGGGTTATCCAGCCCCTGCCAAAAGAGAAAACTACCGCGTTTTTGCCACATGTAATTTCCGGAAAGGATGAGCTGGCTAAAGGGAGAAATTTCCCATTGCAATTTGCCGTAACCGGTCCAGCGTTTGCTCCAACCGTTCTGTTTATAGCTGTCATTCTCGTTTCGGGAACCGCCGGCCATGACGCCGACGCTGCCAAGTTTTTGGGAATAATTTACATCGATGCCATTGACGGTTTGGGTGTCATCGGTCCATCGCCATTCGTCATGGGATGGTTTGCTGTAAATGCCGCCCTGGACTTTTACATTCAGGCGGGGGTCGGCGTCGATGTCACGGGTAATCACATTGATGACGCCGCCCAACGCGCTGGAGCCGTATAACGCGGAGCCCGCTCCCTTTAACACTTCAATCCGTTTAACCATATACGTGGGAATCACGCTGTAAACGATATCGCGGGTATCGGCGGTGAGCATGGGAATGCCGTCCAGCAACATGAGCACCCGGCTGCCCACGCCCTGGCTGTAGCCGGTGGAGCCGCGGATGCTGATCTGCGAGCCGTTCATGTTTACGCCGGAGACATATTCCAGGGCATCATCAATCGTGACGGTATTGCGATATTGCAGTTCCTGCTGGCTGATGGTGCTCAGACTGGCCGGCACATCCTGAATTTTCTGCTCGTACTTACCGGCAGTCACCACCACCGGCTCATTGGCAATGACTGTCGATTGCAATGCGATTTTGTCGAGGGTGAGTTTTTGGGACGCCGACACGCGCACCGGTAACTTTTTTTCTTTGTAGCCGATCAAATTCACCACCAGCGTGAAGTCGCCGGGCGGCACTTGGGTAATAAAAAAAACGCCGTCGCCGTCCGTGGCACCGCCCAAAATGGTGCCGTCCAAATAGACATTGGCGCCGATCAGCGGCTCGCCTTTTTCGTCAACAACCTGGCCGCGCAGTTCCGCCGTTTGGGAAAATAGACGCAATGAAAAGAGCAAAATGAGTGTTAGCAGTGTTATTGGGCGGATTTTCAATAAACCTCCTGTAGCATAAAACCTCCAGGGCTTCCGAAACCCTGGAGGTTTTTAAAGCTTCAAATTACTTCAGCAGCATGAGTTTGCGGGTTTGGGTAAAATTTTTCGTCTCGAGGCGATAAAAATAGACGCCGCTGGAAAAATTGCCCGCTTCCCACTTTACCTGGTGCAAACCCGCGCCAAAGGGCTGATCCACAATCGTATCCACTAACTTCCCGGTAATGTCGTAAACGGCCAGTTTTACCTGCCCGGCGTTGGGGAGGGCAAAGGCAATGGTGGTGGAAGGGTTGAAAGGGTTGGGATAATTTTGCTCCAGACGATAGCTGGTTACAATCGGATTGTCATCGTCGCCAATCCCTACCACGATGCGAGGAAATACCGTGGGGGAATCTGAGCGGTCAGCAGCCAATAACGCTAATGCCGCGCCGTTCTGGTTGGCTGCCGGGTCCATAAATCCCGAAGAAACAATGACCAGGGCGCTATCGGCAAAGTTGGTCAGGTCCGCGGAAAATTTTGCCAGTACAGTACTGCCGGTTTGATCGGTGAGTTCAAAAACATAGTTGGCGGGTGCCAAAGTTACGTAATTAGAATCAGAATATTCCCCATAGCTGATGTTGTCGGCCAGGAGTTGACCGCCTTCTACCCGTAAATCCACGGTAGGGGCGTCGGTAACGCTGTTCACAAACCGCACTTCCACCTGTCCCGGGGTTGATGAAACCAAACGGCGATTATCAATAAAAAAGGGGTTGATGAAAGTATTTTTTCCATCCGGGTTGGGTGCAAACTGCGCGGGATTTGCCACGCCTGAGCCTACCGCAAAATAATTTTTGCCATCTTCCAGCGTGACCCTGAAATTTCGGATGGTATCCGTGAGCGCCGTGCTGCTGCTATCCGCCAATCCTAAATCCAGGGGGATGCCGGATAATGGCACCGGAACCGTGGCTGATGTCTGGCGATAATGCCAATTATCCACCGTGAGCAAAACCACCCCAAATGTGCTGACATAAAAATCAACAAATTCCAGTTGCGGATCAGACACGTTTAAAATAGCCTGTAGGGTAGATTGGGCATGCAGCGTGCCGGCAGTTAACAATATTACCAAAAATCGTAAAATGCGTTTCATAAAAAGACCTCCTTCGTGATTAATAAATATGGCTGATTTACAGCCGAGGTTAATTAAAAAGGTTGAATCGGCAAATGATCAAAATCAACTGCGATAAAAATATTTTTTACGACCTGCCCCTCGGGAATCATCAGCGGCGTTGGCAAGGAATCCGGGGAGAGGTCAAATTGTCCGACCGCGCGCCAGTCCGCCAATACGTTGGGACCGAATTGCTGGGCAACCGCCAGATAGCCGTAATCGCCGGCGGGGAGTTCGAATTGAAAATCCAATTGATCGACGTTCAGTGGCAGCGACAAGGTATCGTCAATGGCCGGGTATGCAAAAGCCTGCCGGGAAAGCAGTTCCACAAAGATATCCTGCGGCGGAAAATTTTTAAACGCCACCAGCCGTAAATCCAACAGGCTGTCCGGCGAGGGCCAGTTTTGAAAAAAAACCGTTCCGCTGATACCGGCGCTGATACGGATTTGGTTCTCCGGCGGGGTCAGACCTTTATCGCAGCTTTGAATAAATAATGTGCCCAAAAAGACCCAAAATAAAATTTTTTTCATGTTCAGTAATTACGCATATTTTTTTTAACAGACAAGATGACGCTAAATTTCCCCAAAAAACAATTATATCCCGGAACGGTATTGTGGTTCCACGACCGGTTCCGGCCTAAACAAACGGGCCGGTCATAATTTTCTGTAATATAAGACAATTTATTTAAAATTTTATCGTTTTACCTTTTTTATAAAAAATGTTTAAACTTGAAATCAAATCATAAATATTGTTATATTTCAAACGAAATAATCAAAGTGACACATTTATGCCCGCAACCCAACACATTCCCGAACGCTGGCTGCACTGGAGTTTTGAAGATTGCATCGGCATCAGGCAGCCCTTCACCACCACTGAAGGACAGCCAATCACCATTATTCAGGCGGGGTATCGCAACCCGGATAATGGCCCTGATTTTCGCAACGCCCTTCTGGACATCGGCGGGGTTCGCTGCCGCGGCGATGTGGAAATCCATGTGACGCCGGCGCAATGGTTTCAACACGGGCACGATGGCGATACGCGCTATCAACATGTCATCCTGCATGTTTTATGGGATGCGCCCGGCGGGGTTCCGGCAACGCTGGCCGCGCGATTTCCGCATGTTTGTCTCAAATCCAATCTGAATATTTCCGAAAGTCAATGGCTGAATGACATGCAACAACGGGATCAGCACCCGGAAACAGGACAAACCACGACAGTGCCGGGCCCGGAAGTGCTGGTTCAAGCGGCGGAAAAGCGGTTCCGGCGTAAAGTGGATCGATTCAGAGAGTGGTGTCGCTATTTTTCTTTTGACGCGGCCTTTTTCATTGCGCTGGCCGAGGCATTGGGATATTCCAAAAACAAATTCCCCTTCCGGCAGCTCCTCTGGGATTTTCCGCCCGGGCGGATTCGCCGCGAAATACCCGCGCGCTATTTTACCCCGCGTGGCATCTGGCTCTATCTTGCCATCCGGGCCGGCTGGATTCGGCTGGATCGGCTCGGCGCCGGCGGTTCATTTTTCCCCGACGACGGTCATGCCCGGCAAATGATCGAGCATTATTTTCAAAGCGGCTGTCACCCGGTATTTTCATTGCACGATTGGTCTTTTTCCCGACTGCGCCCGTTCAACAGCCCCTTCATCCGCATGGCCGCGCTGGCGCAACTGCTCTATCACTTTCGACGCGAGGGTCTGTTTACCGCCATGCTCGACATCGCCGGCCGGCGGATGGCGCTTTCACAAACCATCCATCACTGGCAGCGGCGATTGGCGCTTCCCATGGATCAGGATTTACAGAAATTATTGCAAACGCAATACCGGTTTAATAAACTTCCCGGAAAAATTTTGGGACAGATGCGAATCCGGCAATTTATCATCAATGGCGTGCTGCCGGCATTGAGCTATTGGGCGCAATGTCGCGGCAACTTCGGTTTCCGGATTTACCTTGATGGATTGTATGAAAATTTTCCCGGCAGCGAGACGGCAACGGCGCTGAAACGTCAACTGCACAACTGCGCCGGTACGGAACTGGAATCTCTTTTAAAACACCGGGCTTTTTTTCAGCAGGGATTGCTGGAATATATGACTTTGATGATAAATCCTGAAAGTTCACCGCAAAGGCACAGAGACACAGGGAAAATATCTTTATAAAGTTAATAATAACAATTAATTATAAATCAGAGTGCGTTTTTTGTAGGGAGCGGTTCCCGCTGAGCGGGAGAAGCTGTGACCGTTCCGCTGAAGCCAAAAATAGCAAATCAAACCCTTAAATTTCTGCCCCTCATTGTTGTGCACCCTTACACTACACGACAAAAAAAATAGAACCCCAACTGAAGGGGGCAGGCAGCGGATCAAACGGATTTGACGGATTTTGACGGATTTTTTTACAAAAATTTTCAAAAAACATCCATTTCCGAGGGGGCAATGGGCCATTTACCCCGATCATTTCGCAAAAAAGCATTTTGGTAAGTGCCCGTAAAAACAAGACCTACGGTGCCCGCCTCGATTTCAATTCAAAAAGCGATTGACAGTGATTGGTATTTTTCGTTAAAATTCTTTGAAAAAAGTGAGATAATGCAAGACTTGTTTCCATTTATTAACAATATTTTCAGGGTACTCGTTGCAGGCTTATGCGGCATTTTGATCGGCATTTCAACCCAACGGCAGGGACATTCACCGATTTTTTGGCTGCACCCGCTTTTTGCCGTTGGCGCCAGTGGCCTGATGATTGTTGCGACGATTCACCCAATGGGGAATCCCGGGTTAATGGCTGCCGGTGTGGCCATTGGCGTTGGGCTCATCTGCGCCGGGATTATATTACGCACCCCTAAATTAGCTGCCGGTATTCGCAGCGCAGTCGCCATTTGGATGAGCGCGATTGCCGGCTTACTGATCGGCGAAAGCCTGTTTTTAGAAGGGGCGGTTATTGCCATTCTCGCTTATTTCATTTTAGCCTTGTCACCTGGTGAAACCTCGTGAATGTTTAATGTTGTCGGATTTTTTCCGATATTAACTAACGAGAAAGGATAAGTATGAATGAGATGTGGTATCAATCACCGCTGTTTATCAACACACTTTTAAATGCGCTTTATGCCATCGGCGGGGTCATTTTAGGCGTTTTCGCGGCCATTATTACGTATCGTTTGTTCAGCAAAGTCACCCACTTTCGCATCGCCGATGAATTGGAAAAGGGTAATCTCGCGGTCGGCGTGGTGGTGTGCGGCATTTTTATCATGATCGGGCTGATTGTCGGGCTGATTGTCGGATTGAGTCTCAACTAAGCTAAAACTATGAAATGCTTCAAAAAACATGCAGCCGGATTGCTGCTTTTGCTGATTTTATTGGCAGCATCATGCCAAAATAGCACGGTGCCGCCGGATACGGCCATTGCCGAGCAGGACAGTCTCATTGCCATGATTGATCAAAAAATTGCGGAAAAAGAGCAGCAGCGCGCCGTCATTCAACGCTTCCGAAAACGCCAGTTGCCCCGGAATTTTACCAATCAACTCAAAAAATATTTTCCGGTGATCCGCAAATACGCCAAACGCTACGGGCTTGACTGGCGATTGATCATCGCACAGATTCTCAAGGAGTCTCATTTCAAGGAATCGGCGTTGAGCAATGTCGGCGCGCGCGGACTCATGCAGATTATGCCACGCACCGCCCGGGAAATCACCAAAGAGATTGATATTGCTTATATTTCCAAAGACCCGCGTGAAAATATTACGGCCGGCATTTATTATATGTACAAACAGACTCAGAATTTTCAGGGAGCCGATGGGGAGAATCGCTTAAAACTGGCGTTGGCTGCCTATAACTCGGGGTCCGCAAGGGTTTATGACGCCCAGGATATTGCCCGTTACCGGCAGTTAAATCCCAACACCTGGGAGGCGGTAAAAGCCTGCCTTCCGCTGCTGACTGAAGAACAATGGCAGTTGCATCTGGAAGTTTGGGAGCTTGGCAAGCCCCGGTTCGGCTATTTTTACGGCTATGAAGAAACCATCGATTATGTCGATGACATCATGGCTAAATATCATGTTTTACAACACATGTATAAGGTAGATCTCGACGACCTGGCCCTCCTTGAGCAAATGAACGCCACGATGTAAGTGGGAAAGCTTGCCCTGAGCCTGTCGAAGGGTGGGAAGACTGAAAACTTGCGCTCGCCTCAAAAATTCTCGAAAATTTAGAAAGCTATTTGTTAAAAAGCATCCGTCGCGTAAATTTCCGGGCTAAAAGGAACCCGAAGCGCGTCATAACGGTTTGCTTTATGAACGGAAGTACTTTTTTGAATCACAGAAATGAGGATCGACGAATGAAAAAACGGATAATGATGATGATCGCTTTCCTGGTAGTGATGAGCAGTATCGGCATTGCGCAGGATGATTTAGCGGCCTTTAAAGAAAAAGCCTCCAAATTTTATCACACCCTGGCGCGGGATGATGTCAAAAATTTTACCTGCAAAATATCTTCCAGTATTTATATTAATTTTATCAAACAATATGCCGACAGCACTTTTTATTATCCTCTGAAATTTATCTGGACCAGCGCCGGCAACGGCTACTACGCCTTGCAGCCGCTCCCCGAGTTAAGCGATTCTTTACGCCGGGAAACGCTGACCCGCGCCCAGGCTTTAAAAAATTTATGGAGCGGCATTGTTTACGACATGCAAAAGTTCATCTTTCGCTCTCCCCTGGCCGCGCTTCCGGAGAACGCCGTCGCAACATTTGGAAAGGATACCGTGGGCATTTCTTTCAGCTTTCATGACAAAGCGCGTCAAATTACTTCCAAAGAAACATTTACCCGGGGCGGCCAGCTTGCGCGGGTGACCTGGATTTACGACGCCCAAAAGGTGATCAATTATCCCAAATATAAAGAGTTGGGCGATAAGTGGCTCTGCACGGGGTGGGACAGCCAGGTTTATGAAGCCGCTCAAATTACCAGCGGCATCGGCGTACGGGTTATTTACGCAACACTTGATGATAAAATTGTGCCGGAACAATTCAACATCGTCGCCCAGGCGCGGGAAAAGGAAAACAATATTCCCATTACCAGCAGCTACACCCTGTTTGTGAAGGATTTTCTCTTCAATGAGGATATACAGTTTGTTTCCGCGCCAACGGATTCCGGCAAAGCGAATCCCTGATCAACTGTCAATTCCGGGAAAAGGGATTTAGCAGGGGCTTGTGAAACACCATCACCCGCGGCGGCGGGAAGAATTTTTGGCGATTTTTCCGCCAATACATCGGGCTGTCAAGTTCGCCCCAACTCAACCGGGCAAACACCCACAATGCCGCCATTTTTAAACGCATCGCAAAATCCTTCCCTAAAAAATTTTCTCAGTTAAGATAATTGCCGGGCGGACAAATTGCAAAATTTTGCGGAAAATGCGCTAAAAAAAATATTTGCGCAACGATGCGATGATCCGACTTACTCGATTTATTGAATATTCGGATTAACCACTCCCCGGAGAATTTTCATCCAATATTTAACCGGAACGCCCTCCCGTTTGCCGACGCCATAATTAAAATGAGCGATGTTTTTAGCCATTTTGTCCAGATAGCGCTGATCGAGCGGCCCGCTGATTTTGTCAATTTCCACTTTTTCCGGCATGCCGTCCAGACCGACCAGTACGTTAAAAATAATGTTGACCACGTTTGCTTTCCATTCGCCATTTTGATTTGCCGCTGTTTGTACCGGCTGCGAAAATTGGCGTTCAATGCGTTGAACATATTCCTCGCGATCGGTTGGGTCGTACAATGCAAACCAGTCCGGTGGCTCTGTCAGATCCTCTAATTGAAAAATCGCGCTATCTCCTTCTCTGACCGGTGCTTCGGTGGAATTATTTAGCACATCTCCAGGCATTTCGGATTGGTAATCACACGAAAGCGGGAACACCAGCAACGCCAAACTCAAGGCAATAACGATATGACGCAGCGTCCATTTTTTCATGGCGGGGTTCTCCTTTTGGGCTAATTGGTAAGAAACACGCTGTTTTAAATTTCTCGATGAGGCGGCAAAAAACAGCGGCGTCAGAAGAAGCGTTTGTGGGAGCGTTAGTTTTGCGGCGATGTCAATCAGGCTGCGGGCATAGCCGGCCGGGGTTTGCTGCAAAAACGCCACGGCCGCTTCGTCGCAGGTAATCTCGCGGGTGTCATTGAGTTGACGGTTGAGCAGCCAAACCAACGGATTCAAAAAATAAATACTCTGTACCAGCGCCTGCGCCAGGTTGATCCAGTGATCATAAAGCTTGATATGCGCAATCTCGTGGGCGAAAGCAGCGCGAATTTGTTCCGCCGGCCAACTCGCTGCCGAGCGCGGGAAAACGATTTGGAACCGAAAAAATCCAATCACAAAGGGGCTGTGCTCTTTTTGGGATCGGCACACGAATACGTTCGGAAATGTACCGGTTTTCAGCGTGCTGTCCGGCATGGGAACCGCGTTGCGAGCAAGGTGAAGCAGGTGAAAATAACGCCGGATAATCATTGCCAGCATGAGCGCCGCACCGCCCAACCAGAGCAAAAACAGACTGCCGGACAGCGATAGTTTCGGGGTTTCGGCCGGCGCGTTTTCTCCGGCGACGACCACCGTGTCCCCGAAATAACCAAAACTAAGCGAATCGCTGATCGCTTGGCCGGCGGGGATGAAAAGCGGAGTGAGCAGTTTTACCAAAGCAATAATCCCCACGATGCGCCCAAAACGCGGATGCGCCCGGCGATAGCGGTGCATCAGCAACAGCGCGATCGCGACGAACAGCGAATTTTGCCAATTCAGCATCCAAAAATAGGACGCCCACGCTGCGCCGGTTTGATTGATCGCATCAACCATTTTCGCCTCCCTTGCCGGTTTTTTCATCGATGAGTCGCTTCAACGCCGCAATCTCATCGCTCGTGAGGGAATCGGAATCGATCAAAAAACTGGCCAAGGCCGGCAGCGATCCCCCAAATGTTACCCCGGCAAAGGTCTTGACTTCTTTTAGCAGCGATTTTTGGTGATCCCGGAGCGGACGATAAAAATTGACCAAACCGATTTTTTCCTTTGCTAAAAAACCTTTGCCAACCAGATTGTTCATCACGGTTTGCACGGTCGTGTACGCCTTTTCGCCGCGGGGATAGGCAATTTCGCGCACCCGGCGGACGGAAACGGGATTTTTTTCCCGCCAGATAATTTCCATTAATTCCCATTCAAGTGATGAAAGCTTGTTTTTTCCTTTAAACATCATTTTCCTTTTAAGATAGTAGCTCTACTATTGTTATAGTAGAAAATAATACATCACAGCTACTTTGTCAAGAAAAAACCGGGAAACTGACATTTTTTAACGTAACTTACGGTAAATGAGATTCATTTTTGATAACTTGCAGTAGTAAAAGACAACGATTCTAAGATAATTGGCAACACCGGGCGATGAAGCTGCGTAACCTTGCCTGTCTCGGTTAGCCGGGATCAAAATAATCAAAACGAATAACGGGGAAAGATGAATCATGGGCACGCCCATTCATCCCAAAATTTTAGAAATTGAGGCACAGTTGGCCGCTGCGCCCGCTGCGTCGCCGGCGCGCGTCGATGCGCTGAATGATTTAGCCTGGGAGCTTTGGACGACGCATCACGAACGGGCTGAAGCATTGACAAAGGAAAGTGTTCAGCTTGCGACCGCGTTGAATTATGAAAGTGGCATTGCTTACGCCAGGCTGAACAAGGGACTGATGGAGTGGCAAACGGATGTCGAAAGAGCGTTGCCACTGTTGCTTGACGCTTTGCAGTGGTTTGAGGACAATAATGACCTGCGCGGCGAAGCAAACGCCCGCGGTATTTTAGGAATTTTGTACTGGGGCTTTGGCGATTTTGAACGCGGTTTTGAGTGTGCCGCCAGGGCGTTAAGGCTTTACCGGGAAATCGGCGACGAAAACGGGGAAGGATGGGCAAACAATTCGCTGGGCGGGTTTTATTACGATCTGAACAATTACGAAAAGTCGCTGCAATATTTTCAAAAAGCTCACGATATTTTCAAAAATATTGATCATTTGTTAGGACAAGCGCGCGCCTTGAACGGCATCGGCAATTGTCATTTGCAGCTTGGGAAATGCAAGCGGGCGTTGGTTTATCAGAAGCAAAGCTTGAAAATCCTGCGTGACATCGAACATCGCATGAGCGAGTCGCGCACCTTAAACGATATCGGGCTGGTTTATCAAAAATTTGGTCAACCGGAGGAGGCGCTCAAATATCACCGGCAAAGCCTGGGCATTCGCCGGGAATTGCAATACCTCGTCGGCCAAACCACCACGTTGATGGACTTGGGCGATCTCTATCGCAAACAGGCGCAGCTTGATCAGGCGTTGGATTTTTATCAACAGGCGCTGAAAATTTCCGAACAAATAATCGCCAAACCGAAAATTGTGCGGGCCCAAAAAGCACTGGCGGAAATTTACGAATCACTTGGCGATTATCGGAAAGCCTTCGAGCACATCAAAGCGTATCACGAAATTGAGGAAGAAGTTTTTCATGAAGACGCCGAGCAGCGACTGAAGCATCTCAAGGCGGCGTATCAGTTGGAAGCGTCTAAAAAAGAGTCGGAAATTTACCGGTTGCGCAACGTGGAACTGAAGCAGAAAAACGATCAGCTTCACGATACGATTCGGGAATTAAACGCCGCGCAAGCGCAGTTGATTCAGTCGGGAAAAATGGTGGCGTTGGGTAATTTGGTGGCCGGGATCGTTCACGAAATAAACAATCCGCTGGGCGTCATCAAAAGCAGCAACGACCTGTGCGGCAGGGTTGCGAAGAAAATTTTAAATTTGCTGAACAGCGACCCGGATGCGTCGGAATTACAAAAACAGCTTAATAAATCGCTGGCCATTTTGCATCAAAACACCCACACCAACACTGTTGCCACGGAACGCATCATCAAAATAATCAATAGCTTAAAAAATTTTGCACGGCTGGATGAAGCGGAATTCCAGAAGGCCGATATTCACGAAGGATTGGATAACACCCTGAATTTGCTGGGTTACGAAATGCCAGGAACGATGAAAATTATCAAGGAATATGGCGAGCTGCCGGCGCTGTATGTCAATCCGGGCGAGTTGAACCAGGTTTTTATGAATTTGCTGATGAATGCCATCCAGGCGACCCCGAAAAACGGAAAAATATCCATTCAAACCCGGGCGCAAAACGGGCACGCCGTTATCCGCATTTCCGATACCGGCAAGGGCATCCCGGAAGAAAAATTAAGCCGACTTTTTGAACCGGCGTTCACCTCGGATCATTCCCGAATTAAAATGCGCACCGGGCTTTACACGAGCTACAATATCATTCACCGGCACGAGGGGGAAATTGCTGTAAAAAGCAAAGTCGGCGAGGGAACGACGTTTACGATACGGATTCCAACGAATCTGCAGGAAGTGCTTGACGGATGATGTCGGGATTTTTGGGAATTATTCCCCTTGCCTGGCGCTATCGTGAAACATCTGCCAGGCAGCGACGGTTTCCTCCGTCAATTCGCGGCAGGCGGTTTTGAGCGCGGCTTCATTTTTTTTGAGAAATTGCAACTGCTCCCGGCGAAGTTGCAAATCCAGCGGCGAAGCGATCTGTTTGACATGCCCCTTGCCAAGCTGCACGCCCACGTCGTACACCACTTCCGCCAGCTCCCCCGGCGATTGAAACGATTTTCCGATTTTTACTTCTTTGTAATTATCCACCCAGGAATGCACCCAAAAAATTTTGTCGTGAAAACGAAAATAGCCAAGATGCGCAAACGGCTGGTACGCGATGCGGGTTTGCCCCAACAAAATGCGGAAGGGATCGAGCTCCTGCCCGCTGTTGATGCAGTCGATGCCGCTCAGGTCGCGCACTTCTTTGAATTCCAGCACCACATCGTCGAGCGGATCAGCGGATTTTCCGCGAATGCGCACCAGGAATTTTTCGTCCAGGGCGCTGCCGATGCCCATTTGTAAATCGCCCGTTTGCACAATGCGGAAATAATCCGGGGAAAGCGTGGAATCCTCGGCGATTTTGGTGTCAATATACGGTTGAATCGCGGCAATCAGCGCGTTTTTATCGTCGTCGGGCATTGGTTCCATCATCGTGTCAATCCATTTAAAATAGCTGGCCCGGTCATTTTTAAATGTCGCGCGGGCGCGCTTCACCCATGCGCCGGCGTCCACGCGCATTTTGGGATATTTCAACGCTGCCCGGTAACCGGCGAAAAAGCGATCCAGCAGGATCGTGCTGGAATCCGCCCAGCCGTTTTTCCGGCAAGTCAGGTGCACGGAAACGCCAAAACGCAGCAGATCGATGACGCCGGGACCGGTGGATGAATCGTCGTAATCGGTTAATCCGCGCCCCAAATCGGTGACGGCGTATTGCTCGATGTGGGCGTCGCCGTGCAGGTTTAGGGTCGGCGCAGTGGTGATGATTTCGGAAAAACGTCGGCAAATTTCCTCGCTGAAGGGAATGTTGATAAAGCGAAAATAGCCGTGCGGGCCGGAGAGAATGCGCTTGAGCAAACCGGGATTTTCGCTGAAATCCCGCGACGCCGGATCGACAAAAAGCGGGTTAACCGCGCCGGCGGCGGGTTTCTCACCCGGTTGATTTTTGGCAAACACCGCGGTTGAAAAACTGGTAAACGCAATCGCACAAATCATTAATCGACGCAATATATGCAGCCCAAAGTGTCTAATCATCGGTTCATCCTTTCGATTCACATCCAAATAAGTTCGGTTAATTTCCGGGGAAAAGGAGGGAAATGCAAATAAATTTGTAAATGATAAATCAGCCGTTTTTATCGTTCTGCGGCTGCATTTGTGGAAACAGACGTCCCATGATTGTATAAAAGTGATGGGAACGGATTCTCAAATCATCCAAATAAATGCTAAGCAACTCGGTCGAAATATCCGGGTTATTCGGCAGGGTAAGCCGCCGAAACGGAAATTCCGTTTCACGCAGCACGGTGATATATAGTTCGCGCAAATCTTCGGAAAACCCTAATTGCTGAAATGTTTTGACAACGTAATCGCGTCGTATTTTTTCCATAATCTGCTATTTTTTATTGCGCCGGGTTAAATCGGCAGTTTTTCATTGCGTTGTTTGTGGCTGATAACATACGCCGTTATCGCCGCCTTTAGCAATTGGCGGGCGCGGTGTTCCGTGTCGGCCTCAATTGCGCAGCCCGGCAAATTCCGGCAATGGCCAATAAATAATTGATTAGAAATCTTTTGTATCGAGATGCGCATTTTCATGGTGATTCGATCAATTTCATTTTGTTACGGTGTTATCATTAAAAATGATGTTGTTTTATTTCACAATGACGTATAATTCTACGCTTTTCAGAATATATGCCAAACGAACAAATAATTCAATATAAATTAATGCTTCTAACGGTTTTAACCAATACCGCACATTTTTTGGATTAGCATTTTTACTTTACGGGCCGGATCGCTAAATTGATGCGTTGCAAACAGCGGCACTGGTGTAGATATACTGTGAACGGTTGAAGTTTTAACTTTTTAAGGGGACTCCTGCATTCGCAGGAGTGACAGTTAACATGTTGTTTTTATTGTCATTCCTGCGCATGCAGGAATCTCCTAAAGCATATTTACAAAAGTAAAATTTTTACCCGTTCGTAGTATATCCAACATTAAATATACACAAACGTTATACGTAAGCATTGAAAACGAATTTGAATGGAAATAAAAATTTCAGAAACAAGAAATATAAGAATAGAAGAAATCATTGCACTGTACAAGGTGAATAAATGGAGTTCTGCGGAAAAACCGACTGAATTATATAATGCCTTACTAAATTCACATTCATTGATAACCGTCTGGGATGGCAACAAATTAATCGGACTTGGAAACGCAATTTCAGATGGCTATTTAGTTGTTTACTATCCACATTTATTGATTCATCCAAATTACCAGGGAAAAGGAATTGGTCGAATGATCGTTGACAAAATGCAGGAGAAATACGGAAATTTTCATATGCAAATGTTGACAGCGGACGGTAAAGCAATTGATTTCTATCAAAAAATGGGATTTGTAAGAGCGGGAAAAACTCAGTCAATGTGGATTTATAAAGGAAATGAACATTAGGAAAACAATTATGATTGCAAGAATTTGGCATGGAAAAACTAAAATCGAAGATTACGAAACATACACGGAATTTTTGAAAGTGAAAGCAATTCCGGATTATCAAAAAACGAATGGATTTTTAAAATTAATCTTTTTAAGGAATACTAAAGACAATGTTGGACACTTTACATTAATTACATTTTGGGAAAACCTTGAAGTTATCAAGAATTTTGCCGGGGAAGATTTTGAACGGGCTAAATACTATCCCGAAGATGAAGCTTTTTTACTGGAATTTGAAGAAAAAGTAACGCATTATGAAGTGTTTGCAGAATAAAAGCCTACACATAACAAAAAATATACGTAATGCGAGTTTTGTGCTAAATTCAAAGATAATGCAAAAAACAAAATGAAATGAAAGACCTCAAATTAAGTAATAAAAACCCCGCACTACGATACTCAAACCAATGAAAATAAATCAAAAAAACGTTTCGTTTATCCTGGTTGAGCCGCGGACCCCGGGAAATATCGGCGCGGCGGCGCGCGCCGTCAAAACAATGGGTTTCGAGCGCCTGGTGTTGGTGAATCCCTGCGATTTTGACGTGCCACAAACGCGCCGGCTGGCGCACGCCTCCGAAGATATTTTAGAGAAAATCCAGGTATTTTCCACCCTGCCGGAAGCGCTGCAAGACGTTTATTTTGCGGTTGCCGCCACCAATCGGTTGCGCGAATATCGCACGCCGATTTTTAATCCCGAAATGCTTGGGGAAAAGTTGATTCCGGTTTCACAGGCGCATCATGTTGCGTTGGTTTTCGGGCGCGAACAAACCGGGCTGACCAACGAGGAAATTCGGGCCTGTCATGCATTGACGGCGATTCCGGCCGCCGTTTCGCACCCATCGCTGAATCTCTCCCAGGCGGTGATGCTGTATGCGTACACGCTGTTCAAAAGCTCCTTTGCGGAGGAAAAACATTACCAGTGGGATTACGCGACCTATGAGGAAAAACAGACCGTTTACGAACACCTGCGGCGCAGTTTGGAGTGCGCCGATTTTCAACCCATTGACAATTGGGATAAATTTATGATGCGCTTTCGCCGCATGTTTGATCGCGCCATTCCCGAAACCCGCGACACTCGGCTGATGCATAAAATATTGCAGGCGTTTGACGAATTCATCGAACACGGTGAGGGGAAAAACAAGGAGGAAGGGCGAAGCGCGAAAGGTGAAACGTGATGCGCGCAACCGTAGAGACGGAATGCTTTCCGTCTGGCGTAACCGTGAAACGCGAAGAGCGAAGCGTGAGGGGCAAAAAACCAGCGTCATTGATGACGCTTCCGCGACTGAGCCGGGTGAATTTATCCCCCGGCGGCGTGAAAATGAGGAAATTTATGAATAAAATTTATTATTGGGTCTTCCTGCTGATCGGAATCGCCGGTTCCTGCGCCGATCATTCATCGCCAAAAATGTTTGAAAAACCGCTGTCGCCGAGAATTGCCAATTATTCGATTGATTGCCGCTTCGATCCGCGGCAAAAATTGATCAAGGCGACCGAGGTGTTGGAATGGCGAAATACAACTAACGTGCCGGCCAAAGAACTGCAATTCCATCTCTACATGAATGCATTTCGCGATGAAGAATCGACGTATATCATCGATTTGGGCGAAGTGGATGACGCGCTGCGCGATCACTGGGGCGATTGCCGGATTCAGAAAATTGCCCTAACAGACGGGCGCAATCTCACGGAAAAACTCCGGTTTATCCAGCCCGATGACGACAACGCCAATGACCGAACGGTGGTTTCGCTGGCGCTGCCGGAAGCCATCCAGCCGGGCGAAACCATCCGGTTGAACATTGATTTTCAAACAAAACTGCCGGCGTTGACCGAACGGGCCGGTTTTTGGAGCGATTACTTCCTGATTAGCCAGTGGTTTCCCAAAATGGGCGTTTTTAGCGACGCCGGCTGGAATTGCCATCAGTATCACGCCAACTCGGAGTTCTTCGCCGATTTCGGCGTTTACGACGTGGCCATCACCCTGCCGGAAGCGATGATCGTCGGCGCAACCGGCGTTTTGATCGACGAAAAAGCGTTGCCCGGCGGCATGAAAAAGCTGCGTTTTTACGCCGAGGATGTGCACGATTTTGCCTGGAGCGCGGACGCACATTTTGTGGAAATCAACGAACAGGTGGACGATTTGCACATCCGGTTGCTGCTGATGCCGGTTCACCGGGATTTGGGCGAACGCATTTTGGATGCGGCTGTTTCCGCCTGGCGATATTACAATTCGGCTTTCGGAAAATATCCCTACCCGGCGATTACGATCGTGGATACGCCGGTGGAAAACGCGGTGATGGAATATCCCATGCTGTTTTTTACCGGCAATTTTGACGGCATTCACTACGGCGCGCCCCGGCCGCAAATTGTCCCGGAAAGCAACCGGTTTCCGGAGCGGCTCACCATGCATGAATTCGCGCATCAATGGTGGTACGGCATGGCTGCCAACAATGAATTCGAGGAAGCGTGGCTGGACGAAAGCTTTGCCGATTACGCCACGGGCAAGGCATTTGAGGCGGCGTACGGGCAAATGTTGATGACGACGATAGGCGATTCGCTGCGGGTGCGCGATTTTCGCAAAACGCGTTACACCCAAAATCCCCAAGCGGGAATCATTGCCGCGCCGGCCTGGACGCACGCTGATTTCGCGGATTATTACATTGCAAGCTACGGAAAACCAAAGCTGATGCTTTACACACTGGATAATTTTTTCGGCGAAAAACGCTGGCTG
>Ga0114931_10003671_pt1 | contig 19342 bp, 10 predicted proteins | sample 2SBtaG_FD_89579 | JGI IMG/M metagenome (GOLD analysis project Ga0114931, IMG submission 89579) | Deep subsurface microbial communities from Kolumbo volcano to uncover new lineages of life (NeLLi) - 2SBTROV14_V59a metaG | ecosystem: Environmental > Aquatic > Marine > Volcanic | place: Kolumbo...
CATGCCGGGCTAGCCCTTTCCATCGTTTGATTGTCATGAGCGATGGTCCGCCGGCAATTGCCACGACATTGCGGATCCCCCGCTGATGAAGGGAGACGGCCTCGATCAGCCCCCGCACGATCGTCAGTTCATTGCATCCCGCGGCCTTTGGGCTGAGCGCGACGTCGAGACCGAAGACGACGGGTCGCGATCCGCCACCAAGATTGAGATAGCGGCGTCCCACGTTCCCATCGTTGGAAAGCTCCAACGCAAAGAACGTGGTTATTGGTCCCCTGGGATAGCGGGCCGGGCCGACCACGCAGTGGGTTAATTGTTCGTGGCAAAGCAAAGCGGAGTCGTCGATTTCTTCCGGTTGAAAGCCCGCGGCCAGCAAGCGGGCCCGCATGTCTTCCGCGTTGGTGTAATAGCCAAGAGGAAGCTGGCGGATTTCTTTGGCGTCGAGCCCCGTGAGTCGCATGAGATATTGTCGCGCGCCCTCGGCCTTAGCATCGTCATCGAGCATTTCCTTGCTGATATGGAAGAAGGCGTCGATCAACTTGCGGTGCTGGTCGCCGTGGCGAACGGTCGGGACGGAAGTGGATTCGAAATACCGCAACGGTACGGCGTCGACTCCGACAAGCTCTGCCAAGTGATGAACCGCGGAAACGAATTCGGCACCCTGGGGAGTTCGTCCGCCGTTGACGTAAGCCAGCCAGGTCATTCCCGGACGCTCGCTTATGGAAAAGCCTTCGGGATCGATGCACGTGACCAGTTCGTGGGGGCGGCCGCCGGCACGGATGTAGTTGTGTTGATTATCGGCCACCCAGCCGTTGCTGGTTCGGCGCCAATGGAATTCCGGGAACGCGACGTCGAGTTGATCGATCAAAGCTGGTAGGACTTCACGGCGATAGAACTCGGCAACGTGATCGACGGTGGTGGTGGCAACGGACATGGCTAAGAATCCTTTCCAGGCGAGTGGTTGTCGCGGTTGCGGCATCGAAAAGTTCGATGGCCCCCGGGCGGTCGCCCGTCGTGCGGTGACGAGGCAGCCGCCGCATAGTAGTTGAGTCGGGAGAATCGAGCACTACCTTGTGCTCCGTGGCTACGGTTTCCAAATGACCAGGAAGACGGTACTCAAATCGTTTGCTTTGCGGCCGTTGGGCGTGCTGTCGTAACGGTCGATCACGGCGAGTTTCAGGCTGATGTCCATCGGCCCGCTTAACGCGATCTCCCAGCCGGCGTTGGTGTTAATACGGTAGTCGGTGTAGTTCGAGTAGTCGGGATAGTAGACGACCGTGGTGGTCAGTTTCTGTGAATCACTGATCTGCCACTTGAAGTCGCCCGCGAAGCTGGCTTCCGGTACGTAACTGTCGTCGGGGCCACCGATTTCGCGTGACACACCAGAACCGAACCGACCTGCCAAGTCGACCTTTTCGGTTTCAACGAGCTGGTACCCCAGACCAACATGGGTCGCGAGACGGAGATCGAACGCGCGGAACCGGTCGTATTCCAACGTACCGGTGGTGAAGAGGCTCCAAGGCGACTTCCCCATCGTCCATTCATTTCTGGCATTGAGGATTGCCTGATTCTGGTTCTCAACACCGCTGTTTTGTCCCTTGGAATATCGCAGCTTGAGATCCAACTCGCCTTCGTCGGTCTTGCGATTCGCATCGGCTCCTACCTGCATGCTGAACGTTTCGGTGTTCCCCGTCGCGTTGTTCAAGCCGAATTGAAATCCCAGATCCCAGATTGACGGTACGAACCACGTGGTGGGTTGATACCAAACCGCGTCGGGGACCGGCACCGATTCGGGCGGCTCCTTCTCTTCCGATTCATCCGGAAGGGCTTCGGTATCCGCCGCATCGCTGGCAACAGGCGCATCGCTGGTGGAGTTGGCGATCGCTTCAGGCGGAGGCAGCCGAAAAAGGGGCCAATCCGGCGCGTCGGAGACATCTTGTCCATGGACAATGCACGTGGCAAGAAGCAACGCTAACCATACAATAATCGTAGTCCGTCTCAAGCGGAGAACCTCGCACAGCTCAAGGTGTCTATCGAAAACCGACAAAGGATACGGAATTTCGCGTGTGCCGGGCAAGTGCATTCTTGACGCAAGAAGTCGTAAGAACTTCGAGGCGGCACAGGAGACTGCCTGTGCTGGAAAGTCGACCAAGTGCCGCCCGCGGAGGTACGGTTACACGGATAGATAGACATACCAGGACAGGGTCTTGTTCAGCGAAACGGTCAGCATGGGGCATAGAGATTGCGAGAATGCGACGCCCGCGCCACGACTAACCGCTGCCACGGATGGCAATGCCAGCTTTGCTCGGCGCCAGCGGATCCGCAATGGTTTAGTTGGGGTTGCCGACCAAGATGAAGCTAGCCCAAAAGAACGGATGCGCAGCGCCGTTGGCTTCGCGACGCCGCTTGATCACCGACAGTTGCGCTTCGCGAAGCGCGTCCAATTTCGTCTTGCCTTGGGCCAACTCTTGGTAGAAACGTTGCATCAAGAGACGGGTCTCGTCGTCTGGAACTTTGAACAGGCTGGTTACCAGCGATTGTGCTCCGGCATGAAAGAACGAGCGGCGCAGCCCGAACACACCTTCGCGGGTTGAAACATCACCCAGTCCACTTTCGCAGGCGCTAAGCACGACCAATTCGGTTCCACGAAGGTCGAGCATCGCAATTTCGGCTGCCGTGACCCAGCCATCTTCCGCCCGTGGGGTCTCCTCTCCAGTGGACATCAAATCATTCGCACCGGCGAGAACGATACCCGAACGCAACAGTGGGTCGGTGCTGTTTCTCAGTCTCGAGAATCCGACCGCGGCCGCGATACGATTTTCGTTCGGGATGACGTTCTCCGTGAACGCTTCACTTTCCTCGCGCCGCTTGATAAAGAAACCGTGTGTGGCGACGTGCAAGATTCGAGGGGAATGGATGTCCTTGAAGATTTCTTCAAGGGCATCGTTACCGGAATGAACAAGAACGGGACCGAAAGCGGTGGATGCGATGGCGGACTGAACATCGAGGGCTTCTTGTTCGGCGCCAGCCAACCGATTCCATCGCATGGCACGAACGGCGGTGTCTTCACCGCGCGTGGCAACGGCGAAGGCTGGCATTTCCGTTTCCCGGATTTCGTTCGCCTTGATCAGACGATCGGCAATTTGCAAATCGTAGTTCGGCCCCGCGAAGACAAGCGTACCGCGCCCGATTTCGTTGTAATTGCGCAACAAGTCGCGACCCGTCGATAGATAGCCAAGCTGAAAGTGTTCGATGAGGTATTTCCCCGCGTCGTCGACCAACGCGGCAAAGGGCAGCATATGGAACGCTCGATCGGGTGCAAGTATGACCGTCGTGGAATCTCCAATCGCTTCTAGGAGCGGCCGGAACACTTTGGCGTATAGTTCATGGCTCAGTTCGGTGAAGCTGGCTTCCAAGGCGCTTTCGCCAAGCTGGCGCAAACCTCGCGGAGTGCGTTCCGTCATATCACGGAGTTCTTCGATTAGGCGGTCGATTTCAGGTCCATCGCCCAAGTCGATCATCCGAACATTAGAGTCGGTTGCCGTGACAACAAAAGCGAAGTAGTGCTCCGCCACGAAATGCGTCGACCTTGGATCGTTCTTGTCGTAGACCGAAGAGCGGATAAATTCGACAAGCGCTGTGTGCGGGGCAAGCCGCTTCCGAATCTGTTCGGCGTCAGGGATTGCAGCGACTTGGGTCGAGCGCCGATTTTGCAGCGAACGGCGCAATCGTGATTCGACCGACTGTGCTTCCTGTTTGAGTTTATGGCGATGGTCACGGATCTCATTGGGAGACAAACCAGCCGGGGGATTCAGCGCCAGGTCGGCGATCTGTTGTCGAAGCTCACGGAGCCGACTCGCTTCGCGTGCAATATCCGGTTCAAGGTCGAAGACATCTTCGACCGCTCGCAAGCGACACAGGGTGTCCAGGACCGCCGCCTTGCGTCGTAGCGTCCAGTCAAATGCCTCGCGAACCGCGGCGGTGTTGTTGGACGTCGACGCCGCCATGGCGATCAAATGGTCGAGCTTGAATGACTGTGCCTGATAGTTCGATTGCAGATCCCGCTCGGTGAGCGTGCTCAAACGATCGAGAAGTTGCTGATCGAAAGAGAGGCTCTTGTCGAGATATTCGATCGCCTTGAGAGTGCGGTCGGTCGCGTAGCATAGTCTTGACAGCGAGAAATACCCGGCCGAGATATCCGCCAAATTTTGATCGGGGCTTTCAAGCTGTGTTTCCAGTGTGGCCAATAACAGCGGCTCCGCCTGGGCATAGTCATGCTTCCGTACATAGATTTGCCCAAGCGTGCTTTGCAGTTCAACGACCGTCGGGTGTTTGGGACCATTCACTTCACGATAAATCCTCGTGGCTTCCTCGAAGAAGCGTATCGCCCGATCAAGATCACCTTTCGAAGAATACAAGCCTCCGAGATTTCTCATCGACAAGGCGACGCTATCTGAATTCTCGCCGAAAAGATCTTTGCGTACCTCGAACACTCGTAGCATGAGTTTCTCGGCTTCTTTGTACCGTCCCGTGTCGCTGAAGAGGACCGCGAGGTTGTTCATGCTGGTAAGTGTGTCGGCGTTGTCTTCGCCAAGGGTTTTTCTTCGTTTGGCCAAGGTGAGTACGAACAGTTCTTGGGCAGACTCAAAGTCTCGCAATTGATGGTAGAAGACGGCGGTCAAATTGAGCGCTGAAAGATAGCTGCTCGATTCTTCGCCTCGCAGTCGTCGATGGATGTCCGACGCCTGTCGGGCCAAGGGTAACCCCTGACTTGCATTGCCCGTCAAGTTACACAAACCGGCGAGATTCAACAGGTCGTGGGCATACCATTCGTGGTCTTGGCCATAGATGTCATTGTCGATGTCGATCGCCAACTGTAAGTAGTGTTCTGCTTGTGTGTATCGACCAAGATCACGATACAAGAACCCTGCTTTTGTGACGATGAGTGAATAATCGGGGTGGCGCGTGCCCAGAATGATTTCGCGGGCTTTTACGGCTTCGGCCAAGAGTGGTTCGGCATCCGTGCGACGTCCGAGTTGTGCCGTTAAGTTACTTAGTTCGATTAGTACCGCGATCGTTTCGCGATGGGAGCTTCCTAGTGCATCGCGATAGAGGTCGTGGGCCAGTTGCATCGCCTTGAGAGCTTCGCTCGGCTCATCCTCTTTGAGCAATGCGTGTGCGTGTGCCAAGGCTCCATCAGCGCGGTCGAGCGTGTCCAATTCATCAGCGGTGAGAGTTGCGAGATGTTGAATCTCGTCGAGTTCTAGTCTGGCATCGGTGAATCGCCAATGGCCCACGCCGTGAAGTTTCTCTTCAACCAGCAGTAATTGACGTCCCGCGTCGAGCGCCGCGGCAAGGTTGTCCCGTTCGACAAAGATCGGAGCTAGACCGCGAAGCGTGGAAGCCAGCGTCATCAATTCAGATTGGACGATCGCGTCATGGTGCGATATATAATCGCGGCACAGATCAAGTGCACGCCCTAAGGCGGCGCCGCTGAGGTCTTGTTCTTCCATGCGGTCGTAAAGTGTGCCAAGGTCCAAGAATTCGTTGGCCGCGCTAGGTGGGTCTTCATCGACCATCGCCTCGTAGACCTTCTTCGCGCGTGTCAGAAGGCCCTTGGCTTTGGAGTATTCGCTCGCGTTGACATAGGCGAATGCGTGATTGTAAAGAATGCGTCCGCAAAAGGTGTCGTTCTCGTCACCATGTTCCAGACAGATTGCCAGTGCTTCTTCAAAGCAGTTGGTCGCTTCGTTGAATTGTTCCGCGGATGTGTACAAGATCCCGAGCTGATTGAGTGTGTAGGCGTACTCCGTATGGTCCGTACCATAGAAACGAGCATCGATATCGCGAACGCGCTCCAACAGCGTTCGAGCATCTTCGATTCGATCCTGAAGTCGATACGAGGTGCCCAAGCGAAATAGCGCGAGCGACAAGGAGTCTTCGTGGTCCGGGGCCAGCGTTTCGAGGATGTGCACCGCCTCCTTCAGTGGTTGTTCCGCTTCGGGGCCGCGATCCATGTCGATATATAAGCTTCCCAGGCTTGTCAGCCGATCGGCATATTCAAAGGCATCTTTACCAGCGAAGTCTTGGGTAACCCGCAACGACTCAAGCAACAAGGGTTCGGCGTGAATCCCGTAGTTCATCCGCAGGTACAAGGAACCGAGATCGTACAGCGCCGTGGCATACGACGATGGATCGTCATCGCGATAGTGTCGGAAAAGCAGCAAGGCACGTTGGAGCATCTGCTCTGCCGCGGCGTAGTCGCCCATGTCGCTGGAGATGGCTCCCCGATAGCTCATCGCATCGGCGTAATAGAGATCGTATCCGAAACCAAAATCGGATTCCGCGCTTTTCTGTAGAGCAAGGCGATCGTAGATTGCCAACGCACGATCGAAGAACGATTGAGCGCTCTCCGGTTCGCCGATCAAGTAGTACAATCTTCCTTGATCGGCCAACGCGGTTGCCAACTGAGGGTCATCGCCACCAAGCTTCTCGCGGAAGATGGCTTCCGCGCCACGGTACAGTGGCTTGGCTTCGTCGTAACGTTCCACGGCGAGCAGAAGATCCGCGACTTTGTGAGATTTCCAAGCGAATTGGATGTGTCGTTTGCCAAGCAATTGCTCGATCAACCGCATGGCCTGCTGGGCTTTGAGAAGGGCTGCCTCGTAGTCTTGCTCTTCCTGATCAAGACGCATCGCCTCGTCATACAATTCATCGGCCTGTTTCCACTGCTGTCGCTCCTTGGGCGTCATCTTGGCGCGTTGTGCGAAATCTTCTATCTCGATTTCCAGATTCGTAACCAGCCAATGCGCGCGTCCGAATCGCTGCGCCCGTAGATCGCGGGCTTCGCGCAATAGTTCAACACAGGTGGCAAATTGCTCGGCATCCGCCTCGTCGTGTGCAATCTCGATTAGGGCACGGGCAAGATTCGTGAGCGTGATGTCATAATCTCGGTTCGAGTTGCCTTCAGCCGGGCGAATGATCTTCAAGGCTTGGCGGTACAGCGGGACGGCCTCTCGGTATCGCTCAAGACTGTCATAAAGTGTGGCGAGGTTGTTTAGGGCTGTTGAATAATTGGGATGATGCTTCCCGAACGCCGCTTCTTGGATGTCGAGCGACCGTCGATAGTATTTCTCGGCTCGTTCATTGTCTCCGCAGAGTTGGCTATGTTCGGCCAGCAGATCGAGCGTCCAACCATAATGGGGATGCGAAGTGCCGACCGTGTTCTCCAGAATACGGAGGACGTCCTGCAACTGTTTTTCGGCTACCTCATATTCTCCTAGCGCGAGATTGCTGCGAGCGATTTCGATGAGCATGACCGCCGTGTAAAGATGGTTGCGGCCAACGATCTTCAAATAGCCGGTCAACGCATCTTCACGGAACTCGATGGCATCGAGATAACGCCGCGCGTCAGCCATGACAAGCGATTGTTCTTCCGAGTCGAGCATGTGCCATCGCTCGTCCGGGTCCATCTTCTCTAGGATATTGACAAATTCCAGGGCGATCTGGCAGTCACGGATTCGCCAATCATCCTTTCCGTGTATTGCCGTGTCGATCTCCTTCCCCCGTGTGATTGCCGTTCGGGCCTCGTTCAAACGATCGTCGAACAAGTACAGCTCGTAGAGTCCTTCCAAAGTCTCCGCGACATCGGCGTTCTGTTCGCCGAAAATTTCGATCTCGAGTTCCAGTTGCCGCTCGGCCTCTTCAATCGCCAAGACGGTCTTCCCCTGTCGCTCATACTCCGCGGATCGTTCCTTCGCCCGATCGCGCTCGGCTAATCGAGGGTCAACGGGCGTGGCTTCGCCGCCGTCGTCCGTCGACGCCTTCGCATTGTCGGTGACGCGCGAGACGAACGTCATTGAGATAGGCGTCGTGTCGGCGGACGGGCTATTCCGCGAATCGTCGGTCTTTGAAGTTGGTAAACCCGTTTCGGTCGCCGTCGAACATCCACCCAGAAACAGAATGATCGTCGCGAGAATGGTCTTGGGAGCTGGAGATTGGACATCGCCAAAGAGGCTGACGGCGCGGTGCCGGCAACGCGGATGAGTTCGATCGTGCCATGGTGCCTTGGAAGTCACGGTCGTGTCCGAGCATGAAAATGCGATGTAGTTCGGTGAAGCATTCATTACCCCGTCTACTCTACCTTTGGCGGGCGGTCACGAAAAACACCGTGCGCCTCGCGCGAGGCGAAACACACGGCGTTCACGAACGCTTCGCGGGGCTGCTGCCATTGGTGGCACGGGCAAAGGTTACTCTTCTTCAAGATATGGCTGTAGCTCTTTTCGCAGTTCTGGTTTTCGATAGAAGGCCATCAGTAGCTCGTCGTACAAGATTTGTGGCGTCGCGCTGGACAGCCAAAACGTGCTGTTGTAGTAGACGTTGCCGTTATCGCCATTGACGCTCACGTTCCCAGGTTTCAGCGTGTCGTTGATCGTCGCGATGCGGTGTAGCATCCGTGCTGGATGGTGGAATCCTTTGGGAACACTGAGTACCGACGTCCATAACCAGACGACATCGACCGGATTGCCGTCGTCATCCTTCCACATTGTCGTCGTTCCACAAACGATCAACACGTCGCGAGCGTCGCCGCTGATTGTGACCTTGTACAAGCCATCTTTCTCGGAGTAGTCAAGCTTGGCGACATCAAGGAGACTCTCGAGGGTTACCTTTTGCGCGGAGGCGTTGCGCGCGACAAAGGCCGCACAGCAGAACACGGTGAGCAAGCTAAGGCGGCGAATCATTTTAGAGTTCATCTTTTCCCCTGACATATGAACGGTTGAAGCAGAGTGCATCGAGTTTGAGTTACCGGATTTTACGTTCTGGGATCTGGACCACAATGATCTCGGCCACTTTACCCTTGCGGACACGGATGGCAATTCCGAGATCGCGATAGAACCGATAGTTGATCTCGGGATCGTACAGTTGCCTATAGTCGTAAATCAGATCGTCAAGCACTTCATCGAGATCGTCGCGTGACATTCCCACGTGAAGTTCTTGGATCTCCGTCGCTACCCCCGTCGCTCGCAGTTGCACGGGGGGGCTGTTCGGATCGGTGAGCCAGATGGCCAACACCTGATCGGTCGCAAGAAGATCGACGCCTTGGTCCGCATAACGGAGACGTTTGAACAATGTGCGGCGCACCACGGGGAGCGTTTTTCCTTCACCCAAGGCGGCCTCGATTTCGCGGAGTTTCTCGGTCAGCCGAATCACTTCTCCGTCGGCTAGCGTGACCGACGTAATAGGCCGAAAGACGATCGAGCTATTGCCTTGCAGAGCCTCTTTCGGTTGAGCCTCTTGCCCGAGTGAATCACACAGCGTGACATACTTCTTGTAGGCGAGTCCCCACCAAGCCGACGCATGTCCGATCGTCTTCAAATACTCCTCGAACAACGTGATGGCTTGTTTTCGATCCTGCTTCTCGTTGGAGTTAGACATTAGCATGGCTTGTTGGTAGAGAAGCGCTCCGGTCAATCCCGACCCTACGGCGGACTCTGACGAGAAAGAGTGCTGCAAACTTTCGGCTCTTTCAAATCGTTGATTGGCTGCTTCGGTTCGTCCCGCAGCCAAGTCTGCCACCGCGGCGTTTGCCAACACCGAGGCTCGCGCCAAGGCATCGGCACCGGTTTCTTCTTCTGCCAGTTTTGCGGCAATTTCAAAATACCGAGTCGCCTCTCCGACTCGTTTCCCTTCGGGATGCACGAGATAGGCCACTCCTAGATTGGCCGCGGCAACCATGGAGTTTGGGTTCAAACGCAGGGCCTCTCTGAGAGCCCCCACGGCATCGAACCACAGATCCGGATCGATCCCCCCACGAACAAGCTCTCCAGGACGCGTGTAAAACCCGCCCACCGCAAGCTGCCCAATATCGAAATAATCGAGGTCCTCCGAGAGCAAGGCGTCGCAGTACTCCATCAACCTTGCGTATCCAAGATTGGCCCAAGCTTCAGACGAACCAGGAAACTCCTTCGTCACGTTCTCGAAGCAAAACATCGCCGCGGGGTATTGCTCGAACATGATAAAGTACACGCCGTTTTGAAAGGCGCTCATCGATCGCCACAAGTGTTCCTGGTCCTTGTCGATGTACGCACCACGATCGTTCCAGGAGGGATGATCTACATTCAGGCCCTCGAACGAGGTGTATTTTTCATCTAGAGCGATTATCTGCCGGATCATGCCCAAGCACGCGCGCTTGCTGTAGCCCGCTTTCAGAGCCAACTCCAAACCACGAAGATCGGCCTCCTTCTCTTGAGCCCTCGTGGCGGCAAATTTGACCAGCAGAGTCGATGCCTTCCGCTTGCCGCCATCGACATGCTTGCAAAGGATATGGGTTAGTTCGTGACCCAAGAGATACGCCAGCCGGTCGGGTATCCCCTGAATTACTCTTTCGAGCATGCCACGGTAGACGAAGACCAACGGTTGTGGTTCAGATTCGTTTTTATAGTCGAGCGTGGCGTAGGCATTGAGCACATCCTCGTCGATGAAGTCGATCTTGGGAGGCCACGCATAGCCTTCGACCGGCTCGGCGACGATCAAAAGTTTGGCCCAAACTTCTTCGGCCAGCTTGCGATCTTTTTCTCTGATTTCCGCTTGGGCGGTCGCGGTACAAAAGACAAGCCCGACGCAGATTAGCGCAACCCGATACGGATGATGGAAGTGCATCACAAGGTCTCCCGCTATTGATGAAGGCCGGACCAATTGTGTGAATCGACGCGTGTCGACTTCACTACATTGCGAATCACGACCGTACGTTCTTGAAGTTACTGCTACTTGCCGCCGTTGTCGGATAGGATCAACGCCGGCAGACGCCGCAGATTAGCCGTAATGCCGGTTTTGAACGGCGAAACTTGTTGTAGATGGGATGCCTTGGTTTCGATACGCTTGGAGTCGCGAGCCGCCAAGGTATTGGGTTTCGATTCATTCGCCTTGAAGTTGGCCAACTTGCTGGGATCGGCAATCAGGTTGTCCAACAGCTTGGGCGATTCGAGCTTCTTGGACGATAGGCCACGTTTGGCCGTGAGATTCAGCGGGCGAGATGTGACTTCAACCACATTCGACTTGCCGTCAGGCGCGGCTTCGATGGCAAACGCCGACCGTGCCGCAAGCCGATTCGCTGGGTTCGCCGCGGCGGTAGCCTCTGGCAGTGCAACTTGCTTATTGTCGGCGGTGGAAATCTGATTGCGCGGATCGTCGCCGACCGCTAGATGGCCAAGCCCCGTGAGGAGCGCCACTCCAAGAATACCGAGTTTGTACATCGTTTCACCTCTGTTTAAATCGCCTATGGGGAGTTTCTTAATCCTAAGTTGTTCGACGAGACCACGCCACCAATCGTTCCACGAAATGTGCATTTCTTCCTGGTCTCGAAATCCAGCTTTCGAGGGCCCTAGGGTACCATTGCTGGGGTGATCGAAGGCTCTCGGCCCGGATTCTATTTGTACCGGTTATTCTTACGAATTGAGTGAGTTCGGTCAAAGTGGAGAAACGCGGCGTTGGGTATTGTCTGGGGCTTTCGATTCTTCTCGCCCGGTAAGGTCGTTTCCCTTCGCGCGACGGATCCGATATCGTCACGCGGGAGGCATGACGACCCCCGTTCAACAGTCGCAGATTGGGTGTAACTCGTGTCTCTGGTTCACGTTCCTTTCTCTATTGTGGTCTCTTGGGACACATGACAACCGTCGCGCGAACAACGACGCTGAAACAGGCACCCGAGCGAAAACGACGCTCCAGGGAAATGTGGTGGTACGTAATTCTCACTGCCGTGGTCGTGTTGGTTTACGGACGTGTGATCGGCTTCGGGCTTTTGCTGTGGGACGACGATCTTGTGATCCGCACGAATCGGCTGTTGTTCCCGAAATTCACATGGAGCTGCGTGGTCGAGATTTTCCATGACACCCACTTGGGGATGTACATGCCCGTCACGCTTTGTTTCTTCGGATTCGAAGCGTGGATTTCGCAACACTTGCCATGGAGCGATACCGAAGGGGTCGTTCATGCTTGGGTCTTTCATCTAGGTAACTTGTCGTTACACGTTGTCTGTGTGTCGCTGGTTTACGCAATCTTAAAGGACCTTGTGATTCATCGGCGAGCGGCGTTTCTCGGGGCGTTGGTGTTCGCGCTGCATCCCTTGCAGGCCGAACCGGTTGCTTGGGTCACCGAAACTAAAACGTTGATGGGCGCTGTTTGGTTGTTGGCGGCGGTGTGTGTCTATCTGCGACATGAAGCGGAATTCGCCGTGACAACGCCTACACGACGGGGGTGGGGTTGGCGGAAATTCGTCGATGCGCGATATGTGCTGGCCAGTATGTTCTTCGTGGTCGCTCTGCTCTCGAAACCCACGACCGTCGTTACCCCAGTGGTCGCGGGAACTCTTGCATGGTGGTTCCATGGGCGAAACTGGCGGCGACAGTTCGTCTTGCTAGGGCCATGGTTGTTACTAGCGGGTATTGTTGCGATGGTCACCAAAGCCGCGCAGCCCGATGCGGTCGTTCACACGGTGCCCGACTTGTTCGGACGCTTGCTTGTCGCGGGCGATGCGATGGCATTTTATCTCATCAAGCTGATTTTCCCCGTTCACTTGGCCATGGACTATGGTCGGACGCCCGTCTTTGTCTTGGGGAACACTTGGTCCTACGTCGCGTGGATCATTCCGCTGGCGATGTTGCTGCTTCTGTTTCGGTTCGGTCGTCGTGGTCCCTTTTTCGTGGCCTATCTCGTGTTTCTCGCGGCGCTGGTGCCCGTGATGGGATTGGTTCCGTTCGAGTTCCAAAACATCTCCACGGTGGCCGATCGATATGTATATCTTGCGATGTTTGGCCCAGCGCTCGCCGGGGCGGCGATCGTCGATCGCAATACCACTCGATGGAAAACCATTGGCGCCGTTGTTCTCGTGGCAATGCTGGGAGCAGCTTCTTTTCATCAGGCGGGTTTTTGGCGCGACGACATAACGCTTTACACGCGAGCGCTTGACATACGACCCGGCAGTCACGCCGCACTGGTCAACTTGGCGGTGGCGCGTTTGCAGCAAGGCACACATCTCAATGCATCCGTTCGGGATCAGGCTGAACAGCTTCTCCATCGTGCCGTGCAAGTGGCACCGACACCAGAGATTCAAGCAAAGGATCTTACGCGGATCGCGACCGCCATGCTCACTCGCGGAAATGTCGAGGGGGCCGTCAAGAATCTGCTTCAAGCTCAGCGTTTGAAACCCGACGATGCCAAAGTTTACTGTAGCTTGGGCGATGCACTTGCCGTGGCCGGACAATTCGAAGCGGCGCTTCAGCAATACCAGAAGTCGACCACACTCGATCCCAAGTTCGTAAACCCGTATTGTCAAAGCGGCGACATGTTGCGAAAGCTAGGGCGACTTGAAGAAGCCGAAGCTGCCTTTCGGCGGGCGTTGCAACTTCGTCCGGGGTGGTCGGTCGCCCTGCGTGGTCTTGCCGGTTGTCTTGCGGACTCCGGGAACGATCGACAAGCAGAAAAAACGTTTGATGAAGCCATTCAGAGTGGGCCGAACCAGTGGCAAAACTATTATGAAAAAGGATTGTTCCTGTTTCGAGTCGGTCGGTTCGAAGAGGCAGCCAAGTCGATTCTCAAGGCCAGTCAACTCAATCCTAGCTCCGCGAGAGTACACAACGACCTTGCCACTACGCTGGTCAAACTGCGACGATTGTCCGAAGCCGCCATGCACTACCGCAAGGCAATCCAACTCGACCCGCGACTCGATGAAGCGCGAACGAATCTGAGTAAGGTCGAGTCAGCAATGCGGGGAAGGTGATTCGTGTGAAATACGAGCATCTCGGTTGCTCGTTTCCGTCTTCCGAAGACGAGTCCATTCAATCGATTCGCCCGGCGGGACGCACATTGTTCCCAACTCGTTTCACGGCCGAGTCGCCGAGATCGGATCGAGCCTGCTCGACGAATTGCATCATTCGCTTGACGACGTCGGGGTGAGCTGCCGCCACATTGTGCGTCTCGCCGATGTCTTCAACAAGATTGAATAGAGATCGTTCGATTCGATCCTGTTCATAGCGTACCGGAGTGCCCCCCCTTCCGCCTGGTCGCCCATGCAGTGTGCGGTACTTGTGAGGCAGGTGAAGATTCCACGGACCGCTTCGCACGGCCTGAAGATGTTTTCCCCAGTAGAAGAACAGTGCCTCGTGAGGGCTTTTCGCATCCGGCTGAGCCGCCACCAGGGGCCAGATATCGCGACCGTCAATCGTCCGGTCGTCGGGCAATTCGACGCCAAGAAGTCGCGCGATGGTTGGAAGTATGTCGATCGTCATCGCCGGCTCGTGGCAGACGTTTCCGGGAGGAATGTGCCTGGGCCAGCGGCAGATCATCGGCTCTCGAACTCCACCCTCGAACGTTGTCCCCTTGCCTTCGCGAAGTGGACCGGTGGACCCCGCGTGGTCGCCGTAACTCAGCCACGGACCGTTGTCCGAAGTGTAAATCACGAGGGTGTTGTCTTCGACATTGGTTCTGCGTAGGGCTTCCAGGATTTGCCCAACCGACCAATCGATTTCCTCGGTGACATCGCCGTATAAGCCTCGCTTGCTACGTCCGTCGTATTTGTCCGAGACGAACAGCGGCACATGCGGCATGTTGTGCGGTACGTATAAGAAGAACGGTTGATCGTGCTTGCGCTCGATGAAGTCGACTGCGTGTTCGGTATACCATGTTGTCAATTGTGTTTGATCGGGGTTCGTCGCGATCGTCTTGGTATCTTGTATCAGCGGCAGCGGGGGGTAGCCTCCTGGCCGTTCCGGGTGTCGGGGCCACATGTCGTTCGAATACGGCAGTCCGAAGTATTCATCAAAACCGTGTCGCGTGGGCAAGAATTGTGGATGATGTCCGAGGTGCCACTTGCCGTAGATCGCCGTGGCATATCCCGCATCGTGGAGCAACTCGGCGAGTGTAAGTTCCTTGTCGCTTATCCCGATGAGGCTCTTGGGGCCCAGCGCGCCGAGAATTCCAACTCGGTTCGAGTAGCATCCGGTCAACAGCGCTGCCCGCGATGCCGAGCAAACCGGTTGGGCAACATAGAAGTCGGTGAACCGCGTGCCTTCGGCGGCCAATCGGTCGAGATTGGGTGTCTTGAATCCCTGGGCTCCGTAACAACCCAGATCGGCGTAGCCTTGATCGTCCGCGAAAATGAAGACGATGTTAGGACGGTCGCTGTTAGGGTGGTTGTCGTCCGCCGCCTTGGACGTATTGAGTGCGATAACCAAGACGAGAGGGAACGAGAGGAAAGCGGAAATCGTCAAACGATGAATCATCGAGTACCCCGTCGAGCGTTTCTTACAGTTGATCCAGTGGAGTTGCGTATCACTGCCTGAAGTGGTTCACCCATCATACATCGTATCGTCTTGGTCGAACCATGCCACGGCGTGGAAACTTTACCATGACGACGCACCGACAAGACGAGATGACGAACGCAAAGGCAAGCTCTCAATGTCGTTGGAAGAGGGCGTTGCGTAATTCTTCCGCGAAGCTGGCACTGGATTTCACGATCGCTTGGAACTGTTCGTTGTCCAAGGCGTACACTTCGAGATCGCTCGTGGCACGGACGGTTGCATTGCGCGGTTCGCCGGTAAGCAGCGCCGTCTCGCCGAAGAATTCACCCGTGCCTAGCGTGGCCACGATCCGTCGCTGATCGTCGGTCTCGATCTCAACCTCGACTTGGCCATCGCGAATCAGATAGAAACTGTCGCCAGGGTCGCCCTGCCGGATAATGACCGTACCGGTGGGATGGCTCTCGAACCGCATCTGATCGGCGATTTGCGAGAGCGTGCCAGGGGTGAGATGTTCGAACACGGAACACTTTCCGAGAAACTCGCAGATCGTTGCCGATTCTACCACCAACACGTCGGAGATAATGTTGCCGTCGACCATGTTGACGATTCGGTCCGCGGCATCCAGGATGCGATTGTCGTGGGTGACCATCAGGATCGTGCTACCATTTTCCTCGGCGAATGTGCGTAAGAGATTCACCACGTCGCGGCCCGAGGCTTTGTCCAACGCGGCAGTCGGCTCATCGGCCAGAATAAGCTTGGGGCGGTTGACCAACGCACGGGCGATAGCGACCCGCTGACGTTGTCCACCGGAGAGGGCCCCGGGTTTGTAATGGATTCGATGACCCAAGCCCAAGTGTGTGAGCATCTCCGTTCCGCGGGCTTCCATCTCGCTAGTCGGGCAGTCAGACAACTCCATCGACATGCGAACATTTTGCATGGCGGTTAACGAACCGAACAGATTATGGGCTTGGAAGATGAACCCGATCCCGCGCCGCAATTGAACCAGTTGCCCTGCATTCTGGCCGCGTAGTTCCTGTCCCAGAATCCTGAGGCTTCCCTCTTGAACGGTTCGCAAGGCTCCAATCAGTGTCAGAAGCGTTGTTTTCCCTGAACCGGAAGGTCCCGTCATGATTACGATCTCACCCTCGAAAAGATCGAGATCATTCTTGAATAAGACCTGCTTGCGCAGCTCACCGTCGCCGAAGTAGTGATTCAACCCGCGCACGGAAACGGTGGCGTCGCGATGTGTCGAGGGCCGGAACGTACCTTGAGGTCTTGCATCCGCTGGCGACGATTGTTTGGGGTCGGGTGTATCACTCATCAAAACAGCTCCGCCGGATCGGCCGAACGAACTTTACGAATGGCTAGGAAACCTGACGCGACGCACATCAACACGGTCAAGAGTAAGACGACCAATGATCGGCCAACGGTTAGCCGCATCAACAAACCGGTCCATGCCCCGATGCCTTGGTAGAGCAGGGCGCTGAGAAGCAGCCCCGGGATAAAACCGAGTATGGCGAGCAACAACGCCTGTTGAATCACGACGCCGAGAAAATAGCGAAAGGGGTAGCCCATTGCCTTGAGCGTGGCGAACTCCGGCATGAAGTCGGCCAACTGGGAGAATAACACTTGGTAGCAAATGATGACGCCGACAATGAACCCCATCACCGTTCCCATCCCGAACACAATGCCCACGGGCGTGCTTCGCTGCCAGAAGCGGCGTTCTTCGCCGATCATCTCCGCCTTGGTCAACACGTCGACATCCCGCGGTAGCGCGGCTTGTAGCCGTTGGCGGATGTCTCGTGGCTCTTGCCCGGCGGCGATCTTGATCAATCCCAGATCGACATCGTCTAAAGTGGAGGCAGACCCGCCACGCATGGGGAAATAGCGTTGGAAATTGCGGGCGCTCATGATCAAATTGCCGTCGTTCATGAAGTCGGTCGCCAGATCGAACTGTCCAACGATTTTCACCCGCTTCCCCGTCAGTTCGCTTTCCACGCCCTCGCCAATGGGCCCATAGATCGCTTTGGATTGTCGATCGCTGATCGCGGCGCCCGCCGGCAGTAACCGGTCGCGCAAGTCCCATACTTCGGGAATGAGCAATACGGGATCCATCGGGTTGAATCCAATGACACGGATCCAGCGAGGGAGACCGTCGTCGAGATTTCGCCATACGGCCAACGTCGGTTCGAGATACAAAGGATAGGTGTCGGTGACCCCCTCGCAGGCAGCGGCTTGACGAAGTCGGCGAATTGAAAAGCCTTCACGGTTGACCAACGAATAGCGATTGGTGCTCTTAATGAACAACTCGGCATTGCAGCGTTGGAGCAGCTCGACCGTGCTATCGAGCAGGGCGAAGTAAAAACCCACCTGCGTACACATCAGTAGGACCGCGAAGGCGACACCGGCAGCGGCGATCATCAGCCGACGTCGGTCGCTGATAAGGTTGTACCAGGCAAGTGGAACGCGTCTTCTACGCATGGCAATTCTTCAAAACAAATCCGCTGGGTCAGCCGCGGTGATCTTTCGCAAAGCGGCCAAGCCAGACAACGTACACATCGCGATCGAGATCCCGAGGACGAGCCCTCCCCTGCCCCACGTCATGCTAATCGGAATGCTCGCGGCTTGGGATGTGACTCGGTACAGCACGTCCGCCAAGGCGATGGCGGGGAAATAGCCAATCACGCCGAGGATGACGGCCTCTTGCAAGACAAAACCGGCTAACTGCCGTGGTCCGTATCCCATCGCTTTTAGGGTTGCATATTCCGAACGATGGCTGGTGATGTCAGCCGATAGCACCTGATAGACGATGGCAACGCCAACAATCACCGCCACGACCGTGCCCAGCCCAAAGATCACGCCGACCGAGGTTGTGATCAGCCAAAAACGTCGCTCACGGTTGCTGATTTGAGTTCGCGTTAAGATCCATGTGTCGGGCGGTAACACGCTGCTCAATCGGCGCGCGGCCTGCTTCGGGTTGACGCCCGGGGCCAATCGCACAAGCCCGAGGTTCGCGTGAGTGATTCCTTGGTAGGGGAATAACCGTGCGAAGCCCTCGTCGCTCAGCAGAATCGCTCCGTCGGCACAGAAGCCCGTGCCGAGAGTGAATCGACCCGCGATTCTTACGCGTTGCCCGCCGACTTCGGTCTCAACGCCGGGACGTTGTGGACCAAACTCCGGCCGTGAGTTGGTGTCGATTAAGACCGCGTTTACCTTGCCCAGTGGTGCGTAGTCGGGTTGCCCCGGCGCCTTCAGCTTGAAGACTTCGCTTGGATGTCGGGCTCCTAGGACAAGAATTCCTCGCCCTCGCAAGGTGGAAGGGTGTCGCCACACGTTGAGCCCGATGTACAGCGGTTGCACGTCATCAACCCCGTCGAGCGCCGCTGCTTGATGAATCCGCTGTCTGGGAAACGTGCCGGTCTTGCGAATGTCGATGTATTCGGGCGACGTGATCAGCAGGTCGAAGCGAAGCTGGTCATAGATAATGGTCGCCGTCGTGATGACCGAGCCAAGAAAGCCGAGTTGCATCAGGATGAGCACCAACGCAAAGGTCACCCCCGCGGTCGCCACGAGCGTGCGGGCCTTTTCGTGCATCAAGTTGTGCCAAGCAAGCGGAGTTTTCATGCAACGTCAAGCTTTGGTGAATGCACTGATGGCCCGCAACATTTCCGTGTATCGATAGGTAGTCCGTAGGTGCGGGGAGTTCGCCCTCATCTTCAGCACGAAACGAACGGGACAATGCGTGCAAGTACGCTATTCTACTTACTGGGAACTGCCGCGGCTTCGTCGGAGATCGTCTCACGGGGTTCCGAGCTTCCCTTTGGTGCCGTCGGTGAGTTGGATACGGTGCTCGCCGCGGTGACAATGGAGACGGAAACCTGAAGGTTCAACAGCCGCTCGACCGGTGTACCGTCGTCGATGCGAATCCGAACCTCTACGACGCGAGAGTCTGTTGTCGCTCGAGTGGGGTCAAGGTTCATCAAGCTGTTTTGTGCGACTGTCGAACCAATCGACTCGACCGTGCCGGTGAGTTTCTCGATTTCCGGCGGCAG
>Ga0114931_10003672_pt1 | contig 19339 bp, 17 predicted proteins | sample 2SBtaG_FD_89579 | JGI IMG/M metagenome (GOLD analysis project Ga0114931, IMG submission 89579) | Deep subsurface microbial communities from Kolumbo volcano to uncover new lineages of life (NeLLi) - 2SBTROV14_V59a metaG | ecosystem: Environmental > Aquatic > Marine > Volcanic | place: Kolumbo...
GATCGTGCGCGACCGAACGGCGCGGCCGGCAAAAATGATAAGCATGCTCCGCGCGTCGTGCGAAATCCAGGAATGTCGGTGGGCGGCGGGTCTCGCTACGTTCGCTGGCAGCGCGGATCATCTCGACCGACGGGAGAAATCCGACCCTGTCTGCGTCGATCCGCGGCCAACCGGCGACCGCCCCGAGAACGATGACCTTGCGGCGCGGCTTGTTAGCCGCACCGCAACGGCCCACGTGGTTGCAGCGCCAGGACCGTCAGCCGAGCAAGCCGCCGCCGGTCTCGTACGACCACTGCACCGCCTCGGTATAGGCGCCGGAGATGGCCTCGATATCGGTGCCGTTACAGGTCGCCCGCGGCCAGTCGCAACGCTCGTAGGCGAGAGCGCAGTTGCGGATCTCGCCAAGCGGCCCCTCGGAATCGAGCAGCGCGGCGGTCACCTCTTCGGCCAGCGGCACCTTGGCGAGGATGTCCGCAAAGGGTGCGTCCATGAGGCTCTCGAGGGTCGAGAACAGTCCCACGGTAAAGCCGCTGTCGCCGTCCAAGCCCACACGATCCGCGCACAGCAGTTCGCACATCCGCGCGCGCACCAGCGCGACGCGCATCAGCTCGCTGGGCTTGTCGGACTGTCCCGCCATCGCCGCCAGGGTTGCGATTCGTTTCAGCGGACCGAGGCCCATCAAGACCACCGCGCGGTGGATCGAGTCGACCTTGCGCGGCAGACCCACCGAGGCCGAGTTGATGAAACGCAGCAGTTTGTAGCTGAGCCCGACATCCTGGCTCACCACGGATTCGATCTCGTCGATGTCGGCGTCAGACTTCTGCAAACAGGCGAGTAGGCGCAGCGTCGCCATGCGGTTGTCAGGGATCCGTTGTCCTTGCAAGACTTCTGGGCGGGCGAAAAAATAGCCCTGAAAGAGATCGAATCCGAGTTCGCGCAGGTGTTCGAACTCCGCCTTGGTCTCGACCTTTTCCGCCAACAGGTGCAGGTCGTAGCACCGGAGCAGCCGTATGTGCTCGGCGAGGCCCGCGTCGTCGAGCGCCGGCACCTCCACCTTGACGACGCTGGCAAGCGGTAACAGCGGTTCCCAGCGCGGATCGAAAACGAAATCGTCGAGTGCGAAGCGGTAGCCGGCCTTGGTCAAGCCGCGCACCGCCGCAACCAGTGCGTCATCGACCACCTCGTCTTCGAGTATTTCCATGATCACCCGGTCGGGCGGGAACGGCGGCGGCTCCTCGGCAAGCAGAAATTCGCGGGTGATGTTGACGAATGCGTGGGCCGGGCCAACGACCCGTTCGATGCCGAATTCCACGAACGCGTTGACCACCACCGCCGCGGTGGCCTGGTCACCATCGAGCACCTGTGCGCGGTTGGCCTCGCCCGAGCGGAACAGCAACTCGTGGCCGAAGACCTTGAGCTGGCGATCAAGGATCGGCTGCCGACCTAAGAATGCGTGGGTCATCGAAATACCTGATTTGAACGGGTGCGCTAGCGCCACCCGATTGAGGATACACTCCGGATAGCGGCCGCGTTTCCGGATACTTGAGCGGCCGGGCCGCGGTACTCGTTCATTGGCCAGCCCAGCGGTTCACCTTGCTTGCGCCTTGCCGATCGGGCGTCTCGTCACCGGCAATCCAAACTGTGCGGTGACGCGAGCGGCGCTGACCGCGAACCCGAGAGCCTCTCGCAATTCTCAGTGGAGAAGTGGCAATCCCACTTCGAGTTCATTTTCGCCACGCCGCTTTGTGTGTGGGGGGGATGGAATGAACTGTACGGTTGTTCCGTGGAGCGAGATTCAGCGCGGAAACGGGCCGAAGTGGGGAATCCAATCGCCGCTCACGGGTTTTGCAAGAGGCTCCCGATATCCTGAGTCGCCACGAATCGGTTATCTTAGCCACCCTGAACCGCGGCGCGCGACGGCCCTTGCCGCGGTGTGCGTGAGACCAAAGCTATGTGCGAAAGGATAATCCGCATGCTCGACTACCCGCGGGCGTTGGCGCGCGGGAATATGGAATTGCATTCCTGCATACACGCGGGCAATTTCGATCTCGCGGATCAGCGTTGCAGGCAGTGTGAATACGAGTTGGAGTGCGACTGGCTGCTGCACACCGATCTCGACGCAGCGCTGCGTGCGAAACCGCCGGCCGAACTCGTGAGGGCGCTGGAGTTTGCGCTCAGCTACGTCGATGCGCGAGTGACCCGCCGGGGCGGACACTCGCGCCGCAGTTGCCCGTGCGAGGCGTGCCGCTGGCTACGCGACGCCACCGCGCTCAGCCACCAACTTCATCCGGCGGATCCTCCCGATGGCACGGAAGCCGATCCGTGATCGCGTCCCAGGGCGCCATGGAGTCGACCCAGATATGCAGCGCCGGGCGCACCCCCGGATCGTCGTCCAGGGTACCGAGCGCCAGTTCGACATACTCGGGATCGTCACGCTTGATGAATTGCAGGGTCGACCCGCAGCGCTCGCAAAAGGTCCGCTCGATGCCGGGTGAAGACGGGTAGCCACGCACCAGGGATTCGCCGTCGAGCCACTCGAAATCGCCGCGCCGAACCGGCGCATAGGTCGCGAAGGCCGCGCCGTGCGCCTTACGACACATTGAGCAGTGACAATGACTGATCTCACCGACCGGCCCGGTGATCCGGTAACGGACACCAGCGCACAGACATGAGCCCCTGATGATCCGCGGATTCGACATCGATCAGCCCCCCTGCGCCCGGCCGCGTTTCCCTTTCTGCTTACACAGCAGTTTCACCGCGCGCTGCCACTCGCGCAGCGTGGCGAGTCGCTCGGCCTCGTTCATGCGGATGAAGCCGCCTTGCTTGTCGGTCCGATAGAACTCCTGATCGGTGCGCGCGAAATAGGCGGCGAAACCGCGTGCTTCACCACAACTATAGGGCGACTCGATCTTGGGTTCGGGCGCCAGCGCGCGTGCCCGAGCGGCCGCCGCGGCGCGGCGCTCAGCCTCGACCCGGCGCGCCTCGAGTTCCGCGATGCGCCGCTCCAGCGCCAAACGTTTATCCCGCTCCATGACCTCTTTGACGGTCGGCCGGTGCGGCCCTTCCACACCGCCCGGCGGCGGTCGCGCCGGGGGTTCGTCGGAGAAGTCCGTACCTCCCTCGGCATCCACCCATTTATAGGGTTCAATGGCGTGCGCCGAGGCCACCGCGCCGAGCATCAGGACCAGCAACGGCCACCACGCCGAACCAGTGACGCGGGCGGTGTTTTTCAATCCGCTAGGCATCGCTTGAAGACCTCGCTGACGGTCCATGCACACCCATAGCATAGCCTTTTTGGCGCAAAGACATAGGGTACCGGGACCGCGTGTCGGGCTCATTCGTCCGCATCGATTTCACCGACCGGATCACCGTTGGATACTGGTATCCGCACGGCGCCGTGCTGTGCGCGCCGTTCATGGTAAGTGAGGTTGGTCGCCCCGATGAAGATGATCGCGGCGCCGATCCAGGTCCACAGATCGGCACTTTCCCCGAATGCGAGAAAGCCGAGAATCCCGCCCCAGACTACCTTGGTGAAGTCGAGTGGCAGTACCACGGTGGCGTCGGCGCCCCGCAACGCCTGGGCCAGACAGAGCTGTGCCACGGTGCCACTCACGCCGCACAGCACCAGCCAGATCAGTGCATTGCTCGAGGGCCACGTCCACACCAGCAGCGCTGTCGGCAGCGACAGCGGGGTCATCAGGATCACCATGTAGGCGGTCACCGTCACCGCCGAGTCGGTGCGCGCCAGGCGTTTGATCACGATCAGCGTGAACCCCCAGATCGCGGCCGACAACAAGGTCAGCAGCGCGCCGCTATCCAACGGCAGCAAACCGGGGCGCACGATGATCAACGCGCCCGTGAAGCCGGCGAGTATCGCCAGCCAGCGCCACACGGCGACCCGCTCGTGCAGCAGCAGCGCCGCGAGTATCGCGGCGAACATCGGCGCGGTGAAGCTCAGTGCTTGAACCGTGACCAGCGGGGTGCGGGCGAGAGCCATGTAGAAAATCAGCATCGCGGCCAGGTTCAGCAGCGCACGCAACCCATGCAGCGGCAGGTGTTTGGTGCGGAGCGGTTCGAGCCCGGTACGCAGGAACCAGGGCAGCAGCGCCAGCAAGCCGAAGAAATTGCGAAACAGCGCGATCTCGAAGGGGTGTACCTCAGCGGAAACGCGGCGCACGGTCATGTGCATGACGGCGAAGAAGAACGCGGACGCCAGCATGAAAGCACTGGCGAGCAGCACCGAGCTTCGCGGGACGGCAAGGGCGGGGAGAGGGGTGCGCATGGGAAGGGGACCGACCACCAATGACTGCGGCAGCGGCCGCGCGCCGCTGCGCTCAGACGCCGCACCGTCCGACGGCGAGCACCATCCCGCTTACCGTCGACGAACGGTCCCCGGCCACCAAAACCACCGGTTTGGCCGGGTTGGTGGGTATCGCCGGTTTAACGATACCGGCGGGGGTACCGAGTACCCGACCGGAAAAACGGGCGCCCGCTCCGGTACCGGGATGCGCCGGCATTTTCGACAACTGCAAGTCGTGGAAAACGGGGAGGGCCGGGAAATGGCCCGGAAACCGGCCTCTCCGGGTTTCAGCTCCGAAAACGGCCGGGACGGCCATTTCCGGAGGCTCGCCATGGCAGCGGGCGAACGCCATGGTCGCGGGAAACGCGCTCCGCCGTTCGCGCGGGTGTGCGCCCATGCAACGAGTCGCCATGGCGACTCCGATTCCGCAACCGGCCACCGTAATTGCCGCGGTCTTCGACTCGAATCGCATCGGATTGTGCCCGTGTTCCGTCACCTTGCGCGGCACTCGCACGCCACGCCGTGCGCCGCCCTCACAGTGTCTACCGCTCGATACGGGAAATCCAGCCGCTGTCGATGGTTCGCCACGCGGGCGGGCGTCTCCCGTCGGCGGACCGCCGCTGCGCGTCGATTTATGTGATCCAGGTCAAATTTGGTAACCAAGATACTGGCATGCAAAGCATTGGAGCGATACATTCCCAAGGAATCGCCGACCCGACCCGAATACCATGATTTTCCACAAACAAGCGACCGCACTGCGACTCGACATTCAGGGACAGTCGTATACCTTCAGCACCCCGCACGACCTCGAATTTGCGTTGCAGGGCCGCACCGATGTCTCGTCCAGTCGCGCGCGCCACTACCTCGACATCGACCCCGAAGCGCTGCGCAACGAGGCGATTTCGATGCGTGAAGTGGAGCAACGATTCGCCCAAACGCTCGAAGAGTCGGGGCGCGGCGAGACCGATATCGCCGGTTTTCTCGGGGGACTCGATCTCGCGGTGATCTCCAAGGACCATTAGTGGCGGGAAATCATTCGGGCATTGAACCACGCGCCCAACGTGCCCGATGCCTACAAGAAAGTCGCGCTGGTGAAATACATGCAGTACCTGGCGGCGCGCCAGGAAATGCTGATGGCGATCTATGCCGATCACAATCAGGGTGCCCCGTCGAACGGAGCCTCGAGCGGAGACCAGAACGTCGCCCTGAAAGAGACTTCGGTATTTTCCCCCGCCCAAATGCAGGCCGCGACCGGCGCCGTTCGGCGCCTGCACCGGATCCCCAAGGGCGAGACGGTGGAAATCATGCTCGATCCGACCGAACGGGTCGAGCTGCTGCTGGCCAAAGCGCCGTGTGCGATCATCCTGCGCGACACCCCGATATTCATCGATCCCAACGGCACCGAGCATCCGTTGCGCCGAGGACGCAACCTGATCGGTCGCGATGCCGGCGCCGAAGTCGTCATCGACGCGAGCTTGCGCGACGTGTCGCGCAAACACCTGCTGATTGAAAGCGATGGGGACGCCACCGTGCGGGTACTCGATATCTCCGCGCACGGCACCTCCATCGACGGCAACTATCTGGACAACACGAGCATCTGAATCGCTCGCTTTTCGGGCGCCACGGTCGCGAGAAGATGGTTGCGCTAGCGAAGCGGCGTCGAGCGCGCGCAAACGCCGGCCGGCCACGCGGGATCGCCGTAGGGGTGTCCGCGGTGAGCGTCCGGATTTCCTCACCCGGCGCTCAGCCGCGCGCTACGGTGAGGTTCCTGCAAGATTGCCCTCCATGTCGATTCATCCGTGAACCGCTCGACTCTTTTTTGCAAAAGCCTCCGGTGACAAACTGCTTGTCAGGCAAAGTCGCCGAACTGCATGCTTGCTCACCTTCACCAACCGGGAGTCGATAGCATGCAAGACAGTCCGCTTGCGGGGATCCGGGTCCTCGATCTGAGCCGGGTACTGGCGGGTCCGTGGGCGACCCAGACCCTGGCTGATCTCGGCGCCGACGTGATCAAAGTGGAGCGTCCCGGGCGCGGCGATGACACGCGCGGCTGGGGGCCGCCGTGGGTACGCGACGCGGCCGGACACGAAACCCGGGATGCGGCCTATTACCTCTGCGCCAACCGCGGCAAACGCTCGCTGACGCTCGATATCAGTCGGCCCCGGGGACAGGAATTGGCCCGCCGACTGGCGGCACGCAGCGACGTCCTGGTGGAGAATTTCAAGGTTGGCGGCTTGGCGCGCTACGACCTCGACTACGAGACCCTCGCGAGATTGAATCCGCGACTCGTCTATTGCTCGATCACCGGATTCGGCGCCAACGGACCGTATGCCGAACGGGCAGGCTACGATTTCGCGATTCAGGGAATGGGCGGCCTGATGGCGATCACCGGCGCGCCCGACCAAGCGCCCGGCGGTGGCCCGATGAAGGTCGGCGTAGCGCTTGCCGACGTGATGACCGGCCTCTACGCGACCATCGCGATTCAGGGCGCGCTGGCCGAACGCGAGCGTAGCGGCGAGGGCCAGCACATCGATATGGCCTTGCTCGACGTGCAGGTCGCGACCCTCGCCAATCAGGCGTTGAATTACCTGGTCAGCGGTGTCGCGCCGCAACGGCTCGGCAATGCGCATCCCAACATCGTGCCCTACCAGGCATTCGCCACCGCCGACGGCCACCTAATCCTGGCGGTTGGCAACGACCGGCAGTACGCGCGCTTCTGCCGGCTCGCGGGCCACCCCGAGTTGATCGACGACCCGCGCTTCGCAAGCAACGGCGCACGGGTCGAGCATCGCGACCAACTGGTGCCGATCGTCGCCCGGATCATGCGCGAGCGCAGCACCGCGCAGTGGCTGGAAAGCCTGACCGCGGCCGGGGTACCGGCGAGCCCGATCAACACCCTGGAGCAAGTATTCGACGACCCGCAGGTGCGCCACCGGGAAATGCGCTACGAACTGGTCAACGGCGCCGGTGTTAGGGTGCCGCAGGTGGCGAACCCGATCCGCTATTCGCGCAGCGCTTCGCGTTCCGACCGGGCGCCACCGGCACTCGGCGAGCACACCGCCGAGATCCTCGGCGAAGTATTGGACATGGGGCCGGAGGCGCTGGCTGCGCTGCGCCGCGACGGCGTGATATAAAATACCGGCCGATTGCCGTGATGTCGCCCCTGGCGCTCTCACGGCGGTCTCCGCGGCCCGGATTTCGCCATGATTTCCTGCAACGATTTATTGCGCACCGTGTTCGACAACGCGCTGGACGGCATCTCGGTTGCCGACCTGGACGGACGCTACGTCAGCGTGAACCCGAGCTTCTGCAAGATGCTCGGATACTCCCGCGACGCATTGCTGCGAATGCGCGTCGCCGACCTGCTACCCGCCGACCAATCGGGCAAGCTGTTCGCGGAAGTGGCGCGCGGCGGGCGGGCGACGCACAGCGCCAGGCTCCGTCACCGCGACGGTCACCTCGTCGCGGTCGAAATCAGTAGCAGCCGGGGCGAGGTCGACGGTGCCGCGTACGTACTCGCGATCGTCCGCGATATCAGCGAGCGCGAGCAGGTTGCCGCGACAGTCGATGAATCCAGGGGACGGCTGCAAGCGCTGCTCGACGCCTCGGAACAGGCGATTTTCAGCAAAGATCGGAATGGCGTCATCACCGACGTCAACGCGGCGTACCGACGCCTCTTCGGTCAACCTGCCGAGGCCTTGATCGGCATGACCAGCGCCGATATTTTCTCCGGCGAGGAGGAAATCCGCAGGGTACTCGCCAACGATCGCCGGGTGTTCGAACTCGGTGAGACGGTGCACAGCGAGGACCATCTGCGGATCGCCGGCCGAGATTACGTATTCCACGTCACCAAGGTCCCGGTTCGCGCGCCCGACGGCACCATCACCGGCCTTTGCGGTTTCGCCCGGGACATCACCGAGCGGCAACGCACCGACGCCGAGATCCAGCGCCTCAATCGCACCCTGCGCATGGTCAGCGATTGCAATCAGACCCTGGTGCGAGTGGACAGCGAGGCCACGTTGCTGGAGACGATCTGTGCCCAGATAGTCAGCAGCGGCGGCTATCGCATGGCCTGGGTGGGCTACGCCGATAGCGATGAGTCGCGCACCCTGAAACCGATCGCACACGCCGGCGCCGAGCAGGGCTATCTGGACGCCATCCGTATCACCTGGGCCGAGGAGCCGTCGGGGCTCGGACCGGCCGGACGTGCGATGCGCTCCGGGAAATCCGTGGTCTCGCCGGATATCGCCAACGACCCGAGTTTCGCACCCTTTCGCGACGCCGCCTTGGCGCGCGGCTACGCATCGATGATTTCAATCCCCCTGCTCACCGCCAAACGGGCGATCGGGTTACTTTGCATCTATGCGGACCAAACCAACGCTTTTCATGCACAAGAGGTGGAGTTGCTCGGGGAATTGGCCGGCGACCTCGCCTTCGGCATTCAGACCCTGCGGGAACGTAGCGAGCACGAATTGTTGCGCAACCAGCTCTTCCAGGCGCAAAAGATGGAGGCGGTCGGCACCCTGGTCGGGGGGCTTGCACACGATTTCAATAACATACTCGGCGGCATGCTGGGAAACCTGTACCTGCTGCGCGCCAAGGTGAGCGACCGCGCGGACGCCGCGCAAAGGATCGCCCGCGTCGAGGCACTGGGTCAGCGGGCGGTCGACCTGGTCGCGCGCCTGATGACCTTTGCGCACAAGGACGACGTACGGATGAAGCCGCTGTCGCTGCGCGCCTTGCTCGGCGAATCCTTCACCCTCCACCGCGTCTCGATACCCGAGAATATCGAGCTGCGGGTCGACCTCGGCGACGAGGCACTCACGGTCGATGCCGACGCCGGTCTCATCGAACAGATGCTCCTCAACCTGATCAGCAATGCGAAGGACGCGGTCGAGCAATGCGCCGCGGCACGCATCAGCGTCTCCCTGCGGTCCGCGCCGATGCCCGCGAGCCTGCTCGCCCGGCATCCCTCGCTGCGCGGAAAACGCTGCGCGAAACTGTCGGTCGAGGACAACGGGCACGGGATCTCCGAGGAGAATCTGGGTAGGATCTTCGACCCCTTTTTCACCACCAAGGGCCCGGACAAAGGGACCGGGCTGGGGCTGGCGATGGCTTATGGCGCCGCCGAATCCCACGGCGGCGGGATCGAGGTGCGCAGCACCAAGGGCAAGGGCAGCGTCTTCGATCTGTACCTACCGCTGGTCGACAAAGCGGCCGACAGCCAGGCGAGCACGATTGACCGCGTCACCAGTGGCGACGGTCAACTGATCCTGGTCGCCGACGACGATGTCGCGGTCTGTCAAATGTTACGCGACGTGGTCGAGGCGCTCGGCTACCGGGTACTGGTCGCGGTCGACGGCGAATCGGCGCTCGAGGTGTTCGACGCGCATTCCGACGAGATCGATTTGGCGCTGCTCGACATGGTGATGCCGAAACTCGACGGCGCCGCCGCGGCGCGCCGCCTGCGCGAACGGCGCTCGGAGTTGCCGGTCATCTTTCACTCCGGCTACGGCGTGGATGCCACCGCGGTGGCCGACCTGCCGCGTACCCTGATCTTACCCAAGCCGGCGACGGTCGAGGCGATCAGCGCCGCGCTCGCGACCCTGCTGCGTGATGGGAACGACCGATGACCCCGCCGGTGCCGGGATGAGCCCCGCCACCCGCGTCGACCGCGCGCGGTCATCCCTGGCCGCGCGCACCCCGGCGCGGCGAGCAGGCTGACCGGTGGCGGCGCCGATCCGACCCGCGACCACCGCGCGCCGCGCCAGGACACTGCTGGCGGTGGGCTGCGCCGCGCTGATCATTGCCGCGATCTGGGGTATTGGCGAGTGGACCCGGGTGCGTGCGCTCAGCAAGATTAGCGCCGACGCGGAACGTGAACTCCAGCTTTTCGTCGCCAATCTGCAGAGCGACCTCGATCGCTATGAATTTCTTCCCCAGGTGCTCGCCCACAACGAGAAAATAGCGCGCCTCCTCGAATACCCGACGGATCCCACACGGGTGGCCGAGGTCAACGCCCTTCTGGAGACGGTCAACGCCAACGTCAAGGCCTCGGCGACCTATGTGATGGATCGTACCGGGCGCACCCTGGCGGCCAGCAACTGGCGTTCGGCGCGCTCTTTCGTCGGTGGAAATTTCTCCTACCGCCCCTATTTCCAGGCGGCAGTGCAGGGTGCCAGCGGCCGATATTTCGCCCTCGGATCGACCTCCGGCAAGCGCGGCTATTATTACGCGCAGCCGGTGCGACGCGGCGCCGAGGTGCTCGGCGTGATCGTGGTCAAGGTCAGCTTCGAGGCGGTGGAGTCGGCCTGGCTGCGCGCCCCCGAGGCGATCCTGGTAACCGATTACCACGGCGTGGTTTTCATTTCCAACCGCCCGCGTTGGCGGTTCATGACGATGCGCCCGCTCGCCCCGGAGGTGCGCGCGCGGATCCGCGCAAGCCGCCAGTATGGTGACCAACCGCTGCGTCCCTTACCGGTGGTGCGTCGCGAACCTTCCAAGGAGGGCGGGCGACGACTGACCCTGCGAGAAGCGAACGATGCGACGCCGGAACGCGACGCGATCAGCGAAATCAGCTACCAAGTGCAAACCGCGCAGCTTCCCGACCAGAAGTGGATCGTGCACGTCTTGTCCAGTACCGAGCCGGTCGCCAAACGGGTGTCGACGGCGGTGGCGATCAGCGTGCTGGCGACCGCGATCGCGGTACTTGCGCTATCCTACGCCGGGCAGCGGCGGCGCAACTGGCGCGAACGCCAAGCCCATCAGCGCGACGTGGAAGAGACCTTGCGCCGGGCGCGCGAGGAACTCGAACTGCGGGTCGCTCAACGCACCGCGGAACTCACCCGCACCAACCAGCAACTCGATACCAAGATCGCCGAGCACGAGCGCGCCGCGGCCGAGTTGCGGCGCACCCAGGACGAACTGGTGCAGGCCGCCAAACTCGCCGCGCTGGGGCAGATGTCCGCGGGCATCACCCATGAACTGAACCAGCCGTTGGCCGCGATTCGGGGCTTTGCCGACAACGGCCGGGTGCTGATCGAGCGAGGCCGCCACGCCGAGGCGCAGGCCAATTTACAGACCATTGCGGAGTTGACCGAACGGATGGCGCGGATCACCGGCCAGCTCAAGAACTTCGCGCGCAAAAGCTCCGGCACGCTCGCCCCGGTCGTGCTGGCCGATGTCGTGGACGATGTCCTGACCCTGGTCGGGGCGCACCCGGCCGCGGACTCGCTGCAGATCGAGGCACACCTGCCCGACCGTAAATTGCGGGTCCAGGTCGACGCGCAACGTCTCGGGCAAGTGTTGCTCAACCAGGTGACAAACGCGGTGGACGCGGTCGGCGGGCGGGCGCTGCGCCGCATCGAGTTAACCGTCGCTCGCGGTGACAAGCACGTCGAGTTGCGCGTCTCCGACACCGGTCCGGGAATCGTCGAAGCCGACCTCAGACGCGTCTTCGAGCCCTTCTTCACCACCAAGCCGGTAGGCGAAGGACTCGGCCTCGGGCTCTCGATCTCGAGCGCTATCGTACGCGAGTTCGGCGGCACCCTGACGGCGGGCAACCGCACCGGCGGGGGCGCGGAGTTTACTCTCACCCTGCCGCGCGCCGCAGCCGCCGAGGAGTGCGCGGCGTGACCGCCGGCGAGGTTCTGCTTGTCGACGACGAGCCGCGGGTGCGGCTCGCGAGCCGCCAAACCTTGGAACTCGCCGGCTACGAGGTGCACGATTACGAGAGCGCCGAGCAGGCCCTCGAGCACCTCGACCCCGACTGGCGGGGCGTGGTGGTCAGCGACGTGCGCATGCCCGGCATTGACGGCCTCGAACTACTACGCCGTTGCACCGGGTTCGACGCCGATCTGCCGGTGATCCTGATCACCGGACATGGCGACGTCGAAATGGCCGTGCAGGCGATGCGCGACGGCGCCTACGACTTCATCGAGAAACCGTTCGCGGCGGAGCGGCTGGTGGAGACCGTGCGCCGGGCCTTTGAAAAGCGCAACCTGGTACTCGAGAACCGCTCGCTACGCTCGGAATTGGCCGGCCAAACGGACATCGCGCGACGCATCATCGGCCGCACCTCCGTGGTCGATCACCTACGCGCAACGGTCGCCAATCTCGCCGATACCGAAGCCAACGTGCTGCTCCGCGGTGAGACCGGCACCGGCAAGGAACTGGTCGCGCGCTGCCTCCACCAGCATGGTGGGCGCCGGGCGCAGCGCTTCGTCGCGATCAACTGTGGCGCGCTGCCCGAAGGGATCATCGAAAGCGAACTGTTCGGTCACGAGGCGGGCGCGTTCACCGGCGCGACCCACCGGCGGATCGGCAAGTTTGAACACGCCGACGGCGGCACCGTGTTTCTCGATGAAATCGAAAGCATGCCGCTTAGCCTCCAGGTACGGCTGCTGCGGGTCCTCCAGGAGCGCACCATCGAACGCCTCGGCTCGAATGAAAGCGTTGCCGTCGACGTACGCGTTATCGCCGCCACCAAGACCGACCTCAAAGCCCTGGCCGCGGCCGGCAAATTTCGCGAAGACCTCTACTATCGGCTCGCCGTGATCGAAATCCGCCTCACCGCGTTGCGCGAACGCGGCGCCGACATCCCGATGCTGTTTCGCCATTTCACACTGCTGGCAGCGGCGCGCTACCACCGCGAACCCGCACCAATCGAGCCCGAGCGAATGCGCCGGCTGATGAGCGCCGCGTGGCCAGGCAACGTCCGCGAACTGCAAAACGCCGCCGAACGCTTCGTCCTCGGCGACCTCGGCGACCTCGGCGAAAGCAGGGCCGCGCCACAACTGCCGTCCCCCGCCGCAAGCCTCAGCGCGCAGGTGGATCTGTTCGAGAAGAGCATTATCGAACAGGAACTCGCCCGTCACCACGGCAGCGTCAAGGCGACCTATACCGCGCTCGGCCTACCGCGCAAGACGCTCTACGACAAGATGCGCAAATACGGCATCGAGCGAAATGCGTTCATTGATCCCTGAACGACCCTTTGGAATAGCACGACTATTGCGCATCGTTGCGCCTTGCCCTGCACCCCCGCAAACGCACCCTTCACCCCGTCCAACTGAGGATTCTAGGTTTAAGCGCGGATCACGCCCTTCGCGAAATCGCGACCCCAACGCTCGGATCGAAGACCGGAAGCGGAGCCTGATGAATTCCGTGTCCGCGCTTTTACGTCGGCACTTACAGCGCGTACACCAACGTTGCCGAATGGACGCTAAGCCACCGACACAGCCTGAAGTATGGGTGCGCTTCGCAGAAGCTCGAGCAGCGCCTCAAAGTCTTCGCGTCGCGACGTAGAACGCCGTGCCACGAGCGCGATGGTGCGCTTGGGATTCGGTTTGGCCATTGCTCGCACAACCAAGTTGGGGCTCTCCGTCAATCCACTGCGCAAAGCCATTTCCGGGATCAACCCGATCCCGAGTCCCGACTCGACCATTTGCACCAAGGTCAACAAGCTGGTGGCCTCCATGTCTCCGGATGGACCGCGAGTCGACTCGCCACAGGCATACAGCGCGTGATCCCGCAGGCAGTGCCCCTCCGCGAGGAGCAGCAGACGGTCGGACAACGACGAACTGACCTTGACCTTTATCGCCTTCACTTCCGGATCGCCCTTGCGTGCAACGACCCATAGATGGTCGTCGAAGATCGGCGCCACCAGCAAGTTCGCCGTATCGTAAGGCAGCGCGATCAAGGCGAAATCGAGGCGGCCGCCTTCCAGCCGCGACAGCAGGTTGGCGGTCAGGTCCTCGCGTAGCGCCAGACGCAGCGCGGGATAGCGCTCGCGGAGGCGTCGCAAAAAAGGCGGCAACAGAAACGGCGCGATAGTCGGGATGACGCCGAGCTGGAGCAGCCCCGTCATCGGTCCTTTGGCCACGGCGGCGAATTCAACCAGATCCCGCGTCGCCGCCAGGATCGCCCGCGCCCGGTCGACCACCTCCACGCCAACCGGCGTCATCAACACGGTCTGTTTGTCCCGCTCCACCAGGCGCGCACCGAGCACCGCCTCCAGTTCCTTCAAACCGGCGCTCAACGTCGACTGCGTAACGAAGCACGATTCCGCCGCTCGCGTGAAATTGAGTTGCTCGGAAACGGCGACCAGATAGCGCAATTGCTTAAGCGACGTCAGTGTGCCCAAGGTTAGCGAGCTCCTTATCGAGTTTTTCGATTATATATCTCAATATTATTCATTGGATGCTCGCCGCAGGCTAGCCGAGAATCATTCTCCCCGTCGATTTGGGTCGATAGCCGCACCGACCGAACCCTGAAAGGGAAGGAGAATGGAAATGAATGAAGATCGCAAATGCCCTGTAACGGGTGGATCCGTCAATCCCGCTGCCAACGTTGGCCGATCGAACCAAGATTGGTGGCCGAACCAGTTGAACCTCAAGATCCTTCATCAGAACTCACCCATGAGGAACCCGATGGGTGAGGCGTTCAACTACGCCGAGGAATTCAAGACACTCGACCTGGAAGCCCTGAAGAAGGACCTCCATGCGCTGATGACCGACTCGCAGGATTGGTGGCCGGCCGATTACGGCCACTACGGGCCACTCTTCATTCGGATGGCGTGGCACGATGCAGGCACGTATCGTATCAACGACGGCCGTGGGGGCGCAGCCACCGGCAACCAGCGCTTCGCGCCGATCAATAGCTGGCCCGATAACGTGAATCTCGACAAGGCGCGTCGGTTGCTGTGGCCAATCAAGCAGAAGTACGGCAACAAAATCTCGTGGGCCGACCTGCTGATCCTCGCTGGCAACTGTGCGCTCGAATCGATGGGGTTCAAGACCTTCGGCTTCGGCGGCGGGCGCGAGGACATCTGGGAACCCGAAGAAGACACTTACTGGGGCGCCGAGGCGGAGTGGCTCGGCGACAATCGCTACAGCGGCGAGCGGGATCTCGAAAATCCGCTGGCCGCCGTGCAAATGGGGCTGATCTACGTGAACCCGGAAGGACCGAACGGCGAACCGAACGCAGTGGAATCCGGCCGCGACATCCGCGAGACCTTTGCACGCATGGCGATGAACGATGAAGAGACGGTCGCCTTGGTCGCCGGCGGACACACCTTCGGCAAGTGCCATGGCGCCGGCGACGCGGCGCTGGTCGGCCGTGAACCCGAGGGCGCCGGTATCGAAGAGCAGGATCTCGGCTGGAAAAGCAGCTTTGGCACCGGCAAAGGCGGCGATCAGATCGGCAGCGGCATCGAAGGGGCCTGGACCCCGACCCCGACCCAATGGGATAACAGCTACTTCGATACCCTGTTCGGCTACGACTGGAATCTGGTGAAAAGTCCCGCTGGCGCCTGGCAATGGGTTCCGACCGATCCGGGCGCCGCGGACACCGTACCGGATGCCCATGACGCATCCAAACGGGTCGCGCCGATGATGACCACGGCGGACCTCGCCATGAGGATGGATCCGATCTATAGGCCGATCTCGAAGCGATATCACGAGCACCCGGAAGAACTCGCGGACGCGTTTGCCCGGGCGTGGTTCAAGCTGACGCACCGTGACATGGGCCCCCGCTCGCGCTATCTCGGTGCGGAAGTCCCGTCCGAGGAACTGATCTGGCAAGACCCGGTGCCGGTAGTCGACCACGAGTTGATCGACGCGCAGGACGTGCTGGACCTCAAGGGCAGGATCCTTGCCTCGGGCCAGTCGGTCTCCGAGTTGGTCTCGGTCGCCTGGTCATCGGCATCCACATTCCGCGGTTCCGACAAGCGTGGCGGAGCGAACGGGGCGCGCATTCGTTTGGCGCCGCAAAAGGACTGGGAAGTCAATCGGCCGGCCCAACTGCGTACGGTGCTGCAAACGCTTGAGGGGATCCGGAAGGCGTTCAACAGCGCGCAGTCGGGCGGGAAGAGGGTTTCGCTCGCTGACTTGATTGTCCTGGGCGGATGCGCAGGCGTTGAACAGGCCGCGAAGAATGCCGGTCACGATGTATCCGTTCCGTTCACGCCGGGACGCACGGATGCATCGGAGGAACAAACCGATGTGCACTCATTCGCGGTACTCGAACCGTCTTCAGACGGGTTCCGTAACTACGTCAAAATCCGGAACGCCGCATCGGCAGAGGAAATGCTGATTGATCGGGCGCAACTGCTGACCCTGACCGTTCCCGAGATGACGGTTCTGGTTGGCGGAATGCGCGTGTTGAATACCAACTTCGACCGGTCAGAGCACGGCGTATTCACCGAGCGGCCGGAGACGCTCACCAATGACTTCTTCGTGAATCTGCTCGACATGAGTACAACATGGAAGGCTAGCTCCGAAAACGATGATGTGTTCGAGGGACGTGATCGCGCAACGGGCGATCTCAAGTGGACCGGCACCCGTGTCGACCTGATCTTCGGCTCGAACTCCTAACTCCGAGCCGTGGCGGAAGTCTACGGATGCGAGGACCAGCACTCCCGGCAGAATTTTCTGCACGACTTTGTGGCGGTGTGGAACAAGGTAATGAACCTTGACCGTTTCGACCTCACCTGATCGCTGCACAAACGTCTTCGAGGGCTACTGACAAAGCGCCCGAAAAACCGGGTAGGCGGGGAGTGTTTAACTCCCCGCTCCCCACACCACCTCGCAGGCGTGTCCGCTCCGGGCGCGGTTCACGACGAGAAAGCATTCGACAAGATCAGGGACAGGGAAAAGGGCATACGGACACAATACTAATTCAAGCGAAATTAGTATTGCGTCCCCTTTTTCTCCCCGCCGCCGGGCTTCGAAGGTGTCAGGGCGCGCGACTGCCTCGCACGCCCTGAGCCCGGCTCTTCCGTCATTGCGCTGCGTCTTGCGCCTTACCCTGCTCCGACAGCGGAGGTTTTTTCGCCGCATAGTGGTTCGCAAGTTGGGTTGCCTGGTCGGGGGAGACCATCGCGGTCATCGCGTTCATCACCTTGTTCTTGCGATATCCCGACTGGTAGGCGTGCAGCGCGGCGGCCAGATATTTGCGATCCTGTCCCGCGATTGACGGGAAGCGCGGATCGCGGCTCTTGCCACCGGGGCCGTGACAGCGGTCGCAACGTTCCGCCCATTGGCGGGTTCCGAGCGACTGGCCGTCGGCACTCTTTTTCGGTTTCTGACTGGCATAGTAGGCGGCGAGATTTTCGACATCCGCTTCGCTCAAATAGGCGACCGGATATTTCATCATCACGTAGTGCCGCGCGCCCTGCGTGTAGGCCTTGGTCGCATGGACCAGGTACGCCTGATCTTGCCCCGCCAGACGCGGAACATTCGGATCGAGGCTGTTACCGTCGGCGCCGTGACAACTCGCGCATACACCGGCCACGCGCTTGCCCGCCTGCGGGTCGCCGCTGCCGGGCTCGGTCGCTGCCTGGCGCGGCTGCTGTTGCGAGTAGAACAATGCCAGGTTGTGGATCTGCACGTCGCTCAGATCCGTGGCCATCGCGTGCATCGTGTCGTTGTTACGGGCGTCGCGTCGATAAGCCTTGAGCGCCGCTTCCAGATCGGTCGCGTGCTGCCCCGCCAGGCGCGGGGTTCCCGCGATCACACTGTTTCCATCCTCCCCGTGACAGCCCGCACAGGCCGCGGCGGTGGCCCGACCCTGCTCGCCGGGCGTCTGCTTCGCGGCCGCCGCCACCGCCTTTGGGCTCACCGGCGCGGGCGGCTGGTGCGCGTACCATGCCGACACCTTGCGCATCGCCGGATCACCGAGCGACTTCACCACGTTGCTCATCACCGGATGCTCGCGCTCACCCTTCCGGTAGGCGAGCAAGCGGGTGTAGAGATAGCCGATCTCCTGGTTCGCGAGGTTCGGTACGCCGTCCTTGGTACTCACGCCGTCGACACCGTGGCACTCGCCACACCACACCGTGATGTCCTTGCCCGCGGCGGGATCAATGCGATCGAGCTTGGCGGTCAATGCCTGCGCGTCCGCGGCCTGCGCCTGCGGGTTGGCGGCCTGCCCCTGATCCGGCCCCCGAGAGCACGCCGCAAGCACGATCGCGCCCAAGAACAATGTCATGTTTCTCATCGTCAATCTCCTGTAGGTGAATCAGTCGACCCGGAGCCGCCGACCCGGGTACCGGTGCGCTGCGCCGCGTAGTAAGCGGCGAGTTGCTGCGCGGTGCGCTGATCGAGCAGATCGGTCATGGCGTGCATCATTGAACTCTCGCGCAGGAACTGGCTTTTGTAGGCGTGCAGGGCGCCACGCAGATACTCCTCGTGCTGTCCGGCCAGAATCGGGAACCGAGAGGCGTCGCCGAATCCTTTCTTGCCATGACAGCGATCACACTTGTCGAGCTCTTTGACGAGCGTCGGCGTGAGCGCCACCGGGTGCGAGACCTCCTTGGCACCGCTCGCCAGGGGCGCCTTCGCTTGAGCTGCGTAATAGGCGGCGACCGCGTTGATTTCCTCCTTGGTCATTCCGCTCATCACCGCGTGCATCGCCGGACTGTCGCGCTGCCCGGTTTTGTAGCTACGCGCCATGTTGGCGAGATACTGCCGGTGCTGCCCGGCGAGGTGCGGGATGTTGGGCGTGGTGCTGACCCCCTCGGCGCCATGGCAGTCCATGCAGCGCGCGGCGATGGCCGCGCCCGCCTGTAGTTCGAAAGCGGTGGCAACCCCCGACTGCGCGCTCGCTTGCTTTTGGCTGGCGGCGGGGTGGTCCGTGTCTGAGCAACCGCCCAGTGCCGCGACCAGTAAGATTGTCCACATCGTGCCTTTCATCACTGCTGCTCCCGGCGGTCGCGTCCGCGCACGGGTCGACCGCCTATGCCTTCCGTACCCGCACCGGGGTGTCCATCCAACAGGCCTGACCGCTGAGCGGCTCGACCGCATCGGGGATCACCCGGTTTGCGTTTACGCCGTGCTCGTTCCACCACTTGAACTCTTCACTCCAACGGTCCGCGCCGGCGTCCGGCGCCCGCTTCCCGCTGGCATAGCGCCCGGCGGCCGTATGCCCGCCGTGCGCCGCAATCGCCACCACCCCGGGTACCACCAGATCGGTGACCCGTGCGACGGTTTCGACCTCACCGATCGCCGAACGGATGATCATTCGGTCTCCATCGCCGATCCC
>Ga0114931_10003673_pt1 | contig 19336 bp, 21 predicted proteins | sample 2SBtaG_FD_89579 | JGI IMG/M metagenome (GOLD analysis project Ga0114931, IMG submission 89579) | Deep subsurface microbial communities from Kolumbo volcano to uncover new lineages of life (NeLLi) - 2SBTROV14_V59a metaG | ecosystem: Environmental > Aquatic > Marine > Volcanic | place: Kolumbo...
CGCCTTCCGGGTGAAGGTCAACGCAAACCTCGGCCCCTCCGCGGTCACCTCCTCCATCGCCGAGGAGGTCGACAAGCTGCGGTGGGCGATCTGCTGGGGCGCCGACACGGTGATGGACCTCTCCACCGGCCCCCGGATCAAGGAGACTCGCGAGGCGATCCTCCGCAACAGCCCCGTCCCCATCGGCACGGTGCCGATCTACGAGGCGCTCGAGCGGGTGGACGGCAAGATCGAGAAGCTCGACATCGAGCTGTTCCTCGACCTGCTCGCCGAGCAGGCGGAGCAGGGCGTCGACTACTTCACGATCCACGCGGGCGTGCGCCTGCCCTGGATCCCCTACACCGCCGACCGGGTCACCGGGATCGTCAGCCGCGGCGGCTCGATCATGGCCAAGTGGTGCCTGTACCACCACCGCGAGAGCTTCCTGTACGAGCACTTCGACCGCATCTGCGAGCTGATGAAGCGCTACGACGTGAGCTTCTCCCTGGGTGACGGCCTGCGCCCCGGCTCGGTGGCCGACGCCAACGACAAGGCGCAGCTGGCCGAGCTGAAGACCCTGGGCGAGCTGACCGAGATCGCCTGGGAGCACGACGTGCAGGTGATGATCGAGGGCCCCGGCCACGTGCCGATGCACCTGATCAAGGAGAACGTCGACCTGCAGCAGGAGATGTGCCACGAGGCGCCCTTCTACACCCTCGGGCCCCTGACGACCGACGTGGCGCCCGGCTACGACCACATCACCAGCGCGATCGGCGCCGCGATGATCGGGTGGTTCGGCACCGCGATGCTCTGCTACGTCACCCCCAAGGAGCACCTGGGCCTGCCCGACAAGGACGACGTCAAGCAGGGCATGATCGCCTACAAGATCGCCGCCCACGCCGCCGACCTGGCCAAGGGCCACCCCGGCGCCCGGGTGCGCGACGACGCCCTGTCCAAGGCCCGCTTCGAGTTCCGCTGGGAGGACCAGTTCGACCTCTCCCTGGACCCGGTGACCGCCCGCGCCTTCCACGACGCGACGCTCCCCGCAGCCGGCGCGAAGACGGCGCACTTCTGCAGCATGTGCGGCCCGCGGTTCTGCTCGATGAAGATCACCGAGGAGGTCCGGGACCTGGCCAGGGCGCAGGGCGAGTCCGTCGAGGACGCGGTCGCCGAGGGGCTGGCCGACAAGGCGGTGCAGTTCCGCGAGACGGGCGCCGAGATCTACCGGTAGGGTCAGCGGTCAGCAGGCCTCACAGCTGCAATCGCTGAACGCTGACCGCTCGACATCGAGCGTTTGCGCCATCTCCGGCGATCGCACCCGCTACTCTTCGCCCTGCCGGTCGTCCCCGATCTCGACCTCCTCGGTCCGCTCGACCCGGACGAGCCAGCTCTGGGGCAGTGACACGTTGAAGTAGAGCGCGCGCGGGCCCGCGCCGCCCTTCACCTCCACCCGCTCGATCCACTCGGCCCCCACCTGCGCGAGTTGGGTGCGCTCCGCGCGCAGGCCCATCACCTCGACGACGAGGTACATCTCGCGCGTGTCGAGCACGAGCATCGCCGACTCGGGGCTGCGGCCGTCCCCCGAACCGAGGACCGCGCGGAGCAGACCGTTGCCGAAGGTCCGCTGGGCGCTCGCCTCCATCTCGTCGTCGAGATGCTCGAGGATGTGCGCATAGGCGAAGCGGAGCGAGATGGACAGCGGATCGTCGGTGAGCAGGGCCTCGACGAGATCGAGCGCCTGCTCCCAGTCCTCGGCCGCCATCTTCCGGTGCAGATCCTCCACCGCGTCCTGATCGCGGCCGAAGGGCAGGTACCGGCGGCTCTCCGCGTAGGCGGCTCGGAGCGTGGGAAAGTGGGCCCCCTCGGGGTCGGCCAATGACTCGTCGAGCAGGGTCTCGAAGTCGTCGCCCATCCGCTACTCGGGCGCTCGGAGCGCCACGACCGTGGTGCCCGCCACGATCAGGTCGTCCACCTGGACCCCGACCGCGTGCTCGGCGCGCTCGAGACGCCGGTCGTCCCCGCGCAGGATGTAGGTGGGACACCGGGCGTGCAGCGGCGCGAGGTTGATCGCGTCGCCGGACACCTGGATCGCGGCCTGCCGCCGGCCGGCGAGCGCGCGATCCAGGGTGAAGCCGCCGGCCCGCGCCCGCGCCGCCCGGGGGCCGGAGCACCAGCGGATGTTGTCCTGGCCGCGGCGATCGGGGAAGGCGAGCCCAGGGTGGTTCGGCTCCCGGCCCAGCTCGGCGGTCTGGCCCTCGGCCACGCCCAGCCGCATCTCGGTGTCGGCGAGCATGATCCCCGCGTAGGCCTCGTCGGCGGCCTTGTAGTGCATGGACCCGGTCGGCGTGGTGATCTGCTCGCCGTCCTGCAGCTTGACCGCCTCTCCGGACACCAGGGACCGCCCGTTCACCGAGATCCCCGGGCACAGCGCCTGCAACCGGACCCCGTCTGCGGTGACGTCCACGCGCACGCTGGAGCGGTCGGACCGGTTCACCCAGTTGCCGTCGGGCAGCAGGTCGTAGGAGTAGGAGGACACCACGTCGGACATGGGCACCGCGGGCAGCGCGAGCCCGCAGATCACCAGCTCCAGGTCGGCCTGGCCACCCATGTCGAGCACGATCGTGTCGGACCCGCTGGCCCGGTTGACCGCCTGCAGCGTCTCCTGCAGCGCCTCGTCGATGGCCTCGGGGGTGCCGATCACCAGGCCGCGCCCCGACTCGGTCCACGCGAGGCGATCCTGGGGCGAGATGTTGTAGGTCGCCAGCCACAGGGAGTTCGGGTTGAGCACCGGCAGCGAGTCGACCGCCTGCTGTAGCGCCCGGGAGCCCGGCACGAAGCCCTCGAAGAGGAGCACCGGGTCGGGGGGAAGCAGGGGCGGCCGGCTGCCCCGCTGCAGGCGCACGAGGTTCCCGACGCGCGCCGCCGCGGCCACCGTCTCGGGGAGCCACGCCTTGTGCTGGGGCACCGCGCGGTAGACCTCCTGCTCCCCCGGGACCCCCTTGAGGCGGAAGCGCCCGACGCTCTCCCAGGGGATCTCCGCCTGGTTCATGCAGGCGTGGGTGCCCAGTCCGAACCAGATCTCGGCGGCGGGCGTCTTGCTGCCGATCCGGGCCGCGAGGTTCACCGCCTCGCCGAAGGCGTCGCCGTCGATCTCCTCGACGTCGTCGGTGTTCATCGCGAGGCGGATGCTGATCCCCCCGCCCTCGGTGACCATGTGCTGGATGTCCAGCGCCGCCCGCAGGGAGTCCGTCGCGGCGTTGAACAGGATCAGGAACGAGTCGCCCAGGTTCTTGACGATGCGGCCGCCGTACTTCTCGACGATCGGCTGCACCAGGGCCTCGTGCTCCTTGAGGATCCGGTGCAGACCCTCCCGATCGCTGCGCGCGACCTTGGCCGTGTAGTTGGCCAGGTCGGTGAAGACGACGGTGCGAGTAGCAGTGCCCAAGTGGATGGCGCTCCCGGCGTGCCCACGACGGATCACACGCCTCTGCGGCGCGACCTAGGCTACCCCGTGACAGGCCACCGCGTCGACCCCGCCTTGACGGATGGTTACCTCCTCGGCTGCCTCCGAGGAGGGAAGGTGCCGGCCCTGCTGTCCGTGAACGTGAACAAGTACGCCCTCCTTCGAAACTCGCGCGGGCGGGACGTTCCGAACCTGCTCGAGGCGATCGACACGTGCCTCGCGGCCGGTGCCCACGGGATCACGGTCCACCCCCGCCTCGACGAGCGGCACGTCCGCCGCACCGACGTCCCCGCGATCGCCGCCCACGTCCGGGCGCACCATCCGGGCGTCGAGTTCAACGTCGAGTGCCAGCCCGACCCGGGCCTGGTGGATCTCGTGTGCGCGGTGCGTCCGGCCCAGTGCACGCTGGTGCCGGTGCGCCCCGGTGAGGTCACGAGCGATCACGGCTTCGACCTGCCCGCCGAGACGGCCGCGCTCCGGCCGATCATCACGCGCCTGCACGACGCGGGGATCCGGGTGAGCATCTTCACCGACTGCAACGCAGGGGTGATCCGCCGCGCGAAGGACACCGGCACCGACCGCGTGGAGCTGTACACCGGCCCCTACGCCTGGGCCTGGGGTACCCCCGAGCAGGAGGCGGAGACGGCGCGGGTGTGGGCGAGCGCCGAGGCGGCCACCGGCGTCGGTCTCGGGGTGAACGCGGGGCACGACCTCGACCGGTTCAACCTCGAAGGGATGCGGGAGATGCCCGGCCTGCTCGAGGTGAGCATCGGCCACGCGCAGATCTGCCGCGCCCTGGAGGTGGGCACCCGGCAGAGCGTCCGGGAGCTCATCGAGGCCCTCGGCTACGAGGTCGGCGGCCGCACCGCCTGACGCGCTCGAGCCGGCTGGCGCCCGACCGATGGTGGGCCATGCCCGCCTTGCCCGATACCCTGCGTCGCCTCGCCGCCCGACTCGAACGCCACCCGGTTCGTCCAGAGCTGTGGCTCGCCTCGCCGGCTGCCTGCTGGCGCCGTGCCCTCGCCCTCGACCCGGACCACCTGGAGGCGACGGTCGGCCTGGCGATCTGGCAGATGCGACAGGGCGCCTTGGACGAGGCCGGCGGTCTCCTCGCTCGCGCCTTGACCGGAGCGCCCGCCCTCCTCCGCGAGGGCGACGACCCGAGCCTGGCGGTGGTCGCCGCCTCGGTCGGGGAACGCATCGGCCGAGCAGCCAAGGCCCTGGAACGCGTCCTCCATGCGCTGCCCTGCGCACAGGGCACCGAGCGGACGCTGCTCCAGCACGCTCGGGCCAACCTCCTCGACCGCCTGGCCTCGACCCACGCGGCCGAGCCTTCTTCTGGGCGGTCCACCCTACTGGAGCAGGCCCTCTCCCGGCACCCGGACATCGCGGCCGGGGGAGAGATCGAGACCCTGCGGGAGCTCGCGATCCGCGTGTGTCGACCCGGCGAGTCCGACTGGACGGACGCGCGCCCCCGCCTCGATCGCGCCGAGCGGACCGCGCTCGGGCGCGCCTACCTGACCAGGCGCCGGTGCACACCCGCTCGGTCGGCCGCGCCGCGCGCTACGCACGCTGGCTCGACCCCGCGCTGGGAGGGCTGCAGGACAGGTCGACGGGTAGCGGATCGGCGAGGCGCAGCGTCTCGCGGGTGATCGCGCAGCGGTAGGCGAGCACCTCCACCCCCGCCGCCGCGGCCTCGCGCAGGGTCGCACCGTACTCCGGATCGATCGCGTCGGCCGGCCGCACGTGGTCGACGTCGGGCCGGCCGACGTGGAACAGCAGCACCCCCCGCGCCCCCGCCTCGACCACCTCCATCAGCTCGCGCAGGTGCTTCGTCCCCCGGGCCGACACGCTGTCGGGGAAGGCGCCCGCACGCCCCTCGGCCAGGGTCACGTTCTTGACCTCGACGTAGGCGTCCGGCCCCGCACCCCCGGTGAGCAGAAAGTCGATCCGGCTGCGCCGCGACCCGTAGCGCTGCTCGGGAGTGATCGCGTCGTAGCCGGCGAGCTCCGGGACCCGCTCCGCGGCGAGCGCCTCCCCCACGACGGCGTTCGCGCGGCCCGGGTGCGCCATCACCCAGGCGCCATCGACCTCGATCTGCTCCAGGGTCCACTTCAGCTTGCGCTTCGGGTCGTCGACGAAGGCCACCCGGCACGCCGGCTCGTCCGCGGTGTGCAGGCTCTTCATCGACCCCGGGTTCGGGCACCAGGCGGTGACCTCCTCGCCCCCGGGCAGGGCCACGTCGGCGAGAAACCGCTTGTACCGGCGCAGGAGCACCGCATCGACCAGCGGCTCGGGGTACCTCACCACACCCGCCACACGCCAACCTTCAGGTAGCGCCCCTCCGGGAACCACGCGGCCGCCGGGAAGTCCGGCCCCTGGCCGAAGCGCTGGATCTCCTGGGCCGGGCGACCCGCCTTGTCGAGCCCCTTGGTGACGAGCCCGCGGTAGTCCCGCGGCGACAGCTCCCCCTGGTTGCTCGCCAGCAGCAGCCACCCGCCCGGCGCGAGCACCCGCACCGCGCCGGCGACGAGCCGGGGCCAGTCGCGCTTGGCCGACCAGGTGCCCACCTCGCTCCGACTGAAGGAGGGCGGGTCGCAGATCACGAGGTCGAAGGCGCGCCCCTTGCGCCGGAACCGGTCGAGCGCCTTGAAGGTGTCCTCGACCAGGAACTCGTGGGCGGCGGTGTCGATCTCGTTGGCCGCGAAGTTCTCCTCGGCGCGCTCGATGGCCGGGGCGGCGAGATCGACGGTGACCACCTCGGCGGCCCCGTGGGCGGCGGCGGCGACCGAGACCGCGCCGGTGTATGCGAAGGTGTTCAGCACGCGACGCCCGACCCAGTGGGGCTCGAGCCACGCGCGCACCTCGCGCATGTCCGCGTACAGCCCGACGTCGGGCCCCTCCCACGGGCGCACGCGGAACGCCAGGCCGCGATCGGTCACCCGCACCTCCCCCGGCGGCTTGCGCCCGGCGAGCAGCCCGGGCTCGGGGCGCACCGCCGAGAAGTCGCGGTCGTCACGCGGATCGGGCCGGTAGCACAGGTAGACCGCCCGCGGCGCCCGCTCGCGCTCGAGCCAGGCGACCACGCCGTGGACCAGGGGGGCCACCGCCGGGGAGTCCAGGGCGAGGACCGCGCAGTGGTCCCACCAGTCCACGCGCAAGCCGGGCAACCCGTCGTTCTCGCCGTGCACGAGCCGATAGCCGGAGGTCTGCGGGTCCACGACCTCGGCGCGAAGGGCCGCGGCGCGGTCGAGGCACGCGTCGAGCCAGCTCTCGTCGAGGCTCCCGCCGTCGTGCCGGTAGACCCGCGCCGCGATCCACCCGTCGTCGAGCAGCGCCCGGCCGAGCACCTGGCCCCGCTCGCTACGCACGGTGACCTCGGCGCCCACGGGACCCCCACCCGAGACGACCTCCTTGCGGTACACCCACGGGAAGCCCTGCCGGAGCCACCGCTCCGAGTAGCCGTTCACCACGATCTCGCCGGGCCGCGCGCCCCCCTGGCCTCGACGCCGACTCACGCGCCCTCCGGCACGCCCAGGGTCGCGACCACCGTGCCGGCCTCGAGCCACGCACCGTCGACCCAGGACACGACGAGCCCCTCGGCGACGGCGTGCACCTCCTCGAGGACCTGCCCGTCGGGGGCGCGGACAACCCCGAGCAGCGCGCCAGCCTCGAAGACGGCACCCGGTGGCAGCAGCGGGACGAAGAGCCCCTCGAAGCGGGTGCGGGGCCCCGAGGTGCGCCGCCACGGGCCGCCCGCGCGCCGGGTGGCGTCGGGGGCAACGACCGCGTCGATCACGCCGACCTTGGCGAGCACCCCGCGCACCGCCTCGACCGTGACGTCGATCGCGCGCTGGCTGACCACCCGCCGCGGGCCGCTCTCGATAGTCACCGCCGGCACCCCGAGGTCGTTGACCGTGGCGCCGGCCAGCGAGCGATCGAGCCCGAAGCGCAGGTACAGCTCGTCGGGGTACTCGTGGATCACCGTGAGCCCGGTGGCCTCGGCATAGGCGCACAGGGTGGCGTCGAGGTCGCGCCGTGCCTCGCCGCGGTGCCGCACCGCCCGGTCGACGATCGCGTAGGGGATCGACTGGGACGAGTCGGCGTGCAGGTCGATCAGCAGCGCGGGCTCGCGCTTCACGAGATCGTCCCACAGCACCCGCGCGAGACGCGCCGCGAGATCGCCGCTGCGCCGACCCGGGAACTTCCGGTTCAGGTCGGGGCCCTCCGGCCCCACCCCGCGCTGGTTGGCCCGCAGGCCCGGCGGGTTCAGGGTCGGGTACACGTGCACTCGCCCGCGCACGACGTCGACGGGCAGCCGGTCGAGCAGGCGGTGCGCGGCGTAGACCCCGGTGGGCTCGTCGCCGTGCACGTTGCCCGTGACGACGACGACCGGCCCGTCGGCGCCCGAGTCCACGGTGATCACCGGGATCTCCACCGCGCGCCCACGATCGACGACCTTGAGATGATCCAGGCGCGTGTTCAACCGACCCCCGAGCATCCCCTCATAGCGGATCGGCGCCTCCCGCACGACCCGAGCGGCGCGGTCAGTGCCCCACCGAGCCGTACCAGCGCAGGCCGACCCGCCACACGACCTGCCCGAGCCCGAAGGCCGCGAGCCCGACCAGCGGCTGCCCCCAGGCCACGGCGGCCCACGGCGCGTGGCCGGTGAACCACGCCGCGGGCACGACCCCGGTGAACGCGAAGGGCACCGCGGTGGTCACGAGGAGCGCCCAGGCCGGTGGCAACGCGTCGAGCGGCACGTGCGCGAAGGCGATCCCCTGCGCGGCGAGCCCCACGGCGCTCCCCTCGTGACGCACGAAGAACCCGACCGACGCCATGGTCGTGAGCACCCCGGCGATGAGCGCGACCCCGCCGAAGACGAAGCCCACGACGGCGAGGACCTGGACCACCCCGAGTGCGACCCCGGCCTCACCGGCCCCCCACCCGAAGACCCCGAGGCCGGCGACCAGCCCCCACAGCGGCCCCGGGTCGGCGTGGTCCACCATCACCTGCGCGAAGGGATCGGCCGGTCGCAGCAGCACCCGGTCGAGGTCCCCGCCCAGCACGTAGCGTCGGTTGAGCACCCACAGCCCGCCGAAGGCCGCGCGGGTGCCGGCCAGCGATGCCTGGGCGAGCCCCCAGGCCATGAGCACCTCGCCGGCGCTCCACCCGCGGAGGTCCTGCACGTGAGCGTACAGGGCGAGGACGACGGCGACCCCCACCGCCGCGACCACCAGATCGCCGACCACCCCGGCCAGCGCGTCGGCGGGCCACGCGAGGCGCGCCTGCAGGCGGATCCCGAGCCAGGCGAGCCACCGGCGCATCAGCCCCCCCACACCACGATCCGGCGCTGGGCCCACGCCCACCCGAGCCGGCACGCGCCCCACAGCAGGAGCGCCCAGAAGGCCTGGAGGCCGAGCAGCCCGAAGGCCTCCGGACCGGTGACCCGCTCGGTGAACAACACCGCCGGCACGTGCGCGAGCGCCTGGAAGGGCAGCACGGCGACGAGGTCCTGAACGCGCACCGGCAGCGCGAAGATCGGAATCATGGCCCCGGACAGGAGCCACACCGCCGCCGCCTTGAGGTGCGCGACCCCGGTCACCCGCCCCAGGCGGAAGGCGAGCAGGCCGACGAGGAACCCGATCTGCCCGCCGACCACTGCGGCCAGCGACACCGACACCGCGAAGAGCCCCCAGGTCACGAGGTGCCGAGGGAGGGCGACCGGGAACCACAGACCCATCACCGCGAAGACCGGCACCGCGGTGAGCAGCATCGAGGCGGCGCTCCGCCCGAGGTGCCGCGCGAGCGCCCAGGCGTGCAGGTCCATCGGGCGCACGAGGTCGGACGCGATGGCCCCGGTGTAGAACCGCTCGCCGACCCACTCTTCGACCCGGCCCCCGACCGCGACGGCGACGAGCCACGCGACGACCACGTAGGTGCCGAGGGCCGGCTTCGCGAGCCCGGCCACCGGCCCGTGGTCGGCCGCCGCGATCCACAGCGACGCGTTCACCACCACGACCGCCAGCGCCGAGAGCGCCGCGACCACCACCTCGAGGCGCCAGGTGAACCGGTGCGTCGCCCCGAGGCGGGCCGCGGCGAGCCCCGGCCTCACCGGCCCCGCTCCCACAGGGCTGCCACGACCTCCTCGGTCGAGGGCTCCTGCACGTGCAGGTCGGCGACCGGCCCGCGCGAGACCACCGCGGCGACGGCCGCCCCCGCGCCCTCGCCCGCACCGAGGTGCACCGCGAAGGCGGTCTCGGAGCGCCGCACCACCCGCCCCGGCACCGCCGCGCCCACGACGGCGAGGTCCGCGTCGGCCACCGGACGCCCCGCCTCGACGAGCACCACCCGTCCCAGACCGACCCGGGCGCGCATCGCCGAGAGGTCCCCGTCGAAGGCCACCTTACCGTGGTCGATCACCACCACCCGCTCGCAGACCTGCTCGACGTCGGCGAGGTCGTGGCTGGTCAGCAGCACCGCCACCCCCTCGCGCGCGGCGAGGTCGCGGAGGAAGGCGCGCACCCGGAGCCGGGTGGTCACGTCGAGGCCGATGGTCGGCTCGTCGAGCAGCAGCAGGCGCGGCCCGTGCAGCAGCGCCGCGGCGAGATCGCACCGCACCCGCTGGCCCAGGGAGAGCTCCCGGACCGGGACGCGCATGAAGGCGCCGATCCCCAGGAGCGCGTCGAGGCGCGCGAGCCGCTCGCGCCCAGCGGCCTCGGGCACCCCGTAGACCGCGAGCAGCAGGTCGAAGGCCTCCTGCACCGCGAGGTCCCACCAGAGCTGGGTGCGCTGCCCGAAGAGCACGCCGATCTCGCGGACGTGGGCCTGGCGCTCCCGGAACGGGTCGCGGCCCGCCACCCGCACCGTGCCGCCCGTGGGCTCGAGGATCCCCGCGAGGCACTTGACCGTGGTGGACTTCCCCGCGCCGTTCGGGCCGAGCAGCCCTACGGTCTGTCCCGGCTCGACCTCCAGGTCCACGCCGTCCAGCGCGCGCACGACCGTGCGCTCGCCCCCGAACAGGTCGCGCACCGCGCCGAGCACGCCACGGCGCCGCGGGCGCAACACGAAGGTGCGCTGGAGGCCGCGTGCCTCGAGGAAGGCCACGTCAGCCCCGGAACAAGAGCAGGCCGAGGACCACCGAGAGCACGATCACCAGCGCCGGGTGCACCTTCATCGCCAGCGCCACGAAGGCCGCCACCGCGACGAGCAGGGTGGGCATCCCCTTGATCGCCGCGGGCGCGAGGTCCCACGCCACGAAGGCGAGCATCCCGATGATCGCCGGCTTCAACGCGCGCATCGCCGCCGCCACCACCCAGTGGTCGCGGTAGCGCACGAGCAGCGCGCCGACGACCGCCATCAGCAGGGTCGACGGCAGCAACACGCCGGACATCGCCGCCGCCGCGCCGCCCACCCCGGCGTCCTGGTACCCGACGTACAGCGCCATCTTCGTCGCGAGAGGCCCCGGGAGCGCGTTGCTCACCGACAGCCCCTCGAGGAACTGGTCGTCGGTCACCCACCCGTTGCTGACGCACTCGGACTGCATCAGCGGGATCATCGCCGGCCCGCCGCCGAAGCCGAGCACGCCGACCCGGGCGAACCCGAGGAACAGGCCGCCGTAGCTCACGCTCGGGCCCGCAGCGGCGCGCCCGCCTCGGCGCGCGCCTCCTCGATGATCCGATTGACCACGAAGCCGGCCATCGCGAGGCCGAACATCGGCGGCATCCAACTCGAGGAGCCCTGGATCTGGTAGCGCGACTCGCAGGAGTACCGCTCCTTGAGCGACTTGTCGGGGCACACGCACTGGAACTCGGCCTCGACCCGGTCGTCGGTGGCGACCGGCGGCTCGTCGGACCAGACCGCCTCGATCCCACGGTCGATCCCACGCTTGCGGAGCTGCTTGCGCACGATCCGCGCGAAGGGGTCGTGCTTCACCTCGAACAGGTCCGACACCCGGATCCGCGTCGGATCGAGGCGTCCACCCGCGCCCATCGCCGAGACCACCGGCTGGCCGCGCCGCACGCAGCTCTCGAGCAGGTCGAGCTTGGCGCTCATCTGGTCGATGCAGTCGAGCACCCAGTCGAAGCCCGGATCGAGGATCTCGCCGTCCAGCTCCTTGTCGTAGAAGTTGGTGACCAGCCGCACGTCGCACTTGCGGTGGATCTGCTCGGCGCGCTCCGCCATCAGCTCGGTCTTGAACTTGCCCACCGTACGGCGGGTCGCGTGGAGCTGGCGGTTGACGTTCGTGATGCAGACCCGGTCGAAGTCGACCAGCGTGACGTGGCCGATCCCGGCGCGTACGAGCGCCTCGGCGGCATAGGAGCCGACCCCGCCGAGACCGACGACGCAGGCCCTTGCCTGCTCGACCCGCGCGAAGCCCTCCCGCCCGAAGAGAAGCTCGGTGCGGTGGAACGGATGCATGGGCACGGCACACCCCCGGACGCAGCTCCGGTAGCCGGGCGGCCCCTCGCCGACAACCGACCTCATCCCAGCGCGGTGAGCACCTCGAGGGCGGTGACCGCCAACAGGCCGCGCGCCACCTGCTCGGCGGGCAGCGCCGGGTCCGCGGGCAGCACGCCGAGGTCGACCAGGAGCAGCCGCGAGAGGGGCCCGTCCTCGACCGGCGGCAGGCGGGTCGCCGCGACGGGCAGCCCGGGGATCCCGGGCGGCACGCAGGCCGGGTCGAACCACCCGAGGTGCAGGTAGGGGGTGGCGCGGTTCACCTCGGTGTCGAGGTGCTCGGGGGTGAACCAGTGCCCGAGCCAGTCCTCCTGGGCGGCCTCGCCCAGCGGTCCGGTGTCCCCCGGCCGCCCGCGCACCACGCCGCCCACGCTGACGAAGGCGAGCATCCGGTCGCGCACGAGGGGAATCCGTACCAGCGCGCGCAGGGCGAGGGGGACCGCCTCCGCCTCGCCGACGATCACGAGCCGGTCACCCGGATCGGGCGCGGCGGCCTCGAGGGTCGCGCACAGCCGCTCCACCGCCTCCTCGACGGGCGCGGACACGAAGGGCACGCGGGTCGCCTGCGCGCCGACCAGGCCGCCGAGGGCCGGAAGCACCGGCGGAAGGGCGCGATCCGGCCCCTCGAGGAGCACCCAGATGGCGCGGAGTCGGCGGTGCAGGACATCAGCGAAGGCGTGCGAGTCGCCCGCCCCCCAGTCGGCCACGTCGTCCCAGGAGGCGCCGGGCCCGAGCCACGTGGCCGGGTCGTAGGCCTCGCCGAGGTCGCGGGGGTCGACGAGCCGCGCCTCCACCGAGATCTCGTCGCCGTACAGACGCTCCCAGCGGGCCGGCACGGTGTCCAGGCGAGACAGGGCCTCGACGAGCCCGATCTCGCCCTCGACGGACAGGCCCGGAGGCGCCCAGGCCGCCGGATCCGCGACCTTGCGCTCGGGGAGCCGTCCCGCGGGGTGGTAGGGCACGAAGCGCAGCACGCGCTCCTCCCAGGCCACCGCGTCCCCGCCCTCGCGCTCGACCGCCCCGCGGAGCAGGGTCGCGAGGAGGACCTTGAACCATCGCTCCCCGTCGAGATCCGGTGGCGTGGGGACCGACAGCCAGCCCGCGAGCAACGCGACGCCGAGCGCCACGCCGGCGATGATCAGGGTGAGGGGCTCGGTCACGGCGCCGGGGCCGCGACGGTCAGTCGCGCCCGCGCTTGGGCTTCACCGGCACGGGAACCAGCTCGGGTCGAGGAGTCAGCACCTCTCCGAGAGACTCGATCAGCTCCTTCCACCACTGCTTCAAGTCGTCGATTCGGCGCCGATTTCGGTCTCCCATGCAACCCCCACACTTCGAAGGTAGCGTACGCGGAGCGCGCCTCGCCACCCGAGTAAGAGGGTGGACACGATCCGGGCGGGCGTCGAGACCCCCACGGGTCGGGGTGTGTCACCGGGTGTCAGCCCTTCACGCCCCAGCCGAGACCGAGGACGACCAGGCCGATCACGTTGGTGATGATCACGAAGGTGATGTTCGTGCGGGCGGAACCGAAGAGCTGGATCGTGCCCAGCGAGTCTTCGAAGGGATCCAGCGGTTTGAGCAGCCACTCCATCACCACCCAGGTGACGATGGCGAAGCAGCAGCCGGTGAACAGGCCGGCCACCGACAGGCCCCACACGATCCACCCGCGGTTGTCGGCCTTGTCTTCCTCGTCGAGGCGCACGACCTTCACGAGACGCAGGACGTTCATCAGCAGCAGCACGAGCCACGCGAGCACGAGGAGCGCGACGAAGGCCCACATCGCGATGATTCCGGCCGTTCCCAAGAGGCGCCCTCCTCTGTCGCGGGCAAGGCCCGCAGCCTACTACGTTTCGCTCGCGAGCATCGCGTCGAGTCGTCGCACCTCGGCCTCGAAGCCAGGACGATCCTGCGCGGGAAGCGTGCGCCGGTACGTGCCGTGGTAGTCGACCGGATCGATGACCCGCTCCCCCTGCTCCAGCTGGTAGTGCAGATGGGGCGCGGTGGAGTGACCGGTGTTTCCGCTGAGCCCGATCGTCTGGCGCGCGCAGACGTGCTGTCCGGGTCGGACCTCCACCTTGGACAGGTGAAGGAACTTGGCGATCGTTCCGTCGCCGTAGCGCAGCTCGATGCAGTCGCCGTTGAACCGGGTGTTCCAGTTGGTGCGGGTGACCACGGCGATCTTGGGCGCGTGGACGAGCGTGCCCTCGGGGGTCTTGAAGTCCATCCCCTTGTGGTTGGGCCGGTCCCTGATGAGGGAGGTGACCTGCTCGTAGGTGTCGAGCGGCCCGTCGTTCAGACGGCGCGCGACCTCCTGGCCATCCTCGTCCCACCAGGAGGGGAAGTCGTCGCCGGTGGCCTGGAACCGGTAGGCGTGAAGGGTCTTGCCGAGGCTGTGCGAGGTGTAGGTGGCGGCCGGGATGTGCGCGAGCTGCCCGTCCCAGGAGTAGACCACGGACAGCTCGTCGCCCTTCTGCAGGTCGCGGCGGAGGTTCAGGTCCCAGAAGAACAGGCGCGCGTAGACGGCGGCGAGGACGTCGGCGTGCTCGGGCGCGGCCACCTGGAAGGTGTGCGCGAGGTTCTCCGAGACGGCGGCATGCACGACCCGGAGCCCGTCGGGCACGACGGGCGGGGCGGCGGCGGGCGCGGCGTCGCCCGTGGCGGGGGTGGCGCCTTCGGCCACGGCGGGCGCGGCCTCGCCGGGGAGGAGGTCGGCGGCGGCGTGGGCGTCGGTGTCAGCCGGCGAGGCGTCGGCGGTGGCCTGGGCCGTCGCGGCGGCCGGCGGGGCCACCTCGGCGGCGGCGTCCGGGGCGAGCAGGTCGTGCCCGATGAGCACGACGTTGAGCAGCAGGCTGGCGCCACAGAGGCCGAGCAGGGCCCACGGGCGACCGTCCGGGGGATCGATCCAGCGCATCTTGGGGAGGCTCCGAAGGGAGGGAGGAGGACGAGGCGGGACGCGGGAGACGAGCCGGGGAGGCTCGTCGGAAAGGGAGAGATCCCTCCCTGAATCGCAGGCGGGCCCGCTCCTGTCAAGCGTCGCGACGGTTCGGCCCGTCCTAGCGGGCGTCTTCGCGCGCATTCCGAGCCCGCTCTGGTGCGCGTTCGACCGTCGAAAGATGGGCGAGCGGTCCCCAATGCGCCTCGCATCAAGGTACAGTCCGCATCCACTGATACGGTTCCGGAGGGGACCATGCGTCCCGTGAAGGCCGCTCTCACGCTCGCCGGTGGGTACCTCGTGCTCACCAGCGCCTACATCCTGGTGTCCGACCGCCTGGCCGCCACGCTGTCGGCGAGCGTCACCACCCTGCAGCACATCGAGCTGATCAAGGGTCTGACCTTCGTGAGCGTCACCTCGATCGCGCTGTTCCTGCTGACCCGGTGGGGGGCCGAGCGGATCCTCCACAGCGAGGAGGAGCTCAGGCGCCGCCTCGACCAGATGGCCCAGGCGGAACGCCACGCGCAGGTGAGCCTGGTCGCCGCGACCGTCGCCCACGATCTGAACAACGTGCTCACGGTGCTCTGGGCCCTGCTGGACGAAGAGACGACCCCGGGGATCCGCGCGCTGTCCCCGGAGGATCTGTCCGGGGTCGAGGCCGCCCTGGACGCCGCCTCGCGCCTCACCGGTACCCTCGCCGCGGCGGGGCGGGCCGGCGACGTCGAGACCACCGAGCTGCTCGACGTCGGGGAGCTGCTCGTGGACAGCCTCGCAGTGATCCGCGCCCACCCGGCCCTGGCCGAGGTCTCTGTCCAGAAGGCGATCGAGGGCCCCCTGCCCGCCCGGGTGGACCGCTCCGCGGTGCTCCGGATCCTCGCGAACCTGGTGCTCAATGCCGCCGAGGCTACCGGACCCGGCGGGCACATCCGGGTCCGCGCGCAGCGAGTGGACGGCGTGGTCGAGGTGCGGGTCGAGGACGACGGGCCCGGGATCTCCACCGACTTCGTCCCGCACCTGTTCGAGCCCTTCAAGACCACCAAGCCCACGGGGACCGGTCTCGGGCTCGTCGTCGCCCGGCGCTGCGCCAGGCAGCTCGGCGGAAAGCTGGCGCTCGAGGACTCGGAGCTCGGCGGGGCCGGCTTCGTGCTCCGGCTCCCGCTCCAGCGGCGCGCGGCGGCCTGAGCGGGCTCAGGGCTTGCGAAGCACCCGTTCGAGCAAGGCGCGATCGCCCTGGACCGCCGTTCGCTGCATGTAGAACGCCAGGCCGCGCTGGCCGCCCAGCTCCTCGCCGCCGCCAGCCTTGCCCGGGCCACCGTGGACGAAGTTCGGGAGCACGGTGCCCGGACCGAAGCTCTGGTCGTGGATCTTGCGGCTCCCCCAGACGATCCGTCCGTGCCACGGCGCGAGGCCGAGCACGACCTCGCCGCCCCACTGTACGTCGTCCGAGTACACGCTGCACACGAGCCCGCCGCCGCCGCCCGCCACGATGGCGATCGCGTCCTACGCCGAACCGCTGCACGGCAGGACGGTGGCGACCGGCCCGAAGATCTCGTGCTCGTGGACGTAGGGCGCGTGCGCCCCACCCTCGTCGAGGAAGAGCTGGGGCGCCACGTAGAATCCCTTCTCGGGCACCTTGCCCGGCTCGCCGTAGATCCGCAGCGCCGTGCCCTCGAGGTGGCCGATGCCGGCGCGGATGTCGCGCTGCTGGCTCGCGGTGGCGAGCGGGCCCACCCGGGTCGCGCGGTCGGCCGGGTCGCCCACCGGCGCCTGGTCGAGGCGGTCGGTCAGCGCCTCCCGCACCGCGTTCGCCGAGGCCTCGGGGACCACGATCCGGCGCACCGCCGTGCACTTCTGCCCTGCCTTCTGGGTGAGGTCGAGGACCACGTCGCCGACGAACATGTCGAAGGTCTTCGACCCGGGCTCGACGTCGGGCCCGAGCACCGAGGCATTGAGCGAGTCCGCCTCGATGTTCACCGGCAGGTTGTGCTCGACGACCTTCGGGTGGGTGCGGATCACCCGCCCCGTCGCCCCCGAGCCGGTGAACGCGACCACGTCCTGGGCCTGCAGGTGGCCGAGCAGATCGCGGGCGGAGCCTGCGAGGAGTGACACCGCGCCCTCGGGGAGGATCCCCGCCTCGTACCAGAGCCGCACGATGCGCGCGGTCACGAGCGCGGTCGAGGTGGCCGGCTTGGCGAGGAAGGGCACGCCCGCGAGCAGCGAGACGGCCCCCTTCTCGCACATCCCCCACGCGGGGAAGTTGAAGGCGTTGATGTGCACCGCCACGCCGCGGCGCGGGGTGAGCACGTGCTGGCCGACGAAGCGCACCGAGCGCAGGATCTTCTCCTGGTCGCCGTCGAGGAGGAAGGTGCGTGCGCCGAGACGCCGGCCGAGGCCCCCGTAGTACGCGAGGGTGCCCGAGGCACCGTCGATGTCGAACTTGGCGTCCGAGCGCGTGTTCCCGGAGTTCGCGCGCGCGAGGTCGATCAGCTCGTCGCGGGCGCCGTGGATCACCTTGCTCATCTGGGCGAGCAGGGCGCCGCGCTCCTCGAAGGTCATCGCACGGAGCGTCGGGCCTCCGACGGTGCGGGCGTGGCGGAGCGCAGCGCCGAGGTCGAGGCCGGCGGTGCTCGCCTGGGCGATCGCCTCGCCGCTGACCGGGTCGTACAGCGTGGCTCCGGGGGGGTCGCCGGCGATCCACTTGCCTTGCAGGTAGCTCTCCACGATGCGCATTCCGCCTCCCTCCAGGGCCCCGTGGCCCGCGGATCGGACAGGTAACCTCAGAGCGCGGCGGCGACGTGCCCGGCGGCCAGGTGCGAGAAGGCCATGATCGTCACGCTCGGATCGACGCTCGGCCCGGTCGGGAACACGCTGCCGTCGGCCACGTACAGGTTGTCGGTGCCGTGCACCCGGTGGTCGAAGCCGACCACGGACGCGGCCGGGTCGGCGCCCATGCGCGCGCCGCCGCCCGGGTGGGGTGCGGCGGAAGCGCCTGCCGCTTGTCGACGGACAGCGAGCTGAATCGCCCGAGGAACCCGAGCGCGAGCGGTCCGTGCTCGAGCAGGAGCAGCCCCGCCTTCAGGTCCTTCGCGACCGCCTCCGGCGCGGCCCACACCTCCTCGTCGATCCGCTGCGGGATGCCGATCTCGACGCCGGAGGGCAGCCCGTCGCCGCCGGGCAGGAGCGCCTGCACGAGGCTGCGGACGACAACGAGCTCCTTGGTGTCCAGCGCGACGGGGATCTCACCCGGGAGCAGGTCGTAGCCCAGCCTGAACCACGCGAGCCCGCCCGCGGCGGCGAGGAACGCGCCGCCTCCGAAGATCCGCGCGAGCACCTGCCGGCGCGTGGCCATGTCATCCCTCGGTGCCCTCACTCGCGGGGCGTGCGGTCCGGATCGTCGCGCCAGACCTTGTAGGAGTAGACCACGGCGACGAGGCTCGCCGCCCCCAGTCCGCCGAGCAGCACACCGAGCCCCGCGGCGTTCGAGACCAGCGAGGCGGGTAGGGTGAGCAGTCCGACGGCGACGAACAGCTTGCCGGCGAGGCGGTGGGTCGCGACCCACGAGCGCTCGGAGGACAGGGTCCACGGGGTGCGCACGCCCGCGAACCAGTTGCGCTTCAGGCGTCCGAGGGCGCTGCCGAGGACGATGAACAGGACGGCCGTGCCGAGGGTGATCGCGCGCGAGACGTCGAGGTGGATGCCCAGCGCGGAGCCGACCATCGTGACCTGCAGAAAGGTGAAGAACCCGAAGAGCGACACCTGGACCAGGGTCCACGCACCGGCGAAGGCGCTGTAGTCCCGGCGCGCCGGGTCGATCTTCGGGAGCAGCAGGAACAGGCCCCACAGCGCGAGGCAGAGGAGCGGCACGACGAGCAGGCCCTCGACGCGACCACCGTAGCGATCGACGTTCCCGGCGAAGTCGAAGTGCACGGGGATCCGGTCGGGCACACGCGGCCAGGCCCAGGCAGACAGGCCGAACATCATCGCGATGAGCGTGCCGCTCACCACGTTGCGGCGAAGGGTGGGACGGGGGGCGGGTTCGGAAGACATGTGGCCTCCAGATCCCAACGTACGTCCCTGCGCGACACGCATTCCCGGCTGGGGTCAGGATGTGACACCTTACGTCGATCAGGTCGTCGTTCAGGGCCTCTTCGATGGGATCAGGTCGTGACACGTCACCCCGACGGCTCTCATGCCAGAGGGGATTCGTCGCTGACCGCTGATCGCTGAAAGCCGACCCGCTCCACCGCCCCACCGAGGCTCATGTAAGCAGCTCACTCCGCCGGCTCGGGCGGCTCGAAAAGGGCTCTCCAGTCCTCCGGGGGCTGGGGCGTCATCAGGCAGGTCGCGCCCGGGGTGCCGTAGTCCCCGGGGCCCACGGCGTCCTTGCCCGCTGCGCACCAGGCGACGAGGTCCTGCACGGTCCAGGCGGCGTCGGGGGAGAGCACGATGGTCGCCCCCTTGCCCGCCAGGGGCTTGGCTGCCGACTCCAGGCTGGGGGCTGGGCC
>Ga0114931_10003674_pt1 | contig 19332 bp, 6 predicted proteins | sample 2SBtaG_FD_89579 | JGI IMG/M metagenome (GOLD analysis project Ga0114931, IMG submission 89579) | Deep subsurface microbial communities from Kolumbo volcano to uncover new lineages of life (NeLLi) - 2SBTROV14_V59a metaG | ecosystem: Environmental > Aquatic > Marine > Volcanic | place: Kolumbo...
CTCTTGTGATAGCAAACATGAAGACATACATTCTTGTGAAGATATAACTTCTCCTGAATTATGTTTATCGTATGATTGTGAGTTATCTGGAGGAGATGTAACTTGTGATGGTTCTGTGCAATGTATTAGTTTGAAAGATGAAGATTCATGTAAATATCCTTGTAATTGGGTTGGAGATTCATGCGAAACAACAAATGGTGGCTCAGCAGTGGATTGTAAAGAGTATGAATCAAACGGAGACTTGAATCTTTGTGTAAGAAATGGTTGTGACATGACTTATGAAGGAGAAGTAGCAAATTCAGGATATTGCGATGGAAACTACCTAGATCAAGCAAGTTGTGATATTGAAGCAGGAAAATATACTGATTGTGACGTGGTGGTTTGTTCAGATATAAATGACAATGAAGAAGATTGTAATAAAAATCCTTTGTGCGGACCTTGGATAACTGATAATAATCTTAATTGGGATTGTTATTCAAATGAATATTTAGGAGAAAAAGACCCAAGATTTGACTGTCAAAAAAATTCTGAAGAAGAATGTATTCAAGACACCAAATATTGTCAGATTACTTATTATTCTAATTTAAGAGACTTAGGATTTATTGACCCTACAGGACAATATCTTTGTGCAGACAATTCTCCTACCTTCATTGATGCTCAGGGTAATAAAGATCAATCATTATCTGAACCAGGAAAGAATTTTGTGTGGAGAGATGCTGCTGGAGCAACATTATCTCCGTATATGATTCAACAAATTGAAAACACACAATTCATTTCAAACAATAAGGAATGGTCCTTTTGTAATGCAAAACCCACAAAATTTTCGCAAAACGTTATTCCTAATAAAAATAAAATACCCGAATATGCGCATTTTGACTCAGAATTTGATCCAGGTGAAGAAGCATGTGTGAATCCTGTTGCTTATATTTTGGGAAAAACTGGAAAAACTGATATTGATGTAATTAACTGTTTTGAGGACTCAAAAGGAGATTGTCAAACAAAATATGGTCAGGAATATTCTTCTCAAGAAATGGCTTTTTGTTTTAATAATGTAAATCACGATGAGGTATTAAGTTATTTTAGAATTGAAACTTCAGAAGGAAATGATTTCGATGCTTGTTTAGATCATTGTCATTATAAAAGTTCAAACTCTAATGATTTAACAAACATAAGAACATATTTACAAAAGCTGGGAGAGAATGCTTGCGATAATTTACCTCCAGGATATCTTAATACTTGTGATGGTGTTGGTGAATCTGGTGCTGGTGGCGATTTAACCACAGAAGACACATGTTATATGAATAATAATTGTCCAACTGAAACATATTCAGAATTATCTTGCGATCAAATATCAAGTATCAAAACAAGAATTTGTGATGATAAGATAAATTATTATTGTGCTGATGGAGATTTTATAACTACAAAGAACCCTGAAGAAGCGTGTTGTGTGGGAGAAAATGCTCATTGTGAAGAATATTCTGGAGAAGCAACTTGTCAAGATTTAGGAGGAGATATTAAAGATCCTGATAAAGATGGTGTGTGTTTAGGAAGAATCGTAGGAGATGATTGTTGTGTAGATTCTGTATGGACATATAATACGCAATCTTGGTATTTAAGATCAGATGCAGAATCATTTATTTGTTATCAATCAGGCAATTCAAATTACTTTCAAGAGTGTTGTGATCCTGTAGATAATAGTTGTTATAACGAGAATAATCCTTTGAATGGTTTTGGGGATATTATTAGTACTTATTCTTACAAAGGAGTTAATCTGCACACAATTGTGTATTTTGACAATGTTGTTATGAGTGCTTTATCAAATCCGGATGCTGATTCTAGAGCAATTTTATCGATAAGAAATTTTGATAAATGGGCAATATCTAAACCTGATTTTGTTAAAACAGATTGGACTGGTTTTAAAGGAATAGGTTTTAATGTCAGATCATTAATTGAAGGTTCTCCTACGCAACTAATAATTTATGATTCAGATGGGCATTCTCATTCTTATAATTTTTGGGACTATGTAGAAACTAATAGAAATTACAATAGAGCAAACAAAATGTATTTCCCTCTTTCAGAAGCAACAGAGGTAGACATAACTAAAATTGATAAAATCGAATTGGTATTAAAAAAATCATATGATCCTGTTTATATTGATAATATTTATTTAGTTCCTGATGAAACTTTAAGTGGATTAGATAAAATAAATTCAGAAACTAGATATTGCTCAGGATTATGGAAAACTTGGGTAGAAGATTTAGATGGTCCTCTTTCATCAAAAAACAAAGGATTTGTCGATGAGGATATTTCTTCACTTGATTTAAAAGATGTTCAAAAATATAGAGATGCTTGTGATTGGTCTCTTTATGCATCATGGACTGGAAGCTTGTGTTGTGGTGATGATGCAAATAAAGATAATGGCGGAGAATACTATCTTGATACAGGCGGACTTTGTTGGGATGGTGTTCCTGTTTTACCTGGAAAAACTCTTGCTACTGCTTCAGGATTTACTGATGATTCTCTAGGACCAAAAATGTTGTTTGATGCAGGAAAAGTTTATCTTTGCGATGTAGCAAGTGATGATGACATATTTAGTCAAAAAATTGTTTACACTCCAGGAACAGAAGAACCAGGTTTTGTTTTAACAACTGCCAACACCATTAATTATGAACTCTTTGGTGTTAAAGGAAATTATATTTGTTATCCTGATGTTGGTTGGAAAATAAAAACTGGAACAAATAGAGTAAGACTTTTGGGAAATGAACTTGGTTCTATTGGAGATAAAGAGGGAGATTATACTTTGTTTTGCTCAGATGATTTGGAAGCGATGAATGTTAACAACAACAATTTATTTAGTGCTGCCTGCGCATTAAGAACAGGTTCAAATGCTGATTTTGATAAAGACAATACAGATGTTATTTTAGGTTTTGTTGTTGCTGATATAGACAAACCATTTAACTCAGAAGATGGTACTGATGATGTAGAATCCTACTTCTTAACTTTTGATCCATTAATTCCTGTTGCAGAAGAAACTGATGCAAATGGAGATATCATAAAAGAAGCTGTTAATGTGGAAATAGATTGTACTAATGCAGTAGATAATCCTGATGATTCAGAATTTTTCTTGGAATGTGATGTTGTTAATGATAATGATAAAGCAACAGATTACAAAGTATATTATAATAAACCATTTAATTTAGTATTGTTAAGTTCAAAAAAATTAACTGCCGATAATATTGCTCAATTAAGTTTTTTCTCAAATTTTTGGGATAGTTTCACAGGATTTTTTGAAAACTTATTTGGTTCAAATGATAATTACGAAATTCCAATAAATTTTGAAAAATCTGATTTATCAAATTTCTATATTTCACAACAAGGAGCTTCAAGATTAATTACTGGAAGCATGTATGATGAAGGTGCAAATAATAATCCTAAAGTTACTGCAAGAGTTGATTATCAAAATCTTACAACTGATGTAAAATTCTTAGCTCAAGCAATGCAAAAAGATCCGAAATTACCTTCATCAGACACAAAAGTTAATTATGGAATAATTGATAAATATCATCAAATCATAAGAGTTTATTCTGAAGATGATGATTTTAACTGGAAAAAATTCTCATCACTCTTAAGATTAAGAGATGTTCAAGGGGATCCAACAGAATTTAGTCCACCTGTGTGGGGAGATAAAAAAGCAGAATATCCCGAGGAATGTGATATAGATCCTGGTGCAGCAAATAACATTTATTTACCAGGAGATATACGTATTTATAAGGGTGAATGTGCAATATATGATCCGACTTTATATGCTGGTGGAACCCTGTCTTGCATTATACCTGGTTATGATAACGGAACACTTGATGAGTACGGAAATAGTGGAGGACTATATGTTTCAAGATGCGAGCCTATATCAACAGATTTATGTAAAGATGATTCAGACTGTGATGATCATCTATCAGAAACAATAGATGAATGTAGAGGTATACCAAAAAAATGTGTGCATACATCAGTACCTACTGTAAACAAATATTGTGGAGATGGACATATTGATAAACCAAATGATGAAGACTTTTATGAAGATTGTGATGATGGTGTAACTAATAATAATGGACCACCTAATGGTAATTGCGATTCAGGTGCAACTTGTTCAATGGCTTGTGAAACACTCAATTGCGCAGTTAATCCTCCCGCAACACCATCAAATGTAAAAGCTACATTTAATTCATGGGGATATAAGGGTGCAAAAGTAGATATAACGTGGGATGAACCTGCAGGAAATCCTACTGGTTATACTGTTGAAAGAAGAACAGGCACAACAGGTGATTGGGAAACATTGGCAACAACTCATTTACTTTATACTCAAGATTATTCAGCTTTACTTGAAACTCCTGAATTTAACCAAGACTATTATTATAGGGTTTCAGCAAGCAACGCAGGTGGAACAAGTTCAACTTCAAGCAGTGTATTATTTAATGAGCCATGTCCAACTTCTTGTGACGACTATTATTCAACTGCAGAATGCGATTCAATAACTCCAAAAGGATGTAGTGCGCTTGATTGTGGAACTTGTGAAAGTGGAAAATACTGTGAATTTAATAGTTGTCAAACTCCTATTTCTGGAGGCGGAGGAGGAACCTGTTTTATAAAAGATACAATGATTAATACGCCTAATGGTAAAATTAGAATAACTGACTTAAAAGTAGGAGATGTGGTTTATGGTTATGATGACGGAGAAATTGTTAAAGCAAAAGTTCTAACATTATTTGTTCACGATGATAAACCTTATGAAACTAGAATTGTCAAATTTGATTCAGGTATTTCATTTGAAGTAACTCCTGAGCATATGGTTTATGTTGTAGATAAAGACTGGATTCCTGTAGGCGACTTAGTTATAGGAGATAATATGTTAAAATTAGACGGAACACATGACAAAATAGTAAACATTTCTATTAATAATATTTTAGAACCTGTATATAATTTTGAAACAGAAACTCATAATTACTTTGCAGAGGGAATATTGGTGCACAATTCAAAATCAGCACCCGGTGGTACTGGCGGGGGAGGATCCTCAGATGATTCTGTTGGTGATTAACTCCACAAATTTTATATAATCTTAGCTCTTTTTTCTTAATATGAGAAAATCAAAACTATCTGGAATCTATTTTCATGCTGCACCAACACTAATTGACCAGCAATTAAACGAAGCTTACTTACACGAAAAAGGACCTGGAGCTCTGCCTGTTAAACCAGGAAAGGAAAATGTTAAAGGAATAATTGTTCCTCAGCACAAATATGACTTAGCAGGACCTTGTATGGCCTGGGCATATAAAGCTTTAGCTGAATCACACATACCTGATATTATTATAATAATAGGACAAAGCACTACTTCAGAAGCAGGTGTTACAACAGAACCTTATGAAACTCCTTATGGAATTCTTAGAGTTGACCAAAAATTTGCTCAAGACTTAGTTAAAAGAGGAAATATAAAAGAAAACAACTCTTTATTTGATGATGATGAAGAAATTGAATCTCAACTTCCCTTCTTACAATTCTCATTAAAATCAAATATTGAAAAAATAAAGATTTTACCAATACTTATTACTCCTGAAACAAAAATGAAAGAACTAGCAGTTGACATAAAAGAAATTTTAATGGATTCTAAGAAAAAAGCTGCAATAATTGTTCCATCTAATTTTACTAGCTATGGAAGAAACTATGGATACGTTCCTTTTTCAGAAGATGAATTAAATAAAGTTGCTGAACTAGACAAAGGCGCAATTGAATTGATTCAAAACAACAAACCAACGGATTTTTTAGGTTATGTTGAGCAGCATGGAATGAATATGAAGAATTATTTAGGAATTGTAATGGCTATGCTAATAACAAAATCTCACAAAGTTTTATTAGAACAATATTATACTACCGCAGATCTTAATGGTGATCATAAGAATTTTACCTCTTTTGCAGCATTAGTAATTAAGTAAAGGAATCAAAACCAAAAGATTTCAAAGTATTTTTTATTTCATCAATTATTTTTTGCTGATCTTTCTTATCAGACATTGCAACGAATTTTATTAGAATTGTTGCTAATTCGTCTTGTGTCCCAAATTTAATGAGGTGTCCGTCTGTGATGAAGTAAAATCTGAATTTTTTGTATTTTAACTCTTTTATAACAATTCCTCCTATGACGCTTAATATTTTTCCTTTTTTTGGCTGGTTCTCTAAAGTTAGAATGTGTTTTATTATTTCTATAGATTCTTCTTTAAATTTACGAAAAATCTCTTTTTTAAGAGATTTTGTAATACTCACTTCTGCCATTTTTCTTTAGCTTCTTTTAGAGCTTCTTTTGCGGTTACTGAGTCAGTTTTATCGTATAAATAAGTCATTAAAAGATTTTTTCTTGTTAATTCGTACATTTTCCGGATAACATCCTCGTAACTGTCTCCTGCTCTACCTAAATTTTTCAGATTTTCTTTCATTTCCTCAGATATGGATATTGTAGTTGCCATAGAATACGTTAATTCCGTAGAATTTATATGTTTTGTGTTTAATAATCAATTCTTTTATCGTTTTTTCAGGTTAAATTTATATACGTCTAATATCTATTTACTTCTAGATGGGTTTTTTTGACATAAAAAAAAGAGGACAGTTCACAATATTTGTAATACTGGGATTTGTTTTGTTAGTTATAGTTCTATCAACAATGTTTATGGTATCTTTTATGGGCAGATCAAATTTTCAAAGTGCGGCAAATAAAGCCGCAGCAGATTATTTGGAATCAAACGTAATAAATTATTATGTTTATACTTGTATAGATTCAGTTGTCAAAGACGTAGTAAATACTATGACTATTCAAGGAGGCGTTGCATGGGATGATCGTAGCACAATTGGTATTGATAAAACAGAAGGCCAGCATATAGCAGAAACTCCTGGAGTAACTCATATTCCAATGAAATATTCTTTTAATGAAAACGATCTATCAGAAATAACTAAATTTAATTTATCATACGGAATAATTGACCAACCAATGTGTCCAGATGTTACATTTGAAGCACCAGATTATCCTTTTGCAGAAACAAAAATTGATGATTTACAAACTAAATACAACAGCTACGAAATATGCAGATTCGTAAATAAATACAGACAATCAGGTGCTCTTGGTTTTAATGATTTATCTAAACTTTGCTATCCTGGCAGTCCAAACTACAAAACGGATGGTTCACAGACTTTAATCAGTCCTTGTGTAAATAATTTTCAAACGGACAAATTTTCTTCAATAGAAGTTGAATTAGCTGACCAAATAAACAGAGGAATAGCAGACTGCGTTCATGGCTTTGATGTATATAAAGAAGAAGGACACGAAATAACTCTGGCACAAGGAACAACTCCTAAAGCAAAAGTAACATTTAATGCAGAATCATTTAATTTAGATGTAACATATGATTTTGAAGTAAAACTAAAAGGAAAAGAACCAGTTATTGCATCAAAAGTTTTTGAATACAAATCAGATTTAAGATTAACAAAAGTTCACAATTATATTCTCAATTTATTAACTCAAGAATCAAGAGATCCTTATTTTAAAATAGCAGAAGATTATGCATCAGTATTAGGATATGATTCAAATATGGAAGTATCTTATCATAAAGCAAGCGAATTTTCTGATTGTGAAGCCTGCAAATATGATCATGTTTTATTAGTCAAGGATAAGCTTTCAAAAATTAACGACAGACCAATGCATTTTTTTGTCGGAATAAAAAACAGAAAACCTGTTCTTGATTTTATACATCAAAGCGCAGCTGGAAGTTTGTTTAACATTGTTGTAATTGAAGACCAAATGATTAAAATTGTGCCTGAAGCAATTGACCCTGATGACGAACCAGTTTTCTATGATTACTCAGGATGGAAACAAACAACTAATCAAGAATTTGATTTTACTAATTGTAACATTCCCGTTTTAAGTTTGGATGAATTGCTAAGTGGCAATTGTATAAAAAATATTAATCCTCCAAATTTAGTTGATACATGGAAAAATTCAGCTCCTTTTACTAAAACTTTGAAAGACGCGCAATACTTAACACAGCACGAGGATACAGGTCCGCATAAAACTATTGTAAAAACAGTTGATGAAGGAGGACTAGAAGATTATCAAGTTGTAGATATTCTAGTTGTAGATACTCCCCAAATCAAAGCGGCCGTTAACAGTGAAGTAGATATGGGTTTACCTCCAAATATTATGTCGGTTGAAGACACGTTCATACTTGACCATGCAGGAACAACTCCTCCAATTTTAGCAGGACTTATAGGTTTAACAACAGAAAGTTTGAAATGGAAGGTTTATGAAAAGGACGGCGGTACTTTGCTTGGTCCGATTTGGGAAAAAGATATATTGGACTTTAACAATCCGAATACTAAAACATATTTTCCAGGAAAAGAAGATTTTGTACCAGAAGGAAGAAATATTCAAACAATTCATGAAGCAAAATTGAAAAAACCAGGAGATTACAAAATATCTCTTGAAATGTCTCTAAATGTTGAGAATCCTGGTCAAGATGCATTGCCTCCTTTTGAAGAAGGAATAGATGTAAAAGTATTTCAATGTATTCCTTTTAAGAACTCTCCAGAAAAAGGAACTTATCCTTACGGAGGAATTACTTCAGTTGATTTTAGTGGAGACCATGGCTGTTGTGCTGGAACAATGCCTACTGATCCTACTGATTTAACTTTTATTAATACAGCAAATTTTGAGTTACAACCAACAAATACTGTTTGTTTTGAAGACACTTGGTACGGAGAACTTGAAGATTTAAAAGTTAGAGCACAAGATTTGGAATATGAAGATAAATTATCTGCATATTATTCTACTATTGCAGAAACAAATATTGCTCCTGATTTTACTGGTTCAACATCAAGTAATCTTAATGATATTTACATTATGGAGTACAAAAGATTTTGTGATGGTCATAGAGGAAATATTTGTGCTGGAAAAATGAGGGCGGTCATTTCTGAATACAAGAATTGTTATGATAACACTCAATTCCCTGATCAATGTAGCGGACCATTAACTAATCCAACTCAGACAGCACCAAATCCTCTTAGTGGCTGTTATTCTTATGGTCCAGGTGTGTCTTTTGAGGAAGCTTTCAATAAACCGGATGCAACAGGAATATGTAATATGGCTTATGCGGCCTCAACAATGGGAGTTATAGGTGGATACGGTGACGGAGGCCCGGCAAAATGCAAAGCATCTTGTGCAAATGGAGGATGTAATTATGCACAGTATAATCCAGATCGTCCACAGGATTGTCAATGTGACAAATCAGCACCTTATAATGCGGAATGTGTGAAAGATGAAGTAGAATGGAGTGGAACATTTTGTAGGTCTGACTGTGATTATGAGGGAAGTTGTACGTTTAAAAAAAATACAAATGTTTATTGTCAATCAGGCGAAACTTCTTGTCTTGGTTCAGATAATTATTGCCATTTTAATGTTGCTTGTCAAGAAGGAACATCAGGTCCAGTTATTGCTTCTCCAACAAAAGATTTGTGTATAAGAGGCGAAAGAACAGAGCCTTTTTTAGGTGTAAATGTCAGGTTTTGTTATTGGGGAGATATTACCAATGCTTGCACTGCTTCTGGTACTTGTAAATTAACAGGGGATCCAATTACTTTTTCTTGTCCAATAAGTGGTGGAACTTGTAATCCGGATACAGGTTGGGAGTGTAATGGCCTTATTTAGTAAATTATTGTCTGATAGAAAAAATAGTTGGCATATATAAATGAAATATCAATCAAGTTTTGCACTGGACAATTATTAGCTTAAAGTATATAAATGAGGATGTATTTTAGGATTCATGATTAAATCTGATAAAATTATTGTTTTTCAGGATAAGAAAATAAGGAGAACATGGTTTAATGATGAATGGTGGTTTTCTGTAGTTGATATTATTGAAATATTAACTGAAAGTGGTAGGGCAAGAAAATATTGGTCTGATTTGAAGAAAAAACTTCTGGAAGAAGGTTTTGAGTTGTCCGAAAAAATCGGACAACTGAAATTATTGTCTTCGGACGGCAAAAAATATTTCACAGACTGTGTTACTACAAAAAATGCTTTTAGAATTATTCAATCAATTCCTTCTAAGAAAGCCGAGCCTTTTAAACAATGGCTGGCAAAAGTAGGTTATGACAGAGTTGAGGAAATACAAAATCCTGAATTAGTCCAGAAGCGTATGAAAGAGCTCTATAGATTAAAAGGATATTCTGATGATTGGATTGAAAAAAGAGTTAGAGGTATTGCGATTCGTGATGAACTAACCGATGAATGGAAAAAAAGGAATGTAAAAAAAGAAATAGAATTTGCTATTTTGACGTCAGAAATATCTAAAGAAACATTTGGAATGACTCCTAAAGAATATAAAAAATTCAAAGGATTAAAAAAAGAAAATCTAAGAGACCATATGAATGATCTTGAATTAATATTTTCTATGCTTGGAGAAAAAGTATCAACAGAAATCACTAAAAGTAAAGATTCGCAGGGTTTTGGTGAATGTGAAGATTCTGCTTTAAGAGGAGGTAAGGTGGCGGGAGATGCCCGAAAAGCCACAGAGAACCAAATTGGAAAGCCTGTATCCTCAAATGAAAACTACAAGAAATTAACAGAAAAAAAGAAAAAGAATCTTTCAAAATAAAACATATTTATTCTAAGTATTTGTTAAGAAGCTTTGTATTTGGTATTTCTCCTCTATTATTACCAAAAGATTTATAAACTTCTAATCGAATTTTTAAGGTTAAATTACATGGTTGTAAGGGGTTGAGCTAGATTGAACAAATTTAACAAAAAAATATTTAACAATTCTTTAGTTAGAAATCTATTCATTTTAGTATTTTTTGTGATTTTTTTACTAATTCAAACAAATAATGTTTCGGCACAAGGAGTGTGTTGTGTTTCAGATAGTGGTTGTAATCCAGTTTATTATGATGAAAACAATAATTTTGTGACTATGACTCAAGATTATTGTTTAGATCCGAATAAAGTTCCTCAAACCCCTGATGATCCTGCGGAGTGGCATGGTGATGAGTCTTGTACACAACTTGCTGTTCCTGGTGGTGTTTGTGAAGAAGTATGTTGTTGTATTAAAATTGGGGCAAATTTTAAAGGTTCAGACCAACTTCCTATGCTAAAAAGCCAATGTACCACAGACTTATATATTTCAACAACAAATTCTCAAGCTAATTGCAATACTATGTGTAATTCTAATTATGTTTCTGTTACCGGAGATGTTTTCAAAAGTGATGGAACGACTCTTGCTCCTGCTCTTTTATTATTCAAAACCACTTTTGAAGATAGTGGTGTAACTGTTAATAAAGAATTTACAACAACTTCAACAAGTGGCCATTATGAGTTAAGTGTGTTAAATCAAAAAAATTATGATATTGAAGTAGCAGATCCTTATGGGGATTCTTCTTGTTTAATTACAAAAAATGATTTTGTAGTTCAAGATTCAGATATAAACAATAAAGATTTTACTTTGGCTTGTGAACCGGGTACAGGTGAAAATTGTGTTTTTAGTTATACTTATAATTTTGAAGATGGTAAATCTTGTGGCGAGATTAAGAGCATAACAATAAATAATAATTGCAATGGAGAGTATGGTCTTGATGATGTTCCTTTGAGTGTTGGACAAATTCTTGAATGTCCGCCAGGTGGAGAAATTACTTGTAATAATAATGATCATATTGATTTGCCTGAAGAAGATTGTGATAGACCAAATGCATTTCCTGTTGGAACAGATAAGGATTGTACGATTTATAATCCTTCAGGAGGTTATCTTGGTGGAGAAATAATTTGTACTCCTACTTGTAAAATTAGTGAAGAGAATTGTTTAACTTGTCCTGATAATCCTGATGATTGTACGGGGGACATGTGTGAATTTACAAATTGTTTAACTTGTCAAGGTGCAGATATTTGTCAAGAAGAAGTTTGTGATGCTACATCTGATGTAGGTCTTACTCTTGTTCCTCTTGATCCAATTGAAGGTGTTGGTTTTAATATTCTTCCAACGTGGACTCCTACAAATCATTGTGAAGTTGACAGTTACAAACTTGAAAGATGCAAAGGAGAGGAAACTCTTACTAGTTGTGATGGTGAAAGCACAATTATTGCTCCTAATTTAGGAGGCAATTTAGTGAGTTATAAAGATATTATTGAAGCAGGAGAAGATTATTATAAAAAAGCAGTTTGTTACACTATTACTCCTACTATGAAAGATGGCTCTTCTAAATCTCCTTTTACTAAATGTAAACTTGTTGCGGGTGGAGATTGTAGTACTAGGCAGGCAGGAGATGAATTTTGTGGTTATAACAAGGAAAGACCTGATGCAGATGGAAATAAAGAATATGTTGGCGAATGTGGAGCGGATAACATAGAAATTCCTATTAAGGATGCCGCTTATTGTTCGGAAAGTCAAACATGTATTGAGATTGGGAATGCTAAGGCAATATGTGAAGACGCAGAAGAAATTTGTGAGTACTGCAATGGTCCTCTTAATATGTTTGGTTATCTTGATGTAAGATTATCCCAAGAATATATTGATCAATTAGAAGCAATTCCTCAAGCCCCTGATTTTAGTCATCCTAATAATCCTGAATGTGGCGATGTTGAATCAAAGTATGCCCTATGTTATTTAGATGATTTTTCAAATACTTTTACTAGTGTTGGTTTGTATTCTGCTTGTTCAAAAATAGCTTCTTGTTATGATTATAAAACTCAAGCATCTTGTTTAGCTCATTCTTGTAAAAATCCTGATGCTAGTGATTGTTACTGGGAACCATACACTGAAGATAACGAACTTGGAATTGGTGTTTGCAGACCAACTGATGCTGCTCTTCAAGATTGTACTCAATGCAACGATAATTCTCCTATAGGTTATTGTCCTGAAGATATGTGTAAATTATACGGCACAGAAATAGAACAAGGAGTTCAAAGATGTTATTATAATGAAAAAAACTTAAAGAATTATGATGTTGATTCAACTTTGGGTTGTCTTAATAGTGAAAATGTTGGATGTGAAACTTATGACACAAAAAAAGATTGTGTAATGGCAACAGGAAATACGCCTAAAAATGTTTTAGTAAATTTAGGAGAAGGAAAAAACAGTGTTATTCCTAGTGATGATTTGTTAAAAAAAGGAAAATGTTATTGGGATGATACAACGAATGCGTGTTACAAAGATGCGGATAAAATAAAGACTGAAGATGAACCTTCTGATTGTGAAGGAGATAACGATGCACAAATTTGTCAAACAGATATGATTCCTCCTGAAACGACAATTATGAGTATTGAAGAAGATGGTGTGTATTCAAAAGAAGAAGTTAAAAACTTGAAATTTCAAGTTGAAGACAATCAATACTCAGGTGATAAATTATCTACGTTATTTTCTTTATCTCAATATAAAAATAGTTATTTGTATCCTGATAAAACTAAGGAAGAGTTAACTAATTTTATTAACGAAATAAGTCTTAGTGAAGTAAATCCAAACTATAAAGGTGGTGAGCCAATACCAGCTAGTGAAAAAAATTATTTTACTAAAGATTATACTTTGAATTATTTTTCCAAAGATGTTTCGAAGAATTTGGAAGAAGTACAATCAATTGGTTTTACTATGATTCCTCCTTTAGAAGCAATTGTTGATACTGATATAACTTATGTTTATTTAGGTTCATATGGTGGTCCTGATGAATACGAAGCAAATCTGACTGTAAGCGTTTCTTATTTTGAACCTTATCCTGGTTATGATGTGATATGCGAATCAGTAGTTAAAAAAATTCAAAATGTTGAGGGGTCTCCTCTTAATAATTTTAAAGGGAAATTGAAAGGTCCTGATAATATTTTTTGGGAGTACAACTACATAGAAGATGCTCAATACGAATTAAATGTTACGTGTAAGGATAATCATGATCAAGTAAGTGAAGTAATAAAAACAATTATTATTAATTCAAATCCTACAATATCAGAACCTACTCCTCCAACAGACATGGAATTTATAACGTATAGGCTTGGTGATGACGTTGATATTTCAATTACTACAGAAAAAGAATCTGCTTGTCAGTATCTTTATGAAGCTGAAAGTAGTGATTGGCAAGATTATGACACAACTGATGGTTTCAAACACACAAAAACTGTTCAAGCGCAAGTTAAGGGAATTAACTTAATTCATTCAAGATGTGTGAGTGGTGGAAAATCATTCACTGGAAACGAAGCAGATGATATTTTCTTTGCAGTTGATGAAGAACATCCTGAAATAAAAATTGTAGATGAATCAACACAGAGTACTTATGATCCTATTGGACCTAGAGTTGATGAATTACAATTAAAATTTGAATGCACAGATCCGCAAGTTCCTTATTTTAATAGAGAAGATTTAGACTTTAGTTTTGGTTGTGATGAATTTAAATTTTGCGAATTTGTAACAGGAACTACTCCTTGTACAGACTTTGATATAACTCCTGATAAAGATGATTCATCAGGCTCTGTTTATTGGACGTATAAATTACTTTCTCCAAATCCTAATGAATTTAAGAGTATAAATTATTATGTCTCTGACAAAGGAGGAAATTCTTTTACAAAAGCAATTCCGTTTCCAACCTTAAAAGATACAGTATTCCAAAAACCTGATGTTATTATTTGTGATCCTGATGCAGCAATTCCTTGTGAGGCTGTTGGGGAATAAAAAAGAGGACTATTCAATTGAAATCAAATTTATTTTTGAGATTAACAGTATTTACGCTATTTTTACTAGTTCTTGTTTCACAGGTTTCAGCTCAAGATATTAAGCAACCTTCTTGTACTGCTGCTTCACAAGGGTTTAGGATTTGTACAATTAATGATGATACTTATGACACAACGACACCTAAAATAAAAGTTAATTTTCATGAGACTCCTGTTGATATTAGTGGAGCAATACTTTACATAGTAAAAGATGGTTATACTGTTCTTCCAAACTTAGAATATACTAATGAAGAACATATGAGATATGAATTTACTTATCCTTCTCCTTTGCCAAATAGAGAGTATCTTTTATTATTCAATGCAACCGATGAAGATGATAATGTAATTGAGATGAACATAAAATTCACAGTTTTTGTAGACATGATGGCTATTTGGGTTAGTTCTCCAACACCTTCAACTTACACTATTGACAAACCTTTATTTGCAGTATCTAAAGAAACTCCTAATAACAAATTTGATATTGTTTTAGAACTTGAAAGGGAAGGAACATGTGAGTATTCTACAAACGAACTTCCAAGTACTTACAAGGAAGATTTTGGTACTGGAAGATTTGTTCCTTTTGATGAAACAAATGGAAAATTTGTAACTATTAAAGATTATGATGTGTTAAATAATCATCTTGGTCAAGGAAACAATGCGGAGAATTCAAAAAAAGAACTTGCAAGAATATATGTTGTTTGTAAAGAAGATAGAGATGATAGTTTTGCACACGAAATGATTTATGTAGGTTATGATGTAACTCCTCCTGTTATTAATTTGGTAGCAACTCCTTCTACTGTTACTGATTATTGGATGCATAACACTTCAATAAAAATTGAAACAGATGATATGAGTGCTTGTTATATTGAAGAAAAGAATTATCCTCCAAATGAAAATCCTAGATTTTCGCTTGATAAAAATATTGTTGTTGATTCCATGAGTGATTATGATTTTGAAGTTTCAGATGAAATTTTATTCACAACAAATACTCAGTACTCAAAATATACATACACTTTTGATATTACTTGTAATAACTTAGCAGATTATCAAAATACTGAATCAATAACTGTTTATACAGATCTTCAAACAACTCAGGATATTACTTATTCAAGTCCTTCACCTATGACAAATAAACTTAGTGCTGACCTTAATTTTTCTGCGGTTCTTACTGATCCAGATGGATGCAAATACAAAATTGTAGGTCCAAATGATCAAGTAACAGAGGGAGAAACAGGTGCTCCTGTTGTATCTTCAGGGGGAGTTGGTTCAAAATATAGTAAAAGAATATCTTTATTTGAAGGCACAAACACTATAAGTGTTGAATGTGGTGGTATGGCTGATTATGGATTTCTATACACAGTCATAGTGGATAGTACGCCTCCAGATGTTCTTCCAGTTATTGAAGCAAACATGTACACTTGTAGTTATGATTCGATTACTGCAAGAATTCTTGATGGTGATGATAATGAAGGTGGAACAGGATTTCATAATTACATGTATAATTTTACAAATTCAGATGCTACTAAACCAGAATATGATTTGCCACCAGGAACCACAGGACTTACTCCTATTAATCAAAAATCTGCAAGTATTTCTGAATCTTTATCAGATTTTGATCCTGACGAAATTGATGGTGTAAGATATAACTTAATGGTTTGGGCTGTAGACAACGCAGGAAATGTTCAGTCTTCTCCTACAATAAAACCTATAACTGTTAGTGATGATGGATTTCAATTTTGTGATTTCATTGATCCTACAATAGATGTAACTAAAACTCAAGATAAAGATACATCTTATTGGTATATGATTGTAAACTGTAGTGATGAAGAATCTGGTTGTAATGAAGCTTTCAGATATAGTATCCACACAGATACATCAGAAGAATGTACATATAATCAAGGCTCAGGAGTTTTGGGTAAAAGTGCAATAGAAATAAGTAAAAGCGCAAAATTTTGCGCCATAGTTTATGACAATAACAACAATAATGATACTTATTCTGAAATATTAAGTGTTGTTCAATGTCAAACAATTACAGATAATAATAGAGCAAATTGTGATTTTGTTGCACCAACTGGAACAGTAAATAAAAAACCAGTTCAAAACGGTTATCAAATAAATGTTACTTGTGTAGATAATAATGGTGGAGCAGGATGCGCAGCTAATTTTAATTACAAATTTGTTGAACCAGATGAAGAATGCACATTTACTGGTCTTGGTGCTTATCAAATTGACAAAGCTCTTCCAATAATGACTAAAAATAAAAAAATGTGTTATCAAGTTTATGATAAAGCATTAATTCCTAATTATAAAAATCAAACTGAATTAATCAGCGCAGAATTATCTATCGAACTTGAAAGTCCAAGGCTTGGTATTAGTAAAGAAAAAGATTTTGATTTCATAGTTAAAACTGACAGACCCGTTAGATGTAAATATGGTTATACGGGAATTACTTATGATTCATTAGAACATCAGTATCAAGCATTTACTACTTTTGAACAAACAGGTGGAACAACGAATAAATCAACTCTTGACTTATCAAAGATTCCTCAATTCAAAAATAAAATGAGTCAACCTGAACAAAATTATCCTTGGGCAGTTATGTGTGATGAATCAGGACTTTATCATATAAAAGAAATTTCTAAATTTGGATATGATACAACCCCTTCATCTGTAGATATATCTGTTAGTGTAAATCCTATTACTGATCAAGGTAATATGAAAACAGTTCTTAGTGTTAATACAAATGATGAAACTGTCTGTTCATTTAATTATATGAATGGAACCAACGGATATTTTACTCCATATATTCCTTCTGATCCTGATTCCTATAAAGAAACTCATAGTGAAACTTTGTATTATTGGAATATTCATGAAGATGATGACCATGAAGTTAAAGTTAGTTGTAAAAATCTTGCTCAAGAAGTATCAACTGATTCTGTTACTATTGAAATAAGACCTAAATATGATGTTGACATTACTATTTATGCAGATGAATTTTACAACTCAAGAAGTCAACTAATTAATGTTTCAACAAACGGTGTTGGTTCTGATTGTAAATTTAGAACTTCTCCAGATAAAGCGTGGACAAATTTAAATCCTACTAATGAAGACGCTGTTTGGCACACATATCCTTCTGCATTATTTGAAGAAGGAGAAAACACTTTAGAAGTAAATTGTATTGCTAAATTTTCTCAAGATGAAGCAACAAGAAGTAAAAAAATAACTATTGATACTGTTGCTCCTACAGTTCAAATTATTACAAACACAAAAACATGTTCTCTAACCGAAATAACTGCTAATCTTGTTTCAAACGGAACAGGAACAAACATAGTTAAATATTATTATAATTTATCAAAAGATACAGAAAACTTAGTTGGTGGAGAAAGTACTTCTCAAGAACTTAAAATAGAACACGCTTATGTTGTAGGAGATGTTTATATTTTAACAGTTAGTGCAGTTGATGAAGCAGGAAATATTGGTTATGCTGCCGCAAAACAAATTACGGGTTCAACTTTTGATTCAGTAGAATGCGATATTACTCCTCCTGTTGGTACTGGAAAAGTAACTTATTTGTGGGGTGGTGCAGAAGTAAATATTAGTTGTCAAGATGCCGATTCTGGTTGTAGTGATTATTTTGGTTATTATTTGTCTGACCTTTCTACTTGTTCAGATTCTTATGGGATGCTTCAATATGCATATTCAAATCCTCAATTCACACCAACTCCTGGTCGTGGTTGCTTTAAAGTTTATGATGTAAATGGTAATTATGATACTGGAAGCAAAAAAATTGAATTTGATGAAAATTGTTTTAACTACGTTGAAGACCCTGATGAAGAAGGCGTAGATTGCGGTGGTTCTTGTGAAGCAGAATGTGGAACTTGTGATAATGGAGAACAGGATGAATATGAATTAGGTGTTGATTGTGGTGGTGTTTGTGAAACAATAGAAAGTTGTGGAGCTCCTTGTACTTCTTGGTCTGATTGTCCAACAGGACAAGTCTGTAGTGAAGGAATTTGTATTGTTGATCACACTGGTGATGATTGTAGTGAAAGTAATCCTTGTCCTGATGGTTATTATTGTGATGATTATGGATCTTGTCAATTAGAAGGTGGAAGTGGATGCGTATTTAATTCTGATTGTCAGCCAGGTTACATTTGCAATGTTTTAGGTGTTTGTGAACTTGGAAACTCAGGGCCGGAATGTTTCTTTGATAGTGATTGTGGACCGGGTCAATATTGTGATTATTTAGGTACTTGTCAGGATAATAATGAAGGAGAAACTTGCACAACTGATGCTGATTGTGGTAATGATTTTATTTGTGTTAGTGGTGAATGTGCTCCTGATAATAATGGTGGTCCTGAGTGTTATTTTGATAGTGATTGTGGTTCGGATCAATATTGTGATTATTTAGGTACTTGTCAGGATAATGATTATGGTGATTTTTGTACTACTGATGATGATTGTGGTGCTGATTTTTATTGTGGTTTAGATAAAGAATGTCACTTACAAAATTTTGAACCTGAGTGTTATTTTGATAGTGATTGTGGTGATGGTTATTATTGTTCAATTGA
>Ga0114931_10003675_pt1 | contig 19324 bp, 14 predicted proteins | sample 2SBtaG_FD_89579 | JGI IMG/M metagenome (GOLD analysis project Ga0114931, IMG submission 89579) | Deep subsurface microbial communities from Kolumbo volcano to uncover new lineages of life (NeLLi) - 2SBTROV14_V59a metaG | ecosystem: Environmental > Aquatic > Marine > Volcanic | place: Kolumbo...
CGCCTTCACGAACTTGCGGAAGTCCTCCATCTTTTGTTCGTTCGGTTCCTCGTGAATGCGGTAGATGAAAGGCGGTTTACGTTCCTTGCTGGCAAGCGTGTGGGCCACATGCTCTGTCACAGTTTGATTGGCAAGCAGCATAAATTCTTCTACGAGGCGATGGCTGGCCAATCGTTCCCTCTGGCGGATGGCGATCGGTTCGCCCGCCGGATTTAGTTCAACTTTCACTTCCGGCAAGTCAAAGTTGAGGCTGCCCAACTCATGCCGGCGTTTGGTGAGTGTCTGGCTCAGGCTATGCATCGCCAGGATCGTTTTGGCATATTTTGATGCGGCCTTCCCCCCGATGATTTCCTGAACTTCCTGATAGGTAAATCTGCGTTTACTGTGGATCACCGATTCGAGGATTCGATGTTTGACCACGTGGCCGTTTGGCGCCACTTCCATAATGCAACTGAAGGTTAGTCGGTCTTGGTCGGGGCGCAGACTGCAGATTTCATTGCTGAGTCTTTCAGGGAGCATTGGTACTACCCGATCCACCAGATAAACAGAGGTTCCCCTGCTCAAGGCTTCTCGATCGATGGGGCTACCCGGGGTTACATAGTAACTCACATCCGCAATATGAACGCCCAGTTCGTAGTTACCATTTTTTAGAACGATGAGTGAGACCGCGTCATCGAAGTCTTTTGCGTCGTCCGGGTCGATGGTAAAACAGATATCCCTGCGTAGATCGGTTCGTCTGCGCAATTCGGTTGCCGGAATGCTGGCGGCCATGCCGCGGACGTCCTCCTCCACTGGCGGCGGAAAAGTGGTTGGCAGGTCGAATGACTTAATGACCGAGAGTACGTCGATGCCAGGCGCGTCAGGAAAACCCAGGATTTCGACGATTTTGCCTTCAGGACTGCTGCGGCGATCTTGCCACTGTGCAATTTTTGCAACAACCTTTTGCCCGGACCTGGCGCCGCCATCCTCCCCATCAGGAATAAAAAGGTCTGTGGTCAACTTATTGTCATCGGGGATGACAAAGCCGACCTTGCGCGTCCTGCGATAGGTACCGACAATGCTGCTACGTGATCGCTTTACCACCTTTGTGACGCGCCCCTCTCGTCTCTCGCCCTTTGATTCGGCGTAGAGCTGCACTTGCACGATATCTTTGTTAAGTGCAGTTCCCATGTTTTTCTGGCTGATAAAAACGTCTTGTTTGCCTTCGCCGGCGATAAGAAAGCCATAGCCCTGAGCCTTTACCTGCAATTCTCCTTCAACCAGAGAGGCCTTCTTGATGGAGCCGAAGTTGTTGCCTCTGTACTTTGCCACGCGGCCGTCACGGGCGGCTTTTTTTACTAAATCCCGGAACCGTGTGTAATCTGCTTTCACGACCCCCAATGTCCGCGCCATCTCCTTTGGTTTAAAGGTGCGGTGCGGATAGGTCGCCAGCAGGGCCTCTACTTTTTTTAGTATATTTTTGTGCATAAATTTGATCTTGGTTTGTTCGGTAGACCAGAATCTAAATAGTTTGACTGGCCATCGCCTTGTAGCCGACAAATGCTGCGGCAACACCTACGAGGCTGTAGACCAGGCCTTCTGGATAAAATCCCAGGACAATCTTGCCGATGCCAAACAGGGCCGCATAAATGAAAACGACGCCAGACAGCCAGGCGACCAGGTCGTGCCAGCCGATCGCGTGGCCGGTTTGACCCACCTTTTGGGCGATCGGCTTCCAAAAAGGCGAGCCCGGCTTTACTCTCTTGTAGAAATCGATGAGTCGTGATTCTGCTACCGGCGCGGTAAGAAACGTTGCGGTGAGCCAACAAATAGTCGAAATGCCGGTGACCAGCATGAGCCTGATACCGTAGACCGAATAGAGCTCGGTCGGGTGATGTTTGTTCATGAAGTACAATACCGAATAGGTGCACGCAGCCGAAATCCAGGCTACGATTTCGGACCACGCGTTGACGCGCCACCAAAACCATCTCGCGATATAGACCCCGCCGATGCCGGCTGACATGCCGTAAAATAATTCCCATCCGCTTTTGATGGATTGCATGAGCATTGCTGTTATCGTGGCCAAGACCAAGAGCAGCACAGTGACGAGCCTCGATACCATGACGTAGTGCCGATCGTGTTTGCCTGGATTGGCGAAGGCCTTATAAAAGTCGTTGACCAAGATGGATGTACCCCAATTCACTTGCGTATCGATCGTGGACATAAACGCTGCCAGAAAAGACACCAGCATCAAGCCAAGCAGGCCGCTTGGCAAATACTTTACGACCATCATAGGATACGCCAGTTCCGGGTCAGGAAGATTCGGATAGACGACCAGGGCTGCGAGGCCTACCACGATCCAGGGCCAGGGACGCAGACAGTAATGCGCCACCGTAAACCAGAGGGTGGCGAGGAAGGAATGGCGCTCATCTTTCGTTGCGAACATTCGCTGCGCAAGATAGCTGCCGCCGTCGGCTGATTTAGTCGCCCACCAGTTTACGCTAATAAATGCAACGAACGTCGTGACTGGCAGGAAACCGGACCCGACCTGCGGGACAAAACTAAGAATGTGATCCGTCTTGTCAGCATACATTTCGAATAGCCTGACTTTAATGTTTTCCATGCCGCCATTGTCGGAGACGACGATCACTGCGAGCATAATGGCAGCAAACATCGCGATCACAAACTGAACGACATCTGTCATGACAACGCCCCAAAAACCGGAAAGCACGGAATAGGTCAGAGCGATCACCAGCAATAATGTGACGACGTTCCAGGTCGGCCAATCCACAAACACACCAACAATCTTGATCATGGCCAGCATCACCCAGCCCATCACAATGCAATTAAGCACAATGCCTTCCCACAGGGAGCGAAAGCCGCGGAGTATTCTGGCAGGCTTACCCGAGTAACGCAGATCGAGCAGTTCGAGGTCCGTCATGATTCCGGAGCGGTGCCAAAGGCGCGCAAAAAACAGCGTGGCCATCACATGCGTTGCCGCGAGGTTCCACCACAGCCAATTGCCGGCAATGCCTTCGCGCGCGATCACGCCAGATACAAAGAGGGGGGTATCAGCCGCAAACGTGGTGGCCACCATGGATGTGCCGGCAATCCACCATGGCAGCTTGCGGCCCGATATGAAGAATTCGCTCAGGCTCTCACCGGCCCGCCGAGAAAAGAAAATTCCGACTCCCAGGGCAAAGGCGATATAGATCGAAATGATGAGCCAGTCGAGGGTTTGCAGATGCATCAATAGTCTTCCCTAACCTCCATAAACATCAAGAATATAGAGATGCGTTCCTATATTGTAAACCAAAAATAGCCATAACAAAAAAAGCGCAACCACATTGTGGCTACGCTGCCTTTAACATCCTGAATGCGGACGCAGGTAGGTCAGGTCTTCTTCCTTAACGTCTTGATTTCGTCGCGCAGACGAGCAGCATCTTCGTAGCGTTCATCATTGATTGCCTTTTGCATGTCGACTTCCAAACGTTCCAGGTCATTCATAGGCGCGCCGACTTCTGCATTTTCCGTATCGGTGCCCTTGTCTTCAACCGATGCTCTCTCCATCACATCCTCGGCCACAAAGATTGGGGCGTTCATTCTGAGAGCGAGAGCAATCGCATCGCTAGGGCGTGCGTCGATATCTGAATCGCTACCGTTCAACTTCAAGCCGATAACGGCAAAATAAGTATTCTCGCGTAAATCACTCACAACCACACGGGAGATCTTGGCTTCAATTGATTCGAGGAGGTTCTTGATAAGGTCATGAGTTAAGGGTCGCGGTGGGGAGACATTTTCCAGTTGCAAGGCAATTGCTTGTGCCTCAGTATTGCCGACAACGATAGGCAGCCACCGGTTGTTGACGTCATCGCGCAGAATGACAACAAATCGGTTCGTGTGTGCATCAAGTGTCACTCTGTCGACCCTTACAGCTACTAACATGTTTTATCTCCAAGCATTGTAGACATCCGTGCAAAGCTCGATGTCGAATCCGTAAAGTCTCACGCAAAGTAGACAAAATAGGCAAGACAGTCAAGTGAAATATAGCCGCAAATAGGCCCCTCAATCCCTATTAAACATCCCCTATTGTGATCCGAGACATTGCTTCTGCCGGCCTGATGAAATTGTCCTGATCTATGAGCCAATTACTAATATATCGCTCAAATGCGGACAATACTAAAAGACTAGTCATAAAGTTTCTTGAGATAAATTCCGCGATAGTAATGTTTTAGGATGGTATCAAATTTTTGCCCCGCAAAGGCCATCATACCGGCTCCGATCTGGCACATGCCAACTCCGTGTCCCCATCCGGCGCCCTTCAGGATGAATGTTCGGGGCAGGCCGCCAGACTTGCCCTTTTTCTGAACATAGAAACAAGCACTGTATAAAGTGCTCTTCGACAATGCCTGGCGGATAGCGAGTTCTTTGCTTATGACAAATGTTTTCTTCGTGCCCAGTATTTCCAATTCAATGAGTCTACCGGAAACACCGCGGCGAAGGGGACGCAAATCCTTCAGGTGCCCGAACTGTTCTCCGGTCTTCTCGCGTACTATTTTCTCCAATTCCTGACGATCGTACTGAACCTGCCAGCGAAAATATTTCGCGCTGTACTTGAGGGCCGCCGGCACGCGTCCACGCGTCACATTGCTGTAGACATTCGGGCTGCCGTCGATCCACTTCTTGACGTTTCGTTCCCTGGTGAGTGGTGTTCTGAGCTTCCGCGCCTTGCTGTCAAGGATGCCTCTCAGGTATGGTTTGGGGTCCATATTCCAGACGTTTTCATTGTCCTCCGTGTGGCCACCGCTCATGGCAGAATAGAAAGCCTCGATAATCTCATTTTGATAAAGTGCAAAAATGCCGCGCGTTTCATCCACAGCGTTGCTGGTCGCCTGCGCTTGTCTTGATAGCCCGCTGTAAACCTGGCAGTGGACATCGTCACACAGGTCGAACGGCGCGCCCGGATGCTGCATACCCATGCGGGTGAACGCTTCGTCACGGGCTGCAACGGCTTGTGCTTTAAGCGCTTCAAACGGAAAGCTGGCCGGCATCTCAGATGGAATGACACCCTTCAAATAGTCCTCGACCGGCAGTTCATTGACAACAGCAACTTGCCCCGTTTCATCGACATAAAATTCAAGCGTTCCACTATAGCTCCGGCGTTCACTCGTTTCCCAATGAAACCCCTTGCCAACCTCAACGCTGGCTATTTCAAGCTTGCTGCTCATGAGCCGGACGGTTTGACCAAAGTCGTGGGTTGTTTGGGTCTCTAACTGCGTGAAACGGAGGGTTCCACGGGGGACGCCAATGGGCACCCTAACAACTTCTGAGCTCGTCTGTTTTTGGATTGTTGCAGCGTATGCCTTTGCATCATCTTCTGTCTTGAATTTCTTGTTCAGAAGGATCTGGAATACAGCACGATGCAAATAACGCAGGGAATTCCGGCTGCTCAAGTCATGTTTCTTGATCGACGCAGCAAGGTGCCTGTTGGCCATGAATTTCACCACTTTGTCCGCGGCACGGCGATCTTTCCGGACGCCGACTGAGAGTCGGTATGCAAGCTGTGCCGGAGAGCCGTTGACAATTGTCACACGCCACTGCCCCGGGCCGATTGTCCCTACTTTAGCACTGCCGTTTCTGTACCCGATGTCTACTCGTGTATCCAACCTGAAGATTACTTCGGGTTTCTCCTCCACGATTCCGATGCGGATGACAGGTTGATCGTTGGGGGCAAACCTCGGCGGCGGGGCCTTGCAGGATACGTTGAGACAGGTTGAAAGCAACAGAGTGGTGCACAGCATGAATTTCTTCATGGCCTTCCTATCTTATGGATTCGTCTTAAGATTGCTGCGTAAAAAAGGGGTTGAATCGTTTTTCAATCCCGACCGTACTTGGGGCGCCATGGCCAGGGTAAATGACCGTTTCGTCGGGAAGTGAAAGAATGTTGGTCCAGACCGCGTTGTTTTGTTGCCAGAAATTTTCACGCGTTGTTGTGCCACCAACGGCGCCGGCAAAGATAGCATCTCCGACAAAGACGGAATTTGCCACAAAATATGATACGCCATCTTGCGTGTGACCGGGCGTTTGTAGAACGCTGATTTGCTGGTTGGCAAAGGGAATCTGGTCGCCGGCGCGCACCTGCTGTTCCCATTTATCGGTGTTGGAATAGATAGGAATCTGATAGTCTTTTTGGAAGTTTTCCACACCCCCGACATGATCAGAATGAGAATGTGTCACCAGCAAGAAAACCAGGTTGAGCTGAATTTCTTGCAGGTAACTTTGTACCGCGCTATCCCATTTTCCACAGTCTACAAGGAATGCTTGCCTTGTGTCTTCATCGATAGCCAAAAAGGTATTGACGTAATTAACGTCGAGGGGGAATTGTATCACTTTCATATGAACCGCCATTCGAAAACAAGGGCAGCGTGTGTTCTATTCAAACTCGGCACCGTTTGTGTTATTTCCCGACAAGTCCAGTCCTGCCGGTTTAATACCTACCAGGCGAGCGCGTTCAAAAACTGCGCCTTGAATGTTGGCTTCCCTTAAGTCCGCGTGACTCAGGTCTGCTTCTCTCATTATCGCCCGCGACAGATCCGCATCCCTGAAATTGGCATGTGAAAAATTAGCACTACCCGGCCGCGTAAAGTGCAAATTGGCGTGCTCAAAGTTAGCATAGCGAGCATCGGTTCCAACCATGTTGGCTCGGTTTAGATCTGCCTCTTGAAAATTGGCATGTTGTAAACAGGCACCACCCCAAATGGAGAAGCTGCCGGTCACTCGTTGCGCAGTCGACTGCCGAAGTCGGGCAAAAGCGAAATTGGCATGCGTGAGGCATGCACCGGACAGATTCGCACCGTCCAGGATCACGTGGGCAGCCTGTGCTCGATCGAGAGAGATATTTCGCAAGTTTGCGTTGCTGAGGTTTGCAAACGTCAGGAGCGCTTCGGTGAAGTCAGCCTTTGCCAGATTGGTCTTCTCGCAAAGTGCTCCCTCGAGGCTAACCCGGGCTGCGTTTGAACCGCTTAGATTCGCACCGGCTACATTAGCTCGTCTGAACGTGCTTCCGTTTAGGTTACACCCCTCAAGATCGGCGTTCTTGAGATAGGTAGAGGTAAAATTACATCTTAAGAAATGTCCGCCTGCAAAGGCGACCTTGCCGAAACTGACTCGGGCAAAATTGGCCCTGTCGAATACGTGCCCCTCTCTTACCATTCTCATGATTTTAGCGCGGTAATCTTGCTTCGCTGCCGTATGCTGCCAACAGCACCGCGAATTGGCTACAGCCTCGAAAACACATCCTTCAGTTTCACAGTACAGAGGAGCCATCGCTGGGCCGATTTCCAGACGAGATATTCGGATTCATGTTGTGGCACCATCCCCTGGTTGCACAGCTTACTCAGGGTGCCTTTCCTGCATTCCAAGATGATCAATCATTTCGAAACATTCAAGCGATATCTCCACCGGTGCTTGCGGCGCTGGATGCACCACTCTTGCCTGGTCACAACAGGGCTGACTCGGCAACCAGCCGCAAGTGTGAGCAATGTTTGTCAGAAAAGCGATGGCAAGGACTGGAAGAGATGCGAGGGTTAATGTATTGCAACAAAAGATAAAAAATGTAAATAAGCGCAATAGAACATAAAAAAATAGTTGTTTCTTACGTTTTTTGTTATATATTTGACCACTCTGATGTTTCTTCATACTCTTATATGGAGAACAGAGCCAAACGGGAAAGGCTATCTGCTATAAATTCAGTCATAGGCCGGACACTTTTTTTGTACAAGCCCTCTCACCAGATTCCTAACCATTCTATCAGTTAATCTGTAGATCGATTCGGGGAATCGGCAATTTTTTATCGCACTAGGGATCGGTGTCTTGTTATCTAATTGAGAGGATTGCCATGGTTCGCTTACTATTTCTTTCCGCCTCACTTCTCGGCACCCACCATCTCGTCAAGTCCAGACCCCAAACGGAGATTTATGATTCAGGCGGCCCACTTATGTCCGAACAGGCGGCCTATGATGTCAGTTATTACGACCTAACCCTCTTTGTAAATCCCGAGGATAGTACTATTCAAGGCAAGCTGCGCGCCGAAGCGGAGGTGATTCAGCCCTTGAATTGGTTTGTGCTGGATCTGGACACCGTTCTAAGAGTGAGCAACGTGAGCCAGGTTACAGCCGATGGTAAACGGGTTCAGTTACAATATAAGCGAGAAGGTGGAAAAATTTGGATTAGAATGCCGGAGTTGGAACACATTGGCCAACGCATCTCGGTCGAAGTTTCCTATGGCGGCCGGCCCATCGTGGCCTCAGCCGATCAGACTCAGTGGACTGATGGTTTTCTGTGGACACAATCGAAATCGGGCGAGCCCTGGCTGGGAATCGTCTCTTTCCTCGATGGTGCCGATATTTGGTGGCCCTGCAAAGACCATCCTTCTGACAAGCCTGACTCCATGGCACTCCACATTACGGTGCCTGAACCGCTGACCGTCGCGGCAAATGGGCGGCTCCGCAACTATACGCGTCATGGGGGTGCTGATCGCTTGCACACGTTCGACTGGTTTGTTTCAACACCCATCAGCAACTACAGTGTGACTTTGAATATTGCTCAATACAGTCGGCTCGATGGCTTTTACCGCAGCATCAACGGCGACATCATCCCGCTAACCTTTTGGGTCATGCCGGAGAACTACTCTAAGGCGATGCGCCTTTTCCCTCAACTTTCAGAGCATCTGAGATTCCTTGAAGAAATTCTTGGACCGTATCCGTTCCGGGAGGACAAGTACGCTGTTGCCCAAACACCCTATCTCGGAACGGAGAACCAGACCATCATTTCATATGGCGCGAATTTTGAAAACAACCGTTATGGTTTCGATACCTCGCACTTTCATGAACTGGCTCACGAGTGGTTTGCTAATCTGGTGACGGCGCCTGATTGGCAGGACTGGTGGTTGCACGAAGGCGTTTCAACTTATCTGGAAGCGATCTACGCCGAAAAGTTGAACGATGAAACTGCCTACCATGAATACATGCACGATTTACGTTCCAGAATCCTAAATCTCCATGCGGTCGCGCCTCGCACGCCGCAACGCACACGAGACATCTACGGCACTGACATCTATAACAAAGGGGCCTGGGTCTTGCATTCGTTGCGTTACCTGGTTGGCAAAGATGTTCTTTTGAAGGCCCTGCGGCGTCTGACCTATCCGAATCCACAATTGGAGCAGGTGGTGGACGGCAGTCAATGTCATTTTGCGACCACGGATGATTTTCAAAACATCGTAGAAGAACTTTCCGGGCAGGATCTCGATTGGTTTTTCGAAATCTATCTGCGTCAACCAGAACTGCCTCGCCTGCAGAAATCAGTCGAAGGCAACGTGCTCTATTTAAAATGGGACGTGCCTGAAAACATTATTTTCAAGATGCCGGTAGAAGTATCGTTCGGGACTACAAAGCGCCAGGTGGATATGAGCAATGGCACTGCCCGGCTAGAATTGCCAGAGACTGTCGAAGAAATCAGCCTCGACCCCATGAAATGGATCCTGACGGGTGAGGAGCTCCAAACAACCAGTAAGGTCGAATAGACACAGCCCCCTTTATTTATCCTTAATTTTTGCTAGCAAATCGCCCGGGCCAAAGCAGCCGAACCGCTGCCACTTGCTAAGGTTTCGGGTCATCTCCAAATGCCAACTTTCCCTGCTTGTGATTCTTGTTGCAATTTCTAAATTGTACGAGTAGCTTGTATTAATTTGTCGCTGGGGAATTAAACGTCCAACGGTTCTCGCCAAAATCAGAGCTTGAAGAATCATTTCTATTGTCTATCTGAACTATGCCGACTTCTCACACCTGCATCATCGCAGATTCGCGGCAGATGCACGATATTACGGACCACGCGATTCAGCTTGTAGTAACCTCACCTCCCTACTGGCAGCTAAAGGACTACGGCTCGCCAGGCCAAATTGGGTTCGACAACTCATATGAAGAGTATATCAACAACTTGAATTTGGTCTGGCAAGAATGCTATCGTATTCTTGCGCCCGGCTGCCGCCTCGTGATCAATATTGGCGACCAATTCGCCAGGTCTGCCCACTACGGTCGCTACAAGGTTATCCCGATTCGGACAGAAATCATTCGGTTTTGCGAAACTATCGGTTTCGATTATATGGGCGCGATTATCTGGCAGAAGAAGACTACCATGAATACAACAGGTGGTGCGACTGTCATGGGAAGTTATCCCTCTCCACGCAATGGGATTGTCGAAATCGATTATGAATTCATTCTCATCTTTAGAAAGCCCGGCAAGGCGCCGACAGTCACTTCACTTCAGAAGCAAGAATCCACTATCTCTAAAGATAAGTGGCGCGCGTACTTTTCCGGTCACTGGACGTTCGGCGGTGCCCGCCAGACCAAACATATCGCCATTTTCCCGGTGGAGTTGCCCCGCCGTGTCATCGAGATGTTTACATTCGTCGACGAAACGGTACTCGACCCGTTCCTGGGCAGTGGTACAACCTCATTGGCCGCAGCCCTCACAGGCCGCAATTCGATTGGCTATGAGGTCAACGCATCGTTCGTGCCAGTCATCACAAACAAGATGCAGAGTGAGCCTGAAACTGCAGGTCGGGACATTCAAATCGTGCGAACCGAGAGAGTGGAAATTGACTGGCTGAAGGAAACTTCACGCTTGCCTTACATTTTCCAAGATCCTGTGAAGGTGGATAAGAAGAGAGCAGGTGAGCTCAAGCGATATGGATCGAAGATATCTTTGTCTGATCAAGAAAAGGGCGCGGCGAGAGAGATATACTACACCGTGACGGGGATACTCTCTCCCAATCTAGTCGAACTGAATCATACCCAAATCGTGCGGCTGCTGGGTGTGCGAACCGATCCCGAAGATGTCGAGGCGGCGACCGCCTTTTTGGAGAATAAAATTCTCAAACGGAAGGTGTTCATCAAAACCGAAGGCAAACTCCGCGACGAGGTCGGGCACAAGCTCATTTATCTTTACCTGAAAAACAAGACTTTTATCAATGCACATTTGCTTAAGAACGGACTCGCGGTCGTCGATTGTGCCTACCCTTTTGCGCTTTCTGCCAAATTTGAACGACTGCAAGTCAGCCGCAATCGTGCCTCAGGCTTGCATAAAAAACATAAAATTCTAACTTCAAAAGCCGCAGACTGATCCACGGTAACCATACCAAAAGTAAAGAGATTACTACTTAGACGAAAATATGCTTGAATTCCTTCAGGAGTGGTTCCAAGCTCACGGCTTAGGTCAGGAACTGTCCTATGCCGCAACCAAGATCGGTGCCGTGCTCGTTGTAGTTGCCCTGAGTGTCCTCGCCAATCTTGTCGCGAAACGTTTCCTGCTGTCAGGTCTCAAGGCATTCATTGCCCGGACTCGCACAACCTGGGATGACGCGTTTTTGCGCAGAAAAGTCTTCAACCGCCTGGCACACCTGGCACCGGCGATAGTCGTCTATGTCACATTGCCTGTGGTGCTGCGGGACTTGCCCGAGGTATCTTCAGTCGTAACGAGCGCCACGCTTGTCTATATGATCCTGGTGCTGGTCACGGCAACCGACGCTTTTCTGAATAGCATCGAAGATATCTACCGGACCTTTGATATCGCGCGTGAAATACCCATCAAAGGGCTCATTCAAGTCCTGAAAATCATCTTATATTTTCTTGCCGTTATTTTTGTCATATCGATCCTCATGAACAAAACGCCGGTTTTTTTTCTCAGTGGGCTTGGCGCGTTGACTGCCGTTATCATGTTTATTTTCAAAGACGCCATTCTGGGCTTCGTCGCCGGCATCCAACTGACCGCTAACAGAATGGTCGCACAGGGGGATTGGATTGAAATGCCGAAATATGGTGCTGACGGAGATGTGCAGGAAGTATCGCTCACGACTGTCAAGGTTCAAAACTGGGATAAGACCATCACGACGATACCGACTTACGCCTTGATAAGCGAATCTTTCAAGAACTGGCGCGGCATGCAGGATTCAGGCGGTCGCCGTATCAAGCGGTCCATCAGTTTGGACATGAACACCATCAGATTTTGCGACGAAGAAATGCTCGAGCGATTTGCACGAATTCAGTACATTTCTGAATATCTTGCCAGGAAGAGGGATGAGGTAAAGCGTCACAATCAGGCGGCCAAAATAGATAACTCTTCCCTCGCAAACGGCCGGCGAATCACCAACGTTGGTACTTTTCGTGCTTACGTTGTGGCCTACTTGAAAAACCACCCCATGATCAGGCAGGACATGACCTTTCTGGTCCGCCAGTTAAAACCAACGGAGAACGGTTTGCCAATCGAGATTTATATTTTCAGCAAAGAACAACGCTGGGCTTTCTATGAGGGAATACAGGCTGACATATTTGATCACATCCTGGCCGTCGTGCCGGCCTTTGATTTGAGAGTCTTCCAGCATCCCACCGGCATGGATCTGCAACGGTGCACGAATTCGCCTAAATCGCGGTGACCGCCAATGGCAGAACAGCATGAACCAGAAGGTTTTGAGCAAGCTAAAGAAACAGCAGAACGCTTTGCCAGGGATCATGGGCAGACAACGCACCTCATGCAGGAGGCCATCGCCAAGGCTGAACAGCATCGCAAAGTTCTCAGCAAGATTTGGGATGACTTACAAACCCTTTTCAGGATGGTACGCGCCAGTGCTGCCGGTGACTACACCAGGCTGCCCTGGCAGACTCTCGTCTTCGCCGTGGCGGCCGTCGTGTATTTTGTTAATCCTTTCGATTTGATTCCAGATTTTTTCCCCGCCAGCGGCTTTCTCGATGATGCGACCGTCATCGGCTTTGTCATAAAATCTATCAAGAGCGATCTTGATACGTTTTTGATCTGGGAAGAGGCGGTCGACGAGTAGGCAATATGTCTCGGTGATTGGAATAGTGGCCAGCAAGAACAAGAAACTGATTTGGGAGCGAAAGGCGGCGAGTAAGCGGGCAGTCGTACCGCGCTACTTTGAAGTATCCGCAGACAGCGTTAGCCTCGTTTGTGGGCGGTGTGGTCACTCATTCAGCCGCAATCTCATTCCAAACGTCAATGAACCGATATTTGTATGCCCGGCCCAGCGGTGCCGGTGCAGAAACTGGATTCCCGTGACGTATAAGACAAGTTAGTGAGTACCGAAAGAGAATGCCTGGTGCGAAGATTTTCTTGCAAAAGTGCAAAAAGGTCTCGATATTCTAACACCACTTAGTTCCGGCGATGACAGAGACGCCGGTTCGATAGATTTTCACCCACGCCAAATGGCACTATCACAATCTCAAAAGTTACTGCTCCGAACTGGTGTGAAAATGTAGCGGTGCAGGCACGGCTTGTGCTCTGCGCTAGCCGGAATCGCCGGAGGGTCAGGTAGCATGAACTCATTTAACGATCCATACAACCGACAATCGCTCATAAAAACATTGCGGGAAACTCAGGAGGAGGTGGCCGATACCTTTCGGCTTCTGGCTCTGGATGACTTTTATGGTCACGCGAGTGGAGGGTGGTCGCCAGCTGAAACATTATCTCATCTGATAAAATCGGGCCGCAACCTCAAGAAATCGATGCGACGCCCCAAAATAGTACTTCGCCTATTGTATGGTAATAACAGGAAGCCGTCAAGGCAGTATCACCAGATGCGGGAAAGTTATCAAGCTGAATTGATCAGGGGATATCGCGCAGAAAATGGCCAGGGTACGCTTGTCCCTGACAAGATTGACCCCCCGACTTCGCAGAGAGAGGCAGAAAACAAGAAAACGAAACTGCTTCACGAATGGCGGGACCTGAGTAGCAACTTGCTACAATGCGTTGAAAGTTGGCACGAAATGCATTTGGAAGCCTACCGTCTGCGGCATCCGGCTCTTGATTTGATCACCGTTAGAGAAATGCTCATGTTGACCATCTACCATGACCTGTACCATCTTCACAAGATACAGCAGGCCCACCCGAAAAAAAGATCGCGCAGCAGATAGTTGAACCCGCCAACTCTCTTCCACCTAGTTATGAGACCGGCAGCGACATTACGGAAAGCATGAATCGGTGAAAGTGAAGAAATTCAGGAGTCATTCGGGCCTGGAAATTCTGGTGGGACAGGATGATGTGAGCAATGAGCAGCTGAGCTTGCGCGTGGCACACCCCAATGATTTGTGGTTTCACGTCAACGGTTTTCCCGGGAGTCACGTCGTTCTGCGGTGTGGCGAATCTGGTCTTGAGCCAGACAAGGCAAGTATCATGGAGGCCGCCGGGCTGGCAGGCTGGTTTTCCAAAATGCGCCACGCCAGTACCGTTGCGATTCACTACTGCCTGGCCAAGCAGGTTTCCAAACCACCTCGGAGCAAACCTGGCACCGTCACGATAGGGCGTGCCAGGAAAGTCGTGGTGCGACCCAGCCTCCTCGATACGGACCCCTAATCCGACGTACCCTTAATCTCGATTTGATTGCGACGGCACGGCACACGATCTGGTACTCCTCAGTCACTTTCCTGCTGAACTCGTAAAGATCGGGCAAAGTGCCAGTTGCACGATTTATGGACCTTCATTCATCGCGGCCCTTTCGACAGGAAATAATTGTAGCCGCAACCCCTTTCCAGCCTATATAAGAATTCTCTATCTTCAAGTTGGGGCTCATGCAGGTATGGTAACCTTGCATTGATAATTCTGACTATGGCGTAACAATCTTACGGTGATCTGAGATAATGAACCTTGTCAGATTTTGGGAATCCAATCTACGGGGTTTGCGGCGATGTGAGTGAAAGCGTTCATCTCGTCAGTCATAAACGTCACAAACGCCTGGCCGGCTGGCAATTGGTTAGCTGAGGAAAAGATAATTGTTAAGGTCTGTTGAAACGTGGCCAATTTTTACGCAAAAAATGTCCCATTCTTCCGCAGCTCTCCAGTTTTGTACGTAAAAACGTGATACAGGCTCAGTTTAGCACCATTCATTTTAAGACAACGAAATGCACGATTCCATCTATGTCCCTTGTAGCCAGGGGCCAAGTTTAAAATGGCTTACCCATGCAGTATTATATTGGGATTCTGTCGGTATTCTTACGACGGGTGATTTGAACGACAATCCTGCCAAAAATCACGACCATATCGACGAGTTCGTGCAGACGGGGTTAGTTACGCGAATCCCGACCGAGAAGAATATTGAAGACATAGGTGATCTCTCAATTCATTTTGTCAAGTATATCGATAGCCTGAATCGTCAGTTATCTCTCCGCCAAAGAGCGCTCCTGCAGGGCGATCTCATTCCCATGCGTGAAAGCATGCTGGGCAACATCGGAGAAATGTTCGTTGAACGTCGTCTTGCCATCCGTCCGAAAGACCTTTCTATCCCTGGTTTCTACGTGGAGAGAAAGACCGCCTTGCAATACCTGTTTTACTTGGCCTTCGTGCTCGGCAAGACCGGCGACACGAAATCGACACCAATCGCTGACAGATTTGATTGGTTCCAGAAAAAATCGGATATCGTCCTCGACTCAACCTCGCAAGAGGCCATGACATTCCAATTTCTAAAGGATATTTTTCCCGTCCCGCAGGCACCGTTAAGCGCCACTCAAATCGTTAGGTTTAAGCAACGCCACGGCGCACAATTGCTACGTTTTAGACGGCGCATTGAAAAGGACCTCATGATTCTGTCTATGCTCAAGGAACCGGATGCCATCGAAGACTACAACAATGAAGTCATTAAGTCCACCAAAGAAGAGAAGGAGGAAATTCATGCTTTGATGGAAAAAAGCGGTTTTGGGACCATACGAGGAGAAAAAATAGTTGCCGTAAAAGCACCATCAAATGGCGCGGCACGTTCAGGATTGATCAGTGCCATACGCAATGCCCTGCCAAACCAGGAAATCGGCGTTGATACAGCTCCCATGGCCTATGTTGTCTTTCCTTTAAACGATTGGAATCTCACTATCCCCCCCCAAAAAATGAATAATACAACTGCAAGAAAGAAACCGAATGAGAGTGATGCACAGAGCAAGTTGAAAATGATGCTCGAGCCAATGATCACCGAGATGTTCAATGATACCCTGGCGCATCACGTGGATTCAGTGATACTAAAACTAATGCGGCAATACCTTGAAGAAAAGCAAACCGGTATGCCAATATTGACCAGCAAAGCTCAGGTCGAAGTAACGATAATGTCCAAAAAGAAAATTAGGAAAAGTTTTCACGGCCAGGGAGGGTACCTGGGCTATGGTAGACACCATGAGGCCGTCATGCATCTTTCGTCGTTGGATTGTGCAGCAATTCAAACGGGCCAGGATAGCGTGACCTACAGCGGCACCTTTTCCATGGACATCGACGATACTGCCGTCGGCCGGCCTATTTCATTTCTTGACCAGGCAGAGTTCATCCAAATAGGATTTTCCCCAATTCCGCCCAAGAGTAGGGTTATGGAGGGGAAGGCAGTCGTAATCATCAACAATGCCATTCGGTATGAATATGAGATCCCGCCACAAATAATGGCCTCAAACTTTATCTTGATCACTAACTTGGAAAATAGTCGCCCAATCGGTCTGTCGACAAACGTAAACGGTTCATTGGTAGCTTCTCGATAAGGCTCGACCGAACGCAGCCCACTACCCATTTCCGCCAAGGCGACATGAAGTCAATTCTTCTGTCATCTCATAGAAACAAACCTGCCCCCTAATCTCAGCATCACGGCCATCGCATTTTTCTCTTAGAAGCAAGTAGTGATTTTGGCCTGGCGTCGTTGTTTCATTTCTGTAATGGCACGAAACCTGCAACATGAGGCGTATCTCGTGGCCGTTCACAGAAAGAAGTCTCGGCTCAGAGAAAGATTTTCGGGAAACATCTCATACCCAAAAGGAAGCGTTTGAGCGTAATTACATCATAAGTCTCGCTTCGGGCAAACCTTTGCGGAACTGTGAAAACGGGGAATCATTCTATGTCAAGCACCTTGCACATCTCACATTGTATCAACCAATTGACTCATCGTGGAACACTTTCTGTGGGCCGGTTGCTGACAGCCATGGCCCTGCTGGGCCTCATGACGGTGACCTCTGTTTTCGCGAAGGACCCGCCGAAAAAACCTGAAGATCTTTCTGCCGGCCTGGTCTCATTCAATGCAAAAGAAAAAAACCGGGACGTTGTGATAACATGGGAGACGTCCGGTGAAATGCGCGGTTTGCTTTTTGAAATTCAGCGGCGCGAAAGTATTTCTCAGAAATGGCAGGTACTGGGCAAGGTTGAAGGAAGAGGCAAGGCTTTTGATAAATCTTACAGCTATGTAGATAGCCATGCCGGTGTCGGCAGTCTGCAATATCGTCTCAAGCAGCTCAACAACGATGGCTCGTTTCTCTTGTCACCCGCACTAGAAATTCAGATAGCGCCAAAGCAAGCTTCGTCATTGGGCCCTGACACGCTTACGGAATTCAACCCGGGAACCTTCATTCGATATGAATTGTCCGAGACCAGTTACGTGAAATTGGTCATCTTCAATACAGATGGTGAGCCGGTAAGAACGCTCGTGAATGGTGAGAAGGGCGCGGGTAACTACGCCGTACGCTGGGATGGCAAGAATGAAGCAGGCAAAGATCTTGCAACGGGGTCATATTTTTACACATTGAAAATTTATGGAGATCCCATCGTGTCCAAGCAGATGCTAACGATCAAATAGTTCGGTATACACTCTTTGTAGTTTCTTGAAGCCAGACCCCCTCCGTGTCTGGCTTTTTTTCTTAGGTCCGCCTGAGCTCAGATGGTCGAACCTTCACAACCACGCGACTTTCATCCAATCATCTCGGCAGCTTTTTTACGACCAACTTGAATGGTACTTCCACCCATTCGGCGTTCGACAAGTAAGGACGCGGGCAACTCCGAAAGCAAACGCGTTGACTGCGAGATTTTTCGGTTGCAAAACAGCCCCGAACCCATTAACTTCTTGTAATTTCCTGATAAACTCGCCACCAGCCAACAAACCCGCGTATCCAGGGCTGTCATGAAACTGTATGTAGGAACAAGCGGCTACAGCTATAAAGAATGGAAAGGCAGCTTCTATCCGCACGATTTGCCGGATAAAGAAATGCTCAGCTTTTACGCTGAACGGCTGCCCGCGGTTGAAATAAACAACACCTTCTACCGCATGCCGAATGTGGGGATGCTTCAGGCATGGAATGACCAGGTGCCGGGCGCATTTCAGTTTGTGCTAAAAGCCTCAAGGAAAATTACACACAGCAAGCCGCTGAAAGAAAAAGAAAGCGAAGTTACCTATTTGTTCAAGACGGCCGCCAGTCTGGAGCAGCGTTTGGGAGTGATCTTGTTTCAGCTCCCGCCTTACTTCCGTTATAATGTGGACGTGTTGCAAGCCTTTCTGCAGGCCTTGCCGGATGGACCTAAGTGTGCCTTTGAATTCCGCCACCGATCGTGGTTTCAGGACGATGTGTTCGCCCTGTTGCATGAACATGACGCGGCCCTCTGTTGTTCGGACACAGAGGATAGGGAGTTGAGTCGTCTGCAAGCAACCGCCAACTGGGGATATCTGCGCCTGCGCCGGCCGGACTACACGGACGCAGATTTGGAAGCCTGGGTCCAGCGCATCTATGCCCAGGGTTGGGACTCTGCTTATGTTTTTTTTAAACATGAAGATGAAGGGGCTGGTCCGCGACTGGCCAGGCGGTTCATGGAGATGCCCGCCCCGGAAACCGCATGATCTCACCGACATATCTTTTCTATGATATTGAGAGTACCGGTCTCAGCTGCGCCTTTGATCAGGCTTTGCAGTTTGCTGCCATCCGCACAAACGCAAATTTTGAAATACAAGAGCAGCACGAGATTTTGGTTAGATTACGACCCGATGTTATCCCCTCGCCCCAGGCCATGATCTCGCATTGCCTATCGCTGGAGCAACCCCCACAGGGCCTCTGCGAATATGATGCGACATTGAAAATTCATGCCTTGCTAAATGAGCCGAACACGATCAGCCTGGGCTACAACACATTGGGTTTCGATGATGAGTTTCTGCGTTTCGCGTTTTACCGAAATCTGCTGCCACCCTACACACATCAATATGCTCACAACTGTGGTAGGATGGACCTGCTGCCGATGGTGACCCTTTACTGGCTTTACAAGAACGATGTGTTAGATTGGCCTGAGATCGATGGACGCATTTCCCTCAAACTGGAGCACCTCAAGGAAGCAAACAACCTGGCGGAAGGCCTGTCTCACGACGCCCTGGTAGATGTTCAGGCCACGGTCGAGCTGGCTCGGAGGCTCGCTAAAGAACAGGAGATGTGGCATTATTTGAGTGACCATTTCAAGAAAGGCATAGACCGCCAACGCATTGGCAAACTGCAACCCTTTAGTGACG